>Ga0105054_10011637_pt1 | contig 10920 bp, 7 predicted proteins | sample BON02_FD_78091 | JGI IMG/M metagenome (GOLD analysis project Ga0105054, IMG submission 78091) | Freshwater microbial communities from Lake Bonney liftoff mats and glacier meltwater in Antarctica - BON-02 (megahit assembly) | ecosystem: Environmental > Aquatic > Freshwater > Ice > Glacier... | reverse complement strand
TTCTCGGCAGAACGGATTAAAGAAAAAGCACGAACGGGGCAGCGCCGAACCGCTGCAGGTCAGTAAAAGATTACAGCTTAAAAACCTACACCTTTTGTCTTGACGAAAGGATCCACTTTAATTCATATTAAATATCTTAAGTTTTAATCACTATATAAGTGGCAACTAATGTCGTCAATCTTGATCGTACAAACACGTACAAATTATCTCTATATTGGCAACTGGTTTTGCGAGTTGGCAAAACGTATTGTGTTTTTACTGACAAAACCAAAAGCTTTAAAAAATGCACTCATAAAGCATCAAAAGGCAAGCATATCTTAGGGTATGAGCCTGCGGTAGCCATGGTGCACCGCAAAAAAATGAATGAAGTAATTTAAATCTTTGCATATTTAGTGATCAACTCTAACAACACTCACAGCCCTAATAAAAGACCATTTTGGTTTAAGCCGCTGTTTATATTCACCGTCATTTTGCCCATGGTGTTGGCAATTGCTTACTACGGCTTTTTTGCTTTAGACCGGTACGAAAGCCATGCAGACGTGGTGGTGCGTCAACCGGGCGGAAATGCCTCAGCTGGGGCTGCGGTTGGGTTAGCCATGTTAGTTGGTGGGGTCAACCCGACTTCTCATGAAGAAACTCTTTTTTTGCAACAATACATCACCTCAAACGATATGCTTGATGTGCTTGAGCGTGATTTAAATTGGTCTTCTCAATATGCTGGCCGCTTCACAGACCCTATCTACTGGCTTAGCGCCGATAGCCCCCGTGAAGACATACTTAAATATTATCAACGCGTTATAACCGCCACTATTAACCAAACCAACGGTTTACTAAAAATTTCGGTTCAAGCCTTTGAGCCTGAGTTTGCTCAGGAAGTTCTTAACGTTATCATCAGGCAATCACAGCAACTCGTTAACGAATTGTCTCGCCAAATGGCAAGAGAGCAACTTAGGTTTGCTCAAAGCGAGTTAGAGCTTACCAAACGAATTTATCAAGACAAGCGTCAGGTTCTTCTAAACTTCCAAAACAAGACGAACATACTTGATGTTGAAGCCACGGCAGCGGCTCGGGCCTTGTTGATCAACGAACTTGAAGCTGAACTCGTCAGAAAAAACGCTGAACTCTTTGCGCTGTTATCGAATTTATCGGCTCAGTCACCGCAAGTTCAGCAAATGCGTAAGTTAATTTCCTCAGTAGAACAACAGCTTACAATCGAAAGAAGCCGCTTAACCTCGCTGCAAAATAATCAAGGCTTAAATACGGCAGCTTCAGATTACCGCGAGCTTTTTGTTGATGCAGGAATCGCCGAACAAGGTTACAAGTTTGCGGTTACAGCTGTAGAAAATGCACGCATTGAAGCCACTAAACAACTTCGAGCCCTACTGGTTATTGTCAACCCTAACTTGCCAGAAGACCCAAGCTACCCAGAGCGCATTTACAACCTTGTGGCTTTACTCATTGGTTTGCTAATGCTTTACGGCATCTTCAGTTTTGTAGGTGCAACCATCAGAGATCATCAAGATTGAACTCTATGAAATCAAGCTCTAAGAAGATCTTTACTCTGCAAATTTGGTCAAATTTGCAAAAATTTTTACTGATTAGCACCGTAGCCTTAACATTAAGTGGTTGCGCCGGAAGCATTCTTTCTGGTGCTGGCCCGAGCTTTGGAAAAATTGCTGACGAACAAAATCAAGTCGAGGGCAACTACGAGGTGATTGACCTGTCAGCGAAAACAATCTCACCTTACATGCGAGCGCGTGAGGCGACACCCAATGCTGACGTGACTCAGTTCGTGGTGCCTGAAATTAGCTTGATTCCAGGTGATGTGGTCACCGTCAGCATATCTGACAGTGCTGCAGCTTCACCTTTATTTGCGCCCATGGCAACCGGCGGCACTCAGTTTCAAAACTTACGGCTCAACAGCAAAGGGCAAATTAAGTTGCCTTACGCTGGAACCATCAATGCTAAAGGCATGTCGCCCGAGGGTTTGGCCACTGCCATACAGCGTCAACTCACAGACTATGCAACTGACCCCCAAGTGATGGTGCAGTTGACGGGTGATTTATCAGGTTCAGTGCTCGTTGCGGGCGCTGTGGCCAAACCAGGGCGGTTTTCTGCTTTGCAAGGGCCATTGACGTTACTAGACGCCATAAATTTAGCAGGTGGCCCAATACTTGAGCCGCATTTAGTGAAAGTCATTGTGCGTAACGGTAAAACATCTCAAAGCTTAACTTATGAAGCGGTGCTGGCCGGTGAAAATCTCGTACTTGCGCCTCGGTCTGAAGTAATTGTTGAACGAGCCCGTAAACGGTTTGTGGCGATGGGCGCAGTAGGCAAACCTGGGCTGATGGATTTGCCGTCTAACAACCCCAGCCTACTTGAGGTGCTGGGCACTGCAGGTTGGCTTAAAGATAGTACGGCAGACCCAGCGGGTGTATTTGTATTCAGACTTGAACAACAATCAACTGACAACACCCAGCCTGCGGCAAAAGTGTTTCGTCTAGATCTCAGTAGCCCCGCAGCCGTTTTTTTAGCCCGTCAGTTTTTAGTGCAGCCTGAAGACGCTGTTTACGTAACCAATGCTGCTGTGTATGAATGGCAAAAGATTATCTCACCCATCTTGCAGGTGTTGATATTGGGTAACACGGTTAATAACGCATCATTTAATTAAGTCAGTATGCAAAACCTTACTAGCCCTAGCCCAAACCCTAGCCAACCTGCCATGCGATCTTCGTGGCAAATTAGTAAATCGGTTTGGTACGCTTTGATATTGAGAGAATTGCAGAGCCTATTTTGGTCTAGGCGGTTTGGCGCATTTTGGGTCTTGGCCGAGCCCATCGCACAAATTGTCATCATGATGTTGATCTTTACTTATATACGAGGCCGTGTAGCACCCGGTGTTCCGTTTGCGTTATGGTTGTTAGTCGGTATGTTGCCTTTTTTAATGATGAGAAGCATCATTTTTGGCTTGATGGGGGCAGTCTCTGCCAATAAGTCTCTGTTTACTTATCGGCAGGTCAAGCCCTTCGACACATATGTCGCCAGAACAGCCGTTCAAGTCATGACCAGTGTAGCTATCTACCTGATTTTGGCTTTTGCTATGGTTTTTTTTCTAGGTTACCCCATTCCGGTATATGAACCCATACACATGTTTGCAACGTTGGTAGTCATGGTGTTGTATGCGGTTGCACTGGGTATTATTTTTAGTTTGTTGGTTCACGCCCTACCTGAAAGTGCAGCCATCATTCGGCTGATGTTTTTGCCGTTATATTTGCTTTCAGGCGTGATATTCCCCTTGGGGTGGGTGCCACAACCTTACTACAACTGGCTATTGTGGAACCCATTTATGCATTTAGTTGACATGTTTCGGCAATATTCATTAGAAAACTACACGCCGCTACCTGGGGTTAATTTGCAATACCCAGCTGAGAGTGCATTGGTAGGCTTGTTTATAGCCGTGTTGGCCTACCGTAGACGCCAAAACGAATTGGTGGAATCTTAGCCTTTTAGCATGATCATTGTAGAAAACATATTCAAGCGTTACCGAACCCCGACCGGTATGGGTAAGTGGGTTCTCAAAGGTTTAAGTTTCAAAATACCCCCTAAAACTAATGTTGGCATCATCGGTGCCAACGGCGCAGGTAAATCAACCTTACTGAGCATTCTGGGTGGGGTAGATCGACCGACCAAAGGCCGGGTCGAGCGAAACTGTCGTATGTCATGGCCCATGGGTTTTGGTGGGGGCATGCAAGGCTCATTGACGGGCAGGCAAAACGCACGGTTTGTCTGCCGTCTACACGGCCATGAAGATGATATTAAAGACCGAGTGGCATTTATTGAGGGTTTTGCCGAAATCGGCGCCGCATTTGATGAGCCCGTGCGTAACTACTCTAGTGGCATGCGTTCGCGTTTAAATTTTGCTATGTCTTTGGCATTTGATTTTGATGTTTATATATCTGACGAAGTCACTGCTGCTGGCGATGCCAGTATGCGTCAGAAAGCGGCTAACGCGTTTAAGCAGTTGGCTAATCGCTCAGGTTTATTAATGGCTGCCCACAGCGAATCAACCTTAAAACAATTTTGCCAGTCTGGTATCTTTTTACATCAAGGCCAAGCATACTGGTTTGATGAAATAGACGAGGCATTAAAGGCGTATAAAGAGAGTATTGCAAAATGAATCAAAGAATACAGTCTAAACGCTCTGGCAGTCTAAAACAACGCTTCCATGATCGCATCATTAATAAAATTGTTGATTGGGTTTTAGGCCAGAAAGTTGACCAAGGTAGCATGTCTGCCATGAGTTGGAACCAAGAAGAAAAAGATCTTATTTTGCAACTTGTTGATAACCCCAAAGCGGCTGAAATAAACAGCACAATTAAAGACCCCAAGTTTCGTCGTTTTTTTCAGAGCGTAGCTGAAAATGGGTTAAACACTGCCGATATTCAAATGTTCTACCGCTTTCGTGATCGATTACCCATTAAACAAATGAATTGGGCGCACGACTTAGCCGACTTCGAACTTGACGATCAAACGTTAATGAGTAAAACCTACATTCAAGCTGGTTTTTATATGCTTGAAATACAGACTGATCTGCCTGAGTTTCGGTCACGCACGCCTTTTGAAATTAAAACAGACTGGGCAACACAAAAAGGCCAAGGCACTGATCAATGTTGGTTAAATGTCATTTCAGGCCGTATTTGCAAACGCCTTATATGGCTGAGCCACGACAGTATCGTTGAGATCAAATCAAAAGACCTTCACGCAATTGAGTACGTGAGTCATTTGAGATTTTCACGCTTAACACAAAGCTTTTTCACTAGCCGTTTGATGAAAAAGCTAGGTCTGCGGTTTGTTCTGTCTAAACATCGAAACTTAGATGATGCCACTTTAAAAGCATGGTGGCATGAATACGATGCACTATTTTTAGAAGAAGACGATCTACACCTTGCTTATCGACATCAAATCGAACACGTTGAACCTAAGAAAATACCATCTAATAATCGTCAGGTTTTTAATCTGAGCCGTTGGTTGAAATAACCTTATCTAAACGTTTAATACAAGCTTTCAAATTATCAAGCCTTCAAATTTTGTCAGAAAAAAGTAACACAATCAGTCTTTTGATGCCCTTACCCATTGAGGTCAAGGTTGATAATAAATTTTGCAGTCTTCTTCGTCAAACTTGTGAATCTTTATTAGCACAAGGTATTGATCGCTGGGAATTGGTCATTGGTGCCTCGGCACAGCAACAAAAAAAAATTGCAAATTGGTTATGCCATTTTCTATCAAATGTAAATTCTAATAAGCGTCGCTTTAGACTCATTACCTGTCAAATCGATAACCAAACAAAAGCACTAAATATTAAAAAACTAGCGCAAGCCTCAAAAGGCGACTGGGTGGGTTTTGCATTTGTAGGCGACCGTTTTGCATCACATTTTGTTTATGAGTGTTTGATGCGAGCCAATAAACGACCTTCAGTCAAGGTCATTTATTTTGACGATGATATTTTAAAAAATATTTCAGAAAAGCAAAATATTTCTGGGCAACACAGATTTTCTCGCTTTAAACCCCACTTTAAGCCAGATTTCTCGCCAGATCTTTTATACAGTTTCAACTATATAGGCTTGTCGTTTGTTGTTAAGCGAGAAAGCCTCATGCAAGTTTTTGTGGGTCGTTGGCAGCAGTCGCTCAACTTTTCCATGCAATTGGTTTTAGCCCTCACAAAAAATGCCATGCAAGCTCAGTCTAAAGGTGCGTCAACCCGCCCATTACCCAGTTGGCATAACAATCACCCCATTCAACATGTGAGTCAAGTGTTGCGTCACAAAGCCTTAAATGTAGTGGGTGGTTCACAATCATTTCAACACGAGACATCTAAATCTGCTGCATTAGAAGCCAAACGTTTGGTCTCAGCATATCTTAATGATATGTATGATATTGACCAAGTTGATTTTGTTGCATGCATTAAACCTAACGTAAACCAAGTAGCAAAGCTTGATGAGCGAGGCGGTATGCGCGTGTTGTGGCCACTGCCGCAGCTCACACCAAAAGTCAGCATCATTGTACCAACGAAAGATCACTTCTCAATACTTAAGGTCTGTATAGACTCACTGATTGCAAAGACAACCTATTCAAACTATGAAATCTTAGTGGTTGATAATCAAACCACACAGACTTCTGCCTTGAAATATATGGCTAATCTTTTGAAACGTGAACCACGTGTACGAGTTCTAAAATATAACAAACCCTTTAACTATTCAGACATGAATAATCAGGCTGTTGCGCAATGCGATGGTGACGTTTTATTGTTTCTAAACAATGATGTTGAAATTTTAGATGGCGATTGGTTAACCGAAATGGTTCGCCATGCTGCTAGAGCCGAGGTGGGTTGTGTGGGGGCCAAACTGTTATACCCAGACTACACCATTCAACATGGCGGTGTTGCACTGGGTATGCATGGTGTGGCCGATCACATGTATAGAGGCCTAGAAGACTCAGCTGAAGCTGACCCGTATGGTTATTTGCACTGTGTACGAAACACAGGTGCAGTCACGGGTGCGGTGCTGGCGGTTAGACGCTCAGTATTTGAAGCTGTGGGTAGATTTGATGCCAAGAAATTACCTGTTGCATTTAATGATGTAGATTTGTGCCTAAAAGCCGAAGTAGCGGGCTTTCGAACCGTTTGGACGCCATACGCTTATTTGATTCATCATGAGTCGAAAACGCGAGCACCTCAAAAGGTGATTGTAAAGAACAAAAAACCAGCACAGCCCAAGATTCAATCACATGCAACAGAGCGAAGTGAAATTGTTCATATGAAAGCAAGCTGGGGGCCGTTACTAAGGCACAAATTTCAAGCGCTCGGGCAACGCTATGAACCATTGCGGTTTTTATAGAAATGAGTGCGTGACACGACTTAATTTGCAGGCAAACAAAGGTTTTATATGAAAAGTCTATGCATCACAGGTCTGATTCAAAAAGACATTGATTTAATTGAGAAAGTGCTTGAGCAATCAGGCATGAGCCTGGCTAAGCCAGCCACACGAGACAACCATGTCTCTATCGCTTACTGGCATGATCAGGTTTTAAAGTTGCCGATTGTGCATTACACCGAAATGAGTCATGTAGATGACGATCAATCGTTTGCTAAGCTTAATACGGGTTCAGCTCAGCTGTCATCGAACCCTTGGAGTATAGGTCGTTTATGGGAACAGCTGGCGAGCGATATATTTATAAGCAACCTCGAGTCAGAAGTGTGGGGGTGGGCAGACACGCGAAGTGCAGCAGTATTACCTTTTTGGAAACACTTTGACCCGCAAACGCGTTTTATACTCGTTGCAACGCGTCCAGAACGCTTTATTGCACACCTTATTGAGTCGTCAAACGAGCACTTAGATCACCAAGCCGAACTTGCACGATGGGAACAATTTCATCGGTCACTTCTGCGATTTCATCAAGAAAACCCAAATACTTCGGTTTTAGTTGATTTTGAAGACTGCGTTTCTCAATCTGCCGCGCTGACCAAAACCTGCAAAACAAAGTTTGATCTGGGCTTAACACCCAAGCACTTTAGCAATGTTGTCAACCATGAAATTTCTGACATAGCACGCTTCTTGGCTTTTGAAGTCTGTTCTAGTCACCCAGGCCACCAGAGTTTTGCATTAGATCTTCAAGCCAGTGTCACACCCATTGGTTTTTTACGAGAGTCGTTTCGGGTACCCAGCCCAACTGAGCTCATTACTCGATATAGATCACTCAAAGCGCAGGTAGAAAGCCTGACAGACACAAGCATCAACCAATCACAAAATCAGTCGGCTGAAATATCAAAACTTCAGGGTCAACTTGAAACGATCATTTCACAGCATAACGAACTAATTGCTCAGCAGACAGAAGAACACCAACAGTTCTTGACGCTTAATTCACAGCATCAACAGCTCACATCACAGCACCAACAACTCACCGAAAAAGATAAAAGCACACAAGAAGAAAATGATCTACTGTTGGCACAGTTACACCAAGTACAAGAAGAGTTAGAGAGTTATTTCGTAAAGCACAAAGAAATTTCTGAGCAATTCGAACAATTAAAAAAACAGCCTAAGCCATTAGAGACCAAACCAGAACATGAAAAGCAAATAGCGGCCCAGACAGAGAGCATAAAAAAGCTACAGCTAGAGCTTGATCACGCTAAAAAAGATGTTGTAGCCATAAAGAAAGAACAAGAACAGGCATTGGCTAAACATAAGGAAAGCACGGACGTTATTAACAAGGAACTATTGGCTTTTAAGTCACAGCACCAACAACTCACTTCACAGAACCAACAACTCACTTCACAGAACCAACAACTCACCGAAAAAGAAAAAGACACGCAAGAAGAAAATGATCTTCTGTTGGCACAGTTACACCAAGTACAAGAGGAATTAGAAAACTATTTTCTCAAATATCAAGACGCTGATGCCAAGCTTCAGTCGCTTGAAACCCGATTAATTAAATTAAGTGCGCGCCATGCCGATGACACGTTTGTAGATAAGATTGAGATTCTTTCTATTGATGATGTATTGCTTGCAGAAAAATACCCTAATGAAAATTCAATTGTTGAATGGAAAATTACCGGCTTGGAATTGGGTCTCAAACGTTACGATGAAATTCGGTTTGGAAGTTTCATCGAAGCAGGGGTAGCTTGTCTGACGTTTAGTCGTGATAGCGGTCGAACTGCTCTGAACACTGAGGTGAGTAATGGTGCATTAAGCCGCTGGCCGGGTGCCGAAGATGAAGACATGGTTGTGATTTCAACCGTGGGTGATGAAACGACTGGCCCTCAAAGGGCGCAAGCATTAAAAAGCCTTTCTGCAACTGACTGGCAGTTGGTTAAAACCTTGGTAGCACTACTGGCTAAAGAACTTCTTAAACCAGAGGTATTACATATACTTGAAGCGCTTAAAGCACCACCAAATACGCGTTCAAAACAAGGTGGTAAACAACATGTCTTGAATGTCAAAGCACAAGCCGAAGCATTTGCAGCGTTACAAAAAGAGTTTAAACAGCTACCCCTTTTGTTGCACTTTGATGGTCTACGTCTTGGTTTATCGCAAGAAGAGTCAGAGTATGAGTACTTGACTTTTGTTTTTGATAAATGTTATGTAGGCGACAAGCTTGTGCCTGAATTTGAATTCAGATTTGCTTCTGTCAACTTACCAGTTGGCAGTTTTGGAAGTAACCCAAGACTACAGTTCCATGAAACACGTTCGAAAGCAGTATTTGACAACTGGTTTGAAGAATCTAAAGACGACTTTGGTCCCAAGCTTGAGTTGCGGTTTGCACAACCCAACGCCATGGATTTAAATGTTTGGCAACGAATGACCCCAGGCGATCAAAGTTTAGTGACTGCGCTAATTATGCAGTTACCCGTTTTTATTGAGCATATCAAGACTGACACTAAAAAGACTGACACTAAAACGATTTTCCGCAGTTGGTCTGATTGGTTGCGTTTGGCTGAAGACGTTCACAATACGCTACTTTTAAATCTCAAAACAGAAGTAGTCGAACAAAAACCAAGCGTTGCTAAGCCTGTTGTCTTAAAAAAATCGGTCAGAAAAGCCCCGTCCCGCGTACCTTCGCAAACACAGTCTAAGAAGTGATTAACATTTATTAAGCATATCTAATGACTTTATCTATCTCTACTATTCAGTCTAAATCAGGCCTAGAAGCCGTTTTGTCGACGCTAGGTTTTGCATTGCCACCAAGCACTGTGGTGCACGTAGGTGTGGGTGAAGGGTCTGGTGCGACGTGTGTCTGGATGAATTGGGGTGTTAAAAGAGCGGTGCTTGTTGAGGCTGACGGCAACAAACTTAAGTTTGCAAGCGACTTGCTTGTTCAAAAAGGTCTAAAGTTAGATCAATTTCATGCGTTGGCCGACGTGGTGGCTGGATCAGTTGAACAATCTGTGCCTACAAAGAACACTGATGTGTCTTTTTATAAGGCTAGCCACTCGCGCGAAGATGGTCTGGTCAGCCCAGATGCGCTGCGTGCATATTGGCCGAGTTTGTCGTTAAATACCACCCTTTCTGTTAAGACGACGACGGTAGATGACATTATTCAGTCGGTTGTGCAAGTTGAAAGCAGTTCAGAGAATGATTCTAAAAGTGATTCCAAAACTAGCCCTAAAAATCATATAAATTCAGTATTAAACGGGTCGTGCTGGTTAGTTGTTGATTGTTTGCCAGGTAAAGAAATTCTTTCCGGTTCTGTTCAATTGCTCGATCAAACAAGTGTTTTGTGTGTGAGGGTTTTGAAAGATTCGCGACAATCAACGCTTGATATTGTGACTGAGTCAACGGTTCAGGCGCTTGATGAATTTCTTTTAGAATTGGGTTCTGAATCACACTCTAATTTAGGCAATGGGTTCAAACGTGTTGCATTTGTTGCAGATAGTCACCCTGAAGTGGGGTATGCAGTTTATTGCAGGGGCAGCGATGCTATTGTTGAAGATAAGCAAAAGCCCCTTTTGGCAGACATCGCTACGAAGAATGCACAGCTAGTAGCTCTGCAGCAATCGCTAGGCGAAGCAAACGAAGCGCTTGCTCAACTTAAAGCTCAAGCTCAAGAAAAAAATGCACAAGAAGAAAAACAAATTGCTGAACTTTCTGACTTATTGCAAGCGCATCAACAAGCTGAAACGGATTACAAGCAATCAGTCATAAAACTTAAGGCTGAGCTTCAAAAGAGTCAAGAATCGGTTGTTGCTGCAAAATCGGAATCTGAAACAGTTAAGAAGCACTCGGAAGATATAAAGAGCAAACTTGAAGAGCAAAGCAGGTTGCTGTCTGATACTCAACAGCAATTAAAAGAATGTCAAGAGCAATGGAAAGTAAGTCAAGCGCAAAGCCAACAGAAACAAATGCTTTTGCAGTCACAGTTAGATGAGCA
>Ga0105054_10011630_pt1 | contig 10925 bp, 16 predicted proteins | sample BON02_FD_78091 | JGI IMG/M metagenome (GOLD analysis project Ga0105054, IMG submission 78091) | Freshwater microbial communities from Lake Bonney liftoff mats and glacier meltwater in Antarctica - BON-02 (megahit assembly) | ecosystem: Environmental > Aquatic > Freshwater > Ice > Glacier... | reverse complement strand
TATATATCAGTATATATATATATATATATATATATATATATGTATATTTATATATATATGTATATTTATATATACATATATATATGATGGTGGTATATACAAAAGAACGGAAATATACGTACAAACCCATATGGACCCAAGTCCACACACTCGCACCTGAACTGAGGTAACAGAATCGTTGAAGAGACCCTGGAGAGTGCGGCGGCCAGTTCGTGTGACGTCGGACTGCAGCGCTTGTGATCCGGCATACTGCAGCGACAGCACATCTCCATGCGTCGCCCACAGCCCCACTACTTGGTCCTATGTGTGCGTGTGTGCGAGAAGGAAAGAGAGAGTGTGCGTGCGTGCGTGTGTGTGTTTACATATATATACACACGTACATACACACACGCATATAAATTTACATATACATATATATGTGTATATGTATGTATACACATTGAAGAGTTGCCCCACACAATAATTCTATAATGTGTGGCAGTGTGCCGTGTGAAAGCCTGTGCCAGAGGGGTAGCCTCGCCATCCACCCCAAACCCTGGTCCTCTTTGTTGAATATGCAACAGACCTTAGTGCAATGCGTGGCAGTGCTGTCTAGCGTCTCTGTCTCTATGCATGTGAGGACTGCACGATTGATACAGGCAAGAGGAGTGCATACAGGCAAGAGCAATGCACCAGAGATACACAGAGAGTGAGAGAGCCACGGAGAATGCTTGGAATGGGAGAGTAGTAAGAGGAGGAAAGGGAGATGGTGCGGGTGGAGGAGGTGAACCAAAACCTGGATGTGAGGAAAGCAGGTAGCATCTGCAGATGCCATTGCTGCTGCCTCGCCTTGGGTGAGAACTCCAAGGCACTCGAGTTGGCTAGCAAATGTGCTGCGCGCAAGTAGTGACATGGCCACATTCGTGCGATCTAGACAGTCTATACAATTCACTCGCATCACGCCCGTTTGTTTCATCATCACATCCCCCAGCCAACTGCTTCCCCCCTTCCTGCCCCCTCCATCCCCTGGCACCCCTCCTTCCGTGAGGGTCACGCCACTAACGAATAAGCCAGAGGCTAGGACCTGCCAGACTCAAAACAAAGTGTATGAGTACGAGTACTAGAACAGCGAGCGAGAAAGATGACATCAACCTATACATGCAATGCACAGTAGCTGAGAAAGATGGAAACAAAAGGAGCAGCAAACAAGTTGGCAACGGGCGCACCTCAGGCAAGTCGGCACCGAACATATGCTGCAGATGCAACATCTGCCCCCCTCCTCCTCCCCCAGAAGCACTCAAGTTGCTTTTGACGGCTGAGTGCATGGAAAACTCAAAATACTTGGTACGTGACCCCACTCCCTTATCCCGATTTTCACCTTCATGAAAGCAGGTGTGATCGTGACCGCTAGAAGGCCTTCTTTCAGCCCCTGTCCCTGGCGACGTGCTACTGCTATGCGATGCGTGTGTCACAGACACAGCCGCAGCCACAACCTTGCCTGCAGTGCCGTTGGCATCGCCACTCAATCCGATGCACTCCCCCGACCGCCCGCCGAGTCTCTCTCCCCCATTCACGCCCTCGTCCGTGCCGCTCGCCTCGAGATTGAGAAAAGCTAGTTCGTGGGCGCTTGGCACTTGGCAGAATGAAAACATGCGGTCTCGCATGGACAAGTCTCTGATGCTGCTGCGGTCGCTGCTATGGACGCCACCACCGCAGCCCGGAAGACTTCGCATGTAGCGAGACAGCGTCTTTTTAAAGAGGGCCCCCAGTGGCTCTTCTGTTCCGTGCCGCTCCACTAGATTCTGCGATGACGGCAGCATATGCGTGAATGAATGTACATAAATTTACATATATTTGCACGTGTACATATGAATTTTTACATGCATATTCATATGTACATGTATTTATGCATAATATATATATGCATATGTACTTTTGTATTTGTATATGTATATATGCATACACGTATATATATGTATGCGATACATATATATTTGTACATGTGTACATGCAAATACAAGTATATGTGCAGATATATATATACATGCAAATGTGTGTGTGTATCTATGTATACACGCACATATATATGTATGGCAGGGAGGGCTGGGAAGAATTGACACGAATACATTTACATGCACTTCAGCAGTATGTTGCAGTGTATTGTAGCGTGTTACAGCGTGGTGCAGTGTGGAGCAGCGTGCTGCAGTGCTTTGGCCGTGCGAAGCCATGCCAAGGTGTGTTGTAGTGTGTGACAGTGTTTTGCAACACGCGTATATGCACATGTAGCGTATATGCACATGTACGTGGGCTCCCATCAAGGAGGCACTGAAGAGCGAGACTAATAGCACCGGCCTCAACTACTCACCAAGACTAAAACCTCTCCATAGAGAGCGCGCAGCTCATCGAAATGACGAGCCAGTCCCACATCATGTCGGTTAAGTCTCAGCTTACCCCCCTCCTTCCCCCCCCCCTCTTTCGCCCCCTCCACAACCCTCCCCATCACCCCCCCCCCCCCCGCCCCCACCAACCCCCCTCCCCCCCTTCCCCCTCCTTAAGGAGATTTTTTTTTCAATTTCAAAGTTCGGAGTTCGGAGAGTCAACTTTTTCAAATTTAAAAAACGCACTAGGGTAGAAATCCTTAAAACGCACGTACGATTGGTGACAAAAATCAAAGGCAAGCCATGGTAGAGTGTGGGTGTGCGCTGGGACAGTGTGAGGGCTGCAGTGCAGTCAGTATGCGCGGGTAGTCAAAACACAAACAGACACGGATATCACAAGACAAAACGTTATACAATGGTTGGAAACGTCGGCAGGCTGCATTCGCACGGGCTTGTGCTGTGCATGTCTTGCGGCCACGCATGATTCGGCACCCACACTGTGCACGACGCCTGCGCCGTGCGAGCAGCGCTGGGTCGGGCGCCCGGCCATGGCGCCGCATACCACTCACCCACCGCACAACACACGCCTCACAACCACGAAGGCCACCCCCCACGCCTGTGATATCGCATCCACGCCGTGGCGGCACACACCACGCCAACACAGATCTACGACACAGCGCACCCGGTGCCAGACACCCTATTCTGGGACCCCACGCCCATCTTGTCTCATACAATGACAACTTACCTGGAAATCGCACACCCGTGATGCAGGAAAAAAATAATACACAACAAAATCAGGTTGAGCAATTCAAAAATGAAGTCCATGTCAAAAAATCTAACCAAGGCGAATGGCTGTGCGCTCGCAAGCGTGCCTTCCAGGTACTGGTGATCCTGGCAGGCCTCGTCAACTCGGTGAAGGGCTATGCGTGCTTATCGGACGCGGAGTGCCAGTACCCGGGCTGCAACGACATTTCGTGCTCGATAGGCCCTGCACAATGCAATAACGGAGTCTGGGACGCTGTATGCGTGAGTACCAACTCTCTTATTGAGTTTCTTTTTGAATCTAGAGTCTTTGATGGGTCTGATGTAGCTGATGTGTTCTCGGTTTATCAAGTATATGCAGCATGTTTATTTGCATCCGAGCCTGAGTAAGTGGGTGTGAGTTACTTTGTTTTATGATCCGAAAGTGCGAAGATTAGAAATGGTGTATTCAGCGTATTCAGCCTCCCTGGGATCCTCTCCAGAACCCTTTGCTTTGACATAGCTAGTTCGACAGTTGAACCCATTCGGGTCCGAGATTTCTCGAGACATAATACTAGTAATTTTGAAATGTGGTATCAGGATAGAGATTGTCATCTTTCTAGCATCCTCAAATCCTGCTTAATTGTTAAGGGACTTGTTGGAAGATGGCAATATTCGAAAGTGTCGATTTACCAGAGAGATGGCATCCATCTTCCAAGTTTTGGAATTGTACAAATCTAGGTGACGAATGGGTCTTACTGTAGATAGTTTGAAAATGAAAAAATGTATACTGACTTGCTCTGTGTTTGATGTTTGGCGGGCGTCATGACATCGGGTCTGGACTACATGTCTCGGGTCTGGACTACATTCTTCCGTTGAAACCGCACGCATGGGTCAACTCTTTCATCTCTACATGCAGCACTCGTATGAAGGTGGAACCTGTGTAAGTTCTGCACCCCGCACCGCCCCGAGTCGTGTTTTGTAGTGTATGTTGAGCCATTGCCTTTACTTTGGCGGGCTTTAACCCCTCCTTCCTCGTCGAAATTGCCATCGACCAGAGTGCATTGCATGCACTGGCCCCCGCCCCCCTCAGAGAGATAATGTTGTTTGTTGGAAAACCAAAAAGAAGATCAAAAATGATCTCCAAATTTTACATACCTCGGGGGTTTGATTTAAACAGGGTGCGAATGCCAAGTTTTGTGAATGTTTTCCTTCCTCTCATCCATAATTTTATGAATTTTTTTTCTACTCTTCTGTGTCTGCGCTCACACCCCCCTCCCGTTTTACGGTTTCACGGACCTCAGGAATGCCCAAATAATCTGACTTTATTTTTTGGTGGCATGTTTCATGGTAATTGTTCAACCCGTGAACAGTGGGTAAGTTCGCTCCCAAATTCCCTCCCAAATGCCTACTTGACTTGCGTTACACACCCTCCTTCCAATATCACATACCCCAAAAGTCTTCTTTTTCGGCACTCAGGTACGACAACAATCTAACCACTGGTTTTTGGTGTGTGTGCGCAGGCGGTAAGCTCCGAATTCTATTAACTACGTTGCCAGATATTCCAATTTCCCGCTTTTTTTTGGCGTTTTTGGCCATGCATGTCCTTTTTGTGTGTGCGCTTTTGATGCATGTCCCTTTTGTTTGCGCTGGCATGCGTACATCACCCCATGCCCCTTTCGCGTACCTGAGCACGGCGAAATGCTTATATTCGTTTTCTTGATACTAACTCTTTGATTCTGATTGGAATTTGGTGTGCGCTGTGTTGGTACTTTCTACGCTTCAGCCGGTGAGAAAATTCAACAAGAAATGTCCCTTTTGTCTGCACTCGCATGTGTACATCACCCCATGCCCCTTTCGCATACCTCAGCGCATATAGAGTGTTTTGATTATTCTCTGTCATATTCTTGATACAGTTCTGACATTAAATCTATCTTGTGTGTTTGTGCAGTCGGTAAGAATTCAAGATTTTCGACCCTCGATTTCGCTGTCTAAAAATGATTGTTTGTAATCCTTGCGTGCTGGTTTTTGCGTGTCGGCGCTCAGCGCCGCGTAGTCGAGGGGTCTCACTAATTGATTGTTTTGGGCACATGAACTGCGGATGACTATGAACGAACCATGCGACATCATTGCAGGGGGTAAGTTCAAAAATTTTCAATTTTTTTGCACCCTCTCACTAATGAATTGTTGCAATTTTGTGTCACTCTTTTTTGTTGGTGCTCAGGTATGCGAGGTATGCGACCCACTAATTTATCGTGTTTTGGCATGTGAATTTCGGGTGGCTATCAACGAATAATCCGACATGACTACAGGGTGTAAGTTCCAATATTTTCAAAAAAATTGCCTGCCCTCACTACTCATGGGGCACCATCGATATGTCAGTCTGCTTTTGTCGGTGCACTGCGCATGGAGAGTGTTTTGATTATTCTCTGCCATATTCTTGATACAGTTCTGACATTTAATCTATCTTGTGTGTGTGTGCAGTCGGTAAGATTTCAAGATTTTCGACCCTCGATTTCGCTACCTAAACAGTATCGTTTGTAATTCTTGCGCGCTCAGGCTAGTTCTTGCTTGTCGTATCTCAGGTATGCCGAACTAATCTGATTTTATTTTTTTGGTGGCATGTTTCATGGCAATTGTTGAACCCGTGAAAAGGATGTAAGTTCGCTCCCAAATTCGCTCCCACTTGACTTGCGTTACACAACCTCCTTCCTTTATCACATACCTCAAAAGTCTTCTTTTTCGGCACTGATTAGATTATAGACGTGACTGACTTTTGTGTATTGGCATATTCATGGCTTGGCACACGCGGATGTTTTTCATTCAAATAGACGGTAAGTACTTCAATTTTTATGTTTCTCTTGTTATTTTGCGCCTTGAAAACTGTTTTGGTATGCGTATCTCGGGTATGTGAAACGTGACTAACTCGTGTGTATTTGCATGTTGCTCGGAATACATGGATGCTTCCATCGAAATAGATTGTAAGTGCTCTTTAACACATGTTTTCCTTTTTCTAGTTCCGCTTGTAATCGCTCAGAAGCTCAAAAGTCTCGTTCGTCGTACCTCAGCGCATAGAGAGATCCATATAGAGTGTTTTGACTATTCTCTGTCATACTCTTGATACAGTTCTGACCTTTATTTTATCTTGTGTGTGTGCATGGTTACTTGCGTGGTTAAACATACACAGTGTGTAGAACCACCATCATCACCTTGCCAGGCTGGCTCCGCGGGCCCAGACGGCGGACCTTGTACACAGTGTGTGGCTGGCAAGTACAAGATTGCGACAGATCCTGGCGTTGCTGCATGCGCAAAGTGCGGTGAAAACACGTACAAGGTAGAATTCTCAAAAGTCAGCTCATTTCTACATTTACCATACGACATACTGTAGAGCTGACTCTTGAGAAATTTCATCAAGTCAACGGCAGGAAATGGCACGTGCACGCCATGTCCCTCCTGGTACACTGCACCAAGGGCTAGTACCAGTTTAAGCGCATGTGTGCTGCCGACTATGTGTCCCGCAGGATCTGTCGGAACGCCCCCTAAGGTGCACCTCTCTAGTTCGTGAATCGTATAGTTTGTGACTCATATATAGTTTGTGACCCTGTACCAATTCATAGATTTTTCTCGACGCCGCCTGAGGTGTGTATACTCATGTGTGTGGAGAAGGGGGGAGCCTTTGTTTGTCAAGCCATTTGCGTCAGAGTAATATGCATGAGTAATAAAACTTCAGCATTCAGAAATGTACCATACTTTCACGTACGTACTCACGTATATGATGCCTTTGGCCAAGGCTGTTCGACATGTACATGTCATTTGTACATGTCTCTGGTCTCATGTACATGTCGCTTGGTCTGTCACGCGCACGCGCGCTGCCGCGAGCGCACGTGCGTATGCTCTCTCTACCTCTTTCTATCGTTCTCTCTCTCGCACGCGAGCTCTAGCTCTGGCTCTTTCTCTCGCTCTTGTGCTGTCTCTTTCTCTCGCTCTTGTGCTGATAGTTCTGGCTCTTTCTCTCGCACTTGTGCTGTAACTCTTGTCTCTTCCGTGATGCGGCGTATGGGCCTACGTCTTTCACGTGAGAGCAAGAGACATGTTTCATTTCAATGTACATGAGATATGTTTCACTCTTTCTCTGGCTCTTGTGCTGTCTCGCTCTCGCTCTCGCTCTCGCTCTCTCTTTTGCACGCGCGAATTTCCAAATCCCTACCAAATCTTCAATGAAGCGAGTCTCCTGGTCATTGCCGCTCGCTGTTTTGGCCATTTCGAGATGCGCGAGCATTCATATATATGTATACACGCAAATGTATATACACGTATATAAATATGTGTCTCTATCTATCAATCTGTCTATCTATATCTATCTATCTATCGATCTATCCATCTCTACATACAAAAGACACACACATAGTACTAACTAACTTTAACACACACACCCCCGCACGCCCATCTACATACAGTGTGCAGATGCTTGCACTCATAATGCTGTGGCTACTGAGGTTAGTGTCAAGACACTCGTATGTGCATATGTGCGCTGTTTGCAACTGTATGTTGTTTGCAACCCTGTTGTTTTAACCAAGTCGCTGACAGATTCATAAGAGTTCGTGGCTCTTTACATGAGTTCGTTATTCATTCTTATGATCTCGTGACTCGTTTATCACTGAGTCAGCATGTTCATTCGTAGGTCAAAAATATTTCACAAACCCCTATAGTCATTTCATAGTAAAATGTGTAGTGAGCTGACTTTGAGAAAATGAACACGTTCATTCATACGTAGCAAGTCTGTGTATGTGAGTGCGTGAGCTAATCTTGTGCTTCTATCCTCTCTCATTGACGGCCCATGCATCCTCACTCACTCCTTCAGTGACTTTGCCTTTTCTGCCGCTTTCCTTTTCTGCGCATCCTGACGAACAATTGCAAACAGATGAAAAAAACCTTCCGTTGGGGATTCGAGCCTTTTGGAAATCCTGAAACGGTTCTGGTTATCTTCCCCCCTCTCAACAAATGCACACACGCACTGTGCCTGTACACAAACACACGCACACACACGCACACACACACATGCAAACAATCGCACGCATTTGCATGCGCATATTCGTACACACGCATACACGCATGCACGCACACAACTGGAAGTCGTCTGTTCCGACTCCTATCCTTTCTCTCTCTCCCCCCCCCCTAGCCCTTCTCATATATGAAAGAGTGCGACTGCGATATCATTCGTATCTGCGAATCTTGATAACATGAATATGTATTTCAAGCAGTAAATATACACATAAATATAAATGTATGCATTTATATACACATATATTCACGCATGTTGTGCGCATACAAGAATATTCACTCATATGCTCACACTGTATATATTGCAGACTTGCAACTGGGGGGTAGCAGCGTTTTACTATAAACATGCCACGTATCACAATTGTAAGAACCTGGGGGCGGCAAAATACTTGTGCTCTCACCAGCAAAAGTGATAGATGGAAGAGATGAAGACTCTGAGAGCGATAAAGTAGAAGGGACAGAGAGACAGAGAGACAGAGAGACAGAGAGAGACTACATCGAAAAAGACTACAGCGAGAGAGACTACAGCAAGAGAGACAGAGAGACTCGCAGAGAGACAAAGCAACGCACTGCAACGCGCTGCAATCTGCAGCTTCTCGTTGCAGGGTCATCATGCGTGTTGCAGTGCGTTGCAGTGTGTTGCGGTGTGTTGCACACGCACATGTAAATATCTCCTTGGGTGCCTCGTTGCAGGGTCGTTGCATTGTGTTGCAAGGCGTTGCAGTGTGTCGCAGTGTGTTTCAGTAATCAAACACAAAACTTATAAGACGAACAAGAAGGAGGTGAAGAAAGAAATAGTAGAGGGGAAAGAAAGAAATAGTAGAGGGAAAAGGAAGGATGGTTGGGGGGGTGGAAAGAAAAGAGGAAGGGGAAGAAAAGATGATTCCCCGAAAGGCCTTGGGGGAGCGGGGGGGTCTACCCCCCCAACAAATTTGCATGATCCAACCTCCACGAGTAGGTGGATGTTGTATTTGTAAAACTGAACTCAGCAATCTGGAGGGTACGCAACACACTGCAACACTCTGTAACACACTGCAACGCACTGCAACAAACTACATTACAATGTAACACACTGCAACACACTGGAAATTCGCCGAGAGCGAAACAAGGCCTCGCTTATGCCTCCGCCCTCACAGTCATCAACGAGTCATGTCGCACACACGAAAGCGTGAGGTCACGGTGCGAGCTAGTAGGCTTTGGCCATAATGAACAAAGAACAACAAACAAACAAAATCACGAGAGCGGTCCAGCCAGCAAACGGCTTGTGCTTGTGCTTGAGCCCCTCTCGCGTCTAGTCGTCATTTTACTCAAACAAGAAGTCCTTCTTCTCATACGACGCAGTAATCGTCTCGATGAGATTGGCGAACAGCGTGTGGCGCGTGTCAGCTATGGCGTGGGCGGTGTTTGTGTTTGTGTATGTCGGTGCAATGCTGCGAGCGCGAGATAGTTGATGTTGATCCTTGCTACGCCAATAATCTTCTTGCGAGCCGGCTGCCACACTCCCAGCACTGGTGAGTGCGGCCGGCTGGCCCGCTGACGTGGATGTCATCTAGCTTCTCTCCCCTTCAGCAAGCTGCTGCTCGTTGCCTTTGGATTTGCTGTGTATTCTACGTAGGCCACCTACTGTGAATTCTGCTGCGAATTTTTGCTGTACAGAGAATTCTACGTAGAATACAGTGTGTCGCAGTCGTCATGTGACTCTAATTGTGTTGCAGCGTGTTGCAGCGTGTTGCAGTGTGTTGCAGTGTGTGGCGGTGTGTTGCAGTGTGTTGCAGTGTGTTGCAGTGTGATACATTGTGGCACAGTCGTCATGTGACTCAAGTTGTGTTGCAGTGTGTTGCATTGTGTTGCAGTGTGTTGCAGTGTGTTGCAGTGCGTTGCAGTGTGTTGCAGTGCATTGCAGTGTGATGCATCGTGGCAGAGTCGTCATGTGACTCAAGTTGTGTTGCAGTGTGTTGCAACGTGTTGCAGTGTGTTGCAGTGTGTTGCAGTGTGTTGCAGTGCGTTGCAGTGTGATACATTGTGGCACAGTCGTCATGTGACTCAAGTTGTGTTGCAGTGTGTTGCAGTGTGTTGCAGTGTGTTGCAGTGTGTTGCAGTGTGTCGCAGTGTGTTGCAGTGTGTTGCAGAGCGTTGCAGTGCGTTGCAGTGTGATGCATCGTGGCACAGTCGTCATGTGACTCAAGTTGTGTTGCAGTGTGTTGCAGTGTGTTGCAGTGTGTTACAGTGCGTTGCAGTGTGATTAAAAACTGCAACACACTGCCACACACCACAACCCACTACAACACACCTAGATTTATATGATAACTGTGACACAGAGTAACATGCGTCATTTGAATCACGTGACTTTTGTTTTTCCTGCTATACGTACATTTCCGAGCGCGCGGCCTATCAAGGCCTAAACCCTAAACCTTAAACCCACAACCCTTGAGGAAAACAAAAACCCTAAACCCTAAACTCTAAACCCTAAACCCTAAACCCTAAACCCTAAACCCTAAACCCTAAACCCTGTACCGCACGTGGCCTGAACAGGAAAACTATTGTCGAAAACAAACCTAAGAGAGGATTGTCAAAAGAGACATGCATATCTTATTGAGTCGCATAAGTATACTCCAAAAAAAATAGTGACCCCCACATCCTTGGGATACCCTTTTTCGGATAACATTAGGAATTCTATTCTCAATAATTCTTCTTACTGTAGCCGATGCACACATATGTATATACATATATATATATATATATATATGTATGTATATATATATACAC
>Ga0105054_10011629_pt1 | contig 10926 bp, 11 predicted proteins | sample BON02_FD_78091 | JGI IMG/M metagenome (GOLD analysis project Ga0105054, IMG submission 78091) | Freshwater microbial communities from Lake Bonney liftoff mats and glacier meltwater in Antarctica - BON-02 (megahit assembly) | ecosystem: Environmental > Aquatic > Freshwater > Ice > Glacier... | reverse complement strand
TCCCTTTTGGAAGCTTGAATCAGAAGTCAGCCAAAAGGGGAATCCTAAATATCAACAGACCCTAGCCAACATGGTCAGGCAGCGTTTCAGTGCAGGGCCTTTCCGTCATGCAATTGCCCAAGGGCGCGATCACGGTTTTGCGCCGGGTGGGCTGGTCAATACGGCATGGGGGCGCGAGCGGAATTCGTGAGACCACAGCACCCAGAGTGTGGTCACGGTTGCGCCAAACAGTGCCAGTGGCCCGAACACCCAGGCCAATGAGGCCAGTGAAAAATACATCGAGCGCAGGCCGCGGTTGAAATTTGCCGCCGCCCGGCTGTTCAGCGCGGCGGCCTGTGCGGCGCGGGGCAGGGCGTCGGGGTGGGTGGGGTCGTTCGGAACGGCGCCCATCAACACCGCGCAATAGGCGAACAATCGGTTCGACCAGACAAAGCGCAGGAACGCGCTGATCAGCAACAGCGCGGCCAGCGACAGTTTCACCTGCCAGATCAGGGCAGGCACGGCGGTAAGGCTGAACTCTTCGGCGACGCCCAAAAGCTGTTCGGCATTGCCGATCAGCGCCAGCGCACCGCCAATCGCCAACACGCAGGTCGAGGCAAAGAATGCCGTACCCTGGCGCAGGGACGCCAGAAGCTGGGCATCGAAGATCCGCGAGTCGCGGGTAACCATCTCGCGCATCCAGTCGCTGCGGTATTGCGTCATCAGCACGCTGACCGAGGGGCGCGCCGCGCCCTCACGCTCGATCCACCAGCCGATGGTCAGCCAGCACAGGAACAGGAACCCCACCGCAGCCGCGTCAAGGGTGGTAAGAAGGGCAAGGCGATCAAGTAATGTCATGGGCATTACACTAGGGGTTTGCATTACAGCTTGCCAGATGGCAAAATTGGTTATATTTCCTTACCAATACGACGTGCCCGGATTCATCGGAGGACAGACCATGGACATGCCCACCCCGAACGCCAGCATCATCGCCAGGAAGGCGCAGATCGTCGCGCTGTTGCAGCAGGTGCTGCCCGGGGGTGCCGTAATTCATGAACCCCACGAGACGGTAGCCTATGAATGCGACGCGCTGACTGCTTATCGCTGTCCGCCGCTGTGTGCGGTGCTGCCCACGTCCACCGAAGAAGTGGCTGCGGTGCTGCGCATCTGTCACCAGCAGGGGGTGCCGGTGGTGCCGCGCGGGTCGGGCACGTCATTGGCAGGCGGCGCCCTGCCCACTGCCGATTGCGTGATCCTCGGGGTGGCGCGGATGAACGATGTGTTGGAAACGGATTATGACAACCGCTTCATCCGGGTGCAAAGCGGGCGCACCAACCTGAGCGTGACGGGCGCGGTGGAGGAGGACGGTTTCTTTTACGCCCCCGATCCTTCGTCGCAACTGGCCTGTGCCATCGCGGGTAATATCGCGATGAATTCGGGCGGCGCCCATTGCCTGAAATACGGCGTGACCACGAACAACCTGTTGGGCGTGACCATGGTGCTGATGGACGGCACGGTGGTGGAAATCGGCGGTGCTTACCTCGATTCCGGCGGGTTGGACCTGTTGGGTGTGATCTGCGGGTCCGAGGGACAGCTGGGCGTCGTGACCGAAGCGACATTGCGGATATTGCGCAAGCCCGAGGGCGCGCGCCCAGTGCTGATCGGGTTCGATAACAACGAGGTGGCGGGTGAATGTGTGTCCGACATCATCAAGGCCGGGGTGCTGCCCGTGGCGATCGAATTCATGGACCGCCCCTGCATCCGCGCGACCGAGGCGTTCGCCCATGCCGGATACCCCGATTGCGAGGCTTTGCTGATCGTCGAGGTTGAGGGCAGCGAAGCCGAGATTGCCGAGCAACTTGGCGTTATCTGTGACATTGCCCGCCGCCACAATCCGGTGGAACTGCGCGAAAGCCAGTCGGCCGAGCAATCGGCGGCGATCTGGCTGGGCCGCAAATCGGCCTTCGGGGCCATGGGTCAGATCAACGATTACATGTGTCTGGATGGCACGATCCCGGTGTCGGCGCTGCCGCTGGTGCTGCGCCGGATCGGCGAAATGTCGAAAGAATACGGGCTGGATGTGGGCAACGTGTTTCACGCGGGCGACGGCAACATGCACCCGCTGATCCTGTATGATGCCAACAAACCCGGCGATCTGGAAAAGTGCGAGGCGTTCGGCGCCGACATCCTGCGGCTGTGCGTCGAGGTGGGCGGCTGTCTGACCGGCGAGCATGGTGTGGGCATCGAAAAGCGCGATCTGATGGTGGATCAGTACGATCCTGTCGATCTTGAGGTGCAGTTGCGGGTGAAGGATGTGTTTGATCCGAACTGGCTTTTGAACCCGGCCAAGGTGTTTCCATTGGCAAGTTCCGAAAGTCGGCGTGCCGCATGAGGCAGGCGTTTTCGAGTGTTTTCAGCAAGAAAAAGCCGGGGATGGTATGTTGAAGCCGATGGACGAGGCCGAGTTGAGCGCGGCTGTGCGCGATGCCGACGGCCCCCTTTGGATCGAGGGGGGCGGCACGCGGGGGCCGGGGCCCATGACGAACGGGACCCGGCTCAGCACGGCGGGGCTGTCGGGCATCACGCTGTACGAGCCCGGCGCGCTGACCCTTGTGGCGCGGGCGGGCACGCCTTTGGCCGAGGTCGAGACGACGTTGGCCGCCGAGAACCAGCGGCTGGCTTTCGAGCCGATGGATCATCGGGTATTGCTGGGCACCAAGGGTGAGCCGACGATCGGCGGCGTTGTAGCGGCCAATGTGAGCGGGCCCCGGCGGATTCAAGCGGGGGCGTGCCGCGATTCGTTGATCGGGGTGCGGTTTGTCGACGGGCGCGGCGACATCGTCAAGAATGGTGGGCGGGTGATGAAGAACGTCACCGGCTATGATCTGGTCAAGCTGATGGCGGGGTCGTTCGGCACGCTTGGGGTTTTGAGCGAGGTGGGCTTCAAGGTGCTGCCGAAGACGGCGGTGCAGGCGACGGTTGTGGTGGGCGGGTTGGATGTGGCGGCGGGGATTGCCGTGTTGTCCCGCGCCCTGGGATCGTCGTTCGAGGTGTCGGGCGCGGCCTACCGCGACGGGCGGGCGATGTTGCGGATCGAAGGGTTCGCCAATTCGGTGGCGTACCGTGCCGAGCGGTTGCAGGGGTTGTTGGCGTCCTTCGGGGCGGTGACGGTGAACACCGAGGGCGTGGTTCAGACGTGGCGTGACATCTGCAATGCGGCGGTGTTTGCGGGCACCGATCACGATGTCTGGCGGATTTCGGTCAAGCCCGGCGATGGTGCCGCGGTGGCGGCGCGGCTGGCTGGGGCCGATCTGTTGTTTGACTGGGGTGGGGGATTGGTCTGGGCCGGGGTCGCGCCGGGCAACGATCTGCGCGGCAGGTTGGCCGGGATTGCGGGCCATGCCACCCTGGTGCGCGCGGCGCGCGACACCCACGCCGCGTTGGGCACGTTCCACCCCGAACCCGCAGGTGTCGCGGCGCTGAGTGCTGGCTTGCGCGCGCAGTTCGATCCGCGCGGTATTCTGAACCCCGGCCGGATGGGCTGAGGAGGCAAACATGCAGACGTTTTTCACGCCAGAACAATTGCAGGTGCCCGCCATCGCGCGGTCGAACCAGATCCTGCGCAGTTGTGTGCATTGCGGGTTCTGCACCGCGACTTGCCCCACCTATCAGATTCTGGGCGATGAACTGGATTCCCCGCGCGGGCGGATATACCTGATCAAAGAGATGCTGGAGAATGACCGGCCGGCTGATGCCAAGACCGTCAAACACATCGACCGCTGCCTGTCGTGCCTGGCCTGCATGACGACCTGTCCTTCGGGGGTGCATTACATGCACCTCGTCGATCATGCCCGGGCGCATATCGAGAAAACCTATAAACGCCCGATGTTCGAGCGGCTGCTGCGCTGGACACTGGCGCGGGTGTTGCCCAACCCGATGCTGTTTCGGGTTGCCCTGTTGGGGGCAAAGATCGGGCGGCCCTTTGCGTTTCTGGTGCCCGACGCACGGTTGCGCGCGATGCTGGAGATGGCGCCGAAACAGGTGCCACCCGTATCGCGCAATGACGATCCGCAGACGTTTGCCGCGCAAGGAGTGCGCAAGATGCGCGTGGCGTTGATGACGGGCTGTGCGCAAAAGGCGCTGAACACCGATATCAACGATGCCACAATCCGGCTGTTGACGCGGCTGGGCGCCGAAGTGGTGATTGCCGAAGGGATGGGCTGTTGCGGCGCGTTGGTGCACCATATGGGCAAGGAAGACGAAAGCCATGCGGCAGCGGCGAAGAACATCAAGGCCTGGATGGCCGAGGTGAATGGCAAGGGGCTGGACGCCGTGGTGATCAACACCAGTGGCTGTGGCACGACCATCAAGGATTACGGTCACATGTTCCGCAATGACCCGCTGGCGGGGGATGCGGCAAAGGTGTCGGCGCTGGCGATGGATGTGTCCGAGGTGCTGATGAAGCTGGACCTGCCCTACGGGGGCGCGCCCGACATGCGCGTGGCCTATCACGCGGCCTGTTCGTTGCAGCACGGCCAGCAGATCAAGACCTATCCGAAGGATCTGCTGAAGCGGGCGGGGTTCGAGGTGGTCGAACCGAAGGACAGCCATTTGTGCTGTGGCTCGGCCGGCACCTATAACCTGATGCAGCCCGAGATCAGCAAGGAGTTGAAAAAGCGCAAGGTGGCGACCCTGATGGCAAAGACCCCCGATGTGATCGCGGCGGGCAACATCGGGTGCATGATGCAGATCGGCAGCGCGGCGGGCGTGCCGGTGGTGCACACCGTCGAGTTGCTGGATTGGGCCACGGGTGGGCCACGGCCCCCCGCACTTGACCCCGATAAAGCCCCGCAAGTGCCGCGCCTGCGCTGAGGTTCTGCCGCAACTTCGCCCCATCCCAAGGGTAACACGTTCCCAGAACATGGGAGAGCGGGATGCGGGTGATCGGGGCAGTTCTGGGCGGCATGATGGCGGTGCTGGGTGCGTTTGGCGCCAGTGCCGAAGGGGCCTCTGGCCTCAAGACGCTGCTGACCTCCGATGAGAGCCGTGGCTGGGATGCGGTCGGGCGGCTGAACCTTGGCACGGGATCGTTCTGCACCGGCGCATTGATCGCCGAGGATCTGGTGCTGACCGCCGCCCATTGCCTGTTCGACAAGCGCACGGGTCGGCAGTTCCAGGCGTCGGAGATCGAATTTCTGGCCGGGTGGCGCGATGGCCGCGCCCAGGCCTATCGCGGCGTGCGCCGGGCATTGCCGCATCCGGATTACGACATCACCGACAAGGAAATGGGCCGCATCGCCCAGGATCTCGCGCTGATCCAGCTGGATCGCCCGATCCGCAACAGCCGCATCGCGCCCTTCGCCACCCATCCCCGCCCCGGCGTGGGCGACAGGGTGGGCGTCGTGTCCTATGCCCATGACCGGGCCGAGCGGCCCAGCCTGCAAGAACTGTGCCATGTTCTGGCCCGCCAGTCGGGCGCGCTGATCCTGTCTTGCGAGGTGGATTTCGGATCGTCGGGCGCGCCGATCTTCGTGCTGGACGGGGCGCAACCGCAGATCGTTTCGGTCGTGTCGGCGATGGCCGAGATCAAGGATCAGAAGGTGTCGATCGGCACCTCGCTGGAACAGCCCCTGGCCGATCTGATGGCCCTGATGGCCAGCGACGACGGCGTGTTCAGTGGCGCGGCACCCCCGGCGCGGGTGCTGAGCGGCGCGCCCGGCAATGCCGCGAAGTTCTTGAGACCATGAGGGCGCGTCTTGCACCTGTCCTCATCGCGCTGGCCCTGGGACTGCTCGCCCAGGGGCCAGCGCCCGTATTGGCGCAGGATTCGGGGCTGAAGCGCCTTGGCCTGCGCAGCGAAGGCCTGGGATGGGAGGCCGTGGGCCGTGTCGAGATCGACGGGCGCGGGTTCTGCACGGGTGTGCTGATCGCCACCGATCTGGTGCTGACGGCGGGCCATTGCCTGCACGACCGGGCGACCGGCCAGGCCCATGACCTGGGCGATATGCGGTTTCGCGCGGGCCTGCGCGACGGGCTGGCGGTGGCCGAACGGGGTGTTGCGCGCGCCGTGGTACACCCGTCCTACGCCGAACCCGACGCCACCCGGGCGGTGCAGATCAGGTTCGATCTGGCGCTGTTGCAACTGGACACCCCGATCCCCGCCGCCACCGCCGCGCCCTTTGCGGTTCAGCGCGCGCCCCGCGCCAATCAGGAGGTGGCGGTGGTGTCCTATGCCGAGGGGCGGGCCTCGGCGCTGTCCTGGCAGCGGCGCTGCGGTGTGCTGGAAAGTTTCGACAGGCTTGCGATGCTGTCGTGCGATGTGACGTTCGGTTCGTCCGGCGCGCCGGTGTTCGACATGTCGGGCCGCCGCGCGCAGATCGTTTCCATCGTGTCGTCGGGCGGCACCTATCGCGGGCGGCCTGTGGCCTATGGCATGGATATTCCGCCGGTTCTGGATGATCTCAAGGCGGCGCTGCGCAATGGGCGCGGGGTGATCGAGACGGCGGGCGAGGCGCCCAGGATCGCGCCGAAGGCCGATCATTCGGCGGCGGGCGCGCGGTTCCTGAAGGCCAGGCCGCTGGAGTGACGGGTCTTGAACCCGGCCTTTTCCTTTCCCATCTTAATGACACCGGATGCCGATCACGGGTCCGGTTGATCCCGGCCTGTCCCGTTCGGGAAGGCCACATATCGTTATCGCTTGTGAAAGGATGACCCATGCGAAGCTTTGATCTTGCACCGCTCTATCGCGCGACCGTCGGTTTCGACCAGATGGCCGACCTGATGGATCGTGTGCTGACCGACAATGTCGGCGCCCAGCCCTATCCGCCCTACAACATCGAGAAGACCGCCGAGGATGGCTGGCGCATCTCGATCGCCGCTGCCGGTTTCTCGGATGCGGACCTGACCATCGAGCAGCGCGAGAACGCCCTGATCGTGTCAGCCCGCAAGGCGTCCGAGGAGGCCCCCCGCACCTATCTGCATCGCGGCATCGCCACCCGCGCGTTCGAACGCCGGTTTCACCTGGCGGCGCATGTGCGCGTGACCGGGGCGGCCCATGTGGACGGCATGTTGCACATTGACCTGGTGCGCGAAGTGCCCGAGGCGCTGAAGCCGCGCCGTATCGCCATTGCCAGGGGCGACACCGTCGAGGTGAAGGCCGTGGAGCAGGCCGAGGCCTGATTTCCGCCCCGGACTGACTGTGAAAGGCGCGCCCTGTGGCGCGCCTTTTGTTTTCAATGCGCTCCGCGCGGGGATATTTTCAGCAAGAAAGAACCACAAGGTCAGTTCTTCAGCGACCGGGCCAGACGCATCAGGCTGACGGCTTCGCGGCGATACCCGAAGGGATCGTCGCCGATGGCACCGTTGGCCAGGGCGATGGCGTTGTCCAGCGCCCAGCCCCCCAGATAGTCGCTGCCGCGCAGCACCTGGCCAAAGCCCGCGATGGCGGCGGCGAATTGCGTGTCGGCATCGGGCGCGGTGATCGTGTTGGCGATGGCCAGTTCGGTCAGATCGCTGATCTCTGCCCCCGGAGCCTTGGCGCGCAGGCGCAGGAAGGCCAGTTCCTCGCCGGGCGCCCCGGGTGCGGCGGTGCCATAGCGCAGCGGATCGTTCAGCGTGGCGGGCGAGCCGACGGGGGTGACTTCGTAGAGCGCCGTCACCTGATGACCGGCGCCGATTTCGCCCGCATCCACCGCATCGTTGTTGAAATCCTCGCGCCGCAGGGCGCGGGTTTCATAGCCGATCAGCCGGTATTCGGCCACGGTGGCGGGGTTGAATTCGACCTGCACCTTCACGTCGTTGGCGATGGGAAACAGCGCGCCGGTCAATTGATCCACCAGCACCTTCTGCGCTTCGGACAGGGTGTCGATATAGGCGGCGGTGCCGTTGCCGGTCTGGGCCAGGGCCTGCATCGTGGCGTCGTCGAGGTTGCCGCGCCCGAAGCCCAGCACCGACAGATAGGTGCCGCTGTCGCGCTGGCCCCTGATATAGGTTTTCAGGGCCTCGGGATCGGACAACCCGATGTTGAAATCGCCATCGGTGGCCAGGATCACGCGGCTGACCTCGCCCGTTGCGGCCATCTGCGCCGCGGTGGCATAGGCCTGTTGCAGACCGGCCTCGCCTGCGGTCGAGCCGCCTGCCGAGAGGTTTTCGAGCGCCGCCAGGATCGTGCTGCGCTCGCCCGCCGGGGTGGGAGGCAGGGCCAGACCGGCGGACCCGGCATAGGTGACGATGGCCACCTCGTCGGTCGGGCGCAGCTGGCCCAGCATCAGGCGGAAGGACTGGATCAGCAGCGGCAGTTTGTTGGCGTCCGACATCGACCCCGAGGTGTCGATCAGGAACACCAGGTTCAGGGGCGGGCGGTCGGCCAGGGCGGGCAGCGCCCCTTGCAATCCGATGCGCAGCAGGCGGGTGCCGGGGTTCCACGGCGTTTGCATCAGCGCGATTGTGGGGCGGAAGGCGGCACCGGCGTCGGGGGCGGGATAGGCATAGGGGAAATAATTGATCATTTCCTCCACGCGCACCGCCTCGGGCGGGGGCAGGAACCCGGCCATGATGGATTGGCGGATGATCGCATAGCTGGCGGTGTCCACATCGACCGAGAAGGTCGAAACCGGGGTGTCTACGGTGACGCGCACCGGGTTGGGATTCTCGTTGGCGAAGGTTTCCGTGTCGTCCTCGGGCGCCAGGAACAGCGGATCGGGCGGGGCGGCCTTTACGACACGGCCCTGGGCTGCGACTCCATCGCTGACGGTCGGGGCCGGCGCGGACAGAGTGGCCACGGACGGGGCGGCAAAGGCGGGGGCGGCGGGAACGGGCGCTGGGCGCGGTGCCTGTTCCCTGTCGGCGGCGACGGTTTCGCCGATCTCCGCAGGCGCGGCGGCGCGGGTCAGCGGATCGGGCGCCAGCAGGGCGCGGGTATCCGGCAGCGACACGAAGATCACCCCGGCGACAAGGGCGGTTGTCGCGGCAAGGGCGGCGGGGCGGGTGAGGGTGATGAACATCTGTCTGGCTCCTGTCGTGAACGCCGCCCGGCGGCTGGGGCGGCCGACAATAGGACGCGCGGCATCGGCCGTTCCTTGGGCGCGCTCAAAGATTTCCTGCGCCCGGGCCAGATTTTGCGCCCGGCGCGCGGCACCCGGGCGCGGCGTCGCGGCGCGCAGCGCGGCGTTCAGATCGTCCAGCGGGTCGGTCATGTCGCACCCTCCTGTTGGGCCATGTCGCGCAGGCGCTTGCGGATTTCGGACAGCCGCCAACTGACGGTGCCCTCGGAAATGCCCAGGGCGATGCCGGCCTCGCCGTGGGTCATTTCGTCGTCGATGGTCAGGGCGAGGGTGTCGCGCAGATCGGCAGGCAACCGGGCCATGGCAGTGCACAGCCAGTCGCGGTGATGCGCCCCCGTGGCGATGTCGGCCCGGCGCCCCAGTTCCCAATCGCCCCAGCCGTCCGCCGCCCGGGCGTGGGTTGCATGGCGCCGCCGCCGGTCGTGCGCGGCATTCACCGCGACGCGGTAGAGCCAGGTGGTAAACCGGGCGGTCGCGCGATAGCCGGTCAGCTTCGCAGGCAGCGACAGGCAGATGTCCTGGGTCAGATCCTCGGCCTCGGCGCGGCTGCCGGTCAGGCGGAAACACAACGCAAACAGCGAATCGTAGCGCCGCTCCAGCAGGGCCGCAAAGGCGGTGGCGTCGCCCCTGGCGGCGGCAATCGCCAGATCCTCATCGGGTGTGTTCATGCGCATGACAGTGGTTTGACGCATGCGGTCGGTCAATCCTTGGCGCCATTGCAAAGTTTTTCCGCGCACCATACGCAAGTGTGGAAAAGGAGGCACCATGGCCTGGATCGTGTTGTTCGTCGCCGGGCTGCTTGAAGTGGTCTGGGCCTTTGGGATGAAGCAGTCGCAGGGGTTTACCCGGCTGAACTGGAGCATTCTGACCCTGGCCGCCATGATCGCCAGCTTTGCGCTGTTGTCGATTGCCATGCGCAGCCTGCCATTGGGCACGGCCTATACCGTCTGGGTCGGCATCGGTGCGGTGGGTGCGTTCGGCCTAGGCGTTTTCGTCCTGGGCGAGCCGATGGGCGCCACGCGGCTGTTGGCGGTGGTGCTGATCGTGGCGGGGATCGTGCTGATGAAGCTGTCCTCGCCCGAATAGGCGAGAATTTTCGCACGGGGGCTGGCAGGGGGCCTGTGCACGGCGTTAGAGTGCGGGAAAGGGAGTGTTGCGATGGAATGCGTGTTCGTCCAGATCAGGTGTGTGCCCGGCGAAACCTATCGCGTCGCCGATGAAATCGTGCTGCGCGAATTGCATTCCGAACTGTATTCCACCTCGGGCGATTTCGACCTGCTGTTGAAGATGTACATCCCGAGGGATGCTGACATCGGGCTGTTCATCAACGACAACCTGCGCACGATAAAGGGGGTCGAGCGCACGCTGACGACGCTGACGTTCAAGGCGTTTTGAGAATCACCCTTTATGCTATGAGCAGCTATCGCAAGATGATGAAAACGCGATGGAGGATCGATATATGATAGGTGCTCGTTTGGTGGGAGCTATAGCATTTTTCATGATTTTGAGCGGCTTCATGCCATGGTTTTCGGGGCCGTTTGGCAATGAAATAGTCCCCTTCGACTATGTCGAGCCAATTTTTAACATGATGGAGCGCCGGCCAGACTTTCTTACTGATCTGCCGTTTCCAATCCTATTTTTTTCAGCGGGTTGGATTTGTGCCGCAATACTCCTTGGATTCAAACATCAAGTGCAACGGTTGATTTGAAGGCCGCGATTTCGTCGGCCATGGCTTCGGCGGGGGTTCTCCAGCCCAGTGTCTTTCTGGAGCGGTTGTTCATCAGGGCTGCGATGTCGTTGAGCCAGGTCTGGCTGACATCGCCGAGGTCGGTTCCCTTTGGCATGAACTGGCGGAGCAAGCCGTTGGTGTTTTCGTTTGAGCTGC
>Ga0105054_10011626_pt1 | contig 10928 bp, 7 predicted proteins | sample BON02_FD_78091 | JGI IMG/M metagenome (GOLD analysis project Ga0105054, IMG submission 78091) | Freshwater microbial communities from Lake Bonney liftoff mats and glacier meltwater in Antarctica - BON-02 (megahit assembly) | ecosystem: Environmental > Aquatic > Freshwater > Ice > Glacier... | reverse complement strand
TATATATATATATATATATATAGATAGACAGATAGACAGATAGATAGATAGATGTATAGATGTATAGATGTATAGATATCTCTCTCTCTCTCTCTATGGATATATCAGATATATGGATAGATATATATTTTTAGAGAGATACAAATGGATAGATAGATACATAGATAGATATAGATAGATGTGTGTTTGTGCGTGTGTGTGTACGTATTCATGTATGCATGCGTGCATGCATTCATATATGTGTGTATATATGTTAGTATATATTTACATATATATATATATATATATGTATATATGTGCATGTGTATGTACACACACACACACACACACACACACACACACACACACACACACATAGTCTCGCTCCCCATACCTGCGCGGACTCACACGCGGCAACGGGGTCGGACACGTAATGTGCGGCTGGGGCGGAACCGTCCTGACTCTGGCTGCCGAGAAGCCAGCCAGCGAGCGAGGAGCAGAGCGTCGGCGCCTCCGACGAAATCGCGTTGGCAAAAGTTAACCCCCCAAACCCAGCGGCCACCCCATCGGCCCTTCTCGTAGAATGCTCTCTCGCGGAATTCCACGTAGAGTTTCTCATAGAATCGCCCGCGTGGGCCGCCGGCTCGTCCCCAGGCGGCGGATTTGCATTGGGTGGCGTGAGTGCGCAGAGCGCGCAGAGCAGGGCGAGGCAGAGTGCGTCGAGCAGCGCCGCGGTGATGAATGCATAGAACCAGACGCGGTTGGCGGCGCCCACGCAGTTGTGGATCCAGGGGCAGTGGTGGTCGAAGCCGAGGACGCAGCGGCCGCACGCGCGGCAGTGTTTGGAGCGCAACGGAGCAGGTCGGTTGCAGGCGTGGCAGTGGGCGCCGGCCGTCGCAGCGTGTGCAGCCACCCCGGCTGACGTCGTGAGATCGGACGACGTCGCGAGATCGAGGTACCCCGGGTCACGGTAGCCGGCGGCGCACCCGGTGATGGCGACGAGGAGGAAGAGGACACCGACGCTGAGTAGTGGCCACAGGTCGCGCGCGGGCCGTCCAGTGTTGGGGAGCAGAACCAAAGCCGCAGCGGCAAACGATGCGTGAGACAGCACCACAACCAGACAGAGCAGCGCTGGCATGCGCCTGCCGTGATAGCACCGCGCCTCTGCCCGCGTGGCGTCCGCCTCGGCGGCGCGCAGCCAGGCAGCCAGCGCCGCGCAGCCGTTGGCGGCGGCCATTGCGGCGGGCGTGAGCTGTTCCATCTCCACGTCGCGCGGGTCGACGGCCGCGTACCGCACGATCACCTTGGCTGCGGCGATCTGGCTCGATTCGGCCGGCGGCGGAGGCAGGTCAGCGCCGCGCAGCTCGTCAGCGCGCAGGGGCGCGAGGAGGCCCGCGTGCAGCGCGGCGTGCGGCACGACGGGCGAGTCAGGGGCGGAGTTTGCGAGCGCAACGTGGTGCAGCGCCGACCGGCCCGCGCGGTCGCGCGCGCCCGTGCGTTGGGCGACGAGGAGCAGGTGCGACAAAAAGGGAACGTCGGCCTTACGCGCTGCCAGGTGGAGCGGGGCCAGGCCGCTGCCCGGCGCCGCCGCGTCGACGTCGGCGCCCGCGCGACATAACACACGGAGTGCCGCCACCTTGACGTCGAGCGCCTCGTCCGACATGCACAGGTGGTGAACGGCACACAGGCCGTGGCGGTCGAGCTGCGACGCTGCCGTGCCGGACTCGAGGAGGAGCTGCATGGCCGGCAACGAGCAGCGGCGCGCCGCCAGCAGGAGCGGGGGTGGCAGCACGCCAATGCCACCGCCATCGCTCACACCGCCACTGTTCACGTCGGAAAAGAGCTCCGTGAGGGTGCCCTCCGCCTGGGCGCGTTGGAGGACCAGCCTCAGCTGATCCACGTCGTCTATGGCGTCGCAGGCCATTAAGCGGACTCGAGCGAGTCGCGGGTGCGACAGTTAACGTTGGCCGGATTGTCCGACTGTGTTCACATGAAGGATGGTTTGTAGTTTAGTTGTGCTTGTTGTGCCGTGTGTCGTGTGCGGTTTGAGTTCGTACGAACAGGATCAGTATGTGTGATCTGAGTTGGGTCAATCCGAATGAGTATTTAACCCGATCGTTTCTGTGTATGGTGGAGTTATACGTGTTAGTTACCGTATATTGAGTATATTGAGTATATATATAATAATTTATAATAATAATATTGAATTAACGATTATTATTATATTGTATATTGCACCCGCCTGAATTGCTGTGTGCAACGACGCTCTAGGCGGCTCTATATGCGGCTACGCCTGATCATTATGACAACAGAGACAGTGATAGTCATGGAATATCATAATTATATAGGTCAGAGATTGATATTCATTTTTTTTGATTCTGTGCACACTACACACTACACAATAAATATTGATGAATGATGCTATTGCCAATAGTCTATTGAATACAATAGTAATAGTACTGGTATTGCAAGTTGAAAGAGAAGATAAAATCATGTTAAATTACAAATTACTAAAATACTCACAATCAGGTACGTATACGGTATTATATACGTATACGTAGTACGTAGTATACGCTTCTCATCAGCACTTGCAATTGTGCTTCTTTCTGCTTAATTCTGCTTCTCACTCACTGCACTGCTGCTGCTGCACTGCTGCTGCGTGCCGCGTGCCGCGTCGTGCCTTGTGGTTCTCAATCTAAGATGTTCTGTAGCATATAGCATCTATAGCATCGGGGGATGCTATACATGCTATATAGCAGTATACTACACGATAGTACATAGTACTGCTAAAATAGTACTACACACTACACATGTACTCTGTCCTAGCTAGATGCAAAATTTGGTATCTGAACACATTGGGCCCGACCGGGTTGACCCTAACCCAAGTTAACTTTTTTGGTTTGGATCCACGCAAGCGTGTTTTGGATCCACGCAAGTTATTATCTCCGGGGCGTGGGCTAGCGGCTAGCGGCTAGCAGCCAGCAGCAGCACCAGTAATCGGGTCAACTCGAAATGGTTCAAATATCAGAAAAAGTAGTAGCTATATAGCATATAGTACTGTAGCATCTGATGGAGGCTATATAGCATTGTAGCATGCTATATAGTATGCTACACAACAACCAAGTTCTCAATAGTCAATAGTTCAATTGTGGTGGATTGGATGATATCTGCTGCGTGCTGCGTACCTACGTATACTACGTGTGGTAATGTGGGTCAACTCGAGACTCGAGACTCGAGCGCTGGGCGCCGGCGAGCGAGCGACGAGAGACGAGATAACTCGAAATCTAATTATTTTACTCTTACTCAACGTACTCAGTACGTACTCTGAACTCTCACTCTGCACCTGCACTCTACCCTGCAAAAAGTTAAAAGTTCTCCCCGGATCGGACGGTATTGAACTAAGAGCTGAGAGATATAGAGATAACGATTATATGTGAGATATAATGATTATCTCAATGATAATGTGTATGTGTAGATAAGGACTAATGAATACAGATGCAGATGCAGATGGTGGATGGCGGATGGCGGGAGGCCGCTTGCCTGGAGGAGCCATCATCTCAGGGCTGGAGGATCCCAGCGACGAGCGACTAACAGTTTGTTTTAGTTTTAGATGTGGGCTGCTAAAGGATACACGACTTTCGTCCTTCAACACATACAGATACAAAACAATTCAAAGCTGCTGAAAACTAAAACTGAAAACGCATGCTCAAATCATCATCAACTCAAACTCAAACTCACTCTGAAAAGTGCGAAACGGCCGCTGGCCGCCAAATACAAATACGCCAAACACAATATGACGGGGGAGGCGGCGGCGGCTGAAGCGCCCTCGCCCCGACCACTCCACTGAACCTATTCCCCGCCCCTCACTGTCGCTGTTTTCGCGCTTCGGCCGCAGCCTTGAGCCCGACGAGGTTGACCGGCACGTCCTCCTGAATGCGCATCTCCAGCGGCCACACGGGAACCGGGCCGCGCGGCGTGACGTCGACGCTAAAGCAGAGGAGCGCGCCCGCGCCCTGCGGCTCCACGCGGAACTCGCCCGAATACACCGAAAACATCTCCGACTCGACGCACCTGGGAGACAGGCGGCGGGGTCGGGGCTGAAGTACGTACTCACCTGCAAGGAGCCCCACGTCGGGGCCGTGGTCCCGCGCACCTAAATACAAGCCGCAACGCGGGCAGCGGCCGCCGCAGCGCGTCCACTCTCAGCTCCTGCATCTCCATCGTGAGCGAGGCTCGGAACTCGAATCCCGCGATGCTCTGCGCGCTCTCCTGGAAGACGCGGACCGTGGCCGTGTCCTTGCTCGGCACGACTCGGCTGCGACGGACGCTCGGAGTGTAGTCGGAGATGTGGTCGTAGTCCGTGATGATGGCCCAGACGTCGTCCGGCGACGCGTTGATCGCGATCGAGGCAGAAATGCGCCTCGAGTTGGGGCCAGTCGTCTTGATGTCGACGGTCGATGTGCGGCACCGCAGCGCGCCGGCGCGCGGGGGGGCGCTGCGCAGCGCTCCGCCGTGCACTCCCGCGGCGAACAGGCCGACAGATAGCAGCATGCTGTCGCGCCGTCGGGTGGCGCTCGAATGGCCGCTCGCCGAACCCACCAGCGACTCTAGAGGCGCCGCCGGCCTGCTGTGCGCTCGCGCGCGCGCGAGGTGGGATCCATAAATAGCGCCGACCCACACATTTGGCAACTTCGCAAAATTTCTGCGTCCGCGTGGCGCTACTCTGAGCCAGACATCCCTGCTTGCTCGGCCGCCCCACCTCACTTCGAACCGAGATGAGCGTCCAAGAGCGCGACCCGTGCCCGCACCGCATCCTGGACGACATTGGCGGGGCCTTCGCGATGGGCGCGATTGGCGGCGGCATCTGGAACAGTGTCAAGGGCGCACGCAACTCGCCCAGGGGCGAGCGACTGCAGGGCAGCGTCTCTGCGGTGAGGGCCAGGGCCCCGATCCTTGGAGGTGCGCCGAAATCCACAGCCCGTGCCGCCGCGCGCCGCAGCGACTCAGCACCCTCCGCTTCTGCCTCGCAGGCAACTTCGCTGTGTGGGGTGGACTCTTCTCGATGTTTGACTGCACCTTCGTCTGGCTGCGGCGGAAGGAGGATCCGTGGAACTCGATCGCGTCTGGCGCGCTGACGGGCGGCGTGCTGGCGGCGCGTGGTGGCTGGCGCGCCGCCACCCGGTCTGCCGCCGTGGGTGGGGTGCTGCTGGCCATGATTGAGGGCCTCAACATTTGCCTGACAAAGATGCTGTCCGACAGCTCTGCGCCACCCTATGCCCCGCCGGCGCCCTACCAGCCTCCACCGACGGTGGCGCCGGTTGCGCCGCCCGCAACCGCCTCATACAAGCCGGCCTCCGAGTTTCTCGAGGACGCGGCGCCGCGGAGCGCCGCGACGTGAGCTCTGCCTGGCACATGGGGGGGAGGCGAAGGGAGCCCGCGGCGGCGTCGTGTCGTGGGGTGGAGAGCTACGCTGGCGGCGCATGCCGTGGCGATGCGGTATCAGCGGGGCGAGGAGCCTTGCTTGGAGACGGGCGCGGGAGAGCTGGTCCTTGGAGAGATAAGAGAGAGAGAGAGAGCGAGAGAGAGAGAGGCTGCTTGGTCGCTTGCAGTTATTGCGGTTGGATTTCCACCGAGCAAGGCGCTGTGCTGATGCGTCGGCCTGCTTCCGTTCCCTTCCGGCGCTGCCACGCTCGCTGGAGATGTGCGGGCGTCGCACTCGCCATTGGCACACGCTAAGAGCGGGTGCGGTACGCCGGCCTAACGCCAGCCTTTGATGGGCACGCTGTCGCCGTTGTCGCCAATGCTGTGCAGTGTTGGGGCGCCGTGTCCGGCAGGTGCGGCCGTTGCGCCCCGGTGGTGGTCAGAGGACTGTAGCTGGTATCAGCTCAGCTGAGATGGTGGTGAGCGCTTGATCGACGAGGCTCCGCAGCGCGCGAGGCCTCTTCTGGCACCACGGACGCGCCGTGGGCCTGTATTTCTATGCGTTTGATTCGCTTGTGTGATGACGATGACGATGCCCTAACTGCCAACTGCAACTGTGATGAATGGGGGTGAGGGCTGCTGGCTGTGAGCGTGTGCTCGGGTTCGGCGCCTGTATTTGCAGTCATAGGGGCGTTGGGGCGGGTTTGCTAGGGGTGGGGGTAGGGGCAGGGCCCTGCGGCATACGCATACGCATACACACACACACGGCAGACGCTAACGCGAATGGCTAGTATCGAGTAGTAATAGCAGGCTAGATGGCATCAGATCATTCAGATAGGTGCACATATCATACATATGTATATGTATATACAATGTACATGTCATAATATATGTAAACATGATTATGTAGTGTGTAAAAATTAAAAATTAAAAAAAAAATACGAATTACACATAATAATAATCTATCACTATCACTATCAATATCACTATATTTATATTATGTTATATCATATATCATATATCATCTATATCTATATCTATATTATATAACTAACACTGACTCAAACACTGTAATAACACTTGCACACAGCTTACAGCTTGACACACATAATGATGTCATAATATCAAATACAAATAACCGCATAATATACAGGAACAAGTACAAGAAATCCCCGCTTAAGGGTACTCACAAGCGCGCGAGCAGCAACCGCCCGCGCTCTCTCTCTCAATTCTCAAGCAACTAACAAGCAACCGAGGGTACAAAGAACGCTCCCGCGTCCTCTCAACTATGACTATCCATGATGCATGATTGTACAATGTACAGCTGAGGCGCCGATGGGCCCCAGATAGCCGCAGCCAAACTGGGCGACTCACATCGCGGCGCCCGCGAAGGCCGGCGTTTGTTGTTCCCAGCCTTCCCAGCCGCCGCGCCGCGCCGCCGCCGCCATGGCCTCCTCCTTGTACCTCGCGTGTGCCGCGGAGCCCGTCTCGGCGTTGCGGTGCATGCGCCGCGTGCGCACTTGCAGCTCCATGTCGGCGCCTGAGGCCAGGCGCACCTGCATGTGGATCGAGCAGTAGCCGTTCCGCTTCGGCGTCTGGATGTAGTCCTTGAAGTCGCGCTCGGCCCAGAGGTCCCCCGCCAGGCCGCGCACGTCCAGGCAGCGGCTGTGCGGCCGGTTGAGGGGCGAGATCTGCCACTCGTCGCGCGGGGAGTCGGCCAGCACCACGCGCAGGGCCAAGAGGTCCGTCGCTGTCTTGCCTCGCAGCCAGACCTTCTCAAAGAGAGAGGAGAGCGACTTGACGCGTGTTTGGACCTCGAAGGAGCCAAAGGGCAGCACCTCCGAAAGGCGCTCCTCGAGCTGTCTCGCCGCCAAATCGAGCTCGGCGCGCGCACTCAAGGCGCGATCGGTGTGCCACGAGCGCATCGCAAAAAACGTCTGTGGGAAGGCGGCGGCGCACGCGCCCTCAGTAAGCCCGTTGAGCAGCCAGGCCGGCGGCTTGAACGGCGAAACCCCCGTCGCCACGCGCTCCGAGGCGGCGAGGCAGGCGTGGACGAAGCTGGCGCGCGCGCCGACGGGCGGGGTGAGCAGCGCCACCGAGCTCCGGCCTGAGTCGACGTCCTGCAGGATGGCGGCGTCGCCGAGGGTGATGGAGCCCACGGCGGCGCGCGCCGCTGGCGCTATGGCGGCGGTTGGGCGCAGGTGAGCGCCACTGGCCGCCGCCGGCAGTGCTACGTATGCGGTGGAGGTACCCAGCAGCAGCAGGACGACGAGGGTGCGAAGGATCACCGACGAGTCGAAGGAGATCTCGGTGCGCACCGGAGCGCCCGGGTGTATCCGCTTGCGCTCGATGACGATGCTGAAGCTGCGGCGCGGCGGGCACGCCGCCTCTGCGACGAAGCCGGCGCGCACTCGGGGCGTGTAGGCGTACAGCCGCCGCAGTCGCGAGTAGTCGCGCGTCCGCAGGCAGGGCTCGCTCTGGACGCGAGGGAGGCGGGTGTGGAGTGCCCCTGGATCAAGCGGCGCCGGGCTGGAGGGCACGCTGCACGCGACTCGAACGCGCCGCGGCGACCGCGTGTGGTCGCCCATCGACAGGGCCCTGCCGAGTGACGGCACCTCGAGTTGCATGTCGGGCCAGCGGACGCGTTGGTTCAAAGGCGGTGGTGCTGATTCCTTCAGAGTTGCCATCCTTAGTAGGAGAAGTTTCGTCAAAGACAAGCCGTGTCCGTTACCCACTATAAAATTACAACTGCCACTGGCCACTAGACACCGAGGTCAGGCTCAACCCCAAGACGCAGATCTACCTCCCCCCATCCTTTGGGCACCATGCTGGCCCCACCGCGGCAGCACCAGACTGCTCAAACCGACACCTTACCTAGACTGGAGCCTATACCTATACCTGCGAGTAGTTGGTTGATGCTGTTAATGCCCCACATAATGCCCATTATGGGGGAGATGGAGATGCGGATGGGCGCCACAGACCACAGACACAGACAGGCAAAAACATGTCCGCCCACTTTCTTTCTACGACCGCGACCGCGATCACCGTTAGTAGAGCTCTCACAGAGCTCTAGAAGTTATGTAGCTCTATAACTTCTATAACAGCAGTAGACTCTCTCCATATATATATAACAGTTCGTTACGTGTTACGTACGGTTACGGTTATTTATTAATTTATTACACGGACGAGTCGGACGAGATCTAGAGTAGTATGTGTCTATGTATCATACTATGTATACCAGATCTACGTGCTTGGCATTCAGGAGGAGGAGGAGGGTGAATGAACTGTATAGAAGGTAGAACGTAGAACACGCTCTTACCGCCTACTGCACACGGTTCCCCTCAGTGTACAGTGTACTCACCCAACGGCGGATAGCCGGATAGGTCAAGTTAGGGTTAACCCGTAACACCCTTTTACTTTTATTTCCAGACATATGTACATGACATACGGTATTATATTATATATAGCGGTAGACACCTTCGCCTTCGCCTTCACTTAATTAATACTTTTTTTTTTTACTTACTAAGTAAGTGCAGTACAAGCTGTACCCACCGCCTCGACCCGCCCGACGTGCGACATGCGCACAGCGCACAGCATTCCATTCATTTCAACCAACACGCAACACGCGCACCAACCGCACCAACACCAGCACTCGCCCGACCCCAACTTCCACTTCGGCCAGCAAGGAATGACAACGGTGCGTTGGCGTTGAGCGTCGAGCGCGTACGCACAGGCATAGACCATAGACGTTGCTCGCTGCTAGCAGGGCGGGCTCTCTGCTCTCTCCCACACATATACCTCAGTCTAACACAAATCCAAGGCGCCCCCGCAGCCGCGCCCATCCATAATACAGATATAGATACAGGCGGGGAGGACGAGCAGGAGCCTCCCTTCTCCCTCGCTCGCAGCCCACCGCTGGAAAGGAAAGAGACGCGTTTTGCCAGTCTACGGAAGGACGTCTGGGTTAACCCAGGGTTAAAACCCAGACGTCCTGCCGTAGGGTTAACCCGAGGTGAACCCGAGGAAAGACACGCGGTTTGCCAGTCTACGGCAGGACTCTCGAACCAGGCGCTCGGTGCCTCCAGCCGCTTGTGTGCCATTGCACGGATGCTGCCGGGCAGGCTCTCACGAGCCCGCGCCGCTATAGCAATGCACATATATATATATATGTACATATGTATATATGTATATATATATATACGCATCTCTTCCTCGCTCCCCGGTCCTCCCACCAAGACAACCTTCTCTTCAATACCCCTGGTTACAGCCAACATAAAACCCCAATCGCCATGGCACGGGGGGGGGGTCCTCACCCCCTAGCTCCATGCCCCATACCAAACAAAAAAACGCCAGCCCAGCCTGCCGAAAACAAAACCCCCCTCCTCCATTAGAAACCCCTGCCGCACCCCAGCTACACGCCCTTCTCAAACGAGCGAAATCCCTTTCCTCCTCAATCCGCAAGCTCTCTCGATAGGCCGACCCAGGGTCAGGGCTGACCCGAAGGAAACGGGTGAAGGAAGCCGCAACGGGTTAAACCCGAATCTGTGTTGGAGTGGGGGTTAACCCTTAACCCGAGAGCACTCCAACAGGGTTCAGGTTAGGGTTAACCCTAACCCTATAGGACAAACACTCGGGTTAACCCCTAGCCTCCTAGCAGAGTGAGTGTGTGTCCTATAACATTAGGATTAGGGTGCATATGCCGCATATCAATCAATCAATCAAAGGTCCCCACAAAGCCACACGCGGGCAACGGGCAAAAGAGAATCCACAACCCAGCACCGCCACGGGGGGTTAACCCTCCGTTTTCTTTCTCATCTCCAGTGTACAGCGAACAGAAACACCAACGCCGCCTCGGCCCGACACGCCCCAAGAAATAATCCAACGCTACAATCTCACCCCAGCTCCATCGCCTGCGACTTTCCCATGGCCGCCTCCGCCTTCTTGCTACGCCGGAACTCGGCGATGGCAGCCTTCATCTGCAAACACGGAACGGGGAGTTGCGATCAGTTTGGGCCGTGTGTGCGTGCCAAGGGTGGGCACTTGGCTTTTACACGATATTGCATTGCCAATATTGTATAGTGTATAGTACACGCAAGGGGGGGGGGGTCGTGGGGGGTCGTGTATGGCGCAACAGACGTGCACCATCATTGCACTATTGTGGGCAATGCAAGTGGGGGAAGGCAATGCATGGATGATTGATTTGTGCATAAAAGCCTGAAAGTGAAAAAAAAAATCTTGTAAAGACCAAGGGTGGGCACTCTTAGCACAGGCCGCTTCATCTGAAGGTCGCGTCGTCTGAAAGAAACGGGAGGTTGCGTTCGTTACGGGCCGGGGGCAATATCCGTACACATCAATGTATGTATATAGATGTACACTGACACACACACACACATATATATACATATATATATATATATATATGTATATGTATGTATGTATGTATACATATATATATATAATATATATATATATATGTATATATGTATGTATATATATATATATATATATATATATATATATATATATAT
>Ga0105054_10011624_pt1 | contig 10928 bp, 8 predicted proteins | sample BON02_FD_78091 | JGI IMG/M metagenome (GOLD analysis project Ga0105054, IMG submission 78091) | Freshwater microbial communities from Lake Bonney liftoff mats and glacier meltwater in Antarctica - BON-02 (megahit assembly) | ecosystem: Environmental > Aquatic > Freshwater > Ice > Glacier... | reverse complement strand
TGTCATGCGTGCTGCTGTGCCCATCCCTACTCTTGCTTCTGCTTCTGTGTTGCATTCTGCTGCTGTTGGTGGATCTGTCGTAGGTGTTGTGAGGCCCTTCTAGACATTTGGAGAGCTTAACAGCTGCGAACTGGGTGTCTTTCGATTTTGATGTTTCTTACTCCTCTTGCTAAGGTTACTCCTTAATAAACACTCTTAAATTAAAAAAAAAATACTTGTCAGGCGACTTCACCAATCAAAGCATTCAATCAGGTTAGTGTCATGATAACACCGGGTTGACCGTTGCTGGATTGATGTCGGCGCTTGGCCTTACCGTGTTGTGGTTGCGCCCAGCCTACACTTGCTTGTAAGAGTGGAACTTTCGCTCCTTTTCAAAAAAAACCCACCCTCAACATTGGCTTGTAAACTCACACACACGCACAAACACGCACACACACACACACACACACACACAAACATACACAGACATACAACAGACAGTCATGTTTGAGACGATTCACCACTTTTCGCAGCTCTCCTCGTTGCATCGGATCGTTTTCCTGCGGCGTCGGAGCTCCCACGCAGTTTGGGGCCACCTCCATCGACTCCACGAACGTAAAGAGAATTGGTTGGCGGACTCCACCTCCAGCACTTCCATGGCCATGACCGGATCCAATCAGGGCATGTTCAACGATTACGCTTCCATCAATGCCTTCTGGGCTGATACTACAGGTATGTAGTTGACGTTGTGAAAACAACGAAGTTGTACCTGACTCTTGTCTCTGTGTTTGTGCATAGAAAAGAAGTGTTACGTGGTGACAGTGTGCCTGCCTCTGACCACTTTGAGAAGTCCTGGTAGTTGGTGAATTGATACCGTGACTGTATGCACGTGCCTCTCACCATACCCAGCTATGGATTCGCTTCACGGAGCCGACATCACGAACTCGGCTGTGGCGGGCAGCATCGAGACGATCGGTGTCAACTCGGCGGACAACAACGTCCGTGGTGGACATTCTGTGCACACGGCCTCGGGCAACACTGCCTCTACCGTCTCAAATAATTCGCTGATACAGGGAAGGGGAGAAGATCCTATCTGTAATGATAATATTACGAATATTGCCTGCAAGCTGAAATAAGTAATTTTCACGCTGCGTCAACATCATTTAAATCACAGGGATCCCCCCCGAGGGACAACCAACTAGGAGTTGGCTTGAGTTCAAGACTTTTTTTTGCCATTGATACTTTGTTTTACTGTACAATGAATATTCTAGAAGCCTTGTAACAAACTCCCTGTATCTCCGCAGCCAGGTTCGCCATTGCCGTCTCAATCTCCTTCGACACATGTTGTTGACCTTGCAGTCTTGTATTCACGAATCTGAATCAAAGGATTCGAGCACATAGAGCTTCCAGCAAAGTTACTAGTCTATTTCTTACGAAGTAATAAAAGCAACATCAATCAAACCATTAGCATGTATGCGATTCGAATTGCATAAAGCGTTCTTCGAGCAAAGCTACTAGACTATATCTTACGAAGTAATAAACGCAACATCAATCAGATTAAACGTGTGCCTTCTGGATCTTGCCCCTCTTCCTTACGTGTACGCTAAGCCTGTCGATTTGTCAGTTCCAGTCCTTTACCCTCAACATTGGAAATTCAAGCCTCAAATCTCAATCTAGGTCTCTTTTGCAACGATTCTGGCAAAATGTGACCTAGCTTTCGAATTTGCTGATGAAGCAGCATTGTCATGGTCACTGCCACCCACAAATAAGAGCTACTGTGCCCACCTGAGATCCAGAGCTTTCAAAATTTCTGTCATGAGCATCCTTTCCCCTCGTGGTGGCAGTCTCATGATAAATTGTACTTTCGGGCCTTCGCTACCATGAAAGAACGTAAAGACAGATATGTGTATGCTGTATGTATTGATAGCAGTTGCTAATGTTCATTTTAAAGAAGGACCGGCAGTGAAAATAACGATTGACCGAAGTGTGATAGTGTAGACATTAGTACGTTTGTTCTATCGCAACGTGGCGGCGGTGTCAACCGAGTGCGTTCGGTATTACCAGTCTTGCAGCAAGAACGTTGCTTTTTAGCGCAACACTGCAGGCTGTGCAGCTGGAAACCAGACAGTGGCAAGGCCCAGCTGGCAACAGCTTACTGACGAATTTGCTTTGACCACCAACCATCACGAGTTGACAGAGGGCCAAGATTGAGTTCGATCATTGCAGGGCCTGGCGGCCGGCGGGCAGCTGCACTGAAGAATATGGTGTGACAGCGGCAGGACAGGCCAGCTACGGAACTGGCCAATGACAGGCAAGGAGGCGAAGCAGCAGCATGGGCCGACAGGCAAGGAAACGAAGCGCTGTCAAGGACGGCCGAGCAGGGACGCGACGGCCCGGGGCATTCAAGATCTGACACACAAGGGCTGGCACCGTCGATCCAGATGAACAGAGGCGAAGCAGCATCAAGGGCTGACAGGCAAGGAAGCGAAGTGCTGTCAAGGACTGTTGAGCAGGGATGCAACGAGCATTCAAGGGCCGACACACAAGGGCTGGCAGCGTCAATCTGGACGAATAGAGAGCGGGCAGCCTACAGCAGTTGCAAACACTGCCCGCTACCTGGCAAAATTATGCCAGGACAGCGGGCTGCACAGGGAGAGACAGTAGCAGGACTGGCCGATGCAACGACGGCTTATCGACGAACATACAGAGCCCATGCGAGAGCCATGCAGCAGTCACAGTCACAGGTCAAGGATCGACTGGCCAGGAGGAGCAGAGCAGTCAAAGGCTGACGCGCAGAAATGCAACAATCATACAAGGGCCGACGAGTAGCCAAGGACTGACCAGTAGGGATTCGATAACTATTCAAGGGCTGTTGAGTAGGGCTGAGACGAGCAGCCAAGGGACGACGGGCAGCCCAATACTAGTGTAGTAAGTGTACTTTTGGGGTGCACATTTTCATTTTTAGTTCTGTGATATGATTTTGATGTGTGTGTGTTTTGATGTGTATCACGTAATGATTTTTAATTATTGGAGAACGCTCCTTTGACTGAGTGTGACCGTGACAGTTATGCGAGAAATGGTGCGAGGTACCACGTGCAGATGTAAGTATGAGGAAGTATCACGAGACACTGTCACAGGGGGTCACAGACTCCCATAGTATGAGAACATATTCTAGTTCACGCGTCTCTTGAACGCTTGTCTCTTCGGATAAACGCAGATTTACCTATGATGATGCCTGCACATACCTTAATCCCACAGCACTTGTAGACATCACAGAGCTGCCTCAGCCTGATTTCATTACACTTCTACTGCTCTGCCTAAGCAAGCTGACCTGAAGACTGACCCCCGGGAACAGACCCTGCTCGAGCACATCCCTCCTGAAATCTCTGCTTTCATATATGAGAGGTTGTTACACAGGCAGCTTGTGGAGCAAATTGTGATCTGCACCTGAGCAGGACAGGCACTACGCACCAAACACCCTCGTCGCGCACAACACCTCAGACAGTCTTTTCACGGCCCTTCCTCCCTATCTCCTTTTTCCCTCTCCGCCTTCCTCCTCCACTCCCATTCCTCCGTCCATTCTTCCTGCGCCTTTCCATCCTTCTCAGGCTCACTCGCTCCTCTCGTGCTACGTGCTCAAGTCCTCCCGCATCCATCTACCCCCTTCCCCCCTCCTCCTCCTGACATCCCCCCTGCTCTTCCTCTTCCTCACGCAATCCTACTTCCTAGAAGCTCAAGGACTCCTCGCGTTTCGCCTCTCTCCCACTTTTTATCCTCCTAACATACCCTCTGTCCTCCTTCCTCTCCACTCTCATCTTCTTCGCATTCGACAGTCGTAAACTTGTCCGTTCCTACATATGTTCCTCTGCTCCCTTCCCCGGCCCGAGCCGTTGGGAGCTTGTTTCAGAGATCTGAGTGTCTGGAATCGTTTTGTTTTGCTCTCCTCTGGATAAGTTCAGTGTAACGAAGTGATACCAAGGCAGTGGTGTTGCACGGGTTGTCAGCATTCAGGGTATACGGAGAGACATGTGAAACATTTGATCAAAAGACTGAGGTTTGTACTCGTCATAAACCTTTAGAGGGGGTTTTCTTTCCCGAGAGTCCGCTGTGACTCCTCCTTTGGGTCCTCCGTCACCCCCCCTCGTACAGTGTCTCGTGACATTTGCTCACACTGACATCCGCACGTGGTGCCCCGCACCATTTCTCGCGTAACTGTCACGCTCAATCTAAAGGAACATTCTCCAAATTAAAAATCACTACGTGATAGTACGGTGATACAAATCAGGACACACAAAACAGAATGAAAATACACACTGTCGCGTACGGAGGAAAACGGGAACTCCCCCCAAATAAATTCGTATCACAATATAAATAAAAATACACACAACTTCACGATTTAGAGCATTGTGTCATATGTTGAGGAAATTTCGCCCTCAAATTCCTTCGGGCAACTGTGCAATCTAACAGATTACTGCTGGTAACTGTATCTGTCATGCCAAGACGACTAAAAGCTAAATGCTCATCTTCAGTACTTGCCAGACATATTTTGTCCACCCCAAGGCCGGTTCAAGACGACTGCAAGCTAGCGCTTGTCTTCAGTACTTTCCCGACATCTGATGTGTTGCGGCCACAGCTTTCTAAAATTCTGCCACGCTGACACATACTCTGGCATAAAGTAAACGTCTTGACCTGGTTGTTGGCCCGCTCGTCTCGTCCTTGACGTGCTGGCATAAACGTCTTTAACTGCTCGTCGGCCTGCTTGCGTTGGTCCTGGACTGCTTGTCTCATCCTTGGTCGTCCCTTGACTGTTCTTTTCGCCCCTGCTCGTTGACCCTTCACGCTCTCGTCACATCCTCACTCGTCCGCCCTGGACCACTCGTTCCGTCCTTGCTTGTCTCTTGACCTGTCTTTGATTCCCTGCTCGTTGGCCCCTGATGCTGTCACCGCGGTCTTATGACCACTTGTCGTGTCTGCAGTCGTCTGCCCTTGACTACAACTGGCATCGGCTCCGTTCCGTGCTTGCAGCTCTTGAATGTCCTCTTGGAACAGCCTTCTATGCGGCTGCAGCTGGCCAGCCCGGCCGCTGTGTTCACCTCAGGTGATTTTTGTACAACTTTGAGCGGACGTGCTCGTTGCATCACTATCACCCTCCAGCCGCTTTTCAAATCACCGCTGCGTTGCCCCTGAGGCCGCCTTGCTACCAAATGTAACAAAGTGCATCAAGGGAGTTGGCATTGTACGGGTTGTCGGCATTCAGAGGGTATAAGGGAATACACGGCAACATGGGACAACAAGATTGAGGTTTATACTCGTCATAAACCTTTAGAAGGGGTTCTCTTTCCCACTCCTCTTTAGGGTCCTCCGTGACTCCCCTCGTACAGTGTCTCTCGTGACATTCAGCACTCAATAAAAATTTACACACACGATGAATATATATATATGTATATTTACATATATATGAATATGCATACATTTGAATATATGCGTGTAATATACATGGCCCAGCGAAGCAACCAACATGTAAGAATATTTGGCCCCCAAATTGTTTAATTACGCTTATTTTGTTTTGAAATGAGGCAGAACAGACATACAAGCTTTGGGTTCGAGCTTTGCTTCGAGCTTTTGAAAATGTCACTGCTGGTGGGATAGGCTGTATCTGGAGGAGGGCTGGAATCGGTGAACGATGCCACTAATGTCACGGATAATTTGCTGACGCAGGAAACAAATCTGCCTACCTGTACTCAAAAACAACCATCTCCCTCTGTGTCACCACCCATGATCAAATAAGGCGGACTCTTTCTTGACTTGCAACTCTGTTGTCTGACCTGTGGGTTTGATATAGGTGTTCTAAACGTATTATGCATGTCAACTATTTGATGTTTTGTGAGCCAAATTCTGAGATCACTAGGGATGGGTGTCTTTGTAACTTCGCGTGTTCAACGGCCAGAATATCATGGTAATGACAGTTTCTTTTATGTGTTTAAGGAAAATTGATTACGAATAAACCTTTTCAAAAGTGGACTTTAAATGGTTTCGGAATTCGATTCCCAGGCCGAATCTCAATCCCTTCCTCTCCATCACCCAATCCTACGTCCTAGCAGCGCACGCAAGACTTCTTTGTGTTTTGCCCCTCTCCCTCCTATCATCCTCCTACCATACTCTCTGTCCTCACTTCTCTCCACTCCCATCTCCTTTGCATTAGAACGTCGTGCTCTTGTCCACTCCTACTTGAGATGGGATGCCACTGTGCGTCTACACCTGCATGTTCCTAACGTTCCTTTCTCGGGCCCGTGGAGATTGTTTTCGAGATCTGAGTGTCTAAGATCATTTTGTTCGCTCTCCGCTGGACAAGATTAACACTTGACCGACACTTTCAAACACGATAAATATATGTATATATATACATACGTATGCATTTAAATATGTACATGTAACAAATATATATATTAACGTACATATATCCATGTACAAACCTGTGCAACGCGAACCTGTACTATCAACGGGATGCCAATGTTCACAAACGTCGAAGCGGTCAACGGGAATGCAGCCTGAGATGTGTGCGCGATGCCCTGTCGTGATGGGGAGTGCGCGATGCCCTGTCGTGATGTCACCTGGCTGTAACAGTGACTAACGCATACACCATCGACGTGCGCTACGAGGGGGCCGTGTGCTGGCACCTACAACCCGTGCTCTGCGTCAGATTCGTCACCTCGATCATAGTACACTGGCAAGCCAATGACGAAGACGATGGCATTCTCAAAGGAATCTTTGGCCCTTCATCAGTAGCGTGTCCGAGGAAGCATTTCCGGAGTTTCTTGGCGATTTTTCTGCGCGCTCTGACGTGACTGTGAAAATAAATTATTTAGCGTGCCTGATCACTGTGGAGTTGACACCTGACACATACGCACATACATGTGAGGGAGACTTTACCTTTTGTTTATTGGCTCTCCACTTTCAGATTTTTCCCGACTGAATTCTTCGACGCAGGCAAGATTTTTTGCATGAATTCTGATGGATAGTCTGTGCTGTTGATGTACTACGTAATTACAAAGAATTTATCAAATGATTGATTAACTGATCATTAATAATCAACTGATTTACCTTGGGTTGGCTCGGATGTTTGTTTGCCCCATTACTGTGGCCACGCCTGCCCTCAATCTTTACAGAACCTTCGGTGCTGCCGGCCTCGTCTGTGACTCTGATGTCACCCGCATCTCCTTTCTATCCTCTCATTCCTCACGTAAACAGCACGTGCAGGAAATCTTGCGTTTTGCCCCTCTCCCTCTTGTCATTCTCCTACCATGCCCTCTGCCATGACTTCTCTCCACTCGCTTCTTCTTAGCATTCGAGAGTCCGGCTTCTGTCCATTTCTACTCCAACTGAGATGTCACTGTGACATCCCAGATGCAGTAGGAATGGACAGGAGCCGGAAAGTGTACATTCATGTGCTTGGACCCTGCCTCCGACGTGATACGTATTTGAACATGTGTGTATATATGTGTACATGTACATATACATATGTATACGAATATGAGCTAACATGGGATATTTGTGAGTAGTGTTTCGTCCGGCCACGCCATTTGTGACGTTCGTTGTGACTGCATAGCGTTCGTGCCTCCATTCCTGCAAACGCACATGTCGCTCTTCAACCCGCACAAAAAGTCACATAGAAAACGAACAGTGTATGGTAGTGTGAAGATATTTTTGATTGTAGCGTGCCGATGCAAGGCGCTCAGCGAGCAACACTCAAAATGGGTTCTGATGGAAAAATAGAGGCCTCTACCATGCCGGTCACCATCAGATCTGGCGGAATATTGCGGTATACAATACTTATACCGGGTAGGCCCTAAGCGAATTAATTATGTGATAGATATAGATCGCATTTTGGTGCCAGCTACCATTACTCGATACGTTGTATCACCGGCCATTCCACGTTGCTTGTTGCCGAAATGTAGAAGAAAGAGAAAAGTCAACTATGAATAAGCACATTAGATCACTTAAGGTTATTTTGGGGTCAGGTAGCGAGATGTATGTTGTGAACAGGCTAAGTCCACAGTCAGGGTAAGCAGGTACCACCGCGGCCAGACATTGCTGGGCGCGCGTGGGGATTTTTTTGGGGGTGATTTTAAGACATTTTTACTATCATTTTTTGTTTGAGCAATCACCACCAAAATACACAAATATGTATTCAATGACATCGTGACCTAAACTCAGTGTCATCATCCACTGATAACATGAAACGTTTGTGACCCGTACCCTGAAAGTGGCGTACCCCCACGCCGCGCGTGCAACTACGGTGTGCTGCGGCCTCAAGCTCTTGGAGAAACACTTCCCGGAGCGTGAAACCAGCGGCTCTTCATTCGCTTGAGTTGATAATCATCGCCACAGGCATCTGGTAGCGCCTCAATAGCACGCACCCCAAGGCCCATCTCCCTGTCCATCCCTTTAAAATCCATCGAGTACCACTTTGACAGTCATAGTCATTATATGTCGAATACGTTTTTGGAGAATTCAAAATTCCCCTTGACCGTGAAAGTCAATATTCAGTTCACGTCTCATCGAGAGATAAAAATTGATGTGTGCAAGTACATATGGACCATAATCATTGGGCAGGGCGCATTTTTGAAGGAAAAGCTTGTTCACCCTGACCGTGGACTTAGCCAACACTGCAGTGATGAAAATTGGTGTGAATGCGAAACTCTTGACGAGCCAACCCTGAAAAGTGGGGAGGAGGGTTGATCCAAATATGTGTATTAGTATTAGTACATGAGGTAATAATAAATGTCTTAACCCATTCAAGTTCACGCATGTGACAGTGGTGTCTGATGTGTATGTGGGCTCATAATAGTTGTGTGGTCTCCTGAATGGAATGGTCTCACAACGTTTGATTCGGTGAGTTCCGAGAATGATTAGTGCTGGTAAAGAGTAGGTGAAAAAAGAATGCAGTTCGAACTGGGTGGTAGGTTGTGGAAGGTGATTTGTGGGCCTGATGATACATAGTAGGTGAAATACGAAAAGTTTTTGGGTGAAACTGTCATTTTCACCCAGATGGTGGGTGAAATTTACAGATTCACCCACCTTTCAAACACATTTACTCACCACCTTCAACAAAAAAATATCATCGACAAATTCACCCACCACTCATCCTGTTTTCACCCACTCCAGAGGGTGTTTTTGCGGACTCGGATGAATCTATCGTGCTCCTTCACATGTGCATATGCGTCCTCGAGAAGAGAACCATCCTGTACCGTCCAATTTCCTCTGTTATATTTTACCGTGCAGCGCTTCACCGCCAATGAGCGGGCCTTTCACTACATGGATTGATCCCTGGCGGCTAGCAGAAGCAGAATGACATCAATATCTTGGATACTGAGCAAATCAATTACAAGGTGCCACGGTGCCTGTAGATTCAAAATATGCTGACCCGTCAATTACTACCTTTTTCCATGCCAGCATTCTTTTGTTGAGTTCATCTTTCCCACAATACATGAATGATATGATAAACAACAATCAGGGCAGGATGATTTTTGGTCAGTACCTGATTACCTTCTTCAGCCCCGACTTTCTGTATTTGGGGTCTTTTGACCGTGACAGTGTAACACCCTTTCCATCGTCTCACTTGAAAATAAGATAAGTGATATCAAAAACGCCCCCTCCTGGCATCACTTTTAGCATTGATTGATGTTGCCTTGATTGCTTCTCAAGAAATAATGCAGTAGCTTTGCTGGAAGTTCTATTTGCTCCTCTGCGACCCATCTCGTATGTGTGTTCCTCGTCGTCCTCATGCATCGTATGATGGGTCATAGTGCTAGTGAAAGGCCTCTGGAGCGATTCGCCATGGCGCGCCACACAGATTGGATGTTTTCAGACAAACCACGAACGATGAAAGTTTTGTCATAGATTAAATTTTTGTTTTAGTGAGGTGGTGGCTATGAATAAAAAGGAGGGTGATTGGGATATCATTCCTGATGGCGACAACGCGCAGGTGGGCGCCCATTTGCTTGTCGATGCAGTACGTGTGCGTGCACAGACAGCATGTCCTGTGAGCCACGGTATGGTAATCAACAAGATCATACGCAATAATTTGATGTTGCAGCTGACTGTTGGAGAGCAAGTGGTCAAGCGCTACAGTGATGTCTGCATTCTTGCTTTCTTTAGGAGAGAACCTCCTATTTGTCACTTTCTTCAAAACTTTCTTCAACAAAGACCCTATCTACGTTCAGTGGGCGATCCACCAAAAAAATGCAACGCAGCTGCTGCGGGCCTTTACTGTCTTCTGTAGAAAGATGACAAGGAAGAAGAGAAAAGAGAACGCCGTGCAGAGTAACATATTGGAAGAGTAAGTGTGTCATGAGACTTATTGTATTTTGTGCTTTGATTGTGTACACCCTCTGTTGATGATTGTATATCCCAGATACACCCTCCAAATCTTGTTTCTTGTCTCTAGAATGTAACAAAGCAGAGCGACCGATAATTGAGCGTGACTGAATCTTACCTTTCTTGCACCAACATCTCGATGCAAAAGAAAGAAAAAGAAAATGCCACACACACACACGCAAAAACATGCAATCTACTCCTCAACTATTTTTTTGGAATGAGGGGTCGTTCAAATGGAGATTGATATAGGTGACTCATTTTATTTGAGAACGACACTTTCGAAAGAAAAAGAGACTGTAACCGTTGTATGCAGTGTATATCCAGACTGTAACCGTCGTAGGCAGTGAATATCTTGTCTGTATACATAAAAAATAGTTTGGAAACAAATAAATGTATACTTATGTAAATGTATATGTATACACTTATAGATAGATAGATATACCAGAGATATATTATACAGATATATATGTATATATATAAATATGTATATATATATATATATATATATATATATATATATATATATATATATATATATATATATATATATATATATATATATATATATATAT
>Ga0105054_10011619_pt1 | contig 10932 bp, 7 predicted proteins | sample BON02_FD_78091 | JGI IMG/M metagenome (GOLD analysis project Ga0105054, IMG submission 78091) | Freshwater microbial communities from Lake Bonney liftoff mats and glacier meltwater in Antarctica - BON-02 (megahit assembly) | ecosystem: Environmental > Aquatic > Freshwater > Ice > Glacier... | reverse complement strand
TATTCGCAAGAATCACGAACTATGATGATACAACGCTCCCTCTACTGAATTACCCATGTAGAAGAGCTTCATTCCGAAATCATATTGAAAGTCTGAGTTCGTCTTTTTCTTTTTACTATTCTTGCTAATCTATATCTTTCAGGCCTCCTCTTGGTGGATTTATTTCATGTCATGTTTTTGCATGGAACTCCCTTTGAAATATTAGGTTCTTTTATTCGCAAGAATCGCGAACTATGATGATACAACGCTCCCTCTACTGAATTACCCATGTAGAAGAGCTTCATTCCGAAATCATATTGAAAGTCTGAGTTCGCCTTTCTCTTGCTATTATTCTTGCTAATATACATGTTCAGACCTCCTCTTGATGGATTTGTCGTGCGTGATGTCGTCGATCACACACCCGATTGAAAATAGTAGGTAATGGATTCATTTCCCGCAGACCAATCTGGCCTTGCCTTTGACAGCATTTTTGGCTGGATCCTTTGAGTGCATTCTCGATTTCCGGACGATGCTCAATGTTGTTGGCCTTACTGCTGCTGTCTCCTTAAAAACCATTTATTATAAAGATTTTTTGTGTCAGATTTCTCAAGATCAATAATAAGCGGTAGCTTCTCAATGGTACGCGGATATGTGGAGGCTTCTTGGTTATAGGATTTTCCTTGGGTATTCATACTTCAGTGGGTGCAAAACCCTTGAAAGCCAATCTATCCGTTGACCGTTGGATCAAGAACTCTACATTGTAGAGAAATTTACCTCCAATTTTGCTTCGATCGTCTTTAGAAGTTCTACACTTATTTGCGAGATATTGAGGGGAAAGAGTCCAGCGTTTTGGTAACCAATGACTTCACAGGTAGAAGGTCACTTTGTAGTAAAACAATAACAGCAATGCGGTAGAACAGTATTCTTTTGATGCATAGAATGGCATAAATACAAAGTTTGAAAAGAAATGAATCGTCTTGGATTTTGAATACTCTGTAGACCATATTTTCAGATGGGCGCCGTGGTGGTGGATGGAGGAGCAAGGTACTTTCGGGCAGGGATTTCACAAGAGAGTAAACCGAATGTTATGATTACCTCATCTATTGGTGTGCAAGGAGGCGATAATGCAAAGAAAACAGTAGGTTCGGTCTCACTTGCAGAGTATCAAAATGACCTGTGTATCAAAGACACTATCGTTCGTGGCAAGGTATGTGATTGGGACAACTGGGAGGCATTGATGGATTTCTCTTGCAGTGCGATGTTTAGAGGCGAAAAAAGTAGCCATCGATTTCTGCTTTCAGAAGGAGTCGAATCGACACAGAAAGAAAGGGATCGAGCCGCTGAAATAATTTTTGAAAAATTCAATGCCTCTGGACTATTTTTCATTAATAGCGCTCCCTTATCTTTGTTCGCATGTGCCAGGAACTCTGGCATTGTCTTGGATTTGGTAAGTGCTCGAAATTTCAACCTGGAATTACTTACGTTACGATTTCTCAGGGTGAAGATTTAAGCACTTGTAGTGTCGTCACTGATGGTCAGTTGCAGCGCAGTTCTGTATGTGTCTCAGAAGTTGGTGGTAGACAGTTGAACGCCTCACTTCTTGAAAAGGTTGAGAACTCTTGCTCCGTGATTCCCAAATTTGAATTTTCTGTAAAGGTGTCTCGAGATGGTACCAAAAAAATCACCGCCGTTGATTCTCCCTCTCATCCATCCTACCGAAGGTTCTGGCAGTTAGAGATAATTGATGATCTTAAACGTACGTGCTCATCATGCACCTACGAATTGCCTGATGGAACTATTGTTGCTGATGCTGGAGATAAAGTGAAGTCCACCATAGACCTTCTATTTGATCCTAGTCCTCTTGGTCGCCCAAACGTGAACTTGAGTCTTCCTGACTTGTTATTTAAATCAGTGGGCACACTCACTAGTGCTGATCGTCGAAGAGATCTTTTGAGCAGTGTGGTATTATGTGGAGGTACTAGTTGCATCGAAAGCGCAGTTGATACATTTGCCTCGATCGTAGCTGTTCGGGCAGGGAAGAATTCAAAATCCCGAGTTATTACTCCGGGGCCTTTGGAACGAGACAATGCTTGCTGGATAGGTGGCTCTATTTTGGGCTCTATCTCGGCATTTGGTGAAATTATGGTATCCAAGGCGGAGTTTAAGGAGGATGGAATTTCGATCATTGCTAAGAAATGCCCTTAAAAATACCCTATTTGTACACACACGTTTTTCACTGCCAAGATACAATTTGAACAAAAGATTAATTAAATTATTTGGTGTTATGGCTACCGCCACGTTGTTGTTCCATTAAATGCTTCATCTCTTGCAACCTCCTTTCGTATTCTTGTTTTTGTTGAAGCAAAAACTGAAGCTCGTGCTGTTGTTTTTGAGCCATAGCAGCTGCAGCATGTGAGCGTGCATTGCTTTCTTGGTTACCACTAGATGACGAAGATGACGCTGCGCTTCTCATTTCAAATTCCTTTTTTCGATGTAGCTCAGCTAAATATTGAAGATGCTGCTGATGTTGTTTTTGCGCTGCATGGTTTTCCTGATTCAACAATCCTGCATTCATAGTGCCTTGATACATCACGTCCATTTTCGGAGACGGCTGACCCCATTGCTGCTGTTGCGCTCTAAACTGCTGCTCGAGTAGCTGTTGCTGCTGTGCCGACATCAAATGAGGTGGTTGCTGATGAAGTTGCATTTGTTGTTGCATCGCAATCATCTGTAAATACTGTTGCTGCTGAAGCATCTGCTCTAGCATTTGCTGCTCTTTTTCATAGTCCGCTGGCTGCTGTCCTGCTCTCCAATTCGATGTTTGCTTCTCTTTGGGCATATTACTTTCAATGCTGTCATAACTTGAACGCTTGGCGATTCTAGAATGCAAGTTGTCAGTAAGACTCTGAATTTCCCTTCTTCCTTCCGATTCATGTTTACTCGACTTTTCAATACATTCCTTGATTAACTGGATACCTTCCATCCTTTCCATGTCCTGGTCCACAGTGGCTGCGTGACTCGGTACTAGGTATTGATCCATGAATTGTTGCAGGTTGCTTCGAGAATACGCCTGCTTTTCATCCAAAACAGTGAGCTGTTGTAGTTTTAGTTGCAATCGCATAATCTCTAGTTCATTATCTTGACGATTCCGTTCAGTCTGGTTCATTTCAGCATGCCAGGCACCCTTAACTTTCTTGATTTCTTCATCCAATTTTGAATTTTCTTCCTCGTATTGCTTCCGTAGCGTCATCAGACCCATTTCTTGTAAGGTCAAATACACCTTCATAGGACTTTCATTCGGATAAGACATAGCTAAGAACTGATCCCATATTTGTGCGTGGTGTTGTTGCTGCTGATGAAATTGCTGCATGATTCGATTCTTCTGTTCATCAGGTATATCCTGGTTTAACAGTGCCTGTTGAAGATACATCGATGTTTCATTTGATGGGTGTTGGATCTTCGGTTGGTGCGCAGCAAGGACATACTGTTGATACGCTTGATCTTTCATTTGTTGTTCCAGTTGGGCTCTCATCAATTGTTGCTGTTGTTGTTTGAATTGAGCACTAGGATCGGTTTCCACGAATATTGGTGCTGACGGCATCTTGAGCTTTTTCTTCTTAACGTCCACTTTCCCTTTGCCTTTCTTAGTGTCTTGATCAAGTTTCCGTTGTTGATGTTGCTGAGCCTGCTCCAATCTGATCCTTCTCTTTTCTTCCTTGCGACTAGACTGTGCTTCTGCTGTCGCTCTTCTCTTCTCCTCCTGCCTTGCTGCAGTTAGTGCTTTCTGTGCTAGCTTATTCGCTGCAGCTTCACTTGCTTTTTGTTCCGCCAAGATTTCATTCAATGGAAACCGAAACGATTCTTCCGACATGCCCAATATATATCTGTGAATCCGTTGTTTCACTAGACGTCTGATGGCATCGTCAGGCCTGCTGGGTCTGAATCCATCATCAGTCCTGACGTCCCGATTGGACAACTTGCGGCGCTTGCGTTCTTGTCTTGACAATTCTTGATTCTCTCGCTTGGCCACTCGCTGGTCGTGCTTCTTACGCTTACGATCCTCTTTGCGCTGGGCATACGAGGCAAACGCGCAGTTCCGTCTGATGGCTCCATGCCACGGTATAATCTCAGGTCGGGTTTTTAGCATGGTAGGAAGTTCCACAACGGAAGGAGCTGCGAATCCACTATATAGTCCTTTCTCGTTTTTATTCCAGATTGGCACCTTGCGGAATGCTAAAAGGAGTGTGTAATTCCTCCCCATGGGGACTGAATCCAAAGTAGCAAACGTCCCGTCTTCTAGAGACAGATACTTCGAATCTCCAGAGCGCTTCCGAGGCCCATCTTCATCATCATCATCATCGTCTTCATCTTCACTGTCACTAGAGTCCTTGCTTTCCCTCAACTTCCTTTCGGTATCCTCATTGACTGGTTCTCCATTCGGAAATCCATCGAGACCGAATCCATCTCTTGGTTCAATCAAAGAGCCTTCAACGATCACTTCTCCTTTGGCAATGATCGATATGTTTGGGGCTTCGCCCCTCTGATGTTTGATCTTCCATGAAGCAGGATAAAACAACTCGGGAGCCTTTTGAATATCAAGTTCTGGGCGCGGCTTGGCGCAATCCATGCAAGTGAAGATAGAACCATCTGCCAACATGTCCTTTCGAAGACCAACGCACGCAGTGTGAAACCATGACTCACACTCGTTACATAGAACCATAAATCCCACATCTGGTCCCTTACACACACAGTAGGATTCCGGTACCTCCTTTGGTAAAGATTGTTTCGCCTCTAATTGAATAGCAGTCAGATCATCAGCAGCTCCTTCTCTCTTCATGTAGTTTAGTTCTGTCTCAGCCAAACATTCATCAGGAATATCCCCGGATCTAGCCGGCATAAACTCCAATGATGCAATACACCAAGGTTTCTCATCGCGGGGCAAAGGCTTGTACATAATAGATGATCGTTTGTGAATCGTTGATTGCTCGTTTTTGGGCTTCTTCGACTTTTTGTGATGATGTTGCCTTTTAACTGGTATTTCGTCTTTCTTATTTCGAACTTCCTTGGCTCTTTCTGTAGCGACACGTCGTTGTCTGCGTGCTTCTTTCGTTTCAAGCCTCTCCGCTTCTCGTTGTTCTCTTTCGATGGCCAAGTAGCGCTTCTCGTCGAACTTGTGCCACACTTCATAAGCGCGAGTCATGTGGAATTGGTCGAAAAAGTACTGGATGCACATTCCTACAGTTCTCTTATTGTCATTCGAAACAGTGTACTCACTCATACCTTGAACCCCAAGTCGCTTATTCACCTCATCAAAATATGGATTATTGACTGCAGCAGGGTTCAGACTGCTAGGGGTCTTCTGCTCATCCACCGTATGCATCTTCGGCTTCCTCCCAGGCTTCTTAGGACTCTGGAAATGAGGATCGTTGACGTCCTTTGCAATAAGCCCAAAATTAGCAGCGTGACTGTAGAGTGATTTTTCAAACACCCTTATTTCAGGAAAGGTCCATTTAGGACCCACAATAATTTCCCCAGCTGGAAGCACGGAACAAATCTCAGGACACCCAACAACTTTGATATGGTCTTCCAACGAGGGAAGCGGGGCATCTGGTTCATAATCAGGGATAACCGATTGATACTGAGCCCCAACGCGAGTATACGTGTTTCCGTCATCATCAGGACTTCCCGTACTTGAATCAATCGTAGCGCCTTCATTAGACATTCCCATAGTAGAACTCTTGTCGTCATCGTCTTCTTCGTCGTCATCTGCTCGTGAATCATCTTCTGAATCTTCATCCGAATCTTCGTCCCCATCCCCCATCTGTCTTTCACTACGCCAACAACGAACATTGGTCATAGGAGGTCCAACAGTAGGTTGAGCATGCTTTAGCCCTAGTAACTCTTCGTGAGTGATGTTAAGTGATAGAATCACATGCTTGGAGTCATCTATTGACTTGGTGATAGAATTTCTGGATGGAAACTTGTTTGCACAGTCACGACTATCAGCAAACTGGACATCTGTTTCAATGTACTCCTGCTCATCGTCAGCTTCGCCTTCAGGGTAAGTGCTGAAAATCTGTAAAAACAATCGGTACAGGAATTTGTTGCGAGGCAGCTCACTGTCGATTTTAACAACCCAAATAGAAGAATCTAATTTTTCCATCGTCTTTTTACGCACGGACCCCAGAGCATAAGACCCGGACACCAAAAAACAAATATCACCAACGGACGGCATTATAAAACTCAACCAACCAATGGGTTAATACAAATATACAACCCACAAAACAATAAAACCCACAAAAACAATAAAACCCCTCCAGTGGCTAGTACCTGATAACCCTGAGTAAGTACACTCCAACCGGGTGACGACTTTGTTTCAGCCAACCACGGTACAAAAAGAAACGTGATTCCGCAACAAGGGAGGAAACAGGTATAGATCTTATGAAGGTCAGAACAAGTTAACCTTTCGATAGGTTTAAATAGCTTCTCACTGTATATTATGTCTTACTTTCGTTCACCTTCTCTTCACTTCACTTTCCTATTCAGGCTTTGCTTTTGATCGTATGACCACGAAAAAAAAGGTGAAACCACGGATATTATGGTAAAGTATAACAACCCAGTAGGCTTCACTAATTTCTCCTAGAAGATCGCTAATAACGTCATGACTCATGTCATCTGAAAACGATCGAGAATTTACCACAAATGCAGAAATGCGACCTTTAATTAAACATACAAAAATACAACTGCACCTCAATTGTTGGTTCCACATCTTGTTTTTTTTGCCAGATGATATGAAATATTGGATAAAAGCAACCGGGAAAATCTGTAATAAAGGAAACGAAAGAGAACTTGATGGAATGTCCATGTCCACCTTGGACAAAACGAATACTACAGTACTATGTATGAATAACGCTAGTAAACACAGCCAATTAGGAGGGCTTATTTTTTATTTCTGAAATTTTTACGAGTAACTTACAAATTATGTAGTTCGTATCCTTCAGTTTTCGGGGGTGAACAAAACCGGTGGTACCTCTTTTATGAAGTGCTGAAACAATATTAATAGAAATGGTTGGAATTGAAAAACTGTTGGCTCCTATTAATTAAAATGAATTTCTCGGTACCGGTATCATTTCATATATAAAATAGAACACCCAAAAGGTTGAACAAAGGTTTCGCTTCAAGACTCCTTTGGTATATCCTGATTGTCAGACTCATGGCACGTGTCGTGTCGGTTACTGGTTCAATTGTGTAATTACTGGAGTAGTTGGTGCTATTCATGAATGAATGAATGAAGTACCCTGGTTTACTCAAACTCGGGGGGCTATCCTTTTTACTGGTTTTTCGTAGGTCCAACAAAGATGGATTTCACATTCACCGAGCCGTTCCGAAAAGTGAATTGGGAATTAGTGGACGAGACGCTGAAATCCAGAGATGTCAATGCCACTATAGCAGACGTTATGTATGGGAACATTGGCGGTAAGTACTGTTCTACCTAGGTTTAAATGAAGTTACTCATTGCTGCTATAGATTCTTCAAAAGAAGGTGATATAGCGCTTCGAACGGCGCAATTATCCGCCCAGTACATGTATTATTGTCAGAACACGCTTAATTCAGTATGCAAGGCTCGACAAGATCGAATTGATGATACCATTGTTCGACTTAAGAAGCTTCATGGAACGTTCACCAATTTGAAGGAGAAGAAAAAACGGTTAAGGCAGGAAATTTCAAGAACAGATAATCTCATTTCTAAATATGATATGACTCTCAGAAGTTTGTATCCTGACCTTGCTAATAGGATCAATAAGCTTGCAGACGGTACAGTGGAACTTGTAGTCGACCAGGGGCTGGAGCCAAATGAAAGAAATTTTCTCAAGTCTACGAACCCAACCAACGATCCTTTACCAAAAGACATATCTGATAATTGGATATCGTTCGTCGCTATGCAGAATGAGGTTGCCAAATGGAAAAAGGAAGTAAAAGGTGCAAAAACTGTTCGAGAACGCCTTGCGTTGTGTGAGCAACAATTGGCAGATCTGGAGATGCGCAAAAACTCTATGAAAAATGAGTATGCTCAGAGTTCGGCTCCTTTATTCCGGGATGCCGAAATCCAGGCAGCTTTCGACCAAGATATGTTTCAAAATGACCTTGATCTGAGTCAAGATAGTCTAGTCCACACCTACTCGCCATTGAAGAGATCTAGTGCAGGATTTCGAGATCCTTCTTCTCGTGATACGGTTGAGACAGTATCAGAAGGTCCTCTGACACCAATAGCAGGTGTACAAGGAAAACAATTTTTGCTGGATGAAGAACAAACAAGCATTCTTGAATATGTCGAGGAAGCTGGAATCAATCCTGAATCTGAAATCATCGCTGAACCAGAAATTCAAATTAACGAACAATCTGATGTCATCGCTGAACCAGAAATTCAAATTAACGAACAATCTGATGTCATCGCTGAATCAGAAATTCAAATTAAAGAACAATCTGAAGTCATCGCTGAATCAGAAATTCAAATTAAAGAACAATCTGATATCATCGTTGATCTAGAAATTCAAATCAAGCCACCATCTGAAGTGAACATACCAACTCAATCCGAAGATAAAATCGATGTTCCGTCTGGAGATGAAATTAAAATCGAACTTGAGGATCATATTGATACAAGGAATATAAATTTGGAGGAAGCTCCGCCAACAGAAAACGATGACAAGGAACCCCCTGATATGCCACAGTTCACGTCGATGATAACAGATCTTGATTACAACTCAGATGACGTCCTTGTAGATTCATTGGATGCTCCAAAAGCAGCGCAACTGTTTGCCAAGTACCGCCATGAAACACTCGAGGACGGTACAGTTCCTGAAGATCATTATGCAATGGAGAGTTTTGACGCGGATAGTATTTCACCTCGACAAGAGCACAACCGTGAAGAAAAATCAGATCAGAAGTCTGAAGAATACCAAGATTCAATATTAGAAGACTCATTGCTCGAGGATTCATTGCAACAACCTGCTCCGTATCATGACGTATCTGGTCAGCTAGAATTGTCCCAATTTGATCCGAATTCCCTCTCTGAATCTAATTACTCTGCTAGTTTTCATGAAGGGAAAGTTGTGAATTCCGATTATGATATAGGGTCACCATTCCAGTCACCGCGTGAATCCTCTTTTAAATCCACAGACAGCCAAGGATCCCTCTCTTCGTATCTCAATAGTTCCGGCAGTCCATTCGTAGACCCACACGATGAGTATAATGATATAAATTCCTCCGAAGCCATATCGACCGACGTATTTCTGAAAGCAACTCAACAAGAACCAAAGGCCCACGAAGAAAAGTCCTCGGGGTGGAACTTGAATGACCTGATCAGTATGTATCCAGAGGCAGCAGCAGCATCAATGGCGAAGTCAACAGCCAGTCATTCATCCACTTTGGGAGCGTCTTCGTTGCTGCAAGTTATCAGTCAAGACGAAGAGTCTAGTTTGGATATGACTATCAGCGTGAGTAGTGACAGTCGCAATGATCTGCGCAACGACAAGGAACTTTTACAGGCCCTGGATGTAGAAGATGAGGATGATGACCTTGAGGATGATTCGGTTCTCATAGGGACGATGCATACCGGAGAATTTCAACTTGAAGTGGAAGGACTTGAAAACGAGAATTTCGAATTTTCTCCTGGCGTGAAGAAGAAGGAGGAGGACGATTTAGAAGAAACATGCTTTGTTGGGTTACCTAGGAATTTTGCACCCGAAGAAACGATTGTTGTGACTCTAAGTCAATTCTCCCTTCAGCGATCAGCACCGTTTGTCAAACCTATTGGGCCAAGGAGTCAGATTAAATTTCAAATTCAATTGATGGATGGAGATTCCATGAATACTCCTCCCGAAGCAGCAAGTGTAGCTCAGAAGCGCTCTGTTGTTCATTTTGATTTTGTGGCAACTTTTCTCACCCGTGTTAAAGATCCGTTGTGCCAACAAATACGTGATGGAATTCGCAATCGCGGCGATTTGAATTTGTCATTGTTATTACTTAGAATTGAAGCTGGAGAAAGCGATCTTGAATCTGAAATCCTCGCCAGCGGTTCGTTCGATTTGAGGCTTATTCTGGATCAAGGTCAAGATTCATACAGCCACCAAATTCCTATTTACAGCTACAATTCAGATATGGAGGTGGTAGGAACAGTTCTCATAAACTTAAAAGCTCACAAGGCCCTCAAGTTTTGCTCCACATGATTGTGAAACGACACCTCTACTTGTATATACATTTCCGAACTCATTTTTGTGATATGGAAGAAAACGATGCCATTCTACGTTTGTTTTCCGGAAGTCGCTATTTATATTACATTTTTTAAAGTATTGAAGAATTCTCGGAATCCGATTTGCAATCCTCATTGGAATCCAAAGCATCCATTTCCTCCAAAGTCATAGCTCGAAACGAAGGAGCCATTGTGGCGGACTGACTTTTGCTCAACTTCGATATTCCATCTTCTACTCCGTTCAACAGCAACAATTCAAAGCACTCCTTATTCCCATGTTTGGCAGCTATCTCTAGCCCAAATGATTTGTCCAATTGAGGGTTGAATAGAATCAGTGTAAGCAATGCCGCTACATTATTCTCGCTCACCACTTGTTCGAGGTCTTCCAACCGACGAGGTTTCGAATACATTAAATTCACGTACTTATTCTTGATGAACTCCTCTCTTTCCTCTTGGGTCGCGGTTTCCGTAGGCTTGCTCGTCTTTAGGTCAAATTCAAGCTCCAAATTTACTCTTTTGTTTCCCATTTTTTGAAACAACCCCATTTGCTCCGGACTTACTTTGTCTAAAGTCAATGAACGCACTTTTGAAATATGCGACCCGAGACTTCTGTGTATCCCAGAGCAATGAATACATACAAGAATGCCAAGATTGATAGAAACCCAATTAGGATCAATTGCAGCACAATCTGCACAAACTGGATT
>Ga0105054_10011612_pt1 | contig 10939 bp, 12 predicted proteins | sample BON02_FD_78091 | JGI IMG/M metagenome (GOLD analysis project Ga0105054, IMG submission 78091) | Freshwater microbial communities from Lake Bonney liftoff mats and glacier meltwater in Antarctica - BON-02 (megahit assembly) | ecosystem: Environmental > Aquatic > Freshwater > Ice > Glacier... | reverse complement strand
TAGGACATATTCATAAAATCAATTATGCGGCGAATTGGGGACGTGACCTGAGTATATAACTGACCACCCATCATATCATGTCCACACTCTGTGTCTAGGGTATATTTACTACCAGTAGAATCCCATGTTCTAATTATGCTATTAATTTCTTTCGGGATTTTGTATGTACCACTTGGAGGACTATTCATTTTTAGGGTTCGAAATACGCCTTTATTAGACTCAGCTAGAACTGTTGCGCTATTTTTATTCATACATATCATTAACCACTGAACCACCTCATGACTATCTACAATGTCATCCACGTGTGGATACTTTAAATTTAGGGATGATACCAGGGATTTAATTATAATATACATGGAATTATTTAATAGGAGATGCTCCTCATATGCATAGTTTTTCTCAAGAGATACTATGCACGGTGTATATGTGGTATCTATAATTACATTATCCTTTATAACTAGATCTAATGCCATAGCTATGCGACGTTTCCCCGCCAATAGACTACCTAGATCGGTAGATAATTTGGGTGGTAACATGGGTCTGTTTCTATCTGGTAGATAGATAGTACTCATTCTTAGGCCAATGTGCTCCCATAATTCTAAATAGTCTATTATTAGGGGAACGTTCGCTATATAAATGCTTAATATAGTGGTACTTCCATTATGAAGTACACCCACTGCGTCATCGATGTCTTTGCATCCTGATGGGTCTATAGAAATTACTGATAAAGATGTTCTATCACAAAGATTATATTTTTGTCTTATATTGTCAATAATCTCGTCATCCGTCTGTTTAATGCGCTGTATAGTAGTCGTTATTTCGGTGGTAAATGGTTTGATTGATTGAGTTACATTTTTGCACCGTAATAAATATTCGGCATAACTATTAATATCAGATACTTCACCTATGGTCTCCAGTAGTAGTCCTCCAGGGTGTTTTTCTATCCACCTTTCAAATTTAAATGATATTAATTTATCTTCCCTTTTTTTAGAAAAGCCTATTTTAGTATCATAGGGAATTAAAAAAGAAGGCAATCCTTTGTTATTTGGGATACATTTATATAGTAATTTATTTTTGTATCTCCCATATGATTTGCCTGATAATACTAAAATACCTTGCAATACTTCTTTACGTAGTCGAGAAGGTTTACTCAATATATCATTTTCTATAATATCTCCGGATATTAATTTAGAAATAACCGGGTCTATGGTAGGACTGTCATCAGTCCCCTTCCATTCAATATTTATATAGTTTCTATCTAGGGAAATAAATTCCATTAGTATTATTAATGGAATTTACTTTAATTTATTATTCTTTATAATTAGACTCCTTCCTCCTTTGATAAAATCTTCTCCTTTGATAAAATCTTCTCCTTTGGAGAAGCAGTTTCTACCTCTATTGGCTGAACAATTGGTGCAATATGTCGTTTTATATTTTGCCCCTGCAACACTCGCATTACAAGACTTGGTAATATAGCAATGTTATTCATATATGTTCTATACCTAAAAGATGCCAAGGTAGTATCTGCTCCATATTCTATGCTATACCACCAATATGCTGGTATATAGAACATGTGTCCCTTTGGAACGGTAATATCCAAACATTTGATTTTATCAAAATACGCCTTGTATTTTGACTGAACATCCCAGGGATTAACTGGTGACCTAAACTCAAAATTTTCATAATCTATTTCTCGATATAGATGCTTTGTATGCATGGGCGATGATAATTTTATTTTTATGGACCCTTCTGTAACTAGAATAAAGTGTCTATAATTGACCTCATATCGTAAAGGTGTTCTTGTGGCGGTAGACGCCATGGATACGTCATACATGCAATTAGATACCATAGATGGTTTAATTAAGGTATCATTATACCTAAATGATTTTACTAATCCAGTTTCGTCTAAGAAGTCAGAGTTTTTTTCCAATAATAATCGGCTAGTAGTATCCTTCTCAATATTATCATAAGCAGAAGTAAGGGTCATTGGTATATATAATTCAACGTCCGTTGATGGATCTATTTCTAAATCTCGTAATTTTATATCATACCCTCCATATGTACCTAATAAGGATGACCGATTAATGGTGTCTAGTATGTGTTCGTTAGGATACTCAAATATTACGGGCTGTCGTAGGTCACATATTTCTTCTAATTTTTCTTTAGATGGTTGTTCAATAGTATATATCTCCAAATCATCACTCACCTTAAGATGATAATATACATGCATATATATAAAAAGTACACATCCAAATATTAGTATATTATTAATATTCATATATCTACTTATTAGTTCTTTTTTTTTTATAATTATATAACGCTTAGTCTTCTATATTAGGAGCCAATACTAATTTTAAGGTACTTTCCTTTTCAAGGTCATATGTCATTATTAGTGGTCTATCTTTAGTTAATTCTAGCTTAACCTCCTTGGCTATTTTATTAAAGGCTATCATTAGTTTAATGTGTTTAAGACTAAAGGATTGACTTAATTCGAGGCCTTCCATTACTGCATAATCCAACAACTGACTATCCTCTAGACTTAACTTTGCCATCATACTACCTTTATCTCCCGATGCTTTCATTAATACCTTCTTTTCAGATAACTCAAAGGTAACTATTTTATCAAAAATCTCTATCTGAGATACTAATTCTGTCAATTTTTTAGACGTCATGCACAATTCTACGTGAGACTCCGTGTCGGATAACTTTATAATTTCATTATTTACATCTATCATCGGTAGCTCAAAAAACTTATCACATGTAGTGGTCCCATTAATAAAGGAAATATTTAGAGTATCTGTATCATAATTTATGTTTAAATCCATAATTTGGTCCGACTTATAAGTCGACAATATCTTTTCTAAAAATCTAGTCGATACACATATACTAGTCTTTTCCTTATCACTGCTATAAGTGGTGAACCATTGACTTGTAATATTCACGTCGAATAAGCATATTTGACTTGGGTCCATGCCTTGCATATATAACCCCTCGGGTGATATATATATACATACGTGATTGATTAACCCAGCCAAATTAGCAAATAAGGAGTAAAATTTAGCCGCTATACTAGACTCTTCGATAGTTAGGTGCATTATATACTGATATACACGTTATTTGTATATCAATTTACTATACTATATATAACTTACGCCCAAGTACCAGAGTATCCGTCTACCATTGTTTTATCCCCCGTGGGCTGGGGCGCGGGTTTGTTATCTACAAAAGAGACATTCGTGCTAGGAGGCACAGATTTAGGCACAGATTTAGGCACAGATTTAGGCACAGATTTAGGCACAGGTGCAGGAACAATCATGCTATCCTTTATTGCTTGAATCGTGGTATTTAATAAAGCCATCTCGGTGGTTAAATGGGTTATATCAACGGGTACATAGGATTGGGTTATTTGCTTAAGTGCATCAACTTCTTTATGTAGAGAAGACAAGGCTGTCGGATATGTTTGGGTCACGACTTTTAGTTCCTCTACCTCCTTGCGAAGTGCAACATTATCCATTTTCATGGCATCCACAACACTAATTCGTGCGACAGATGACATTGATGTCTTGAGCATATTTAGGTCCCTTTGCAAAGGTGTGAGGTCTGGAAAAGCGGACCTTACTGGTTCGGCGGGATTGACCATAACCATAGACTCTGAGGGCTTCTCTAGTGCTCTAAGACGTTGTTCATGTTGTATCATGATTTGCATAGGATTTACACGAGACGGTCCTTGTCCTTGTCCTTGTCCTGAAGGCTGAGTAGGAGGGTGAGCAGCAGGAGCAGCGCCTCGTCGACGTCTAGCAGCAGAATTACCTGATGAACTCATTATATAATTAACGAATATACTAGAATTAAATAGTATATACGCATCAAATAATTCGTCTAAAGAGCACATAAATTAACGCCATTGCTACCATGATTTAATTTCTTTTTATAAGACATATGGATAGCGCGATCAATGTTACTAAAACACTTACAAGCGATGGTGCGGGATTTATTCAAACAGTATTTAAATTCGATTATGATACTAAGGCTGAATTATTAAACATGCTACAATATATTATCCTGTCTATAATCCCTGCAGTAATTATTTTAAAATCTATTCGATTTCTAATTCCAGATGAGGACGATTCTAAAGGAACCTTTGAAATTTTAGCGGAAATTGTCGCACAAATCGTACTGATAATTGGTAGTTTATATTTTGCAAATAAAACCATCAAGTATTTTCCTACCTATAGCGGAATTAATTATGTAATAGGAGGAGACCAATTGTTTCTACTTCTCCCTTTTATGTTATTGCTATTAACTATACAAACTAAACTAGGTGCAAAGGTAAATATATTATTTGATAGAATGATGGACCTATGGAATGGGACAAATAGCGACGCAGTAACTGTTAATAAACAAGTCCGGTTTTCTCAACCCTTAACCGGACCACCTGAACCTTTAAATACTCAGCAATTATTGCCATCAAACGCTTCAAATACTCAGTTGCCTCCAAATTTCGACCAAATGTATCAGAATCAGCCCACGCCCATGCCGGGTGCAGCAACTCCAGGACAGGGCATGCAAGACTCCGAGCCCTTAGCCGCGAACAGTGGTAGCGTGAACTTTAGTAGTTGGTGAAGATAATTTGATTTATACATTATAACTTAATTTGAAGTACTTAGGTTAAATTCATTTTTAATATATCTATTTATCTTCCCGTTGTAATTTGGCATTGGAGTATGACTACTATTTATACCCTTTTATGTGATATGCAATCTTAATAACAATTATTTATTTGAATTAGCATCAATTATTGTATTTTTAGCAATACTCTTAATTATCCTATTCTCATTATGTTCCAGTACATCACCCATAAGAGATTGTACCAGAAGTACATAATCTTCCTTACCCTTCTCGGTTTGAGACCAAGTTGGATTATGTATTTCCCATTCAGCAATAGATACTCTATGTTTTTTAGCAACCTCGTTAATAGCTATTTTTAGTTTTTCCTTTCCAGTATCTTTGTCCCATTCATTATTATCTTTTATATATAATGTTTCGCGCTTCATATCCGTACAATGTATAGGTCTCTTATAGGTGTCTAGTTGTTTCAATCCATTTATAAAGGCGGTGCTTATGCCTTCCATAAGCCCGTTATCCTTGATAAAATCAAAGTCAACTAATTGTATTTTAATAGATTCTAAGAATTCGGACATATTTATAGCATCTTTACATTGCTCATTTAAAAATACATTAATATTAAATCTATTATTGTTGTTATTTCCTATGCACGGTATCATGTCATTAATTATCTTTGTTTGATCTCGTAGTTGAGTTGCCTGTTCGCGCATATGATTCATCATTTCTTTCACCAGCACTTTTAAATCTTGATCGGATTCCTCAACCATGGGTAATTCGACCATGGGTAATTCGACCATGGGTAATTTATTCTCCGGAATTATACATTTTTTCTTGTGTCTCCATAATCCAGAACGCTGTTTATATTCCTTATTACAATGCTCACAAATATATTTCTCCACAAGAGCATATTTTTGCGTTGCCAAACAGTGCTTCCTAGTAGACAGGTGTTGCGTCCACAAAAATTGTCTGCTACATGCATAGAGACATTTTTCACAATGATATTTCGAGTGCATATTTTCAGCATATTTTTGTTGCTGATTCTCCATTATATTAGCAACTGAATATATGCTCTTAAGTTCTTTTAAAATATTGTTATGCTAACAAACTAAATAGTTATTTATTGACTTTTAGACCAATATGCTCTAAAACGTTTTTTTCGTTTTTTGAAATCCCAATTCGGTCCAGTATTATAAAAATGGACATGTCCAAAAATGAAAATCCCAAATTAGATTTGATAAAAAATACATTAAATAAATTATAAGATAAAATAAATTATAAGATAAAATAAATTATAATAGAAGGTTAAATATAAATTATGGAGTGAACTATATGGCTGAGCTAGATATTAATAAATTATTAAAAACCTTAGATAATGATGACAATGCTTATATATTAAAATTAAATTATACATTGATAGAAAAGCAAAAAAAACAAATACTATCGCAATTACATTTGGATACAGAATCATATACTAATATTAATAATAAATTAAAAGATTATAGGTTTATCGATGAGCTACCTGATATGATATATGGTAGTTATATTAGATGGATTTCCATTAAACATGTGGAACCCATAAAATTAGTTATAGGCGGAATAGTATGTGAAATGAAAGTAGAAGACGCAGGAATTATCATAGTATGTAAAAATAGATTTAATAGGTTCTTTCAATTTAACATGAACGACGTTCTTGTATTTAAAAAATTATCGGAACAAGAAAAAGTAGTATTAACTGCGATAGCTACCTTAACTACTATATGAACGATTTTATTCATATAAATACTTGTATGGGAAAGTTCAAATACGGCATGTTATATTACCTAAGCCGAGAGGCGGAGTATCTAAATGATATGATTACATTGCTCTTTCTCAACGACCAATGTAATCATTTAGTGTGTTTTTTTAAATTTAGTTAATACTCTACGCGTGTTTCTATTAGCAAAAAGTGTGGGACGTTTTTTACAGGTAAACCGGCTAATCTTGATATTTTTTTTCTTAAATATACTATTTATACATATGGGTATAGCTGTTTTTTCATGAGGGACCGCCTTTTTAATGCATCTGCATAACTTATTAGCAAGTACTTCATGAGCCAGGCGTTTAATATCTCGGATAGGTAGGTTAGCGTAAGAGATATTATAATATACTAGAATTGTTTTATAATCAGCCTGAGTTAAAGAAGACATATGTATATATATATACATATACCTACTTATTAATTTGATAGGTATATAGGTATATATATACCTATATACATACATGCAGGCTAATAAAATAGTGGTGTTTGATCTAGACGAAACCTTGGGGTGTTTTGTAGAAATGGGAATGTTTTGGGATGCAATAAACCATGTTCTTGGGCCACAAGAACCCTTGCATTTTAATAAAATCCTTGATATCTTTCCAGAATTTTTTAGACCAAATATAATAAATATATTAAAGTATCTATCTAATAAAAAGAAAGACGGTAGTTGCCAACATATAATGATTTATACAAATAATCAAGGTCCTCGTTCATGGGCAAATATGATAGCCACCTATTTTGATTACCGAATAGGCGAACCCATATTCGATAATATTATTGCGGCGTTCAAGGTAAGGGGTCAGCAGGTAGAATTAAATAGAACAAGTAATGATAAGAGTATAGGCGATCTTATTAGATGTACAAAGATACCTAAAACCACCCAAATATGTTTTGTAGATGATCAATATCATCCATTGATGGAAGATAGCAATGTATATTATATAAATATCAAGCCATATTACTATTCCATGTCATATCAGACCATGGCAGAACGCTATTATAATAGTTTCCCACAGACACTTAGAAGACATGTATTTATATATAGGATACACGACTATATGAATAAATATACTTATGACGTAATTGCGAAAAGCAAGGTAGAAAGTGATATAGATAAAATTGTAAGTAAACAGATAATTAATCATTTAGATGACTTTTTTAGACACTCACGGTCTCCTACCGTTAAACCCAAACATAAATAAGTCACATCTATGTTATATCGGATAAGTGCTGTTTTATCACATCGCCGAAGGATATAACTGTAGCGGAAGATAATAATAAAAATAATCCTCCCGAAAACGCAACTTCAATGTCAAAATCGGTCATACGTCTAGTAACCACAAATGGATTAAATCGTATTAAAAGAAATAGACCAACGTATATTTGAGTAAATATATTAATATTAACCAAATAAAATGGGTCTATACTTATAGCCCCTGTGAACGCTATAGCGTATAATGCCCAGGTTATATATACGGCCATCTGGAATGTTTTTTGATGCCATTCCTTGTTAACAAATGATATCAGTGTTGTCTGTATGCCCATATAAGTATACGTTTATTATTACTATTCATAGTAATAATGAGTTTAAATGCATGAGTTTAATCTCATTATACATAATGAGCAGAGAGTGCTATAAAAATAGGCGCCATACATATCCTATTTATGATTCCATGCCTCGGGTTCAGACTATGAAAAGCCATGTCAGGAAAGAGCAAAAAAATAAAATATTATTATCAATATCATATCCAACTATTATATATGATTCATTGATAAAACAAAATCCCTATGGGGAAACAAATGATTATAACGTATATTATTTACATATGGGATCTGGTGATATATATTATTTAACTGAATGCGACGAGTGGCATAAAATAGATAAACTTAACGCACAAGAGCTAATGCATATATTTAGTATTTAATATAAAGAACACGCAAACGAAGATAATCAAGTAAAAAATAAATATATGTCCGGTAAAATAGTGTGTGTGCGTTATTTTATTTTTTTGGTTATTTCAGAGTGTGTATCTAAGTGTGTATCAGAGTGTGTTAGTTACAAACATACCTTTTTATGGAGCGTTGAGGTTGGCGTCGTGGAGGTTGGAGCAGATCATTCGGGACAGGATTCGGCAGATGCAGATGCATCCGTTGTTTGGGTGGCAGTGGACAACTTTAGACGGGCACTGCCCGCGAGGAGCGTAGAATTTTGGACGGTCAATCTGGTGACGCTTGCAGCACTTGCAGCGAGCGAGCTGCAGGACTATCATGGCAGCGAACGCGTCGTCTTCCAGACATTGATCCTGTACCTTTTTCCACAGCGCATGAGGCAAATGCGTTGCCTCGCGGAAATGCTGCCAGTTGACCTCGAGCTCTTCCTCCTCCTCGGCGGGAAACAACATGCCAACGGGCTTGTCCTCGGTAGGAAACAACATGCCAACGGGCGTGTCCTCGAGCTCCTCCTCGTCAGGAAACAACATGCCAACGGGCTTGTCCTCGTCAGGACACAACATGTCATCAGGGTGCCCTTGGACGTCCTCAAGGCAAGTGGGCTGGAAGAAGTTGTCTGCGCGAGACTGCTTGTGCTCGGCAACGTTGCGGTTACGCTTCCAGTAGCGGGCGTCGGCCAACTTAGTCGCGTGCGAGTCGTCGTCGTCAATCCCCCGCTTCTTCAACTGTACCTTCTTGTTCTTGAGCGAGTTGCCCTTGAACTTGTTGATGCGGGAGCGGCGAGAGTCGTAAGAGAGTTCCATATTGTGACGGATGTAATGTTCGGGGGGGTGGTCTTCCTCTAACTGGAGTATAAGTATTTCAATTTTTTCAGAAGTAAGTGTATAAGGGGCTTCACATCAAAAAAAGTAAATAGTAAATAATGAGTGTAATAAATCTTAAGAATAGATGTCATTGCATATAGTGCGGGAGAGATGCCTGCAACAACAAGAACAATTTTTGTGTGCATAGCGAAAGGTCTTAGTAGAACAGGTGAATGGACCAAAAGTAGTAGGACGATCACGCATATGTCTCTCACAACAGTGACATTCATTTAAAATAGCAATACACTCTTTAGCCTCATGATAATCTTCGTAACAAGCAGTACGTACTTGAGATTGAAAGTCGTAAGAGATATTTGGATCAATGATTTTTTTCTTTGGAAGAATTGGAGAAGGTTCAAGATAAGAGGTTCCAACAAAGTTGTCCTCCCGAGACTGTTTCTGGGCGGCAACTTTGCGAGAACGTTTCCAGAACCTTGCATACTCTAATTGATACTCCTTGCCCAACACATCATCAAGTAACATGCTAGAACGGTTTTTCTTAAAGTATGTGAGTCCTCTGCCTTGTTCGAATACGATGTCAGTGTCCTTTTTGTTATTTTTTTTTTGGCGAATGAGTGAGCGGCGAGATTCGTAATTGATTTCCATATTAGCTGTATAGTTAGTAGGGATAGTTTAAATATGTTAACTTTCAATTTTTATAGGATACCTTTTTTTAATTTACTAAATACCCTGCATCACCATAAGCATTAGTAATAATCTCATTGGATACGATCCAAAGTGATATATCTCCTGTAAATTGACTATCACTAAACATAAAATTCATATCTGTTACATTGGATACATTCCATTTAGAAATATCTCCATTGAAATGACTTTTACCAAACATAACACCCATATGTGCTACATTGGATACATTCCAATTTGAAATATCTCCATTATATATACTATACTGAAACATGCCATGCATGTTTGTTACATTGGATACGACCCAATTTGATATGTCTTCATTGAAACGACTATAACCAAACATATTACTCATATTTGTTACATTGGATACATTCCAATTGGATATGTCTTCATTGAAACGACTATCATGAAACATAAAACGCATATCTGTTACATTGGATACATTCCATAGTGAGATATCTCCATTAAATTTACTGCCACTAAACATATATCCCATATCTGTTACATTGGATACATCCCATAGTGAAATATCTCCATTAAATTGGCTATATTTAAACATACAACACATATCTGTTACATTGGATACATTCCATTGTGATATATTTCCATTAAAATGACTCTCAAGAAACATCTTATTCATATCTGTTACATTGGATACATCCCAATATGCAGAATATCCATACGTTTTATAACATTTCTCTTCATCTTTACAATATAGTTTTATGGCTACTGGTAACGTTTCCTTAGTAAATGGTTTAAGACGACCACTGTTATATCTGTACTGATTACCAAATTCATGAATGACTGAATAGTCCATACATTCAATGATTTTATCTACAAGAGGATCAATATTTTCAACCATAAGGAATTCAGATAAGTCAATCAGATTCATATAATTATCTTTCGTGACATTCAGTGCTATAAAGTCATCAAGATGAGATATATTTGGATGATCATCAGTAAAACATTTAATTAATGGCATATCATCCTCTTGCATGTCTTGCATGTCTTGAAGTTCGTCGTAATGTTTAGAGGTGAACCACATTGTATG
>Ga0105054_10011610_pt1 | contig 10942 bp, 11 predicted proteins | sample BON02_FD_78091 | JGI IMG/M metagenome (GOLD analysis project Ga0105054, IMG submission 78091) | Freshwater microbial communities from Lake Bonney liftoff mats and glacier meltwater in Antarctica - BON-02 (megahit assembly) | ecosystem: Environmental > Aquatic > Freshwater > Ice > Glacier... | reverse complement strand
TAAAACAAAAAAAAAAAATTAGATTCAAAAAAAAAAAAGCAAACAAAGGAGGGAAAAAGGAGGGGAAAATAGAATACAACAAAACAACACAAGACTAAATAGCGACATACAATTTACATCATTAATTTAGTCCGGTGATGAGGTTGGGTCTTCCAAACCCAAGAAAACAAGAAAGTCAGATCATTAGTAATAATGACCATGCCACTTCCTCAATCCACTATGAACATACAAATACATCAGACACACATCACTTCAAAACAACATTCATGTGTCCAAGGTCCATTGCGGGAGTGCCTTCGAGCCAGGCACTTCTGGGCTTCCTTATTACTGCACACCACCTGTGTGCGTTCCTGCTGTAATTGGCACGCTAGCTGCGTGGCGGCAAAACACCACAAAAATCAAAAAAAGAGTGGTGGCATTGCAAACCAAAATCCAAAAAGAAATAAATGTAAACATAAATAAGATAAAAATGAAATAATAGTAATAATGATAATCCAAATACACAATCATAGTATTATCATGAAACTGTATTTGTTTTGTGTTCTGTCACGGTTCCAAACAGTTGTCAACAAAATTGTTTCCAATTCAAATAAGTTTCCATGTCACGGCGTCTATTCATGTGTGCATAGTCTTGATCATATACCTCGAATTAAAAATGAATAAAACTGACAATGAGATATGAATGAATTCTCAAACTGAATTGATTAAAACAAACATCAATAAAATACAGATAAAATTATAATAATAATATCCAAATACATAAAATAAGATGTCAGAATCAAAAATCATATTACATAACTTCAATGAAAAAATAGATACCTGTTGCGGATGGTTGTCAGTCATACATGTTGCGAGTTTCTATATGTGAGTTTTGTTCTATTCCTCTTTTGTATATCTGCGTATGCGTATGACTTCAAATTTAAGGTCCCTTGAGTGAGTGCCGTTCGATTTGGCCGGGCGCTTCCGGGCTTCCCTTTTACTGCGCACCACTTGTATGGGTTCCTGATGGAATTAGAGTGCTAGCTGTGTGGCTGCATACCAACCCAAAAATGTACATATATATATTATAAATAAAAGTATGTATATATATAAATTAATGGAAAAAAAGATTGAAAATAATTGTGAATAAACATCAATAAATCAAAAAAATAATAACAATTCAAATAAAAACGAAATATGTAAAGAAATAATTGTATCAATAAGATAAAATTAAAAAAAATCATATTCCCGTTTCGGATGTGCACTGTTTGAATTATGACTTCTTTCATTATTGGAATCAGTAATTTAGTAACCGTGCTTAAGGGTGTATGTACCTCTAATCCTTGTAGATTTGAGTTCTCGTTTTTTTGAGTTTTTGCAAGAATCGAACCGACGACCTTGGGATTAACAGTCCCGCGCTCTGACCAACTGAGCTGGTTTTACATCGTCTCGGATTTCATACACGTTGCGTGTTTATGGATGTGTGTTTTGTTCTATTCCTCATCCGAGACGATGCAAAATTAGCTCAGTTGGTCAGAGCGCGGGACTGTTAATCCCATGGTCATTGGTTCGATTCCGGCAAAACCCCCAAAGACCGAGAACTCAAATCTATATGGATTTGAACTACATAAGACCCTCAAGCAAGGGTACTAAATTACTGTTGCAGGTAATAAAAGCCATCATCAATCAAGCTTTGGTGTGCCTATATACGTGTGCATATGACTTCAAGTCCAAGGTCCATTGTGGGAGTGCACTCGGGCCGGGCGCTTCCAAGCTACCGTAATACTGCGCACCACTTGTATGCTTTCCTGCTGTACTTAAAGGGCTAGCAGTGCGGCAACATAACAAACCAAAAACCAAAAACCAACACCAGGCAGCCTTGACCCTGTCAATCTTATGTCGCTTTGCTTTTGGGTACTGTAGCCCCTTAGTGCAGTGAGATTCAAATTGTAACAGATGCAATAGAGCTCAAAGCCTGCGGCTCAAAGCGCACAAGAAATAAAGAACATGCATCCTTTTTGCTGATGATACGGGGCAAAATTGCAAGTAGGCTTTGTTCCTTAGTCAGACAGACTTGATGGTTAAATTTGAGCATGGTTGCTTCAAGCATTTGGTCTTGTTGCCAGTGTGAAAAACAAAAATACTATCGGCCAATCAACGGTTAATCAATTCAATGAATCAACACTATCAATTAAAATTCTAAACTGTGAAGTGTGAAAAATAAATGCCACATTACATCAATCACACTGGTGGCAGGACCTATTTTGCACAGTGGAAATTTGAGACCAAATTTGCAAGCTCGATTCTGCAAGCCCTTTGGGCTTGCAAATCGGCAGGAAATCCTGCCGATTTATCAGTTGCAATTTACTTGTTTTTGTGTTCCTAAGCGTTGAGGATTTGTTTTGTTTTGTTTAGTTCAAAATTCCCCTCCGACGACCAAAGAGTTACGACCCATTACTCAAGAAGGCTACATCTTTGAAGAAGAGGCTACGACCCATCACTGAACCAAATAGAAAAGCTCCCAGGCCTTTGGGAGCGACAATCAATCTTCATTTCGTTTTTTTGGAAATCACCAGTTTACTGGATTACTCGTCTGCAACCGACAAAATTGGCAGGATATGAGTCTGCAGAATCGAGCTTGCAGATTTGGGCTCAAATTTCCATTGTGAAAAATCGGTCCTGCCACCGGCGTGAGACCGAGTACTTATTAACATTCAATCAAATAATCTGGCCGGCAGCATATTTTGTTCCATAAATAAACTTGTTATAGGCGCATTTTTTCTTTACGCGATTAGTTGGGCACGGTCCTCACCACTCATGTAGTCCAGTGATTAAGTTAGGTTTTCGCCACCAAAGAAACACAGAAAGAAAGGAACTTCCCTTTTGACTTGCCACGGTAATAGATTCTTCTCTGAGGCTCTCTGCTGGGTTTGCAATTGAATGGACAGCTTGAAAGCATCTTCACGCGGAAAGCAGGCTGGTTACCACATTGCACCCCGCCTGGCCAATCTGACTTGCCAGTAAATCTTTTTCCAACCCAACTCTGACGTGTCGCTTCGCCTGTCTTCACTCCCTGGCCTTCTTCTTTGCATTTGATTTAGCATTCTCCAGATGCTGCCTGTAGGATCCTGAATAATATAGCATGATCCCCTCATTGACGTGGACTATCAACCGCCCCATTATTAAAACAAAAATTAATTCTATCATACGTGACCGTTGAATTGATTTTGAAATCACATTTATTCGTATATTTTGAACAAAAATGGTCCAGCACGTGTAAAACAGCAGATGAAGTGGGAAACGCCTTCCAAACAGGTGGTCGTTGAGGACCCTCTGCTTCTGCCGGAACGAGAAGTGCATGAAAAAATCGGCATAAATTGATTTTTAAGTCGAGAGATACCGAAAGGAGGGTATATCAGAATCCTAGCAGAGTCGCTACTCTGGGAAGAACACCTTGGTAAAACAAAAATAAGAACTACAGAGGGCCTCACTACATGCATGGAGCCGCACAGGGGGTAGACAATTGCGAGCAGCAGTTGGGATTTTTTACGAAAGCGAAGGTTAGACCGAGAACAAGAGCTTCCGAGAGGAAATTAAGCGCACGGAGGAAAAGGAAGAAGCTGATCACCATGATGGTCAATACTAGGCTACGAGCACTGCAAAAGATCAACAAAGCCAAGAGACTTGACGGCGAGGCTGTAATGTCAGCCCCTTGCTTCTTTCAGTCGGCGGGACGAGGAGACTATAGTTCTGAGGAGAGGTTGACAGACCTACTGTTGTGGTATGGCAAAATTTATCGGAATTGGAGCAGGAGCAGTGGTCGAAAAAGTGTCAAGTCGAAGGATTGGGTGGTTTGGTGCAGGTCGAGGCCAAAAGACGAAGAGCAACGCCCGTTTGAAGTCAATGTAAATGAAATCTTCTCAAACTGCAGCAAGCAAATAAATGCAAAAGCAGGAGAGAAGACGGATAAGAAAGGAGGCAAAGGGCAGTCAGTGCGCTGGAAAGCGTATGGGTGACACGATGAGGGTAGGACTTTATACTAATAAGGCTAGTTTGGTGTGAATGTTTTCAGTTCTTCATCACCTGCAGAAGGACAGATAACACTCGCAACACCACTCACTATGTCAAGTTAGGTAAGAAAAGACGAAAGAGTTCCAAACGCATTTGCTACATTATTTCCCCAAGAGTGATAATCAAAGCAATCATCATCAGCTGAATCAGTGTGCTAGCGATTAAAGAGATTGTGTTCATCCGGGATGTAGGTTGCGCACATCCGGGATGTGCCCCATACCTTGCGTGCATCCGTTGCCCAAAAGTCCGTTGGGTGCATCCGTCAAAATGGCATTTCTGGTTGCGCGCATTGGTGCCCAAAAAGACCCTTGCGTGCATCCGTTTCAGAAACGACCCTTGCGTGCATCCGTTTTCAAGCCACTGAAAATCAACATGTGGATGTTACTCTGCGTGTAACACCTCTAACCGTGATTACGTTGCCAAGAACATCGCTCGTATCTGCAATTTAATCTCTCGTTGGCAAGATTTGTCCTGAATTACTACGTCTCCTGTGGGTGATGGCTGACATGCTGTGCTAGCTCGACTCCACTTGGGACGCTCACTTCCAATATCATCCTCATTTCCCACGAGATTGAAATACTTCAAATTAACCGTCTGCATGTCAGCCATCACCCACAGGCAACGTAGTAATTCAGGACAAATCTTGATAACGACAGATTAAATTGCAGATACGAGCGATGTTCATGGTAACGTAATCACGTCTGAATTTGACAATCTTTCTGCGAGCCCGAGCATGATGGTAGTCACCGCTTACTATTGAGGCCATGCTGCGTGCTTCTGCTAATCCTATCACAGACGAGAGACACATCCCATACCAGATCATCATATCCTGGAATCATGCCAAACTCTATGGCCTGTACGTCACCTTGTTCGTTGCCATCAGCTGCAGTAGTAGCGACCTTACGGTTGACACATACTCACAATCTACTGTTGCGAGCTAGTTCTAAGTTGCGCCGACACATTCAAATCTCTGAATTGATAACCTGTACGCATTTTATGAAAATCTCACAGTTGATGTCCTCTTACGCACAACCAAAAACTGGGCGTCAACATCCGGGCACAACATATTTAGGCCCGGATGTTGTGCCTTGAGATGTTGGGAGAAAAAAAATGTTGAAATTTGGTGAGATTCTGAATGAGTTTATTGAAGTCAGTATAATGTATCGACTTTGAAATTCGAGGTGAGCCGTGATCACACGCTGCGCATCAACTCACATCGCCTGAGTGTTGCCATCCGAATTTGAATCTACAGTTTGCGAGCTGTAAGGCAGAGTGAGTCAAAGTAGAGTCAAATGTTGGACGACGTTGCGAGGTGCAGACTGCGGAGCTTTAGCAGCAGGATTTGTGCTCGAACCCTCGATTTGCAGAACTGCCGAGGCAGGAGCTCGCCCAATGATAGACCATCCACGACATCCAATGTTTGTGAGAGTGGACTTGGTGAGCTTGCTTGAGAGCAATCAAAATAGGGACAGTCCATTAGTCCAGATTGGCCAAATCTTGGCCCGGGGCCCATGTGCGGGCAAATTCAATGAAGTCCTGCTCGGGATAACTGCAAAAACCAAGTCATTGCACGAGAGACACAGATGCCGCATAGAAAGCAGAAATGGCACTACCAGCATTGGGAGTTTTACCAAACCCTCCCCGAGAGTGTGGCAGTTGCAATTTCATGTCAACAAAACAGCGAAAGACAGCAGCCCATTCACCATGAGCATCAGTTGTACCTTTTCGGCAAAGCGCCTCCAAAATCGTGGCGTCGACTTGTGCAAGAATGTCTGGTATGAGGTGTGTTGGAGTATTACTAGATTGATTGTTGTTGCTTTTATTTTTTCGGAAGAAATAGTCTAGTAGCTTTGTTCAAAGCTCCATGTGCTCAAATTTAAATTTTTTGAGTTCTCGATTTTTGGAGTTTTTGCAGGAATCGAACCAGCGACATGGGGACCGACAGTCCCACGCTCTGACAAACCAGGCTGGTTTTACATCGTCTCGGATAAAGTTGTACGCCAAATGAGTGTTCTGGAAGAAGCGCCGCAACTGTTAGTGAATGCGGTCATCAGATGTAATGTCAAGCTTACCTACAACAACCTAGACTGCAGATGTCTTCTCCTGAACAAACTACTGCACCCGTTCATCCTTACCAATGGGTACCCCTGCGAAACGCAGCCCCGTCATGGAGATGCCTACATCCATGCCTAATAGACATGCGAGCTGAGGATTGGCCTGCAGAGCATTTTGAAAAAGAGTGCATGCATGATTGTCGCCGTTGATTTCTTGACCTGAAAAGAAGCAATTGAAGTTGGGCACGTCAAGAACAGTGAAGACTTCTTCATAGATGGCAGCCCCGTTGCAAGCAGCATGCCACGCAAATACTCGGCAAAGCAGGGGGAAGGGGGGGAGGAGAGGGAGAAAAGTTTGTTACAAGACAGCCACCAATAGGGCAAAAAGTCGATTATGATAGTGAAATGACTGGATCTCAGATGGGCTTCCTAGCAGCAGCAGAAAAAGGAGGAGGAGTGAGGGGAGGGGGGATTGGTGAGAGTGACCAGAAAAGGTGAGAGCGAGTGAAGCCGACGTTGGAGTCAACGACGCCAAAAGCGAGATAAAGGTCGAGAGAAGACGCAGCCATGTATGAAGCACCGGAGATTTCTCCGTTGATGATGATTGCTTTAATTACTTGTAACAGTAATTTAGTACCCTTTCTTGAGGATCTATGTATCTCAAATCCATGTAAATTTGAGTTCTCGTGTTTTTTGAGTTTTTGCCAGAATCGAACTAACGACCTCAGGATTAACATTCTTGCGCTCTGACCAACTGAGCTACATTTACATCGTCCGAGAGTGTCATCGAAATCACTGCGTCGACACCTTCATCACTGTCATCGTCGGTCATCACAGCGCTCGCGCGGACATTGGCATGCCCGTCTGCAACGACGACATTCTCGCGTGCATCAGCCTCCTTCTTGTCAACATCAAAGCAAGATGAGGGACGACAAGCCGAGGGACTCGAAGAGGCGCTGCTATACGATGCGTGGCTTTGCGTTGGCAGGTAGATACCACGACCCGGTGAAAGAGGGATAGAAGTAAAGTCAAAAGAACCGGAAATGGCGCCAGTAGCCCTGCCAGGAGACAGCGAGGAATTGCCACCCTCCTGGACTGCACCTGCACCAAGGTCATTGATAATGGCGCTACAGACAGGACCACATGCCGCGCAATACTCGGCAATACAAGGGGAAAAGGGGGAGGAGAGGGAGAAAAGTTTGTTACAAGACAGCCACCAATAGGGCAAAAAGACGATTATGATAGTGAAAATTACTGGATCTCAGATGGGCTTCCTAGCAGCAGCAGAAGAAGGAGGAGGAGTGAGGAGAGAGGGGATGGGTGAGAGTGGCCAGAGAAGGTGAGAGCGAGTGAAGCCAACGTTGGAGTCAACGACGCCAAAAGCGAGATCAAGGTCGAGAGAAGACGCAGCCATGTATGAAGCGCCAGGGATTTCTTCGTTGATTGATGATTGCTTTAATTACTTGTAACAGTAATTTAGTACCCTTTCTTGAGGATCTATGTATCTCAAATCCATGTAAATTTGAGTTCTTGAGTTTTTTGAGTTTTTGCCAGAATCGAACTAACGACCTCGGGATTTACAGTCCCGCGCGCTGACCAACTGAGCTACATTTACATCGTCCCAGGTGTCATCGAAATCACCGTTGTCGACACCGTCGTCACTGTTATCGTCGGTCATCACAGCGCTCGCGCGGACATTGGCATGCCCGTCTGCAACGATGACATTCTCGCGTGCATCGGCCTCATTGTTGTCTATCTCAAAGCAAGTCGAGGGACGACAAGCCGAGGGACTCGAAGAGGCGCTGCTATACGATGCGTGGCTTTGCGTTGGCAGGTAGATACCACGACCCGGTGAAAGAGGGATGGAAGCAAAGTCAACAGAACCGGAAACGGCGCCAGTAGCCCTGCCAGGAGACAGCGAGGAATTGCCACCCTCCCGGACTGCACCTGCACCAAGGCCATTGATAATGGCGCTACAGACAGGACCGCTGGCAGCAGACGAGCCTCAGGCTGCACACGGATTTTCCTGTTGACGAGGATGCGAGATATCAACAGCGCTGCGGATGAAATAATCAGCCGCCGACTGAGGGCGAACAGAAGCGGCAGTCATGGGGTGAGCGGTGAACCGACGAATGAGGGCGTATGGCTGAAGCGTATGCAACACAAAGCCAATCGCATTCCTATTATGGCTGAATGTGCTATCACGACTCCACTTGAAACGCTTAACCCCAAAATCATCTTTATCCCCAAGGAGATTTTTTGATTTATGAGTGTTTATTAATTGTTAACCTCAGCAAGAGGAGCAAACATTTCTCCGTTAGCCTGATCTCCGCTCGCGCCTTGAGTGTGCCAGACATCCATTTAGGATCTTCGGTGATGCATCCATCACCATAGCTCATTGGAGAAGAGCGCGAGACTTAACAAATTTGGGTTATCTGCAGGTCCCCGGTTCGATTCCGGCCGAAAACTCGTCAACCCAAATCAATATGGATTTGAGCCAATAGACCCTCAAGCAAGGGTTCTAAACTACTGTTTCCAGTAATAAAAGCTAATAAAATCAAAAGCAAACATCAACCAGAACCTGACAACAGGGCAAACAAAGTGTTCCCTGACCAAATTTTCTTTTTCGTCCCCCGGTGCGAGTTGTTGATACCCGCTAGCGTGTCTGTCTCGCATTTCTGAAAGATACATGTCTCGGTCAATCTCACAGAAGCGGCTTTGAATCAAACTACGTTTCTGACACAGGCACAGGCACTGTTAGGCAAAGCAATTAGCGAATATACAACGCAACAAAACGCAGAGGTTAAGAGTATCATTATTTCATTGATGTTGCTTTTATTACTTCGTAATAAATAGTTTAGTAGCTTTGCTGGAAGCTCTATGTGTTCGAATATTTTTCTTTACATTCGTGAATATCAGTTTTGTCTGAATTTTTTTTTTGTATGTGTGCAAGGTCTCTAACAAAGCCTTTCCTCCGCCCCTCTCAACCAGGCTCCTGTGCCTGGTTGTCGCCATTTCTCTTGTGTGCTGATTGTACATGTGTGCTTGTGTGTATGTGCCTCTGTACGTGCATGTGAAAATGTGTAGGTAAAGTGATAAATATTTAGCAAACATCAGCAAAACCGTGACGACGTCACGTGCAGTCTCAGCGTAGAAAACAGAAATAGATGTTCATAGTGATGTAAAACAAGCAGCGAAGTGGCAAGTTTTCAGACACGTGACAGAATGCAATAAGTAAATACAATAAATGTGTCCGTCTCCTGGACTCTGGGGGGTGGTCTTGGAGTGTGCTTCCCAGTTTACCATCCTGAGTTCACCATCGTTCGACGGGTCCCAGCTTTGACGCTCTACAAGCGTGTGTTCCTTTCTATATCTTTTCACACGTGCAGAGTGTGCCCAATGTTCTCCCTCGTTCCCTCTGTGGATGGCCTCGTACCTCCTTGCACCTACTGGAGGAAGGACACAATCAACTGATTGTGCGCTTTGCATACCTGTGTCACATGATCGGCGAAGAGCTTGTCTTTTTTTCCTTCTTGCACATCAAGCTTTTTGAGCTTGGTGTAGAATTCGCTTTCAACCACCGATCCCACAAAGTTAATCAGCTCAAATTCCCACTGTGGAGCAGCAGCTTTGAGCGCACCGATGATGCTTTTGTGCTGCTCATTTGCTTCTGCTTCTTTCACCTCTAGAAACCCCTCGTCCCTATCTGTCGACCGTTTGAAATATAAAATATATCAGATCTGCAGAGTCTCATTGATTGCGAACCCATCCGGTCGCCTGCCCAAGAAACGATGTACGAAGAAAGACTCTGGATCGAGGTTGTACCGTATCTCTTGACTTTTTTCAGACAGGTATTTTCACCTCTATATCCTGTGCCTTCTCCGCCAGATCGTCCTTGCTGCAGATTCTTAGAAACTCTTCTCGTCGCCACAATGTGCTCATGTTATTTTCTTTGTCAAGCGTGACAAACTTGAGCTTGCTCTTGGGCTTTTGTGCAGCGTGCATGCTGTCATACAGGTGACTCCAGATGGAGTGGTGGGCAGCCGTAATTGTTGTTGCCATTCCTTCGCAGCCTGCACTGTTGATGTGACTGTAACAAAGACCGTCAAGTGGCGCCTAAACGGATGCCACTTGGCGCGCACTTAGCGGTGAACACACATAACATGGGGGGGCGTATTGTAGAATCAGTGAAGAATGCACGGTGGTCGATGAGCCCGCAAGAGGCGGGAGATGGACCCGAACGCACAGTTGAGTTTCACAAGATCAAAGGATACAACCAGCAAGAGTATGAGGACAAATGGCAAGGATTTCGAAATTGGACTGATGAAAAGCTTGCGACAAAACTGACGAAGGATGACCAGCAGCCGGTCTTGTTAATACCAGCCAGGTGGTGGCCTGACACGTTGCCAGAGTTTGAAAGTGGAGGATGGTGGCAAAGGCCACACACGCAAGTGAGGTGTAGGCAATGTAAATGTAGCTTAGTTGAGAATCTTAGTATTAGAAGTAGCAAGTGTCATGGGTGTGAGAAGCAAATGAAGACTAAAGGTTAAAGACCGGAGGGCATAGTTTTCACCAATGCCAATCCACGATATGCAGGGAAACTGGATGATCCGCAAGGAGGTGACACGACAATGCTCATGCAGCAGGTAAGAGAAGTCACGACGGTCAATCAAGAGAGCAACATCAATCAATCGATGAAAGACAAATCAAGTTGGATCTAGCTAACGTCAGAGCAGAGGGGGTTTCCGTGGCGGTCGGAATTTGCGAATGAGAATCACGATGAAGCTGGAAGTTCGAAACAATGCAATGACCAGCGTACTGATCAGACCGCATTTTTT
>Ga0105054_10011607_pt1 | contig 10945 bp, 9 predicted proteins | sample BON02_FD_78091 | JGI IMG/M metagenome (GOLD analysis project Ga0105054, IMG submission 78091) | Freshwater microbial communities from Lake Bonney liftoff mats and glacier meltwater in Antarctica - BON-02 (megahit assembly) | ecosystem: Environmental > Aquatic > Freshwater > Ice > Glacier... | reverse complement strand
TGCTTTCGGTCGAGTTGCCGGAGCGGCCGAAGCTGACTACCAGCGGGCTGCGTCCGGTGAGATAGGCGTGAGGGCGCGCGACCAGATCGGTGGTGGCTATGGCGCGCAGGCGCGGGCCGAGTGCCCCCTCAAGCCCGGCCACGATCATTTCGCCGATATAGGCAGAGGATCCGGCACCGCAGAACCAGATTTCATCGGCATTCTGTGCCGCGATCCATGCCCGCAGGTCGGCCACGGGCAGGGCCGCGCCCCAGCCGGTCCAGATGCCGGGTTGGGCGTGAATCTCGCGCCATGTGTGCCAATGGGACAGGTCGGTGCTCATGTCGTCTGCGTCACTTTCGAGAGGGTTGCGGGCTGATCGGGGTCATGGCCCAGTGCTGTGGCAGTGGCAAGGATCACCGGGTAGAGCAGATAGAGCAGGACCGCAGCAGCGGCGGCGGGGGTAAGGTCTGTGGCGCCAACATCGCCGGGCCTGATGCGGAAAACCGTGGCGCCAGCGGTGCGGAAGCGCGCCTCGGCGGTGTCCATGCTGTCAGCGGTGCCGGGTGCCTCCGTGTCGAGCATCAGGATGAGCAGCGGGTTGGTGACGAGTTGCAGCGGGCCGTGCAGCACCTCGGACGATGAATAGGCCTCTGCATGGAGCGCGCAACATTCCTTGATTTTCAGCGCCACTTCATGCGCGGCCCCGAAGCCGGTGTCGCGTCCGATGACATAGACATGATCGGCGCGCAGCAGGGCGGAGGTGAGGGCGGCAGCCTGTGGATGGCTGGTGGCGAGACTGGCGAAGGTGGCGGCGGAGGCGTGCGCGGCGTAACCGGGTTTGATCGCGGCGAGCAGCGCCATGCCGGTGCCGATGGCACCGATGACGGATTTGGTGGCGGGCACGGCAAGCTCTGGTCCGGCGTTGATTGGCAGGGTCGCGGTGGCGGCGGCCTCGACCGGAGAGCCGGGAGTGTTGGTGATGGCCAGCACCGCGCCGCCCCGGGCGCGGATGCCACGGGCGGAGCGCACCAGATCATCGCTCGCCCCCGACTGGCTGATCACGATTGTGGCGCTGTCGGTCATCTCCACGCCTGCGCCGATGGAAAAGATCGAGGGGGGGAGCGAGGTGACCGGCAGGCCGAGTTCGCGCATGTATTCGTAGGAGAGGATGTTGGCGGCGGCGTCGGAAGAACCGCGCGCGATGGTGTAGAGCGCGCGGATATTGCTGAGGTCGGGCGCGATATGCTGCGCTGTGGCGGCGGCGGCAAAGACCTGTGGCGACTGGGCGATTTCGGCGGCCATATGCGCGCCGGGTTGTTTGGTGGCCATGGTCATCCCCGCAATCGGTAGCTGTCGAACTGCGCCCATGTGGCGGTGAGATCGACAATCTGGCTGGAGATCCGCGCCTGATCCAGTGCCAAAGCGGCGATCCCCGCCTCCATCGCGTCGACGATGCCGACGGGGAGCGATTGGGTTTGCCCGCGCAGGAAGGCCACGATATCGCGCACCATCAGGTTATCAGCACCGTAATGGTTGCCGCCTGCCGGATGATCGCCCTTGGTATAGTCATGTTCGGCAATACGGGTGCCGTCGCGCGCGGTGACGTTGAGATAGCCGCGCACGAAGTCACCCTCGGCCATGCCATGCGTCCCCATGATGCAAAAGCGCCGGTGTTCGTCGGGCACGTTGAGATTGGTGTGGAAGGCGAGGCTGGCGCCGGTTTCGTAATGCAGGATCGAGGTCTGATAGTCGATGATGTCGCCGTCGGAATGGAAGGCGTCGTCGACCCCTTCCCATACCGTGGGCTTCACATGCATGATCTCGTTTTCCGCGTTCGAGGTGGGGGCATTTTCGGGGATGTAGGATTTGCGCCCGCCAAAGCTCGCTACCCTGTCAGGGCGCGAGCCGGTGACCATGTTGTAGAGGTCGATGTCGTGGCAGCATTTTTCGAGCATGAAGCCGCCGGACCATTTGACCATGCGCCGCCAGTCGCGCATGAAGAACGCGCCGTGATAGGGGGCGATGTGTTCGTTCGCCTCAAGACTGGTGATGCGGCCCAGCGCGCCGGTGGCCATGGCGGCGCGCAGGTCAACCATGTGGCGCGAGTAGCGCAGCACGAGGCCGACCATGACCCGGTCGGTGCCGTGTTTGGCCAAAAGCTCGGCAAGTTGCATCGTCTCTTCGACGGTGACGACGACGGGTTTTTCGGTGAAGATGCGCACCCCGGCCTCAAGCCCTTCGCGGATCTGGTCGAGGTGAAAGACGTTGGGGGAACCGACGAAGAAGAGGTCGGGTTTGGTTTCGGCCAGCATGGCGGTGACGGATGTGAAGCGGGGGATGTCCTGACCCAACTGGTCGATGAAGGTGGGATAGGGGTCGAACCAGCCGACCATTTCCATCTCGGGCATTTCCTGTTGCATGATCGAGAGCACATGCATGGGGCGCAGGCCGGTGCCTGCAACGACGACTCGCATCTCATTTTCCTTTTTTCACACGGCATGCCTTGTGACAGGCGGGGGCGGTGGGTTGAAACCCACCTTACGGGACGGGCGTAAGGTGGGTTTCAACCCACCCTCCCCTATGGTCAGGCGACAAGGGCGGGCGCGTCGCGCCGCCGCAAGACCCGGCCTTTGGCATCAAAGACGTGGCAATCGCGCGGGTGCACCTGCAGGCCGATCCGCGTGCCCTCGCGCACCGGGGCGTCGCCGGGAAGGGAGGCGCAGAAACGGGTGTTTTGACCGATGGTCCCATGGGTGATCGACACTCCGCCCAGCCGTTCGAGCACGTTGACGGCGACGTCGAGCGCGCTGGCACCGGCGGGGCCGAGTTCGACATTCTCGGGGCGGATGCCCACTTCGACCTTTTGCCCGGTTTGCACCGTGTTGCCATCGACGGGCAAAGTCATCACGTGGCCGCCTTCCATCTCGACCGTGACAGCATCGGCGCGCGCGTCGCGGACGGTGGCGGGGATCAGGTTCATGTTGGGCTGGCCGATGAAGCTGGCCACGAATTTGGTCGCGGGGTGGTGGTAAAGTTCCATCGGCGTGCCGAATTGTTCGACCCGGCCCGCGTTGAGCACGACGATCCGGTCGGCCATGGTCATCGCCTCGACCTGATCATGGGTGACATAGATCATCGTGGCGTCGAGGCTGCGGTGCAGTTGGGAAAGTTCGACCCGCATGTCACCGCGCAGGGCGGCGTCGAGGTTGGAAAGCGGTTCGTCGAACAGGAAAACCCTGGGGTTGCGCACGATGCTGCGCCCGATGGCGACGCGCTGCCGCTGACCGCCCGAAAGCTGACCGGGTTTCAGGTCGAGTTTATCGGTCAGTTGCAGGATCTCGGCGGCGCGGCCGACGCGGGTTTTCAACTCGGGTTCCGGCGTTTTCTGCACCCGGAGCGGGAAGGCGATATTCTCGAATACCGAGAGATGCGGGTAGAGCGCGTAGGACTGGAATACCATCGAGATGCCACGCTCTACCGGGTGTTCGCGGCTGACGTCGCGCCCGTCGATGATGATCTGCCCGGCGGATGCGGCCTCGAGCCCGGCGACGATCCGCAGAAGCGTGGATTTGCCACAGCCGGAGGGGCCGACAAAGACCACGAATTCCTTGTCCTGAATCGCAAGGTCGATGTCGTGCAGCACATGTGCGCTGCCGAAGGATTTGCTGATGTGGCGCAGATCGAGCGTGGCCATGGCGGAGACTCCGGCAGAGGGGGCAGGTTGGGGGTGGTCGGGCGACGGATGCGCCGCCCGACCGGAAGGGTTTATTCGACTTCGGCCAGTTCTTCGCCGGCGATCGTCACCAGCTCGTCAACCGAACCTTCGTCGAGCATGATGCCCTGCACCATGTTGGTGAACACGGCCTGCAGCGATTTGAAATCCTCGACCAGCGGCTCGGGTCCGCCGGTGGAGATGCCTGCGGTGAACACCTGCCAGAACGGGTCGTTCAGGTAGAAGGGTTCTGCGATGCCGAGGTTTTCGTATTGCAGGATCGGGGTCAGCCCCCAGCTTTGGTCCAGGTCATACTGTGCCTCGCCGGAGGTGAGCGCCTTGGCGAGTTCGATGGCCAGCTCTTCGTGGCCCGACCCTTTGAACACGGCGATGGAATCGGTGATCAGGATCGTGCCGCTGTCGCCCGAGGGACCGTGCGGGATGGATGCAACGATCTGGTTGGTTTCCTCGTTATGCTGGCCACGGCCCCAGGGTCCGCTGACATACATGGCGATCTGGTTGTCGTTAAAGAGGTCGCGCAGCTGGTCACGCTCCCATTCGACGGCGCCGGACTGCATATAGGGCAGCAGGTCTGCGTAAAGCTGCAGGGTTTCGCGGGTGTTCTGGCTGTCCAGCGCAGGGTTGCCGTCGGCGTCGAACACGAGCCCGTCGTTGGAATAGAGGAAATCGAGGAACATGTGCATGGTGTTGTCGAAGTCTTTGCCCGCCATGCCGATCCCGGCGGCGTCGGAGCCGTCGGTGACGGCGGCGGCAAGCGCCACAAGTTCGGTCCAGTCGGTCGGTGCGACGCATGTCGCACCCGCGGCCTCAACCACTGTGCAGTTGATGTAGAGCGCCTTGGTCGAGAAGGCGTGCGGGATGCCCCAATACTGACCACCGACCGAGACGGTGGAGAGCACGCCGGGCTGGAAAGCGGCCTCTTCTTCGGGGGTGAAGGTGACCGGGACGATCAGGTCATTGTTGGCAAGCTGACGCAGCACCCGGCTGCCCATGTAGGAGATGGAGGGCGGGTCGCCGGCGGCGGCAAGCTGCATCGATTTGTCCTGACAGGTGCCCCATTCCACCGCTTCCATATTGACGGTGACGCCGGGATTGTCGGCGATGAACTGATCGATCACGACCTGATCTGCGGCGCGCACTTCGCCGCCGCACATGATGAAGTGCAGCTCTGTTGCGTGGCTTTCTGCCATCGCGCCCATCGCGGACCCGCAGAGAAGTGCGGCCCCCAGCGACAGTGTCTTGATGTTTTTCATTGGTTAGACTCCCTCTTGGTTGAACGTTTGGTGGTCGTGGTCGCCCGTTTGCGGGTCATTCCTTGATGGCTCCGGCCGTCAGGCCCGCAACGAGGTATTTCTGCAGGAACAAAAAGAAGAGCATGACAGGCAGCACGCCGGTGAGCGCTGCGGCCATCATCTGGTTCCAGGTGACGTCCTGATAGCCGATGAATTCGTAAAGCCCGGCCGGCAACGGCTGTAATTCTGTGCGGTTGTTGAAGGCGATGGCAAAGAGAAACTGCTGCGCATAGGCGCCGATGAACACCGCCGTCGCCACCACGATCAGCCCCGGCACCGCCAACGGCAGCACGACGCGGCGCAGGGTGTAGAGCCGGGAGGCGCCGTCGACAAAGGCGGCTTCCTCAAGCTCTTTGGGGATCTTTTCGAGATAGGAGCGGAGTAGCCAGATGCCGGTGGGGATCAGGAAGGCCACGCCGGGGACGATCATCGCCCAATAGGTATTGAGCAGCCCCATCGAGCGCAGCACCCGGTAGAGCGGAATGAGCAACACCGCGCCGGTGAACATGTTGACAGCCAGAAACGCGCCGAGCGAAATGGATTTGAACGGAAATTCAAGCCGCGCATAGGCGTAGGCGGCGGGCACCACCACGATCATGGTCATCGTCGTCACGGTCGTGGCGATGAAGATCGAATTGAGGATATAGCGCCCCAGGAACGGCACCGTCACCCACATGTCGCTGTAGGCCTGAAAGCTGAAATCATCGGACCACCAGGTGAAATCGGCCGTCATCAGGTGATCGAGCGGGCGCAGCGACACCCGGAACATCTCGATAAAGGGCAGCAGGATGAACAGCAGAAAGACAAAGAGCGCGGCGTAGATGCCGATTTTCTGCAGAATGTTGAGGCGGTCCATCAGCATGTCATTTCACCCCGTAATGCCGGTTTACCCGGTTCAGGAAGAAGAGATAGGCGAGCGAGAAGATCGCCAGCAGCGCCACGATCACCACGGCCCGCGCCGCACCTTCGCCGAAACGCTGGCTCGATATCGCGACCTTGTAGGTGTCGATGATCAGTGTGGTGGTGGCCCCGCGTGGCCCGCCTTCGGTGAGGATCCAGATGATCTCGAACGAATTGAAGGTCCAGATGGCCGAGAGCAGCGCCATGGAGACGATGACCGGCATGATCTGCGGGATGGTGATGCGGCGGAACCGATACCAGCGCCCTGCCCCGTCAACCCAGGCCGCCTCGTACAGATCGCGGCTGACCCCCTGCATCGCGGCGAGGAAAAACAGCGTGACCATGGGTGTGCCGACCCAGACATCGGTGACAACGGCGGAATAGAAGGCGGAGGTTTTGGAGGCGAGCAAGGCCACACGTTCCTGCACCAGCCCAAACTCTTGCAGCAGCCCGGAGATCAGCCCGAAATATCCGTTATAGAGCCATTTCCAGCCGATTACGCCGATGGCGATCGGGATCACCCAAGGCGGCATGACGAGGATGCGAAACAGCGCCTTGCCGGGGACGGCGGCGTTGAGCAGCGTGGCGCCGATCAGCCCCATGATCAGTTTCAATGTGACCGAGAGGAACATCCAGTAAAAGGTGCGACCGACCGTTTCGTAGAACCCCTTGTCGGTGAAAAGGTCGATGTAGTTTTCGAGGCCGATATAACTTTCGCCGCCAAGCCGCGCGTCGGTGAAGGAAAGCCGGATGGTTTCGGCCAGCGGCCATGCGACGATGAAGATGATGAAGATGAGCGCAGGCGCAATCAGCATCCAGGCGAAAAGCCCATCGGAACTGACCATACGGCGGCGCGGCGCGGCAAGCGCAGGTGTGGCAGCGAACTCTGTCATCCATCCCCCGGTGGCTATGTCATGTCTGCGTCCGCTTGTGACCATCGGCCGGGCGGTCGCGAATCTCTCGACTTGCGGGAATGATACCAAAAGAAATCTATTTTACTACCAATATAATACCAAGATAGAGGTATTTCTGTTTTATACGCTGTAAACGTTGCATATTTTGTAATGCAATTTTTGTTCTGGGCTGTTTGGTCTGGTTTAGGTATTGTTTCGGTGATACCACGAATCATATGCGGCACAGTAGCGGGGCGCGGGTTATGGATGGTTCTGATCCGGACGGACTCTATGGACCGGCGCGCTGGTATCGCGACGGGCTTGGTCCGCGTTACCGGCAGCTTTACCGGCATATCAGCTCTGCCATTGCCGATGGGCGGCTGGAGGCGGATAGCCAGTTGCCACCCGAGCGGGATCTGGCGGAACTGGCGGATGTGAGCCGGGTCACGGTGCGCAAGGCGGTGGCGCAACTGGTCAGTGACGGGCTGGTCGAGCAGCGGCGCGGTGCGGGATCGTTTGTGCGCGCGCAGGGGCCGAAGCTGGAACAATCGTTGTCCACACTGACCTCGTTCACCGAATACATGCTGGCGCGGGGCAAATCATCTGCCAGTCAGGTGTTGTTGCGCGGGTTGTTTGCCCCGACGCCGGACGAATCCATTGCGCTGGGCATATCATCGTCGGAGCGGGTGGCCCGGATCGAGCGGCTGCGCCATGCCGATGGCGTGCCGATGGCGATCGAGCGGTCGTCGTTGCCCGAGGATATACTTCCCTATCCCGAGCGGGTGGAAACCTCGCTTTATACCGTTCTGCGAGAGAATGGCGGCGCGCCGGCCCGCGCGATCCAGCGAATTACGGCGATCAATCTGGCGGCGCATGAGGCGCGGTTGCTGAACCTAGCCGAAGGGGCGGCGGCGCTGCGGATTGACCGGACCGGGTATCTGGCCAGCGGCCGGCCGATAGAATTTACCCGTGGGTTATATCGCTCTGATATTTATGATTTTGTGGCCGAGCTTCGGCTGGATGGACCATCATGAACCTGAGATTTGCGGCGCGCCTGAATGGCGCGGAGATCGACTGCACCATCACCAGCGATGTGGCGCTGCGTGCGCCGGTGTTGTGTTTTTCGCTGATGGCGCCGCCGCGTGTGGTGGCGGGGGGAGAGATGATCCGCAGCGAAGCGGGTTATGCCGAGGTGCAACTGCCCGATCTGGCGGCGGGGGCGCCGTATGCGGTGGTGCTGGGCCATGCCAATCCGGCGTATCGGCCGGGTAACCGGGCATGGTTGCCGCTGGGCGCCTATCTGCGGCTGGCGGATGGCACGACGCAGGCTTTGCCTGCCGGACCTGCCGGGGTTCTGGACGCGGAGCCGCCGGTGGCACCAAAGTTTGACGGTTTGCGCCTGATCCCGCAGCCGAGCCGGTGGGCCCCTGACCCCGGCACGCTGCAGGCGCGGACATTTGCCGGGCGGGGTGAGCCGCTGGAGGCGGTGGCCGCATTGGCGCAGCGTAACGGGATTGGCCCGTTTCTGGCGGCGGATGGGGTGCCGCTGGAGATTCACCATAATCCGTCGATGGCTGACGAAGCCTATGAGATCGTCCTTGCGCCGGATGGGGCGAGGATGACGGCGGCGGGCCGGGCGGGCCTGTTTTACGGTGCGATCACGCTGCTCAACCTGAGCCTGACCTATGACGGCGCCCTGCCCTGTGGGCGGATCACCGATGCGCCGCGATTTGGCTGGCGTGGTCAGCATCTGGACTGTGCACGGCATTTCTATGCGCCTGAGACTCTGCACCGCCTGATCGACATGATGGCGCTGTTCAAGCTGAACCGGTTTCACTGGCATTTTGCCGATGATGAGGCGTTCCGGTTGCAGGTCGATTGTGCACCAGACCTGTGGCGGCAGACCGAGTATCGTGGTGAAGGATTACCGGTGCCGGGGGTGTTTGGCGGTGGCATCCGGTCGGGCGGCAGCTATTCCAAGGCGGATGCGCGCGCGCTGATTGCGCATGCGGCGGCGCTGAATATCGCTGTTCTGCCAGAGATCGAGGTGCCGGGCCATGCCTATGCGATGAACCGCGTCATTCCCGGCCTGCGCGACCCGGACGATACCGGGACGGAGCGAAGTGTGCAGGGATACTCTGCCAATGCCGTCAATCCGGCGATGCAGGCAACGTGGAATTTGCTGGAGCCGTTGGCGGCAGAGGTCGCGTCGCTGTTTCCGATCGGGATATTGCATCTGGGCTGCGATGAACTGGCCCCCGGCACATGGGACGGATCGCCAGCGGTTGATGCCCTGAAGGCGCGAGAGGGGTTGGCGGATCGTGACGATGTGCAGGGCTGGATGATGGCCAAGCTGGCAGCCAGTCTGGTGGCACAGGGGATCCGGCCAGCCGCATGGGAAGAGGCGGCCAAGGGGGCGCAGGGCGGGATTGGCCATGGCGCGCTGATGTTTTCATGGACCGGACAGGGGCCGGGGATCGAAGCCGCGCGGATGGGGCATGATGTGGTGATGTGTCCGGCGCAGCATGTGTACCTCGACATGGCGCATGGTGCCGATCCGGGGGATTGGGGTGCGACCTGGGCCGCGGTGGTGGGGTTGGAGGATGTGGTGAACTGGCGTCCGGTGCCGGAAGGTGCCGAAGATGTCGCCGCCCGGATCGTGGGGGTGCAGGGCGCGTTCTGGTCCGAGTTTACCACGTCGGACGCGCAGATGGAGCCGATGCTGGCCCCGCGTATCTTGGGGGTGGCGAACAAGGCATGGGATGTGGGGGATAGTCTGGACGGGGCCGCCCTGCGCGGACTGGCGGCGCATGTGGGGATCGTGTTTGACCGGATCGGGTGGCAACGTTATCGTGGCGCCTGAGCCTGACGTTACCGGGCGTCACATTCGCGTCAGTGCAACAGCGCACAAGGCTGCCGTGTGATAGAGCATTCTCGCAAGCGCCAATTGATGGAAGCAGAAAATGCTGGATGCCGCCGCCCGCCGGTTGATTGACCCGCCACTGAACCGGCTGGGCCGTGTTCTGGCCGGGCGGGGGGTTGCTGCGAATACGGTGACGATTATCGGGCTGGGGCTGGGTATGGCGGCGGCTGGCCTGATTGGTTTTGGATATACGACACTGGCGTTGTTTGCGCTGCTTGCCTCGCGGTTGGCGGATGGGCTCGACGGGGCTGTCGCGCGCGCATCAAAGGGGACGGATTTTGGCGGTTACCTCGATATCGCGGCGGATTTCCTGTTTTATGGGCTGATCCCGATGGCATTTGTCATGCTTGATCCGGTGCAGAACGGTGTGGCGGGGGCGGTGTTGTTGACGAGTTTCTATTTCAATGGTGCGAGCTTTCTGGGCTATGCCATCCTTGCCGAAAAGCGCGGGATGCAGACACGGGCGCAGGGCCTCAAGTCGCTGTATTTCAGTAATGGGTTGCTGGAAGGGACCGAGACGATCCTGTTTTTCGTGGCGCTGTGCCTGTTGCCGGGATGGTTTGCACCGCTGGCCTGGGGCTTTGGTCTGCTGTGTTTTGCCACCGGCGCGATGCGGGTCTATGCGGCGTCAAAGATCTTTCGCGACTGAATGGGGTTGCGCTGTGTTGCCTGCCGGGGGACACATTTGGCAGCACAGGGATGGAGGCCGCCATGTTTCGCGCATTGATGATCGAGAAGGACGCGGGGGGTGCGATCAGTGCCGCGGTACAGGACGTGGATGACGCGCGTCTGCCTGCGGGGAATGTGACGGTCGCGGTCGAATATTCGACGTTGAATTACAAGGACGGGCTGTGCCTTGGCCCCGGTGGCGGGCTGGTGCGGACCTATCCGCATGTGCCGGGGATTGATTTTGCCGGTCGCGTCGAAGTGTCGGACGATCCGCGATTTGTGCCGGGTGATCCCGTTGTCCTCACCGGCTGGCGTGTGGGCGAAGTGCGCTGGGGTGGCTATGCGACGCGGGCGCGGGTCGATGCCGATATGCTGGTGCCGTTGCCGGACGGGCTGAGCACGCGGCAGGCGATGGCGGTTGGCACGGCGGGGCTGACCGCGATGCTGGCGGTGCTGGAGCTTGAGGATCATGGCCTGCGCCCGGATCAGGGTGAGGTGCTGGTGACCGGTGCGGCGGGCGGTGTCGGGTCGGTGGCGACAGCGATACTGGCGC
>Ga0105054_10011606_pt1 | contig 10946 bp, 20 predicted proteins | sample BON02_FD_78091 | JGI IMG/M metagenome (GOLD analysis project Ga0105054, IMG submission 78091) | Freshwater microbial communities from Lake Bonney liftoff mats and glacier meltwater in Antarctica - BON-02 (megahit assembly) | ecosystem: Environmental > Aquatic > Freshwater > Ice > Glacier... | reverse complement strand
TCCACCACAGTAGAGATAAGCGTCTGCATCGTCTTGCCCAAACTTATCGAGCTTTCTAATGTCAACCTTACCTACAAGTGCTGAAATGTCCTGGTTGTTCTCATCCCCCGGCTCTGTCTTTGTAATACAAATCTGCTCTAGTTGAGACGGCATTTTCTTCAACACCGTAAATCTACTAATATCTCCCTCATATTCTTTAAGTCGTTTCGTTGCCCAAGGGCTCGGAATCTCAGAAAGATAATGTGGAGCTATTCCCAACTCTGATCCCATTGCCTTAGACAAGAGTCCTAAAGGGCTCTCATTGATAGGGCTAGGGTTGCCGTCTTCATCTGCTAATATGTACACTGGTTCTTTTTCCATCAGTTTCTTTAGCGTCTCTACTAAACTACTCTTAGCGCTACCAACAGGACCTAAGAGGTATAAAATCTGACGGCTTTCTTCTAAGTTTTGAGCGCTATGTTTAAAGAATCCAACTATACGCTCTACGATGTCCTCAAGCCCATGAAACTCTTTAAAAGCGTCATATTGATTGATGACACGGTTGCCGAAGATGCGACTAAGTCGTGGAGTCTTAGCTGTATCAACCTTCTTTGGCTCTCCAATTGCTTTTAATATACGCTCAGCAGGAGAAAGATAGTGTTCACTGCTCTTTTTAGCTAGCGTTAAATACGCCTCCAGTGTCATTTTCTCTTCTCGAGATGCTTGGTAGCTGCGCTTAAAGGTGTCTAACATTTTCATATTATTTTTCCCCTTTGTTTATGTCATCTTCGTGAATAAGACCACGCTTACCTCTAGTGTACATCATTAAAGCCCTTGATGCAAGATGTAATAACGGATGTAGGCCACTTTCTTTATCGTGCGTTCCTCCTTTCCAGCTCTCTTCTAAATGTCGAGACATTGAAGCATGCATATCATTATGGCTACTTTTCTTACCGTTTGGATCTAGCCAGTTGTTAACTCCATGTTTTTCAGCCCCCATCTCTAAGACAGCCTTCCATTCATCTAGTTCTGGAGGATGTTCTATCGCTTCCCACTTTACTTTCCAGCTTCTCACCATATTTTCTCTAATTATATCTTTTAATGTTCCCATTATTTCCCCTTCGCTATTTCTCTCATCTCATCTATTTGAAGTCCTTGCAGCATTACACCTAAATCATAATATGCTAAGAATCGTTCTACTACGTATTTAGTGTTGGTTTGCTTTCCTGTTGCTATTGCATCTGCCACTGCTAAATTCATAGCTTGCCCTGTCGCAATCTTCTCGTTCATTGTCTTCTCAGCCATTTCCTATTCTCCTCTTATACAGAAATAGATTGCCATGCGTAAGTCTTCAACTGCTTGAGGTTCTGTCTCCCCATATCCATATATAACCTCCCCTGAGGTGGTAGATATGGAGGCTTCATAGTCGCCTTCCTCCTCGTTTTTTATTACTTTTACGTCTTTCATGTCAACACTCATTTTATTCTCCATTATCTGTAAAATAAACTTTTGCGCTACTCATTGATAATAACATCTGTGCATCTTTCTTGTTCTTACTATTCACTCTAAACGTTGGCTCCTCTAAAAATCTCTTTATCTCGCTCTCCAACAATGTACAAAACCTGTTGTTTTTAGTTACCTTATATACCACTATAGGCCATATAAGCTTTTCTGTCAACATCGTTAAATCAGTGGACATAATCGCCAAATATCCAATGTCCTTCTCTGTACAGTGTAGTTGAACTTGTAGCTGTGTCAAGTAAGTGAGAGGTGCATTTTCCTTATATTTCTCAAAAGTGTGTGGCCTTGTCGTCTTGCATTCCAGTAAAACATCACCATCAACAGCATCTGGGGTGGCTCCTGTGTTTCCTTTAGTGAAAAAACTCTTTCCTGCTGCTCCGCTTTCATATAACTTGAAATTCTTTCCCATTATTTCATTCGTCACTTCTACGACCACCGGCTCTAAAACTTGGCCAACTCTCGTAAAGCTGTTCCCCTTGAAAGTGCTTTCAACTTTCTCAGCTTTGAGTTTGTTAGGACTAGAGTAAGGATTGAGGCCTAATATAACCGCTGCCTCTGAGGCCGTTATGTAGCTTTTACGTAGTTCTAGCCATTTCGCTTCGGTGTTCGCTATTTGTAATTTCATGCATTCCTCCAGTATTTTTTATCCCAATATTCATTAGATTTAGTCCATTCGTGTGCCAGAGAAGCTTCCACTGTAATTCTGACAGAACTCAAAACTTTTTGCATCTCATCGATCATTATGTATGAAGCCTTCTCGATTAAATCCTCTCTATCTTCCCTTACATAAAAAAGAATTTCATCGTGAATGAAGGCCTTAGGGATGAGGTCTTTATTCCCATAAAACTGTCTATACACCTCACTAACTGCAGCCTTAGCCCCCTGTGCCGCAGGACTCTGCATCAAGAACCCATTACAGAACGCTGTATATGTACACCAACTTCTTTCAAAACTCCCGACTTTATACTTATACACGTCCTCAAGTTCCCATTCGTCATATTCGTTCTTCATCCATTTAGTGCTTCCCTTCATTATATAGTCTTTGTGCTTGTGTTTCAAGAAGTCCTCGAGCTCAGGATAGAGCTTAAAAAACATTCTTTTTAGCTGAACTAGCTCATCTTGAACCAATCCCCATTCATCCTTATTCAAGCGTGCAACCCTTAAGTCTGGAGCGTCTAAATTATACAGAAGATAAACTAAGTCTTCCTTTCTTGACGCTTTATGCAACACTTTAAACTTGGTTTTAATACCTGCCATGTACAGCAACTTCCGCATTGTATCAAACCCTAGCCCCCCTGGAAACCCTAGATTGATAGGTTTAGCTAAAGTGCGAACATGTTTAAGCTCTTTCTTCCTTACTATAAATTCCTCATAACTAATCTTCTGTATGTATGCTGCTAATACAGAATGCATGTCGATCGGGCTATCCCCCCCGTTCACGACATCCCTCATCTTACTCTTTCCATACACACTATACAGCTGGTGTGCCGTAGAACTTAACTCAAGCCCTGCATAATCTATACTCAGTATCTTAAAGCCTTTTGGGGGAACAAAGCAATTGCGTAAGTCGTATGTAACTCCCTCAACCGTCCTCGGTAGCTGTTGTATATTTAATGACGGGTAGAAAGAGCTTCCTGATGAAGACGTCCTTCCAGTGCTCTTGACCGTGGAATATGAAGAATACATTGTGTCATTTCCTTCCATCCGACTAACAAAAGCACTCAGCACCTTCTCATATACCCCAATATCTGCAAACCTCTTCAACACTTCGTCAGGCTCTTGTCCTCGATAGTATTCCAAGGCCTCACCTGTTACAGAAATAGCCCCTTTGGCAGTGTACATAAAATCCATGTCCTTCACTTCTATGTGCTCTTTTAGCTTTTTCATATTCTTTCTAGGTATGTCTTTTCCTTTAACCTTAGTGCAAAATCCATGTTCTATCAAGTAGTTGTAATGAGGGGTGAGAATGTCCATGACTTCCCTTTTTAACGTCATTACACGTTCTTGGCTTATCCTCATCCCTTGAGCTGCCATCAGATTTAGATATAGAGACGACCTCATAGACAATAGAGTGTCCACTTCTATTTGCTTTTCATAAATCTTATATGCCCAAACACTATCATCTATCGCATAGTCTATAGCTTCCTTTGGCCAGTGTTCCATCTTAATTCCATCCAGCTCACTGTAGCGCATTCTCCAACTATCTGCCGTCTTAGTTTCCGAAATGTCAACTTTAAAATAATGATCAACTAAATAAGAAAGCCCCATCCTCATGAGTGGCTTCTCCCTGTTAATGTTGATGTGTTGTTCTCTTATCATGGTACAGATGATTCTACCTTCTTCAATAGCCTTAAACAGAGGAAGGGCTAAGTGAGGGAAGTGTGTCACTATAATACCGCATTCAAAGGTCATGTTGTGTGCAATTATTACATCGTCCTTCAGCCACTTCCTCAGCCTTTGCTCCATTTCCACCATGCCTACGAATAGAAAACTACCATTTTCTGAATGAGAGGACACACAAACAGGCTTTGGGAATATAGCATTCTCTCCAATGAGATATGATTCAAAGTCAATTGCTCGTAATGTCATTTGTGTTCCCCTAATTTGTACGTAAACGTAATCTTACCTGCCGTATGTTTGTATGTTGCCCTACCTTCTTCCAGAGCTAGCTTTAACCTCTTAGCAAACGGCTTTAATTCCCCTTTGTATTTCGTCCTAATCGCTTTATCGTGGTATCTTTTTCCTTCAAATATTATAACTTTCGCTCCTGCAGTGATGTCTGCCTGCTTGAAATTGGAAGCTTTATATATAATTCCTGAGTGTCCATATTCCTTATCTGCATAACTGACTACGACACCATTTGGGTTCCACTCATTCTTCATCATTCGTAACGTTGCCCCAATGAAATATGATTCTGTGTTTTTTGGGGTGTCGTCTATACAGACAAGCCTTCTTAGCTCAATCACGTCTGTAGCAACTTCTGCGAACTTCTTCCACTGATTATGCATCGCCATTCTTCCGTAAAACATGGCACCCACTATATTGTCATCTTCATTATACAGTGCAAAACAGTAGTCACTGATACAGCCGTTTATTGAGTGTGAATAGTGATGAGTTTCTATAAAATCAGAAATGGCACCTCTCTCCGTTCTCTTAACTTTGAAGTTTTTTAGTGCCATTCTCGATTCTCCTGTTTCTATTTTAAATGGTCTAATTGCTTAATAATAATTAAATAATTTGCGATATCCTGTTCTGCGTATCCCTCCAAGCTCCAGGCCTCTCTTATATTCGCAATCCACCAGGTTGTCGATTGTCGACGGAGTCCAATTTGTAAGATGTCGTCCACAAAAATAGCTTTGTGATTTCCCAGCTTAAACTCAAATATCAATTTACCTTTAACGCCTATAAACTCGACACTGGCTAAATTAGTGTCATTTAAATTAGCACCCTCTAAATTAGCGTCTCTTAACTTAGCGTTAGTTAAATTAGCATGATTTAAATCTGCGTTAGTTAAATCTGCACCATTAAAACTTGTATCAGTTAAATTGGCACCTCTTAAGTTGGCACCTCTTAACTTAGCGTTAGTTAACGTAGCAGTAGTTAAACCTGCACTAGTTAAATTGGCGTTAGTTAAATCTGCGTTAGTTAAATCTGCGCCCTTTAAATCTGCGTTAGTTAAATTGGCACCTCTTAAATTAGCGTTAGTTAAATTAGCACCTCTTAAATCTGCGTCCGTTAAATTGGCGTTAGTTAAATCTGCGTTAGTTAAATTAGCTTTCCATAAACCTGCGTTAGTTAAATCTGCGTCAGTTAAATTAGCACCTCTTAACTCTGCTTTAGTTAAATCGGCACCTCTTAAATTAGCGTTAGCTAAATTGGCGTTAATTAGATTAGCCTCAGTTAAATTAGCACCTCTTAAATCAATATTAGTTAAATCCGCGTCACCTAAGCATAGGCGGGTTTCATTAGTATCATCTTCCAGCCATCTTACATGATCTGCTAACATTTGAGTGATATCCATGAGTGTCCCCCTTGATAAAAAAAAAGGGAGGCGAGAAATCTCTCGTCTCCCTGCATTGTTCTAGTCTTTTGTTACATCATTGATTGCTGCTTGTAGTGCTGCGCGTAAATCTTCACGGCTAGATGTTCCAGTTGAGCCTTCTGAAGTGGCTTCGCCTGCTTCTAAGCTGTGAATTACTACTCCGATTAAATTAATTGTGCCTCCTAGCTCGTTCTTAGTGTATGGCAGTACCATCATGCGGGCTGTACCCTTGGAATTTCTATAAAAGTTTGGCTTCTCTTTCATATCGTTTCCTGCTGCATCTGCTACAGACAGTTCAAGCTGCGTGAAAGCCCTTACTGTGTATTCGCCTTTTACATCTACGTGTTTACTACCGATCAGATTAGGGTTGATTTTAGAAATTACATCTTTAAACGCTTTACCTTCTTCTGTAGTGCCATCAAACTTCAATCGAATAGCATACCCTTGAGCACTGTTTGGCTTCATGTCCTTAGCCACTTTACGATTTAAAGCTAAAAACTGGATTTCGCCCTTTGGACTTGTGATTACATTAACTGACATTTGTGTTCCCCTACTAAGTTAAAGATCAAAGTTTCTTTTTCCCCTATCACTACTATTGTGTTGCCTGCCTTCTCAACAGTTAAGCCGAACATATCTGCTAGCTGCAACACCTCTTTTACATCTACCACTTTCTCCTTTCTACTCTTATTCTTATTCTCATTTTTCATGTCATACCCCATAAAGTGTGTACAAGGACGGTTGTGGCTATTGTCACTGACGCAAATATTATTACTATTATGTGGCACATATGTTTCCCCCTTAGCTTGCATATTTGATGGTAAATGGACCCTTTTTAGTTATCTCTAGCATGCTTCCGTCCTCAAACTCCCAAATATTCGTACCGTCTCCTAGTTGACTCACTGCAACCCCGCTTGATAATGCGTATTCCATGACATCTTTAACGTCTTTTCTTTCTGCGTATTCAACCACCCTATCGCTTATGTTCATTTTGTTCCCCTTTCGTTTATTATAGTTTAACTAATTTGTGTTGTCAAGCTTTATTTACGTGCCCACCCTAAAAACTTGAAGGGAATGGCATATACGTGTTCATATTCTTTGTTAATGTATTCGTTTATGTCTTTAATTTCTTCTTGTGCTTTAAATTCTCTTCTAATCTCTTCTTCGTTTAAGACGTTCGGTACAGAAAGTCTGAAATCAAATCTGCTTGTGCACATTTCGTTCTCCCTAATTACTTCTCTTACTTTAATTATAGCCTATATTTAGAAAAAGTGTTAGGGAAATGTGTAAAGATTTAGTAAACTGCTTTGTCTCCGTAATACCCTAGCTGACACTTATTCTTCGCCACTATGCTGAACACAACTGTACTTTCTTCGCCCTCAATCAAAATCTCGCCGTTAATTATCATAATTGGCAGTCCAAATGCCTCAGCGAGCTCTATTAAGCTGTCTATGTCGACTAACTCTTTTAGCTTGTCCGTCATATTAGGATGTAGTCCGCCTTTAATTAATTTGAGCATTTTGTTCCCCTTATTAATTAGAGGTTAAGAATTGAAGTGGAGCCCTCCTTCCGATACTCCCACTTGGAGCCACTCTGTGCTCGGTGTTCCTACGGCTGTCTCTTCACTTCTTTTCTTTTCCTCTACTCTTACTATTAGTATAGTGGGAAATTCCTATCTTGTCCACTATTAGTTACAACTTTATAATTATTTTCATTTTACCCTTGACACACTCTAAAACCATTGATATAATGCCACTAAGGGTTTTCATTTGAACTACAACTAAAGGGAATTAACTATATAGTAACTACGAAGTTAACTACTTAGTAGCGTTCGTATAACACATCTTGTATATATTCCCCGGAATGAGCGTAGCGAGTGCAGGGGAATATGCAATGACGGTTTCTTACAAGCCACTGCAACGTGTTCCTGTATATAACCACTGCCACGTTAGCTTATGGAAAAGGGCATGTGGCCATCCCCGTTAACACCCCTTCGTGTTCCCTGAATGAGGGGAACTCCCCGGTATTTCCGGAGAGATCCTCTTCCCCTAGTTCTTTTCGTCCAAATTTACTCCGGCCATTCTTAACAAGTAGCTGCCACTAAGCCCTAGCACTTCACATAGTTCTATATAGTGTGCTTCTTTCAACCATGCTCTTGCGTCTGCTCTCTCCTCTGCGTTGCCTCCATTAGAGTCTTCTAACGCTCTCTTAATCACTGCTGTCCATAACTCTTCATAAGCTGTCACATCTCTCACTCGTCCTTCAAACTCCGCGCTGTCTATAGAGTAACTCATTCTGCTGTCTCGTATTTTTGACATTATGTTTCCCTGGTGATATACTATGTATATGCCTTATGGCACAAACATTCTTCTTTTTTCTCTTCTTATGTTTTAATTATAGCATCAATTATGAAGAAAGGGGGAAATAAAGTGTAAAGAAAGTGTAAAGAAAAGGGGAAAGCTATGTATAGTGTTAAAAACGGCACACTGAAGGATATGATTAGAGAGCTGGTCGGTAAAGTGATGGCGAATAATGGGTATAATGTAGCGAAGACAGCCAAGGAACTCGGTATGGTTAGACAATCAGTGTATAGATATTTACACTCCACAGGGGAAAAGAAATGAGCGAAAATAAAGTTCAAATGTTTCACGATGACACCGTTGTTCGCAACACAGTTATTGAGATTAGAGACTCCATTGAAAGTTACGAGGATTATTACGATGTCTTTGAGTTTCTCCCTACATTGAAAGCAAGTGACATGTTAACTATTAATATAGACTGCCCAGGGGGACGATGTGATGTAGGCTTTGCTCTAATTAAAGCTATTTCGTCTGTTCCATGCATAATAAAATGTGTTGTTACAGCACCTACCTATTCAATGGGAGCAATGCTAGCAATATGTGGAGACCATTTAGTTATGGAAGAAGACAGCTATCTAATGTTTCATGACTTCGTACTTCATGACTTCGGTAGTGGAATGTCCGGAAAAGGAGGCGATACGGCTCTATATGTGAACAACTATAGAGAAGTTTTCATCAAGCGTTTTAATAAACTGTGCACCCCATTCTTGACAAAGAAAGAAAGCGCTAACATGTTCAAAGGGAAAGACATCTACATACATGACAATGACCCAACGCTACAAGAACGCATCAAACGTCACTTCCGTTAACCTCCCCCAATAAAAAAGCCCCTTTCGGGGCTTTCTCTTTAGTCTCTACCATTTAGAAATGTCACTAAACTCTTCAGCATCGCTCCAGTTGGAACCCCGTCTTTGTACGCACTTCCCGCTATGTCTAAATGCAGCCACGGAGTATTCCCCACGAAAACCTCCAAGAACGCTGCGGCTGTTGACGCTCCTGCTCCTCCTCGAACACAATTCGATATGAAAGCTGAGGTGTCGCCCTTTTTCTTTTTCTCTTTCTCCCATTTAATGTCAATTGCTTCTCTATGTTCTTTCCATAAGGGCAATCGCCAAGCCCGTTCCCCTTCAGCCTCTGCGACAGCCAAGAATTCCTCAGCTACCCCATCATCGTTGGATAACACGGCTGTTGCCTCCCCCACTGCTGCTGCTGCAGCTCCTGTCAGTGTCGCTATTGTGATTATAAGCCCTGCTTCCCCCCTCACTTTTAGAATTGCGTCTGCTAATATGAGCCTTCCCTCAGCATCTGTATTGTCCACTTCCACCCGAGTTCCATCAGGGTAGGTGAGAATGTCGCCTGGCCTGTATGTATTGTCATGAAATGTGTTCTCTGCACAAGGGGCTAATATAGCCAACGTCGATGAGGGCTTCTGTATATACGCATTCCCTACAGCCAACACTGTTGCAGCCCCCAACATGTCAAACTTCATGTCTTTCATGTTAGCCCCGCCTTTGATGCTAATGCCCCCACTATCAAATGTGACACCTTTCCCTATTAATGCTGTTATCTTATTTCCTCCTCCTAGCACTGTGTTGCCCATATAGGCCTTGTTTCCTCCCACTGCTCTCAACCCCACCAGCCCCTCATCTAAAGCTGCATGTATACTATGTTGAAACTTTCCCGCCAACACCTTAGGCGTCAGCACGTTAGGGGGCATCTGCCCCAGCTCAATTATTAGCTTCTTTCCTTTCTTTATATTTGTCATGTTGCTTCCCCCATTTATAATAAGAATACAGATGCAGAAATATATAAAGTATCCCCGTCACCACGATTCCGTATTGCTTTGATTGCACCCCTAGCGCTATGGTGATTGCCGTCACCGCTACGAACATCAGCCACCCATTCCTATTGTTGTGTGCCACTTGTATGGAGGCCACTATAGCCCCTATCGGGTAGATTATGTTCAGCACCTCATTAAGTGTCATTCTTGTCCTCCTCTTGAGATGCCAATAGTCTAAGATGCTCAGCTACATCAGCGTCAAACTCATCCCACCACGCCTCATCCTCTGCTGACATGGTGGTGCCATGCAGAGCTTCAAACTCTAGCTCTTCCTCTATCGTCCACTCTAAAAATTCCCTCTCTAACATATTGTTCTCCTATTTAGGTGAGTATAAGTGTTCTTCTAAATCTGCATCCCACTCAACCTCGTAAGTGTCTTCCGCCCACTCATCGAAAGCCTCTTGCCAGCTATGAGGAACGCTCTCTAATATATACAAAGCCGAGAATGTCTGCCCCATAATCTCCACGTCATCATATGTACGCTCTATTACTTGTTCAAATTCTTCTACCACCTCATCTAAATACATTCTTATTCTCCTTCGTCGTTGTTGTATGTCAAGGGCTCAAAGTCTGTGTACGCACTTCTTGCATCCACTCTAGCTTCTTCTCTTGTGTCAAAACCCCAAGTAGAAGATGTTAGTTCGTCACCATATTCGTCCAGAATCGCCCATTCCCAAAGCCCTTCCGATTCCCACAATTCAATTTTCATGTCATTCTCCTTCAATATGTATGTCTCTCTTTAAATATGGCACATACTTCTGTCAAAATCAACTTCCCACTCCAAATATTCAAACAATGTGTCTAAACTGCGCTGTGCGTGCCTAACCCCCATCCCGCTCTTTGCCGCATCTTTAGCCATCTTGTTTACATCCACTTCTACATGTTCCCCATTCATTCCCATGTTGTCCACTTCTACAAGCTTAGCAGGCAGCAATCTTTCTGTAATGAGAGTGACATAATCATCCTCAGAGAAAACATCAAGCTCAACTATCTTTGTTATACGCCCCAGCATCTCAGGAATGATGCCACTCTTCAGTAGCTCATCGTCCGTTATCGCCTTTGTAGCGAGAGCAGTGCTCTCTTCGCCCGTGAATCCCAGCACGTGCTTCTTGACGCGCTTCTTCTCTCTAGTCTCTGTAAACGCCCCGGCAAACACCCAACTCACTCTTGACATCTCATGCTTGTCATCAATGAGGGTGAGGAAGTT
>Ga0105054_10011603_pt1 | contig 10948 bp, 11 predicted proteins | sample BON02_FD_78091 | JGI IMG/M metagenome (GOLD analysis project Ga0105054, IMG submission 78091) | Freshwater microbial communities from Lake Bonney liftoff mats and glacier meltwater in Antarctica - BON-02 (megahit assembly) | ecosystem: Environmental > Aquatic > Freshwater > Ice > Glacier... | reverse complement strand
GCGAAAATATCCGGGGTCAGCGACAGGATCGCAATGTATTTCGAGAAGCCGGGAACCGGAGCCTATTCATGGAACCCGTTCGGCGCGACAACAAGCGGAAGAATCACCGCAGCACTCGATCCGCTCAACACTTACATGCAAATCCTGTCGCGCACGGCCCCGGCGGCTGACCGCGCGAAGTATCGCAAGCAAGCCCATCAGATCGCGACCTATCTGCGCGACGCGCATTTCGTGCCTGAGCGCGGGATGTTCGACACGAACCTCGACAGCACAAGCGAAGACTTCGATTTCGGCCACAGCGCCAAGGCGCTTTGGTTCATCGCCATGGCCGGCGCGCAGTCAGGTGATGCTGAGCTGACCGCCTTTGCCAAAGGACAGGCCGCGCAGCTTTTCTCTCAGGCTTTCGTGGGCGACCTCGGATCGTGGGCCACCCGTGCGACCGCCACGACGCGCAATGACGATTCGGATTGGTGGATCTCGAGCGAGCTTGACCAATTGGCCGCTTCGCTGGCGATGACCGATCCGGCGCTGCGAGGCATGCTCGCGACCACGCAGGATTTCTGGCTGACCTATTTCGTGGATCAAGACAACAAGGGCATCTGGAGCGCGGTCGATTCCCTGACCGGCGAGCCGGTCGGGGCGCAGCGCAAGCATTGGGAATGGAAGTCAGGCTTTCATGAGTTCGAGCACGCGCTCGTCTCCTATCTCTCCGCCGCGCAGATCAGCGAGACCAACCCTGTGCTGTGGTTCGCCCGCGCCAGCGATTTCTCGTTCGAGAGCGCGTATCTGTTCGACGCGGATCCGATCGCCGTGGACATGGTGGATCTGGGCGGCGGCTCTCTGATCCAAGGCGTCACCTTCGCCAACCTCTCCTTCGCGGCGATCGCCGACGTGCCGCTGGGGCCGAGCGCGGGGTTCGTGCTGCTTGGCATGGCCGCGCTGGCAGGACGGGCGCGGTGGCGCGGCGGACGAGTCTGAGCCGGGCTTTCTTCGCCCCCACGCGTCGCCGGGGATTTCCAAGCGCGCCAACATGGGCTTGGATCGGCGCGACACCGCGCAGGAGAGACCTATGATCCGCACCGACCTGCCCCTCGCCCGGCCGGGGATGCGCATCGGGCTGCTCGGCGGGTCGTTCGATCCGCCGCATTCCGGCCATGCCCTGATCACCCGGCGCGCGCTGGCGGCGCTGGGGCTGGACCGGGTGTGGTGGTTGTTCAGCCCCGGCAATCCGCTGAAGACCCGCAGCCCGGCGGACATCGCCCTGCGCATGGCGGCGGCGCGCGCGCTGATGCACGATCCGCGCGTCGACGTTACGGACATCGAAATCCGCCTCAAGGCACGCTACACCGTCGAGACGCTGACGCGGATCAAGGCCGCCTTTCCGGGCGTTCGATTCGTGTGGCTGATGGGGGCGGACAACATGGCGAGCTTTCACAAATGGCGCCGCTGGCAGGACATCGCGCGGCTGATGCCGATCGCGGTGATCGCGCGGCCGGGCGCGCAGATCGCCGCCGCATGCTCGCCCGCCGCGCGGCGCTTTGCGTTCGCGCGCGTGGCGCAGGCACGCGCGCGAACGCTGCCCGGCGCGGCGGCGCCCGCGTGGGCGCTGCTGACCGGGCCGATGTCGGCGCAATCATCCACCATGATCCGCCGCGCCGGGAACTGGTCCGAGAGCGTGCCCAAGCCATTGCCTGAGGCCTTGCCCTCGCCTTCGCCCAAGCCCCCCTCGGGGCGCGGCGCATGAGCGCGCGGGCCCGCATCGGCGCATGGGCCGCGCTGGCGGCCGCCCTCATGCTCGGCGCACCGGCGGCGAGCGCGCCGCCGCAGACCGCACCGCAAACCGCACCGCAAACCGCGCCGCAGCCCATCGCGCGCCCCGCCGCCGCCGCCGCGACAAGCGCCCGAACGCCAGTCCGCGCGCCAACCCAACCGCTGGCCCGAACGCCCGGCATGGCGCAGCCGCAGGCCCGCCCGGCGGTGCAATCGCCATCCCTCGTCACCGGCCTGCTGGCGGGGCGCGAGGCAACCCCGAACACCGCCCGCGCCGAGCCTGACACCGCCCCCGGCCTCGCGCTGATGGGCGAGGCCGGGCTGACCGGGCGGGTCGGCTTTGCGGTGATCGACATCGCCACCGGCGAGATGCTGACCGCGCATGACGCGGCGCGCGCCTTCCCGCCCGCCTCGACCGCCAAGGCGATCACGGCGGCCTATGCGCTGGAGGTTCTGGGCCCCGAGCACCGCTTCGTCACCGAATTGCGCGCCGACGGCCCGATCAAGGACGGCGCGCTGCGCGGCGCGCTGGCGCTGGTGGGCGGCGGGGACCCTGACCTCGACAGCGATGATCTCGCGGATTTGCTGCGCCAGGCCGCGGGCGCGGGGCTGCGCGAGGCGAAGGGCGGGCTGCTGGCCGATGGCCGCGCGCTGCCGCAGATCGCGCGGATCGACCCCGAGCAGCCCGAAGAGGTCGCCTACAACCCCTCGATCGGGGGGCTGAACCTGAATTACAACCGCGCGCTGTTCGAATGGAAGATTGAGCGCGGCGCCCCGGTTCTGTCGATGCGCGCCGCCGCGCGCCGGACCAATCCGGCGGTGAGCGCCGTCTCCATCGCCGTCGCCGCCCCCGGCGCGCCGGTGCTGACGCGCCGCGACGCGCCCGACGGGACCGAGATGTGGGAGGTCGCGGCAGGCGCCCTGCGGCGCGACGGCCAGCGCTGGCTGCCGGTGCGGCGCCCCGATCTTTACGCCGCCGATGCGCTGCGCGCGCTCGGGCCCGATTTCGGCATCGCGCTGCCGGCGCCGCGCCAAGGGGTGGCAAGCGGCGCCATGACGGCCATCGCGCGCCATGAGAGCCCGGAGCTGCGCGACATCATCCGCGGCATGCTGCGCTGGTCCACCAACCTGACGGCCGAGGCGCTCGGCCTCGCCGCCGCGCAGGCCGAAGGGGCGGCGCCGCGCGATCTCGACGCCTCGGCCGGGCGCATGGCGCAGTGGATGATCCGCCGCGCGGGGCTGCGCGCGCAGGCGGGGCTGGAGTTGCACAATCATTCGGGGCTGGACGCGCGGTCGCGCATCTCGCCTGCGCAGATGGCCGCGTTTTTGCGCGCGGCGGCGATCGGGCCCGAAACGGGGGGCGGCGCGACGATGGTCGCGCCGGGGGGGCGCCTTGCGGCGAACGCCAACCCCGGCGGGCTGGCGCCGCTGCCGCGCGCGGCGGCCTATGGCGCGCCGGGGGTGGCGGCAGGCGTGCGCCACGACGCCAAGACGCCGCGCGGCGAGCTTTACGCGCTGCTGCGCGAGGCGCCGATGGGGTCGGGCAAGGACGCGCCGCCCAAAGGCGTGCGCGCGGTGGCCAAGACCGGCACGCTGCTGTTCGTGCGCGGGCTGGCCGGCTATCTCGACACCGCATCGGGGCGCCGGGTGGCCTTTGCAATCTATGCCGAGGATCTGGAGCGGCGCGCCGCGCTGACGGATTTCACCTCCGACCGCAGCGCGACCGCTTGGGCCGGCCGCGCGCGGGTGATGGAGCGCCGGCTGCTCAACGCCTGGGCGCGGCGGTTTTAACGGCGCCGCGCGGCCTTATTCGTCAGCTTCGCTCTGGGTGAGGGTCTGATGGCGCGCGCGCGCGCCCCGCTCGATCGCGGCGGAGGCGAGGCGCCCCACGCCCAGATCATGGCGCACCATTTCGAGGAACTGCAGCTCCGTCAGCTTCACCGCGCCATCGGATGCGGCCACGTCGCAGGCCATCGCATAGGCGGTCTCGTTCAAATGCGCCGGCAGCGCGTCCTTCACCAGCCCGAGAATCGCATCGAGCCCGTCTTCCTCGGACAGCAGATCCATGACGGTCTGGCTGACGCTGCGGATGCGGTCCACGTCGTAATTGCTGAAGGCAGGCATGGCGCCGACGATCCGCTCGATCGACAGCAGCTCGCCGGCGCTTATGTCGCCATCGGCGGCGGAGGTGGTGATCATCACCGCCACCAGCGCGTCTTGCGCGGTCAAGATGGTCATGGGGTCGCCTCCTCGGATGGCAGGTGACGGGATGCGCGGGCGGCGCAGCGTCGCGCGCGAGCATATTGACCGCCGCGCCGCGCCGCAATATGCAACCCGCGACGGGTGGGGCCGCGCCTCAGGCGTCTTTTCACGCGCGCCAAGCCTTGGCGCGCCGCAGTCGACACAAGGATTGATCCGCGATGAACGAGCTTCGCACCGCCGCCCTCTCCGCCAAGGCCTGGCCGTTCGAGGAGGCGAAGAAGCTCGTCAAACGCTACGCCGAACGCCCGCCCGAAAAGGGCTATGTGCTGTTCGAGACCGGCTACGGCCCCTCGGGCCTGCCGCACATCGGCACCTTCGGCGAAGTGGCGCGCACCACCATGGTGCGCCGGGCGTTCGAGCTGATCTCAGACATCCCCACGCGCCTGCTGGTGTTCTCGGACGACATGGACGGCATGCGCAAAGTGCCTGAGAACGTGCCGAACCAAGAGATGCTGCATGCCAATCTGCAGCGCCCGCTGACGGCGGCGCCGGACCCGTTCGGGGAATACCCCAGCTTCGGCGATCACAACAACGCCATGCTGCGCCGGTTCCTCGATCGGTTCGGGTTCGAGTATGAATTCGCATCGGCGACGGAATATTACAAATCGGGCAAGCTCGACGAGATATTGCTGCGCGCCGCGGAGCGCTATGACCGGATCATGGAGATCATGCTCGCGTCCCTGCGCGACGAGCGGCGTCAGACCTATTCGTGCTTTTTGCCAATCTCGCCCAGCACCGGCCGGGTTCTGTACGTGCCCATGAAGCACGTCGACGGCATCAACGGCACGGTGACTTTCGACGACGAAGACGGGCGCGAGGTGACCCTGCCGGTCACGGGCGGCAACGTGAAGCTGCAGTGGAAGCCCGATTTCGGCGCCCGCTGGGCCGCGCTCGGCGTGGATTTCGAGATGTATGGCAAGGATCACGGGCCGAACACCAAGATTTACGACGCGATCTGCGTGGCGCTTGGCGGGCGGGCGCCCGAGCATTTCGTCTATGAGCTGTTTCTTGACGGCGACGGCACCAAGATCTCGAAATCCAAGGGCAACGGGCTGACCATCGACGAATGGCTGACCTATGCCAGCACCGAGAGCCTGTCGCAGTTCATGTACCAAAAGCCCCAGACCGCCAAGCGCATGCATTGGGATGTGATCCCGCGCGCGGTGGACGAATACCACCAGCATCTGCGCGCGTATCCCGACCAGACCCCCGCGCAGCAGGCGGCCAACCCGGCGCTCCACATCCATGGGACGACGCCGCCCGCCTCGGACATGGTGGTGCCGTTCTCGATGCTGCTGAACCTCGCGTCGGCGTCCTCGGCCGAAAGCAAATCGCATATGTGGGGGTTCATCAACCGCTATGCGCCCGACGCCTCGCCCGCCGCCAATCCGGTGCTGGACGCCGCCGCGGGCCACGCGATGCGCTACGTCCAGGACCATGTGAAGCCGCTGAGGGTCTGCCGCCTGCCCGACGCGCGCGAGCGCGCCGCCCTTGAGGATTTGCGCGCCCGGCTGCTGGCATGGACCGGCGAGACCGAAGGCGACGCCGGCGCGAGCGCCTTGCAAAACGAGGTCTACGCCGTCGGCAACGACCACGCGTTCGAGAACCTGCGCGACTGGTTCAGGGCGATCTACGAGGTGCTGCTCGGCTCCAGCCAAGGGCCGCGCTTCGGCGGGTTCATCGCGCTTTACGGCGTCAACGAGACCGCGGCGCTGATCGGCCGGGCCCTTGCCGGAGAGTTGGAGACCGGGCGCGCCTGATCGCGGATCGGGGGATCGGGGGCGCGCGGCCCGGCCCGCGCCGTGCCGCGCATCGACGGGGGCGGGTCGGCGCGCGGATCGCCCCCGCGCCCCCGCCGCGGCGCCATGGCGCGCATTATTCGCGCGGCTTTGGCATCGCGGCTCTCGGCGCCCATTGACGGCCTCGCGGCGCCCACGCATAAGCCTCACCCATGACCGAGATCTCACACATCCGCAATTTTTCCATCGTGGCGCACATCGACCACGGCAAATCCACGCTTGCGGACCGGTTGATCCAGTCCACCGGCACGGTGGCCGACCGGGACATGAAGGCGCAAATGCTCGATTCCATGGATATCGAGCGTGAGCGCGGCATCACCATCAAGGCGCAGACCGTCCGCATCGACTACAAGGCCAAGGACGGCGTGACCTATGTGCTGAACCTGATCGACACGCCCGGCCATGTGGACTTCGCCTACGAAGTCTCGAGGTCCATGCGCGCGGTCGAGGGGTCGCTGCTGGTGGTTGACGCGTCGCAGGGCGTCGAGGCGCAGACCCTCGCGAACGTTTATCACGCGATGGAGGCGAATCATGAGATCGTCCCCGTCCTCAACAAGATCGACCTGCCCGCCGCCGAGCCTGAGCGCGTGCGCGAGCAGATCGAGGATGTGATCGGCATCGACGCCTCGCAGGCGGTGCTGATCTCGGCCAAATCCGGCATCGGCATCCCCGAGGTGCTGGAGGCGATCGTCACGCGCCTGCCGCCCCCCAAGGGCGACCGCACCGCGCCCCTCAAGGCGATGCTGGTGGACAGCTGGTATGACGCCTATCTGGGCGTCGTGGTGCTGGTGCGCATCATCGACGGCGTGATGCGCAAGGGCGACAAGATCCGCATGATGTCCACCAAGGCCGATTACGCGGTGGAGCGCATCGGCGTCTTCCGTCCCGCCATGACGGCCTGTGAGGAATTGGGACCGGGCGAGCTGGGGTTCATCACCGGCTCCATCAAGCAGGTGCGCGACACCCGCGTCGGCGACACCATCACCCATGAGCGCAAGCCCTGCGCGCAGATGCTTCCCGGCTTCAAGCCCGCGCAACCGGTGGTGTTTTGCGGCCTGTTCCCGGTGGACGCGGCCGAGTTCGAGGATTTGCGCGAGGCGATCGACAAGCTCTCGCTCAACGACGCGAGCTTCAGCCATGAGATGGAGACTTCGGCCGCGCTCGGCTTCGGGTTCCGCTGCGGGTTCCTGGGGCTGCTGCACCTCGAGGTGATCCGCGACCGCCTTGAGCGGGAATATGACATCGAGTTGATCACCACCGCCCCGTCGGTGGTCTATCACATCTTCACCCGCGACGGCGAAATGCACGAATTGCACAACCCCGCCGACATGCCCGACCCGGCGATGATCGATCACATCGAGGAGCCGCGGATCAAGGCGACCATTCTGGCGCCGGACGAATACCTCGGCATGGTGCTCAAGCTGTGCCAGGACCGGCGGGGGATTCAGCTCGATCTCACCTATGCCGGCGCGCGCGCGATGGTGGTTTATGACCTGCCTTTGAATGAAGTCGTCTTTGATTTCTATGATCGGCTGAAATCGGTGACCAAGGGCTATGCCTCCTTCGACTATCAGATGGAGGGGTATCGCGAGGATCATCTGGTCAAGATGTCGATCCTTGTGAACGATGAGCCGGTGGACGCGTTGTCGACCATGGTGCACCGCGATCGGGCGGACGCGCGCGGGCGCGCGATGTGCGAAAAGCTCAAAGACCTGATCCCGCGGCACATGTTCAAGATCCCGATCCAGGCGTCGGTCGGCGGGCGCGTGATCGCGCGCGAGACGTTGTCGGCGATGCGCAAGGACGTGACGGCGAAATGCTATGGCGGCGACGCCACCCGCAAGCGCAAGCTTTTGGACAAGCAAAAAGCCGGCAAAAAGAAAATGCGCCAGTTCGGCAAGGTGGAAATCCCGCAAAGCGCCTTCATCAGCGCCTTGAAGATGGACAGCTGATCGGGCCGTCCCAAAGTTAACCCCATGTTAACCAGAACCCTCCGAGTGTGGTCGCGCCACTCGGAGGGTTTTTTCATGCGCGCGCTCGTCTGTCTGATGTTTTTGGCGCTGGGGGCGTGCTCCTCGCCCTCGCCGCAATTTCTTGGCGTGGCCCCGGTGACCGTCATGGTCGAGGGGTGGCGCATCGACGTCTACGCCAAGGACGGCCGCGCCGAGGCGATCCGCATGACCAAGGACTGGGCCCAGACCAAGGATTTGATGCGCGAGCGCGGCGTGATCGCGGTGGAGCAGGCGACCGGCTGGCTGGTCGACCGCCGCACGATCAGCGGCGACGGCGCCCTCGTGCGGATGAGGGCGCGCGCGCCGCGATCAGGCCCGGCGGCACGGTCCGGCGCAGAAACGGATCCGCCGGCGTGATGCCCTGAGACGCGGGGTGTAGAGACATTCATCAATCTTTGTCGCCCACACTCTGGTCATCCGCAACCTCTCCGAGTGGTGCCGTCATGTTCAATTTCCTGTCCTCGAGACGCGCCCGACACGCTGAAGCCGATCGCGCCAAGGCAACGCTGGCGGCGCTGGATCGCGTGCAGGCGGTGATTTGGTTCGATCTCAGTGGAATGATCGTCGATGCGAACGATAATTTTCTGCGAACGGTCGGCTATGCGCGCGACGACATCATCGGCAAGCAGCACGCAATGTTCGTGGAGCCGTCCTTCGCCCGAAGTGCCGCATACGCCGATTTCTGGCGCCATTTGAGCAATGGCGAATTATATCGCGGCGAATTCAAGCGCCTTGGCAAAGGCGGGCGGGAAATCTGGATCGAAGCCTCCTACAACCCGGTGCTGGACACCGCCGGCAAGCCATTTCAGGTGGTGAAATTCGCGACCGACATCACCGAGAAAAAGCGCGCCATGGTCGAATCGACCGGCCAGCTGGCGGCGATCGCCAAGTCGCAGGCGGTGATCGAATTCAATATGGACGGCAAGATACTGACCGCGAACGATAATTTTCTCAAGGCCATGGGATATTCGCTGGCGGAGGTGACGGGCAAGCACCACAGCATGTTCGTTGAGCCTGAGGTCGCGAAAGGCGCCGACTACGCTGAATTCTGGCGCAAGCTGCGTGCGGGCGACTTTCAGGCGGCGGAGTATCGCCGCGTCGGCAAAGGCGGGCGGGAGGTTTGGATTCAGTCCGCCTACAATCCGATTCTCGATGCGAACGGCACGCCCTTCAAAGTGGTGAAATATGCCACCGATCTGACCGCCAAGATGGCATCCGTGTCGATGTTCGCCGACCGCTTCGAAAGCCTCGCGGGCGGGGATCTCAGCGTGCGGGTGGATCAGGCGGTCGGGGGATCGTTCGCGCGCATGCGCGACGCCTTCAACGGCACCATGCAGCGGCTGGCCGAGTTGGTGAGCGACATCCAGCTTGCCAGCGCGGCGATGAACCAGTCGACCGAAATCATCTCGAGCGGCGCGCAAGAACTGTCAGGGCGGACCGAAAGCCAGGCGTCCTCCCTCGAAGAAACCGCCGCGACGATGGAGGAGATTTCCTCCTCGATCAAAGCGACCGCGGACAATTCGGTGCGCGCCGACGGCGCCGCCAGCGACGCCGCCAGCCGCACCGGGCGCGGGCGCGAGGTGATGGGCGAAGCGGTGTCCTCGATCGAGCGGATTGAAACCAGTTCGGGCAAGATCGCCGACATCATCGGGGTGATCGAATCGATCGCGTTCCAAACCAACCTTCTCGCGCTCAACGCCGCGGTGGAGGCGGCGCGCGCGGGCGACGCCGGCAAGGGCTTCGCGGTCGTCGCCTCGGAGGTGCGGACCCTCGCGCAGCGCTCCAGCGAAGCGGCCAAGGACATCACGACGCTGATCAACGACAGCTCGCGCGACGTGACCGAAGGCGCGCGGCTGGTACGCCAGACCGGCAAGGCGCTGGAGGAGATCAAAACCGCCATCGACACCGTGGTCGGCAACATCAGCGACATCTCGGCCGCAAGCCGCGAGCAGGCGTCAGGGGTGGAGGAAATCTCGACCGCCATCAGCCACATGGACGAGATGACGCAAAAGAACTCCACTCTGGCCGAGCAAAGCGCGATCAACGCGCGCCTCTTGGTGGAGCAATCGGACAGCCTGAACGCGCTGATCGCCTTTTTCCATGACGGCGCCGCGTCGCGTTCAGGCGCGCGCCGCGGGTCCGCAGGCGCGCGCGCGGCGTGATCGGCGCGCCAACCAGCGCCCTCAGCCCCCCGGCGCACCGGGGATCGCGATGTACAAGCTCTGGGCCAGCAAGGTCATGTTCAGCGACAGCGCCGCCGCTGCCGCGACGGTCGCCCGCGCCGTCGCGCCGCGCGAATTGACGAACGCGCCCTTGATGTCGGCGCGGTTGGTGAAGATCAGCGGCGCGATGCTTAGCTCGATCTGCGGCACCACCAGCGCGTCGGTGGCGCTGACGCCCATGGAGATTGCCGCGAAGGCCAGGATCATGGTCACCAGCCGCCGCAGCCAGATCGGAATGCGAAATTCAACGAAGCCTTGCACGGTGATCTGCCCCGCCACCGTTCCTACCATCGACGACACGCCCCGACGCGATCGAGGACACGAGGAGCGCCACCGCCCCGCCGCGGCGTGAGAATGTGACACGCGGTCTCAATCTTAGCCACAGCGCTGACGCCGGCGTGAAACGCGCTGGCGGCCATCGTCATGGCGATGCTCGCCAAGCCCGCGACCGACAGCGCCACTTCGATGTTGAAGCGTTGCACCGGCTTGCGCTGCTCCTCCTCATCGCGCACGGCCACGCAGTTCTGCGTGAGCCCGGAGTGCAGATGGACCGCGTGGGGCATCACCGTCGCGCCAATGATCCCGGCCAAAATGCTCGGCGCCGCCGCGCCCGGCATGCTTGAGATTGCGGCGCCCATTGCAGCCTCGCCCCGGGCGATGAACATCTTGATCAGGTAGCGCAGCGCGGTCATGGCCACGAGCGCGCCGATGATCACCTCCATCGGGCGAAAGCGGCCACCACAACCATTTCAGAATAAATATACATTAAACTGGGACTAGGAGCAATTAAAAATATATGTTATACAGATTCTACTCCAAAACCCGAAATTTCTCGTGGGTTATGACGCGGAAGTTGTCTGACACCTTGTCGCGGAATTTCGTC
>Ga0105054_10011599_pt1 | contig 10949 bp, 6 predicted proteins | sample BON02_FD_78091 | JGI IMG/M metagenome (GOLD analysis project Ga0105054, IMG submission 78091) | Freshwater microbial communities from Lake Bonney liftoff mats and glacier meltwater in Antarctica - BON-02 (megahit assembly) | ecosystem: Environmental > Aquatic > Freshwater > Ice > Glacier... | reverse complement strand
CACACACACACACACACACACACACACACATGCAATTTATACATACACATGTGTGTACATGTCTGTGCACATTTGCCCACGTGTGCTCCAGTATTATGAAATAACTGTGCGTATGCATGTATGTGTGCGTGCTGAGAGCGTCCGTGTGTTTGTGTGCGAGTTTGTGTGCTCGTGTGTGTGAACGTGCATTTGCACCAACTTTGGCTCATTTATTTACTGGCAAGAAATTGAATCGCATGTTAATTTCTGCCAATCAAGTTCACAAGCTTGTGCGAGTTTGAATACGTGTGCATGTGCGTGCGTGCGTGTGCGCGCGTGCGTGTGCGTGCGTGCGGGCGTGCATATCTATGTGCCTGTATTTGCATGTTTGCTTGTGTTGACACTTGCATGCGCTGAAAAAATATCACACAAACACCATAGAATTATGCAACAAACAATCATACCTTCGTGGTGTTAACCTCAGAAGGGCCAGCATCCTTTAGATTGCATGAGTCCACTTCCTCTTGCATTTCCATGGCTAAAGACATCTGCTCCTGCCCTGTGCTGTCCCCAACTGAATCCAGCCTGCACTGTCAAGGCACAACGTATGTATATGTAGGTGTGTGTGTGTGTGTGTGTGAGTGCGTGTGTATGTTAAAAAGCGCGACGTGGGGATGACACAGAGAAGAGGCAGGGAGAGAAGAGAAAGATCCAACGTCCTATATTTGTGTAGGCCAGTGTGCGCTCACAGAATGCAAGCACACCACCCACCCACGCACACTGCATACATTTGTGTAGGGAGCCGCATAAGCATATTTCAGCTGTGCAACACCGCCAATGCTGCTGAAAAAGATGCGCACGCATACACAATTGCAAAGGCGTCGTGTACACACATCTCCCTGTGTTGGCATGTAAATCAAAGCACTTGCTCCCATCGTGAGTCTGCGGGCCGACGGCTCAAGGCAACACAAGAGTCCAGAGCAAACATGAGTAAGAGCAAACACACAATTCGCCTCCTGTCACCAAGCCGAAATTTCATCTTGGACATCTGAGGCAACATAGTGCGGGCAAGTGTGCTTCACTGCAGTGTTTTAAGAGTCCAGAGCAAACATGAGTAAGAGCAAACACACAATTCGCCTCCTGTCACCAAGCCGAGATTTGATCTTGGACATCCGAGGCAACATAGTGCGGGCAAGTGTGCTTCACTGCAGTGTTTTAAAACACTGCGATGCGGCATCGCATCAGTGCGATGCCGCATCTCACTGATCTCACCTCAGCAGAGAGGCACTTTGTTCGGATGTTCTTTTTTAATTGGCGGGAAACGCTCTATGTGTTTCCCGCGGTTAACAATTTTTTGACCGGCCGCGGGTAGTTTTGTATGTGAGCAGTAGTGTATTGAACCGAGATGCGACCACCACCGCCGCGCACGGTCCCAGCTTGTGGCAAGAGCGGACGGAAACATCAATAAGCCAGCGCCATGAATGCTTCGTATGCCGTCGATGTGAAGGAGGAGACGTCGGTCGGCGGGCGCTTGAAATCAAATGGGCTGGCACATCAAGACGCCATCCCAGCAGAGAGGCATCGACGCGGCCCAAAGGAGAACACGTTTGCGGAGGAGACCGCCAAGAGCATCAATAGAGTATTCATCGAGCAGAAGGGCAAGGAGGCCAAACAGGTAAATCTTGCTTACTGTAAATCCTTCTTGCTGCAGCTGTGTTCATGGTCAAGATGATCGTCTTCTTGTGGCTACAACGCTGAATTGAATCGTGAGGCAGGCCGCAAACCCAGTCCGGCTCAAGAACGTGTATTCGGTTGCCCGGACGACCAAGGGAGCATTCGCTCGATCCGCGCAGAGATTTTTGGAAGACACACGCATCGAGATGGGTATCATTAGTCTGTCCATGTTCAGTGCGGGTATACTAGCATACGTGGGTCCGAACCCCATCCCGTATTCCGTGAATCACTCGCTGTTGGTCGTGCACGACTACGTATTTACTCTGATCTTCACACTCGAGGCCGCTTTCCGCCTGATGGCATACGGTCGCCCTGCATTATTAGATAATTGGGTTCGGTTTGACCTCGTTGTCATCTTCATCTGCATCGTGGACCTGTTCATCAGCCACATCATGTGGGTTGGCAACGACATCCCAGTCAGCATGCCAGCCATTCGAGTGCTACGTACTTTCAGGGTGATGCGGCTCCTGCGCACCACGGCGTACATTTCGAAGACCCGCAGTGTTCTCACCATGCTGGCTAAGGGCGCCTTGGAGTCGCGATTCATCAATATTTGGGTTGCGTGTTTTGTAGCGCTCACGTCGGTTGTGGCCTTCGTTTGGTTCAAAGATGGTCTGGCGATGCGTTGTATTGTAACATCTGCGTTCGTTCCCGATTTCGAACATCGGTCCGATGCACAGAAGCTAGTATCCGACGAGCATGCAGTGCGTTTGATGGCAGGGGAGTCTTGGTCAGTCATTTCAGCGAAGCCTCCTGTTTTTGCCCAGCCGGTGACCTATTGCAGTGGAGCGAAAACAGTCTCATCGACATACCAGCTGAAGTCATTAGGCAGTTACAACTGCAATCGTCACACACAGTTGTGCGCGCATGTCAGCGCCGACGACATAAACGATAAGTGGGCCTGGATGTCGACGTTCGACAATTTGGGTTCGTGCGTGCTGTGTATGCTGATTATCACATTCAGCCAGGAGTGGGGTGAACTACTTTTGCACATCTTACAGGGTACATCAATGGCTGCAGTGCTTTTTTTAATCCTGACCTCTGTAGGAGGGTTCATATTGGTCAATTTCTACAGTTCCATGCTCTATGTAACGTACGAACAAGCACAAATTGAGGCTGCAGAGGCGAAAGAAAAGGACGCAAGTGGGACGCGTCTGGAGAACATAGTGCAGGAGTTTCACAAGATAGATAACATGGAGAAGGAAAGAAAAGAACAAAAAGTACGTCAAGATCAAGGGCACGACACCCAGGATGCCACAGTCTCAGAATGGCAAAGCGTTGAAAAGAATGGGCACCTACGTGCTTTTCTAGAAGCCGTACAAAAGTTTGAGATCAAGTGTTTTGCTGTTACAGTGTGGGACTGCGCCCTGTATATGTTTGCAATGCTACATTTCATGTCCGGGTGCATATATGCCGGGTACATTGGTCGGTGGAGGTTGCTTGAAAGCGGCCTCGTCAGCCAAAATCGCGAAGCATCTGATGTAGGCACGGCCGAGGTTATATGGGGGTACTGGGGACCATGGAGTACAGTCGGGGCTGTTTGCCAGTGGGCCTTTTACGTCGATCTGGCGTTTAAGCTGGTGAGATATGGAGGTTTTAAAGCCTACTTGTGCGCGAGCGCAAATCACAGGGCTGATTTTGCAGCGACGGTATCAGTTTTGGTGGCTACATACACCTGGCGGGTGCCGGATATGACGGCGTTGCGGATGGTGCGCCTTCTATCCGTCGTATTTGCAGGTCGGAAATTCTGGTGGAACCGCGATATCAATTCGTTTTTTGGCAAACTACTCAAGTGCGAGAGTGATATCTTGCACACTTCCTTTTCGTTTTTAATTTTCAGTCTCATCTTGCAGCACCTGTCAGATGGAATGACGAAAGATAACAAGTTTTTTGGGTCTTGGTGGGCCAGTATGGCCAGTCTTTTTAGACTGTCAGCCGATCAGGATCTGCTTGCCATCATCCATGCTCGGCTAGATATTGATGGTATTGCAATGGTGATACTGGTTGTCATCTGCTGCTTCTTTATCAAGACCCTACTAGCAAAGCTTGTCATCACATCTATGAACCACGGACTATTGGAGCCAGAGTCCAGAAGGATTTTGTATCAACAATTTCTGCCAAGGGCTATTCAAGCACATCCGAAATTAGAACACTGGTTAAAAACTCGCGGTAGCGGGCACAACAGCACTTTCAAGAATTTGTGCTGGGTAGAGGATACGATCAAAATGTTTCCGCAGAAATCAGCATCATTTCAAGAGCTCATCAGGAAGAGAAACGCAAGCAAGAAACTACCCACCGAAAAATGGGATCAAGTCACCCTGGAGTCAGAAAAAATTATTCAGATGGCGCTGTTCATGACGGATCTGCAAGTGGAGCACGAATCCCGTGAAAGTTTGGCCAGAATAACGCATCTCGCGCGATATACCAGTCACAGAGATTCCTTCAGTATGGAATTCCAAGAAAATTTTCTTGGTAGGAATCTACGACGGTTTCGGACTGGCAAAAAATACGCAAGATCAGTACTGGGAACACAAGGATTTTGCTTTTTCCTCGACTTGGTCATCTTAGTTCCAATTGTGGGCATCGCACTTCTGTGCACCCCAGATCAGTGTTGGATTGATGTCAATGTCCTTGATAATTTCTTCCTGGCTGCCTTTTCCCTGGAATGTCTTGTAAAAATTTTTGCTTTAGGATTCATCCGGGGGCGTGAAGCGTATTTTCGAAACTTTCAAAACTGCTTTGATTTTGTTGTTCTTGTTCTTTTCTGGCTGTCTGTGCTGGATGTGATTGATATATCCCCAAGAACAATTTATTGCAGCCGTATCATTCGAGTTGTGCAGTGGCTCTTGGTGATGTTCTTGACGATACGGTGGACAGTGTCTGTGATTACTTCGTCTTTCACGGAAATGTTCTACATTATTTTCGCCCTCTGCTGTCTCTTGAGTGTGTTGTGCCCATTGATGATTCAATCCTATTCTGGGAGGTTCTATGTCTGTAATGATGTGGTTTCTGGCGACTCAAGTATATCACCTGCACGCTGTTTAGGCGGATATATGAGCCCTTTCCCCTTGGGCGGCAACGAGACGGTCTTTCTCTTCAAGCAGCGCAGCGCAGCAAATGCCATCGTCAACTTCGATACTCTGCCTAACAGCTTCTATTCCTTGTTTGTGCTTGCAACGCAAGATGCGTGGTCTATCACGTTCGACAATGCGCTAGGCTGGAACGGCAGAAATCTTGGAGCCAGTCACTGGTCCGTCTTTCCATTGCTCTTTTATCAATATTTCCTCTACATGTGTTTCTGGCCGGCAACTGTGGCAATATATATTTCGTCACAACTGAAATTCAACGGGACAGCACTTGAGGTGTCTGTGCAAACACAGTGGCGAGCGTCAATGCATGATATAGCGTTGAAGCACGCGACATATATCACTTCAGAGAAAGTGTTCTCAAAACGAGCTCGCGATATTTCCTTGTCACCTATCTTCATACACGTTTGTCTCGCGACAGTTGTGGTCAACGTCACTTGCACAGTTTGGGAATTTTCAGTGGAGGATGCAACGAGTATTGCAATCCTTCAAATCATCAATCTGTCGTGCCTCATTGTATTCTGGTTGGAGATGGGTACGATGATACTGTCCTCGCCGATACCTTACCTCACTAGTGCTTGGGGGATTTTCGACGTCGTTGTCAACTCGATTTCTGTTGTGGATGTTATCATTGGCTACGCTTCAGAAGTTGATGGGTCAAGCAGCGGCGCACAAGCCCTTCGTGCGCTGCGAGCCATCAGAATTTTGAAGGCGCTCTCGTCACATAGAATGGTAAAAGTTTTGAATTCAGCAATGTATCGCACCATGCTCAAGTCGCGGGGACCTCTTGCTGTCCTGTTGCTTTCAATTGCATGTTTTGCTTCCATTGCACGAAACATGTTTGATGAGCTAGGTGAAGGATTCGTGATCACCAACAAAGGCCTGAGCCATTTCAGCACTTACCTCGGTGCTGTCGTCTTGCTCATACGATCTGTTTTGGGCGGAGGTATGGATTCTCTGATGAACGACATTACGATTCTTTGCCCGCCCGAGGATCCGTCGATGTCGAAATTCTGTAGTAATATCAACAGTTCGGCAGCCGGATTTCTATTAATATACTCTTTGATTTGTCGGTTCGTACTTTTCCCGATGCTTGCAGCAACTGTGTTCACAAGTTTTGTTGAAGAGTACGATTTGATGATGTCGTTGATCAGTCAAGATGATTTGAATAAGTATGATTGCTGTTGGAGGGATCTGGACAAACATGGTGTAGGTCTCCTTCCTATTTGGAAAATTCCGTGCTTTCTGGGTCGACTCAAGATGGCAAAATGCTCGCTCTGTTTCGAAGTGGATGACAAGTGCCGCATGAAGTTTTTGATAGAGCAAATTTACAAGATGCAGCAGGCTGATCCTGTGTATCAGGGTGGAAACACACAAAACTTGTCGCAGATCAAGTATTTGCTAGAGAAATTTTGTCAAGGCTGGGCATTTCCAGCAGTGATCAGCAAAGGTAAAAGGGTGTATGGACAAGTACCCTACAACTGGGTCGCGGTCCTCCTTCTATATATGCGTAATTTCCCGTGCTCCATACCCGAAACCAGGTCATTTTATCAGCAGAGACGAAATGAAGACATCTTTCCTGTGTGGGTCAAACTTTTCACGATGCAAACGCTGCCCAAATTTCGACGCCGCATTCTCAACCAAAAAGCAAAAGAGCAGCCCGCAGATCCCAATAAACAGAACGCACATGCTATGAAGAAGCAGGTGATTAACAATGATACATTGCGAAACGCGCCTGTTTTCTCGATGCTCGAACATCCTCGTTTCTCTATAGACTGGCTTGGTTGGCTCCATTGCAAAGATTCGGCCGCAGAATTTTCTACTGACAGTCAAGGCAAGACAAGTGCAATCGTCAGCAGGAAAATGGATAGAACCGAATTCAGAAACTATGTCGCTGAAGCCTTGCAAGAGTCGACGTTGGCAGGTGTATCCAAGAATGTAGGTAAGGATGCATCTAAATCACACCATGCGGCCATGAGTGCAACAGGGGCGATCAACGGCGACAAGGCTCCGGAGGAAGATCCCTTTCTTGCATTTCCAGTAAAAATGATCAACCGTGACGAGCATCGACTGATCGGTAAATTACACGTGGCAGTCTCCAGAAAGTGGATGACCAGGCACAAACTTCATCTGTACGGTCAAGCCTTCAAATCTGCGATTGCTTTCCAGTTTCCTGGGCACCCAAGTAAGAACACCCACATCAACCGTTCTCCACTCTCTAATCTTCTGATCCTTGTTCCTTCTCACCGTATCATCCCATTTGGGATGGATTGGTTGATTGGGAGTGCGGAACAACGCAAAACACACCTTTTACCTTTTTTTTGTGCCTGGTAATTTACCGTCATTTGCAAATCATGTTGCTTAATAGATGTGGCCTTGATGCTAACAAAAATGATTTTGTTGATCAGACCATCCTTCACGTATGGACGAAGTCCTCATGTCCCCGAAACCTTGCAAGCCTTGTCGTGACGCATGTTCGCCCTTCGTGCAGCACAAGATACAACAGGAACCGCCACAGATCCGAATTCAGAGAGTAGACGAAGTAAGTATTCGCAAAAATATGGCCGCGACAGTGGTCCTCACGTTTCACGTCAAGTGTCATGACGTGAATGTTGCCAATGATGTAATGATGGTGCTGACGGAATGCAACATTAACACACAGTTGCAAAAATATCATATGCCTCAAGGGACCATTACTCTTCCACTGCAAGTCATACAGGTTTTTGCAGAGACGAACGCCCAAAAAGAGTCGGGTCTCATCAGCGTAGAAGCCGAGGTGATGAATCCTGACAACACTTCAAAGATTTCTAACAATGATATATCTCTTCGGAGAAAATGGAGGTGAAGAGGGGGGTCCCCACCCGTCCCTCTTGCCCCTCATCCCCCCTCCCCCCAAGTTGGGATCGAACCGGTCCTGGCCCAACGACCCCAAAAATCCCGGGAGGAAAAAAAGTAAATTGTGGAATTGTTATGTTGCGTGCATTAGTAAAGGCATGAAAGATCTACGAGAGTGCACCGGGGCGGCGTAGCAGGAGCTCATCTGCCCGTAATTACGTATGACCATGCTGACTATCATTCGCAAAATGCACAGATATCAGAGGGGTTCGATGAGGCTAGTCGGTCCGATACTGTATCACTTGGCATCACCATGGGCAAGCAGTATTTCAGCAACGCACACGATCGTTATGCTTTCAGTGTGGTTCTTGCCACCGACTTGTCCATTGCACTGAAATGCACAGAAACCCAGATTTTGATCCAGGACATTTTCAATGGCAAGCATGGTACGCATGTGCTTCTGTGTTTCGCGTCCACTGAATTGCATGAAAGGGGCAGCGCAGCACAAAGTTTGGGGCAAAAGCTGATGCGCGACGCACACGTCGGAAACTCTGATCTTTGCAGTCTCCTGCCTTCAATTGGATCTGTACATTGGATCCCTGATAGAGCCCGAACGGGTTTAAACAGCCGGTACCAGAGCGAGCACAACGGAGCTACCAACCGCAGCCAGCTTTCGCATCTCGATACACAGCGTGCAGAGACGATGGAAGAATGCAAGATGCGTAATCCAACAAGAAAGTTGGCCAGGGGGAGCATTCTCAGGAAAGATAACGATGAGATAGACGAGGGTGTGAGAGGTATCGTATCAGACGACAAGTGGGACAAGTTGTTGAAAGTCAAAGTAGGATTTGCCCCGGCTCGAGACAAGGTTGCAGAAGCGCATGCGATCTTCGACAAATTAGACTTGGATAGCAGCGATACTCTGACGCACGCAGAAATTGTTACGGGCATGATGCTCAACAGCTTTGCACAAGACGATGTCGCATCGCGTCTGCCCAGCCTCTACAGGGCCATGGATTCTGACTCTACCAGTGTGTTTTCGCGGAAAGCGTTTGTGGAGCACTGGGTCTTATACAAAGAAACCGATCCCTCGAAGATTTTCCAGCGTTTGGATGTTGGACAAAGCGGTTTCCTGATGCCTGATGAATTGCTTGCTGGTCTACTTGAGGAGGGATGGGAACTCAGCAAGATCCACGAGCGCCTTCCCAAGATTTTCTACAAACTGGACCAAGACGGAGACGGGGCTATGTCTGAAGAAGAATTTCGGAATTTTTTTGGGGAATTTCATTCTGCTGCAGGAGGCGGGCTGTCAGGGCAGATGAGATGGGCTGGCAATCGACTACCAGCAATTCCTCAAAGTCTCACAGTATTACCCCAAGGCCTCACGGTGTTGCCCGCGAATCTCAAGGTCACAGCACAACATGGAATTGGTGGGGCGCCGCAGGGTGCTGCAGGAGTGTTTTCGGAAATAATGACAACAACTTCAGAGATACTTGGGGTAGTTGGTCAAGCCATTATCCAGCCGCTGCCTCCTCATATTCAAGACATGATCATGCCACTGCCGAGCACACGATCAACACGCTCTGTCACAACAGGGCGACCTTTGGCCGTCGATACCTATGGTCGAGCTACTTCAATGATGCGCCGGCAGAGGCACAGTCCGCGTGAAATGCTTGCGAATATTGTGACCAATCCTTTCCAAACGTCAGACAGCAATGACGAGAGTAGTGGCTGGACAGCAGCGATGCGCCACCGGCTCACAGATGCAGCTCTGCCGACATCTTACCAAGCAGCAGCTCTATCACTACTATCCATGCCTAGTATCTCGCTTTTTGGCACACAATCTTCGAGTACAGAACCTGGCCCGGCCACAGGACCACTCAAGACATCAACTGCTTCTTCTCCCAAACCAGTGCCAGGTGCATGTATGCTTGTTGCAATATATCTGTACCTGGCGTGCAATGTGATACTATGCTTTCCAACACGGCATTTCAGATGATGTCTGATAATTGTGCGTGCTTGTCTGTTTTGTTCTCTGACGAACGTATTCGTAGTCTGCTGAACATATTTGCGCATTGCTTCTGTGACTTTTGGGACCCTGCAGCTTCCCGACGCAGAAATCTGCCTATTGAAATCACCTTGCCCTCGCCTCTTCGCTCCACCCCGAGCCTCGACCTCGACAATGCAATTACCTAAGTCCATGTACAGGTCTTGGAGGACGCAGCTGTGGTGTCTAAAGAAACAAATGGAGTGGAAACAGATGGCGGGCTCAAGGAATTGTCTGCACTTGCACAACCAGCCACCACTGGAGCACCCATTAAAAGATCATTTTTTGGGGGGATTTCCCACAAGTCCGCCAAGAAAAGCAACAAGAACACGAAACTTGTCGAACAATCCAAGTCAGAATCTGCTAGAGTTTGAGGTGCGAGACGGCAAAAGTGGGAGCAAGGGGGATCAGAACATGTGCTAGAGCACACTGCTTTCAAAGAGAGAACCGGAACTTTTTCGTTGGGTAAGATGATTGTAGTAACATCATCCGCCGCTTTGTGTAAAAATGAAAATTGTGCAAAGTCAAGTGCAATAAAGATTATCAGTTGTAGATGTTAAGAATCAAAGACACAATAGAAATTTCAAGTTGTCCCTGCTGCGCAAGAAGGAAACGGAGGAGGATGATGGGTGGGAAGGAATCAGGCACGTGATTATTGGCCACCTAAGAAAGAAAGAAAGAAAGGCACTGTAGGAACGAGTGGTAGGGTTTGGTCACGGTAAACATGTCGAGCTTAGCACCTCGCATCTGCACTTTACTCTGATTTGCCATGATTCGAAGTTTTGAATTCCCAAAAAAAAGACTTTCAAAGATTTTTTTTGAGATTTGGCAACTAAATACGGACCATGCCATTTCTCAGTAAATCCTAATAAGTTGTTCGAAAACAAACTCGCAATTTTCAAATTTTGCCTTGAATTGTGTTGGAAAATGTGAATGGGATGGCAGTCCAGGCCGAGTGGAGCACAGTGCTAGCGCGCCTCGCTGCCATGCACCCAACTTGGCAAAGCCTTAAGTTCATTGCAACATCGCACCAACCACCAAAATAGACTCGTGATAACAGCCTGCCAAATTGCCTGGAGCTCATCGAAATACCGTTGGAAATGGAGTCGAGAGATACGAACTCCAAGTTATAGGTTCGAGGGTCCTAAAGGATTTTCGGTGATTCATCCGTCACCATAGCTCAGTGGTGGAGAGCGCGGCAATCAAGAAAGTTAGTAATCCGTAAGGTCCCCGGTTCGATTCCGGCCGAAAACACGTCACCTCAGATT
>Ga0105054_10011598_pt1 | contig 10949 bp, 10 predicted proteins | sample BON02_FD_78091 | JGI IMG/M metagenome (GOLD analysis project Ga0105054, IMG submission 78091) | Freshwater microbial communities from Lake Bonney liftoff mats and glacier meltwater in Antarctica - BON-02 (megahit assembly) | ecosystem: Environmental > Aquatic > Freshwater > Ice > Glacier... | reverse complement strand
TGCCACTAAATATTCTTCAGTTTTTCTGCTCAGTGCCCTTCGCTTTAGCTGCCAAAGCGCACTTCTTCGTGCGATTGATATCTCTGCGGATGTATGTAAGGCAACAGGACGAATATGCACTCTTGTGCTTTTCCGAATTTGCTGTTCTGTTCTGTACAAGATTTACATTTATATGAGATGTCTAAGCACAAAGCACAAACAGGTACTCACTCAAATCTACGCAAAGCCAGCACCCACGCCCATCCTTCCGGCAGATTATTGGTGCACGTGGCGACTGACCGCAAGTCCACCCATGATCATATCATATCCCTCCGCCTTGTTCCTCATCGCGCGCCTCCCACGGCACAAACACATTGTCATCGCAACCCACCAGAGACACAACGGGGCTTGTCGTCGTTGCCTGGAACTGCTGACGACGACGATCACGACGCCGTTCACTACTGGTCAGCAACCACGAATCTGAGGGCACACGCGGTGAGCCCAACACAAGCATTTCTCGATTGTTTGGCTCCGGCCAGTTCAAAACGATAGCATACACGGTAGTAGAACCTTGGCTCGCAGCAGAGAGGGACGAGTCCGAGCGCGCATCCCCCCCCTTCTCGGCCTGGTGGGAGTAAGTCACCGAGGTGTACCAAACGTCAGCCGCCACGCTGTCGTTGGCCACCCGCCAAGGTCGCGTCCCATAGATCGCCCGCCCGTGCAGCCGCAACCAGCCCCCAAGCTGCCTTAACCGTTCCTCGAAGATAGGGCGCCGCAACCGTTCCTCGAAGATAGGGCGGATGAGACCGTCGCTGTCTGGACCCACATTCAGCAGCAGGTTTCCGTTTGTCGCGACGACCGAAACGAGAGTAGCCAACAGCTCGGAGAAAGACAAAAAGTCCTCGAGTCGCGCGTTCCGTCGACAGCCCAGCCCTTCTTGTCCAGGGTCTGGCAGCTTTCGTATTTGCGAGCCTGAGCCACACCAGGGCTGTAGCGGTCCTCGCAAGTAAGAAAGCCCCCATGCTGGCAAGTCGTGCCTTGGCCCCAACGATCATTGGTCACGACCGTGTCCTTCACAGGACTGTCATTGTAAAGCCAGGCCAGAAAATACGTGGCATTCCAGTACGAATCGGGCGCCTCCCAGTCGCCATCGCTCCAGAGCACGTCGGGTTGATAACGCTCGACGAGCTCATAAAGCTCCGCACCCGTCTTTTGCGTCACAAAGGCCTGCGAGGTCCACTTATTCGCCTTGTCCTGCAAGTAGAGCGGATGAAACCATTATTAGAGACTGTGATACAAGCCAAAACGAAGATTCGGAGCACCCGCACGAACGGCAGCTTGCAGCTCCGCGAGCAAGTCCCGCCCAGGCCCGACGTCAGAATTCCAGTTGGCCGAATGCGCCGAGGGATACAAAGTGTAGCCGTCGTGATGCTTTGCGGTCGTCACAATATATCGAGCCCCAGCCGCCTCAAAGAGCTCCACCCAAGCGGCCGGATCAAAGAAGCGGGCCGTGAAGAGCGGCGCGAACGCTTGGTACGCCCACCCGGGCGGGTACTGCGTCTCCATGAAGCGGAGCACGTCGGGATCTTGCTTCACTTTCCAGTTATACCAGAACCATTCACCGGAAAAGGCCGGGACCGAGTAGACGCCCCAATGGACGAAGATGCCAAACTTGGCGTCGTCGTACCAAGAGGGGAGCGGCCGCGAATCCAAGGAGTCCCACGTGGGCTCGTATCTAATGCTAGGGGCAGGGAGGTTGTCGGGGTCTTCGGCAGCGGCCTGTGGGTCAGAGTCAGAAAAGCCACAACGGAGGTAGAGGAGGCCAAGGCAGAGAGGCACAAGTAGTAGTGCTCTAGCCATGGCCGCGATGGTGGCGCTGCCTGTATGGGTCGATGAGGCTGGTAGTCTGCTTGATAGCTAGGGGGTTGCCTGTAATGGGGTGGGGTGGGGAAGGCGAAGGCGAAGGCGTGTGAGTGTTGTTGCTGGACATTTTATACAGCGGCACAATTAGGTGCTCCTCTTGGGGCGCATCAAGCTGGTCTTGCGCGTGCCTTTGTGGTCGCGCAGGTTGGGCTGGATTAGCATTGGCTTGGGATTAGAAGCCAGAGGTCATTGCTTGGTGGAGTTGATGTATCAATATTGCTGGCCCATGCTCTGAATCGTGTATGATGTGTAACCTCGCTCTCAAACCAAGCAAGGCCACCCACCCAGCCAGCCCAAGCATTATTGAAAGCACGATGCCCCTGACCTGCCTGACTGATTCTCGATTCCCTACCCCCACATCGCACAGGCCACAGGTAGCCAGCCGCCTGTCTCAATTCTCCTCCTTGCCGGTGCATCTTCATCCCGGCCAAACCACCGCCCCTCTACACCACCAGTCAAGCATGCAGACGCGCATCACCCGGCTCTTCAAGATCCAGCACCCCATCGTGCTGCCCGGCATGTCCTGGATCTCCAAGCCCAAGCTCGTGGCGGCCGTGTGCAATGCGGGCGGGCTAGGCATCCTCTCCTCGGGGCCTCTCTCTGCCGTCGAGACGGCCGCGGCCATCAAGGAGATCCGGAGCCTCACGGACAAGCCGTTTGGGATTGGCACCACCCTCATGATGCCGGTAAGTATGGTCGTAGAAAGTGTGGCTGTACTCCTTCCGCCTATCCCTTCTCCCCTTCGGCCTCCCTGCTCGACCCCTCCTCTCCTCCTTCAGGTCTCCTGACGACCGTCTCCTCGTGCCCCTAGAAGGAGTTTGGACTGCGCAACCCTTCTGCTCTAGGTTGCTCATTAAACTTAACTTTCTCTCTTCTCTGCAAGACAAAATCAGCTGACCATATTGATCAATGTAAACCCTTAGTCCTCACACTTCACATCCTGCCTCTATTCCCTCCTCTCTCAACCATTACAGGGCGCCAAGGAAAACGCGACGGTCGCCTTGGAAGAAGAGGTGCCCGTCATCAATTACAGCTTGGGCAAGGGCGACTGGCTGGCACAAAGGGCCCATGCGTACGGCGGCAAAGTCATTGCTACGGTCACCTCAGTCAAGCACGGTGCGTCTTGTGTTTTGGAATGTGGGTGCGAGGAATTGACATCAATGACTCTCTGGAATGAGACGCTATTTTTCTCTTCGTTTGCTGAAGCCCTACCTGCGATCCTTGTCTGCCTTTGCTTTTATTTTCTTTGGGACCCCTTGAAAGACCCTCACCTCAACCACACGAGCACTCTCCAGGTAATCAACTACCCCATTTCCTCCTTCCATCCCTCCCTCCCTCCCTCCCCCCCCCCCCTCAGCAAAATCCGCAAAAGCCAGCGGCGCCGACGCCCTGCTCGTGACAGGACACGAAGCTGCCGCACACGGGGGGGACGTCACGTCTTTAGTATTAGTCCCGGCCATTGCATCGAAGGTGCCGGAGCTGCCTTTGATTGCAGCTGGTGGGTTTGGAGATGGACGAGGGCTGCTCGCGGCTTTGTCCTTGGGAGCGGATGCTGTGGCGATGGGTACAAGATTTGCGTGCACGGAGGAGAGTCCGTTGCATGAAAATGTGAAGAAGGTTATTATCAGTGATGGTCAGACGGAGAGTTCTACGGTGTATTCGAAGAATATCGATGGGATTTGGGCCCGGGTGATGAAGACGCCTTTTGCTGCCGAGGCTGCGAGTAAGCGGGCTAACCCTCTCGTTGTGCTGGTAGAGGCTCTGAAGCAGGCGAAGCGGTTTGGTGTTAACCCGCTTAAGGTCTTGCCGGGGTTGTTTATGGAGCCGGACAAGATTTATATGCTGGCGCAGTTTGGCGGGGCGACGCGGAAGTTTGAGCTTGCGACGGTGAGTGCTGTGTGCTGCGGTGGTGGTGTGGGGGGTGGGTGTGGTTGGACGGGGGGATTAGGAGCAGGGCATGCTAGGCGAAAGGATCTGGCGTGCCAGAATACGTAAGCCACGGGGCTAGGTTTTGAGAAGGGCGAAGAGAGGTTTTAGGAGATGAAGAAATTCGTTCCTTTTCCCCCCGTTTCCAAACAATACTCACGCGCTTTCACCTACTCACTCCCCCTACCCCACCTCAAACCAGATCGAGGGCGACTTAGAAAAGGGCATCCAATTTGTGGGGCAGGTCCAAGGCTTGATCCATGACGTGCCGACGGTGCAAGCATTGGTGACACGGGTCCTAGCTGAAGCACAGGCAATCCACCTCAAGCAGCACCAAGAATTGTTTAACAAAAGCGGATGAACGCAGAAAATTGTAGATTAGAAATAAAGAAATACTGCCGTACATTACTTGGGGGAAACTGCTTTGCTTATTCTTCTTGCTTTTGTTGTTTGTTTGCTAATACCTAGGATTTGTTCAGGCACGTACAAATGGCAACCTCCGAGCCGCGGTGAAGATGATCTGTCGATGTCTGTGCGTCGGCGTCTTGCCTTTTTGGCCCCCTCTAGTAGCACCACAGTCACATAGCTCCACCCCTCCCAATCATCATCGCAATCACAACGTCGTCATGCTCTTCCTACCCACCTATCTGACCGCTGACCTTTGCCCCTATAATTCAAACACAGGTGCATCGCTTGAAGACCAGCCCAGCCAGCCTTCTTCGCTCGCTCCGGCAGCTTCGACTCGACACCCCGTCCCCAAGAGCACACAAACCAAGCAGCCATCTTTGGCCACGCACGCTCCGGACACGCAGTCGCCATGATGAGGTGGACGAAGCCGCAGGGCATTTCTGGCATGCCCACGCTCAAGAACCACACGGCGACGCTCGTTGACAACCGGGTAAGAAAACTCGACACAAACGTGTTGGAGGGAGGAGTGAGGAGAGGAGGGAGGGAGCATTGAGTGCGCGGTTCTGTCAAGCCTTTCCTTGGATTTTTCATTGGCACGTGGGGCTCTAGAGCTGGTGGGGTGGTATCCGCATTTCCCCGCGACCCACCTCCACACATACTCACCCCCACGTTCATTCCCGTACAACGCAGGTCTTCGTCTTTGGTGGTTACGATGGCCAGAAAAACCACTCGACCCTGCACGTATTTGACCACACAACTGGGCGCTGGATCTGTCAACATGTCGCGGGCAAGGCTCCCCTGGGCCGCAACGGCCACACGGCAACACTAGCAGAGGGCAAGCTCTTTATCATTGGCGGGTGGCTGGGCTCGGGGCCCCTTGCAGCGAGCGACGTGCACTATATCGACATAGCAAATATGCAGTGGGTGGAGCCTCCCGTCCTTGGTGACCCGCCCGGTCCGTGCAACATGCACACGAGCGATTTTTTCCCGTCCCGCCGTCAGATTATTGTGTTTCGGGGAGGCGATGGGAAAGAGTACTTGAATGATTTGCATGGCTTGAACGTCGATTCCTTGCAATGGGAGCGTTTGGAATGCACGGGTGTCAAGCCCGAAGCAAGGGCCAACCATTGCTCTGCGGTGATGGATCATAGTCTGTTTATTTTCGGGGGGTGGAATGGGCAAACCCGCCTAAACGATGTCCATGTCCTTGACACCAACACCTTGGTCTGGCGTCGTCTCGAGCCAAGGGGGGTGCCTCCCCCGCCACGGGCCGGCATGACATTAACTCGGATTCGTGACCGGCTGTTTTTGTTTGGGGGGTCGGGGCCGGCGGCGAAGGTACGTGTGTATTTACGCGCCCAGAGCTCGAGAACATTTGCTGATGTTGTTGCGTGCCCCTCTCTCCTTCCCCTCCCTGTGTTGAGAAACGTCACTCACCCTCCCTCCCTCCCTCCCTCCCTCCCTCCCTCCGTCCATTCCTACTTCACGGCCCCTTCGAAGTGTTTTGATGACCTCCAGATTTTGGATTTGAAGGAGATGTGCTGGTAGGTGGTAGAGGAAGGGAGGGAGGGGAGGGAGGAAGGGACGGGTGGTGTATGGCTTTGTGTTTGCAGATTCTTTATTTTATTAGGTGGTAATTAGTATTAGAGCATGGAGAGGAGGAAGAGGGGCTGGTTTGGTTAAAAGGAAGCACTTCTTCCTTTCTTTCTTCTCTCGATTCTTCGCTCCATCTTTGCTCACCTCTTTGTACTCCTCCCACCCCACCCGCCACCGAACCAAATAGGACGGAGATCACCTCCCGCTCCAAGACTGGGGACAACCAAAACGGCAACTGCGGGGGAAGCAGCTTTACCATGAGGGGCGGAGGGAAGGCCTCCTCCCCGAGCTCTACCAGCAACTCCCTCCCCTGGTCGTCCTCCTCCAGCTCCTCCTCCTCCTCCTGCCAACCACTAGCAGCAGCGGGCGGGGGAAATGGTGGGAACCCTAATGATGAGCACGTCACCACCGAGTCTGTGTCGATCTATGGAGAAGGTCCGGGGCCAAGAGCGGGGCATAGCGCTACGATGCTCGATCGTCGTCTTGTCATCTTCGGGGGGTCGCACGGCTCGAAATACCTAGGGGAGATGTTTGTGTTGGACACGGACCCCGTTCCCTCGCCTTTGGTGAGTGCTCCGTCGTGTGTGCAGTTGGTGGGAAGGCATTTAAGGCAGTACTTTGACCGGGAGGACTTTTCGGACGTGACCTTTATGGTGGAAAATAAGCCCTTGCAGGCCCACCGGCTAGTGTTGAGTATCAGCAGTGATCGGTTCCGGGCCATGTTCTCGTCGGGTTTCCGGGAGTCGTCGGAGAGGGAGATTCATATTGAAGAGGGCTCTTATGAGATTTTCAAGTTAATGCTGGAGTATATCTACACGGGGGAGCCTCCTTACGTGCTGCAAGTAGGAAGTCAGACCGACCCAATGATGGCCGCGGAGCTCTTGGCGCTGGCAGATCAATACATGCTCGATCACTTAAAGCAATTGTGCGAGGCGCGGTTGACGGAGGAAGTGAGGGAGGACACGGTGGAATCGATATTGGAGTTAGCGGAAAGGTCGAATTCGTGGCAGTTGCGGGCGGTTTGTAGGCATTATACTCGGAATCGGGAGATGGAATTTGGGTCGTGAGCTCGCGGGACGGGGGAGGGGGATAATACACGTAGGGAAATTATTTGGATAGGCAGGTATTGGTAGAGTAAAATAGGGGGGTAGATAGAGCGCTTGAAGGCGTTTAATGAGCGTGCTTGTCCGCAGGCGGCGAGCGGGGCTTTTGCATTGTGTGAGCGAATTGAACAAAGAAGGGAAAATGTTGATAAGATAGAAGAAGAAGCAGCAGCAAAGAAACAACTAATTAAAGCAAGCAATGATCTCGACAATTCTCATGCAATTTGTGTCACATTTGGCTTTCTCTCTCTCTTTACTATGGCCAATGAACTTACTGTTCGGCCCCTGCTCATTCTTCTAACTTATCGTCTTGTTCAAGCTCCCACCCAAACTCATCGATCTTCCCTTCTTTAATCAACAGCGCCACCCGTTCCTTCTCCGCTCTCTGCGCAAGTTCCCCCGCCTTCGCCTCCTCCTCCTCCTCTTCCTCCTCCTCCCCCTTCTCGCTCAACCGGCCCTCCGCCATCTCCCACCACTCCTCCTCCTCCTTCCCCTTGGTCTGCGGCCATATGTTGGAAACCACATTCATCATATCCTTAGGCACAGGCGCCACCAACCGCAGCGGCACCCCAGTGACAGGATGAGCCACCTCCACCCTCAACGCATGCAACATCGGCCTATTAATACCCCACCGTCGCTTCGCTCGTCCATTCCACTGGGCATTTCCGTACAAATCATCCCCCAAAACAGGATTGCGTCGATGCTGCAAATGCACGCGAATCTGATGCGTACGCCCCGTCTCAATCCCCACCTCCACCACACCCAACCGCCCATCATACGCCAACGTCTTAACCGTACTTCTTGCCGTCCTCCCCACCAAAGGCGTGCTCCCCGAGTTCCCTCCCCGGCCCATCAACAGCTCTCCCTCATAAGTCGACTCTCCCTCATCATCCGAATCCACCTCTTCCTCCTCCCCCTCCTCCTCCTCCACCTCCTCCTCCACCGCATGATCCAAACCCCCTCCTCCTCGATGGACAGAGGAATAGGCCACCGGCGCCCGAGCCTTCATCGCCACGGCCATCCGCTGTCGATCCCGAGGATGACGACCAATAGGGACATCAATCACTGCTCCTTCCGTAGAGGGGTTCCCAATACTAATAGCCAAATACGTCTTATTCACCCGTCGCTCAGAAAAGGCAGCCGACAACGCAGCATGTGCCCGGGCGGTTTTAGCCGCAAGGAGGACGCCGCTCGTGCCTTTATCCAGACGGTGGACTACACCAGGACGACCCTCGCTCCCGGGGGTTGCTTCGATGCTCCCCCCCCCGCGGGCGACGTGGAAGAGGAGGGCATTGACAAAAGTCCCGTTACGATTGCCAGGAGCAGGGTGCACGACCATGCCCGGTGCCTTGTTAATTGCAATTAAGTGCTCGTCTTCGTAGAGAACAGTAAGAGGAATATCCTCTCCTAAGATCTCGTCTGACATGCCCACTGCGGCGTGTTCCTGAATTTCGACCTTGTCGCCTTCGACGAGCTTGAGGCTCTTGCGGGCCGGGATGCCATTAACAAAAACCAGCCCCCGGTCCAGTAAGTCCCCTAGCGCGCTACGGCTTTGCATGGGCAGGCGCAGGGCCAAGAAGCGGTCGACACGCACAAGTGAATCGGAGGCCTCCACGATGAAGGTCTCTTGAGCAGGGCCCTTGATCGCGGGAGTGTCTTGCAGAGGTTCCTCCTCGGTTGTGGCTGCTGCTGCGGCTGCTGCTGCGGCTGCTGCTGCTGCTGCGGCGGCGGCTGCAGGTGTTGGTGCGCGTGGTCCTGGTGCGGCTCGGGAGGGTTTGACGGTCTTTGGGGACTTTGAGGGCTTGGCCTTTTTGAAGGCAGGGGAGGCCGGGCCTGGTTGGACGACGCCGAGGCTCAATAGCTTTTGCTCCAGCAGAGCGAGCTCGTCCTCGGCGTCTCGCTTCTGCTCCCGTCCACGGCGTTGCCAGGGCGGTTGGTTGGCCGCCATTAGGATGGTGCTTGTCTTGCGGTGTTGTTGCGTGGAGGAGGGAATGGAGGCCGGGAGGCGGACAAAGCCATGGACGCAGGATATTATTTGGCTGAGTGCTGCCACCACCAGCCACGCCGCTCTTCTTCTTATTGTACGATGCATGTGCTCGGTCGTCATGGCTTGGCGGGGCAAGGGCTGGAGTGCTGCTGCAGCAAGGGAGAAGTGATGAGCGCGATGATGCTGCTGATGATGCTGCTGCTGCTTGGTTGATGTTGATGGTTGGTGTTCTCTCGCTTGACCCTGTGGTGGGTTGTGGTGGTGGGTGGGAAGGGGGGGGCAGTGGTCAGCATCACGAATATGTCCTTCCAGTGGTTAGTTGGATGCATGCGAGCGAGACGCCCACGACCACGAGGAGGACCTGCCGCAGCATTTCCTGGTACGCACTATCTTTCGCTTCGATTTTGCGCGCGAGGCAGGCGTTGGCAATCAAGCAAGCCGTTGGGGAGTTTAGAGCTCACTCTTGGTCCCGTGAATCGGCGTTGCGCGCACCGCACAAGCCACCGCGCAAGGCCTGGACAGCCACAAACAAAGTGGTCACGACCTGATCCAAGCCATGGTCCACACACTCAAGGCGGTGGTACCAAGAAAAAAGTAAAAAGGGAAGGAGAACAGGAAGCTCCGACAGGAACACACAGACGCACGCCGTCAGTTTCTCCGTTGAGAAGAGAGGAGCTACACTTTCGACTGCCCTTCTTCTTCTATGATGCAGCTGGTCGTCGTTTGGCCAATTGTGGCTTGCCCTCGAAAAGCGTGACGACTCAAGGCCTTGTCCACGGCACGCCTCCACGGAGTGTGTCCACGCACACACACCCCGCGTTCGGCCCATGTCATGCACCGGTCGACGCTGCGAAGCTTCCATGCCCTGCGCACGAGTGTCAACATGCACGCCTCCAGGAGCGGTTGAGCAACGCACCCTCTTCATACACATGCGTCTCCAAATTCATACACATGCGTCTCCAAAACGTAGTCAACCACTCACCCACCCCACCCCACCCACCCCACCCACCCTCACACACCACGCAGAGAAGAAACGATTACCACCACGGCCACGGCGCCTGTCTAGCCCCCCCCCGCAGCATCGCCTCGCCGTCGTCGGGTGAAACCCCAAGAGGGCATCAGGGGAGAACACAGACGCGCGCGCTGTCAACATGAGTGCTGCACGCACCCCTCCTCGCACCCACGGGGCCGGTCTCACGACGGACACCTCGGAAGGCGTGCCCTTGTTGGGCTTCGCCCCCGCGGAAACGGCCACAGCCCCTACGACGATGAACAAGGAGCCTTTGATTGGCTTCTCCGAGGCGCATCTGCTGCAGCAGGTGCATGGGGCCGGCGAGACGACCATGGCGAGCTTCAGCCGGGACTCGACGCGCTCAGGCTCCATGGACAGCACGGCCTCGTTGGGACACAAGGCGGACGCCGAGTTGATGGTAACTTTCTCGACCGAGATGCACCCCACCGGGACGGGCAGCTCCAAGAAGATGGACATGATCATGAAGCCGGCGGGCTCGGTCGCCGGACAACCACCACCCCCTTCGCGCACACACCGCGAGAAGGACCACGCCGCCGCCTGGGAAGGGAATGGCGAGTCGTTGCTCCTCTGCCTCAAGACTAAATACCCCTCCTCGTCCGCGCCCGCGTCCTCCCCCTATGCCACCCCTCCCTCCGCAGCCAAGGAAAAGAATCAACGCACGCGTGCTTTGTCGTGGGGGGAGCAACCGACCTTGACGGGTGTGCATGCGCAGCTGTCGTCGTTTGGGTCCGCGACGTCTATGAAGACCAAGCCGAGTGAGGAGTGGGCTCGGATGGAGGAGGAGGAGGAGGAAGAGCAGCAGCAGGGCGAGGGAGGAGAAATGGAGGAAGGGGAGGTGGTGGAGGAAGAGGAGGAGGAGGAGGAGGAGGGGGATGCGAAGATGGTGGTGGCTTTTCGCCAGGCAGCCTCGTCATCGTCGTTTGCGGATTCTGAGTCTGGAGGACGCTCGAAAGGGTCGTCATCATCGTCGTCGTCGGAGGGAGAGGGGGAAGAC
>Ga0105054_10011596_pt1 | contig 10951 bp, 11 predicted proteins | sample BON02_FD_78091 | JGI IMG/M metagenome (GOLD analysis project Ga0105054, IMG submission 78091) | Freshwater microbial communities from Lake Bonney liftoff mats and glacier meltwater in Antarctica - BON-02 (megahit assembly) | ecosystem: Environmental > Aquatic > Freshwater > Ice > Glacier... | reverse complement strand
GGACTCGTTTGCTGTTACATTGTTAGGCTCCCATCATATGGATGGGACGTATCAGGGCTTCACTGATAGAATATATCGGCTCCGCTCAGGTGCATAAGAAGACCTAGGTAACAGAAGAACGCTCTGCTATCCAGTTATTGGTGGGCTACTGGTCAGCTCTGACATCAGCCATTTAACACCATCTTTCAATGCCACATTGGCCCCTTTCTTATTGCGAGCGCTTGACCAAATGTCGGCGCCTGGGCTGAAATGATGATCGCTAATAATAAAATTTCATTTGAAGCTATTATCCTTGCGGTTGCGGTAGCGCTATTAGCATTCGTGCCCCTCATGGCAGCAGCTCCAACAGCTTCTGCTGCTGTTAATTGGACGCTCCCTTTAACGCCAAATTCAATTGCTCCTTGTCTTGGTGCAGCGGCGCGTGATCCACTAAATCAACCTTGCTTTAATTCCAGCTTGCTGTTCTCAGTTGTTCCGTCACCGGCAGATGTCCGACTTGGTAAAGGAGTGATGACAAAAGGTAGCATTTGCAGCGCCAGTACAGACCGCAAAGAAGGGCAGCTGATAATTTGCAGCTTTGGTGTTCCGGCAAGCCAAGCAAAACAGCAAGTTGCTTTAATTGGTGACAGTCATTCCTTGAAATGGCGAACTGGAATGTATCAAGCAGCAATCAGCCGTGGCTGGCGTGTCACCTCAATTGGCAAAGCTAGATGTCCTTTCTCAACTACTGAAACAACGGCTCGAACGCCTGAAGAGCTGCGCAGCTGTCAGCAATGGAAACGTGAACTACCGGCCTGGCTCCGGCGCAATCCGCAAATCAGCACAGCTTTCGTTTCCGGGAAACCACCAACACCTTCTAACGCGGCTGAAATGGCGCGAGCAATTCGCGGATACCAACAACAATGGAAGAAGCTGCCAAAATCAGTCAAGCGTATTATTGTCCTGCGAGATAATCCGCGAACTCTTGATTCAACACTGCCATGCATTGAGCAAGCCATGGCAGCTGGCAAGCAAGCCGGCTTGGCTTGCGCACTGCCTCGTGCAGCTGCCCTGGACGCTTTTCCTGACACAATTGCCTTAGCTGCACGTGCCTTAAAGAAACCTAATTATGGTGTTATTGACCTAAGCAAGTTTTATTGTGACGCTAAGCTCTGTTATCCAGTTATAGGCGGACTACTTGTTAACTCGGATTTGGATCATCTCACGCCAGCTTTCAGTGCCACATTAGCGCCATTTATGCTCCGCGCATTGGATAAAGGTCGTTGGCTAAGTCGCTGAGCCATGGCTAGCTCTAGATTCCGTATTTAAAAGAACTAGGACTTTGCTTCTCCTGTCCATAGCTGCTGTAAAGTTAGTTAACTATGTTTGACCCGCTGCAAACAATAATTGATACTCACCGCTGGCATTCCCAGAGCGCATTGTTACTAGGGCAGAGTTTGCGCCAACAATTTCCGGAAGTATGCCCTTGGCAGCTTGATCTCTTTCAGCGCCGGTTCGCTGAGCAACTTGAAAAATTAGAAACTTGGCCTGAGCATATGGAAGGATTGCCATGGACTACTCAGCAGCGCAAAGCGCGTAGGCAGCTAACGCGGACCGTTAAAAGGCGATGGCGCGGGGAGTTAAGGACCGCTCTTGAAGTCTGGTCAGTGAGCTGTGCTTATGCTGCAGCGGCGGAGGTCAGGGCGGCAAAATTATTTGCTAACAATTTTTCTCCTCAGAGATGATAAAGTATTAGTAAGAGCTACTGGAGAAAACCTTGACTGCCAAGAAAACTGATAAGAAAACTGCTAAAAAAAGTCCTTTGGAGGAACTAGTTTCCGCTCATCAAGTAGATGAAGATAACTTTGATGATACTAGCAAAGTCAAGCAAGTGATGGCTTCGCTAGATGACGGGCAAGAAGAAGTTGCTTCCGGACCAACTCCTAAAGAAGTATCTGAGGCTGTCTATAGTAAAAAGCAACTGGCTTCAGTTGAGCGTCCTAATGGCGATCTTTACAGGCCTCGTAAAATGCGCTCAGCTGGAATCACTGACGTGGAGACCTTGCGGGCCTGCCGCAAAGATGAACTTCCAGTGCTGCTTTCAGGCTATCCTGGCTGCGGCAAAACAGCAATGATGGAAGCCGCCTTCGGAGAAGACCTATATACGGTCGAAGGCCACGGCGAATTAGAAGTATCAGAGCTACTTGGTTCCTGGCAGCCTAACATTAATCAAGCGCCAGCTGGATGGTATATTAATCCTGATGATGACCAGCAAGGCCGTTTTTATGATGGAAAAGAATGGACTGAGCAAGTCAAGCCAAAAGGCCCTGATACTTTAGAAGCGCCGCCTCCCTACATATGGAAAGATGGCCCTTTGTTATGTGCCATGAAAGAAGGCAAAGTGCTTTTTGTTGATGACATTACTTTGATTCCGACTCAAGTTCTGCCTCGTTTGCATTCCGCTATGGATGGCCGCAAAGTAATTAGGGTTCATGAACATGACAGCGAACAAGTTGCCGCCAGTGAAGGCTTTTTCGTAGCTGGAGCTCATAATCCAGGAGCGCCAGGAGCAGTCCTCTCTGAAGCTTTAGCTTCCCGTTTCCTGGTCCAGTTCGAAGTCGAATCAGATCTTTCATTAGCCTTAGAGCTTGGAGTGCCCCGAACCGTAGTTCGTGCTGCTAGGAACATGCGTAAGCGGCGCCAGGAAGGCTCTGTCTCCTGGGCTCCTGAAATGCGCGAACTGTTAGCTTACCGGCGAGTAGCTGAAACGCTGGGTAGGAAAGCTGCTGCTGATAACATGGTTGGCGCTGCTCCACCAGTAGCCCGTGAAGCACTAATTGAAGCATTAGGCAGCTCTTTCCCTGGCGTTGAAGCTATGCGCTTGAACGAGTAATCTTAAGCCGGACATGACCTACTTTAGGGATATATAAACGGCGTCCTTTAATTGTGACACGCTGCGGAATTCTGAATGGCTCCCGACTACGGCCTTTGGATTTAAATTTCGGATATTTAGCGCGCTTAGTAAAAAAGTTCAGGAAGCTTGACCGCAAATCAGCTAAAGCTTGCTGTTGCAGCTGTGAGTCAACATTTTTCAGCCAAGCCGTTTCGGGCTGATGCTTAAGTTGAGTTAGTTCAGCTGATAATTGCTGTAAAGGAATTGTTTTGTGATGTTGCTGATAGTATTTCTGCCAACGATTCAAAGCCCAATTATAAATGAACCTTTTCGAACCGGCCGCTTGAGCTAATTTAGCTGCTTGGCTGGGATTCGGTTCGAAGCGAACTTTGATGGCTTTGCGCTCCATGCTAGTTAACATCATAGCACTTTCAGCATTATAATTGCTTATTTTATCTTCCTGGGGTTCTGCATCCCACCCTTAAAAGGGTGGGCTTTCCGCCCCAGACCCCAACTGCTGTAAGTTATTAGCATGGGCAGACAAGCCAAAACTGCAGCTGGTGCAATTCTAAGACAAAAAGTAGCTGCTACTGTCTCCCCGTCAGCAGCTGGCAAAGACTGGGCTCAGCTTTCAGGTCATTATACTGAATTAGCTGAAATAAGAAGTGAGCGCAATGACTTGAACGTAATTTGTGCTCCTGAAGCAGCCCTGGGTCATCCTGGTTACTACATGCCAGCTGCAGCGCGGATTGCTTTAGATGGATCTATTCTGCCTGAATCTCCTGAAAATTTGGACACTGACAATCCGGAACATTTTTCGGCTCTATCATCTTTGCAAGGAGTTTTTGTTCATGAACTAGGGCATGCCTCTCATACTGATTCAATGCGGGAAGCATTAGAAGGAGAAGAAGGTCCTTCATCGATGCTGTTGGAAGAAATCCGAATGGAAGCTCGCGCTGTTGAAGATCGAGACAAAGACGCTATTTGGCTGCGAGCTGCTTCCTGTCAATTAATTCTTGAAGGTGAAATGGGACAAGCAGAGCCGCAGACTAAAAGTCAAGCAGTACAAGTGGCAGTGCTAACCGAAGGAAGAGTAATAGCCGGATCTCTTAAGCCAGCGGATGTGGCCGGCGTTTCCAAAGCACTGGATACTATTTTTGATCCCGAAGAACGCCAGCAATTGAAAGAAATCCTTGAAGGAGCTGTCAGCGTTAAAGACGGCGACACACAGACCATGACCGAACTAGCTGGAAAGCTCAGAGAATTAGCTGGCGAGCCAGCAGGATGGCAAGTAGGAGAAGGAGGAGAATCAGATCAGCTTAGCGATCAGCAAGCTGAGCACCTCCAACAAGCAGCACAGGCCGCAGCAGAAGGAGCCGCTTCAGATGCGGCCACTGAACTAATCCATGATGCCGAAGGCGCTGAAGTTGACAAAGCTTTGCAAGACATCGAAAAAGATGACAGTAAAACAGGGCCGACTAAGCCAGGAGGCGACACAGGGACACCAGGAGGCGGGATAGGAGCTCCTTCCGGAAGGTCAATGCATGCTTCACTGCGCGAGCCTACTGAGCAGGAGCGACGGGCACGACTTAAACTAACTGAGTTATTGCGTCAAGCTCGCTGGCGTGATCGTGATACTTGCAAAGTGACTTCTCAGGTGCCACCTGGCCGACTGCGGGCTAGGGAAGCAATGCGCGGTTCAGCTGAGCAAGCTTTAGGGCGGATGCCTACTGCTCGGCCTTGGAAAAAAACCCGCCGCAAGCGAGTCGAGCAACCCAAATTACGAGTTGGCCTGGTAGTTGATGTTTCCGGATCAATGGGATCAGTGATCCCGACTGTCTCTTCTACTATGTGGGTTGTAGCTAACTCAGTTCATGATGTTGGCGGGAAAGCAGCCGGCTACTCATTTGGAGATTCATGGAATGTAATAGTTGATGGCACAAAACCTCCTGCTCAAGTAACTAGCTTCGGTCAAGGAGGCGGAACCATGAACCCTGGCCAAGCCATTCTTCGAGCTGAAGCTGACCTGGAAATGGGAATGCCGGGCCCAAGAGTACTGGTGATTGTTTCTGACGGAGGATGGGCTTCGACAGCTGATGGTGATCTGGCCGACCGCGAAATAGAACGACTGATGGCTCAAGGAGTAGCAGTTCTACAAGTTAACGTTGATTTTGATCCTGTCCAGCATCCTGCTAATCGGATCTGCATCTTAGATTCAGTAGATGAAATTCCTGAGATCATCGGCGGCGCTTGCCTGGCCGAGCTTTCGGCAGCTTGAGAGTTCGGCGTCAGCTGAGCCTCTCAACTGTCAAAGTGAGCTCGAGCTTTCGGCGTCAGCTGAACCTCTCATCTGCCAAAGTGAGCTGAGGCTCTGAGAGAAGTCCTGCGGACTCTCTCGAAGAGGCGAAGCGAGCTGAGCTCGAGCTTTCGGCAGCGTGAGAGTTCGGCTAATTAAGCTAGAATCCAGGACTTTTCTAAGCTGCCTAAAAAAATAAAATTAATTATGCGCGTTTTATTGTCAGTGCAGTAGATTGAAATAATACAGCTGAGAGCCGGATGGTTCTTTTAACCCAAACAGGAGATTTTAAGACATGGACCGCAATAAAAAAGACAGCAGCGAGACAACAGGCAAGACCTTCCAGTCTGAGCAAAACACAAGCTCTGATGATATTGCTCGCCAGCAACGCGAACTTCAAGTGGAAAATGATATGGCTGAACGTGAAATCAATGCCATGCGCCAGCGCCAACGCGATCTAGCTGACTCGCAGCTGATTCTGACTCGTGCTGAGCAGAACGCAGTCGAGACTAAGCAGGCTGCTAAAGAATCATCTGAGCAAATTCGCTTTGAAGCTGAAGCTTATAGCTCTCGCATTCATCAGAATGCTGACTCATATTCAGAAGACGTCCGACTGCAAGCTGAATCATCGGTTGAGCAAATGCGGATGGATTTGCATAAAACAGCTGAACTGCAAGCAGATTCAATTCGCAAGAACGCTCAGATCGCTGCTTCCGGATTAGTTGCTAAAGCACGCGAAGAAGCCAGCTCACTGCGAATTGCAGCTGAAGAGTTACTTAGGGTCTCACAAGCTGAAGCTTCAGAGATTACTGCTATTGCTCGCCGGCAGTCAGATAAGCTGCTGCAAGCCGCACGGGATACTGCTGACAGGGCAACAGTTGATGCCAGCAGCCTGTCAGAAGCAACTCAGATTCTGATTTCTAACCTGGAGTCAGTTACCAGCCGGGCCAGTGATGATTTGCAGCACATGCACAAAGTGCTTTGTGATCGCCTGGAAATTGATACTATCGAAGCTCAGCTTCGCACTGAAGAGATTGGTCAGGAATGGCAGGAGACTTTCGCTGTTGAAGCCAAAGTCTCAGCCGGCCAGCTGTCAGAAGGCAGCGAAGACCAGCCGACTGAAAGCGACAGCGAGTAGCAAATCAGCACTAAAAGAGATTTGCAGCATTAAAAAGGCTGGGCTTTAAATCCAGCCTTTTTAATGTCCTCGTTTGGAAAATGTTAGCTGACAGCAACTTCAGTCCAGGTGAGTGACAAGGAATTCGATTTTTTCAGGATCTTCGGCTTCTAATAAGCGACATAAAGCCCAGCCTTCGCCTTCATACCAGATCTCTGGCTCATCTATTAAAGCATGAGCGTAAACGACAGCCGCTTCCGGACTTTCAAAAGCTCTCGCTGAGCGAAGCGCTTTTGACCATTTAGCTCCGCGTAGTTCAATAACCCAGGAGCTCACTAGTGGCTCCTGATCTCCGAAGCTCGCTCCATTACTAAGCGAACTGCGCCTTGGATGTTGCCCATTGTGTCACGCACCATCCAGCGCTTGCGTTCTTTAATTTCAGCTCTTAACATCGGGCCTGAAACGCCTTCTTCTTTAAGTTGCTCTTCTAATTTCTTATCAAGAGAAGAAATCCAATGAGCAACATAATTAGCTTGACCTTCTTCTGACAATCCATACTGGCCTGAAATAATATAAGCCGCTGATTCAGCTTCAGCTTCTTTGCGGGCCCGGTCATCATGATCTTTATATCCGGAACGGCCGGAATGCATTAAAGCATGGCCCAATTCATGAGCTAAAACTCGGGCTTCTTCTTGTTCTGATAATCCGGGACGAGTGACAATTATCGGACGCTTATCAATTTCAGTAAAGAAGCCTCCCGCTGAAGGATCAGATACTAGGGTAGCGTTAATCTTAGAAGCGTCAGGATGGTTAGGGTCAGAGATGCCTCCTCTGTAAACATCAATTCCTTGCTCGGAAGCTATCTGACATAACTCCGAAACGGCTTGCTCGGCGGCCGGTGTGGATTCCAAATCAGTGTTTAACGGATTACCATTCTCATCAAGGATTGGTCGGCATTGACTAATGTCGAAGACTGAAACAGAACCAAAATAAATTCCGTATTGCTTTTTACCATTATTATCCAATAATGGTTGCTTCGTTTTAGGATCTTTACGCAAATAGTTTTTAGGAGCCAGAATATGTAGCCCTTTCTGGCCTTTCTCAACTTGATACCCGAGCTGCTCCCAACGTCTAAAGCCGGCCAAGCGAGTGATTTCCATGCTACGAAAATGAGCTTGAGAGCGAGCTAAGCCAATATTGCCATATGAGTAACGCCAGAGCTCTCCGGAGCGCATTTCTTTAATCCAGTCAGTGATCTTCTGGGGATTCTCAATAGCTTCCTGAATGTGGCCTTCCAGCTCTTTTACTTGAGCGTTGACTTGATCACGCCGCTCAGCTTGCTTTTCAGGAGATACAGTTTTACGACGTTTAACTGAGCGCTTGCGAGGACCTTGTTTTGTTAGTTCAGATTCCGCTCTTGAATAAGATAATGCTTCACTAATTGCAAGATCGCAACCGCCTTTTCCTTTACCCATATATTAAGTCTGCGCCAGTTCTGTTAGATTGCAACTACTATTGGATAAAATCGGACAAAAATCTAAGAACGCTGATCTTTCAACCATTTACGATTAGCACTGGTTCGCTTCGCAACTATCGAGGTTGGTCTTGCGACCAACTCGCAAGTCGCTCAGCTCTGACACGAAGGGCAATGATGCGTGCCGCGTCCGGCGACAGTGCTTTTCTGTATTTTAAAACCGCAACGAGGGCAGGGCAACCCGCTGCGGCCATAAACGGCCATTCTTTGTTGCATCTCACCTTTAGATCCGTCAGCGTGACGATAATCAGAAAAAGATGCCCCTTCCCCTTCCAGAGCGCGAGTGATGATTTTACTGCGGGCCAGGTTAAGATGCTCCCATTCTAAATCAGTTAACGATTCCAGGGGGCGGACAGGCAATAAGGCAGATTCAAAGCAGATTTCGTCAGCTAAATAATTACCAATTCCAGAAAGTCGTCCTTGATCCAATAAAGCTGCTTTAAGCTTAATTTTGCCGGAACGCAAAGCTGCTTTAAGTTGCTGATCAGTGATCGTCAGCGCGGCATCAAGGCCAATTCGATCCCCGAGCGCATCCTGGGCTTGCTGAGCACTCTGAAAGACTTGAGCATGGCCGAAATGGCGCGGATCACTGTAATAGACCGGGCCCAGCGAAGTAGACAGTTTAGCTACTAAGTGGCGGTCAGGATGTTGCAACAACCAATTACCAGCTAAACCTAGTCCGCTGATTAGTTGTCGCTGATCCGAAAAATTAAAACGCAATCTTTTTCCCCAGCGATCAATACTCTCAATTTGAAGCCCAGCAAGCCAACACAGATCCCCTTCGGTGACCCAGCCAGGATAGAAAACTTCGAAGCCTTCCAAATCAGCTCCTTGAAGGGACCGGTTTAGCTGATCAGCTAAGATTTGGACTTCAGCTAGTTCAGGCATACTAAAATCTACACCTAAATTGATACCACAGCCGCCTAGTCATAGTATGATTAGATTATGTTCCAGATTTTAAGGATTAGCTTGTTTGTTTATGCTCTGTCTTTGCTGGGCAGCCGTTGGGCTAGAAGCGAAAGCCAACGGTTGGATATTGTCGAACAAGCTTCCTGGAAAAGCCGCTACTCGTTGCCTGCCTTCCAAGACGGAGAAAGCCAATCCTGGCAGGCAGTGGAAGATCTGGATTGCCATCGAGCAGGGCCTGATGGCTGATGCCTGGAATACTCGCGACGGGCAAGCTGATGACAGACAGCTACCCAAAGCTGGAGATGACCTGGCCGCTGCCCAGCGTCAGGCCGCTTCTCCTGGTCGCTCCAGAGCTTCAGTAGAGCAAGCTGAGCAGCAGCAGCAAGCTGAGCGCTTAGCTGAGCTGGAAGAGCGCTCAAAGCGTCAGAGAGCGCTTGATAAGCTGGCCAGGCCATGGTTATGGGTGGTGGTGCTGATCCTGCTGGTCTTGACGCCAATCACCTTGACGGTATTACCCCTAGTCAAAGAAGCTTTAACTCCGCCTCTTTCAATCAGTCAGCTAAATAGCCAGCAGGATACTTTACAGCTGCAAGCTGAAATCAGGCTAGGGGCTGCTGTTAAGCCTCCAGCAGTTAAAAAAAATTCGCAATATTTTATTCTCACTTATCGAGTTAAAGCTGGATCTAAATTATTCCAAGGCGGAGTGACTACTAGTTCATGTAGGCTGATTATGCAAGTCAGCCGGATTAATACTCCTCATGCCAAGCTGATAGGCCAAGTCGTCTCGCAGCAAGGATGCTTTAAGAAGTGAAGGCGGCAGTCCTCTACCTTAAGAAATAGTTAGGCCGCGCTTAGCATAACGCCAAGTACCGTAAAAGACAATCAGGCTGACTACCAGGCCAGCACCAAGAGCGAAAGATGGCCAGAGCTGCAATAGTCCATAAGCTCGGCCGGTTACTAGCCATTCAGGCAAGTTGCGAACGTTACTGCCGAAAGAAGCTGAGATGCGAGGATCAACCCACCAGCCAGCCAGACAAGCTATCAGAGAAGCGATCAAAGTCACTGTTAGCAGCTGGACTAGCAAAGGAGCAGTAATCGCCCACAGTGAGCCTCCTACTGAGCTCATAGTGGCCACTGAATGCTGCTCGGAATGAATTACGGTCCGCACCACAGCCATAATTACCATTACGGCCACTAAAGCCAGTAGAGCAGCGCCAATTAAAGCCATTTGACGCAAATAATTAGAGACAGCTGAAAGTTTCTTAACTAGATCTTCCAAATAAGTGGCCTGATCCACTCCTGGTAATTTAAGCACTTCCGAGCGGACTTGAGCCATTTTAGTAGTATCAGTGACTGAGATTTCTAATGCTTCAGCGAAAACCCAGGCCGCCGGAGCGCTTTTTAGGTCACGCATGTTGCGCACAAAACGCTGCTGAGCTTCTTTCTCAGAGACTATATGAACGCTCTTTACATAAGGAAGTTTCTCAACTTGACCGGCCAGTTTTTTAGCGTCCACTGTTGACTTATAATTCTCGGAATTTTGGGCCAGTAAGGCGGTCACTACTAGTTGATCATCAACCTTAGAAGCAGCTTGGCTGGTATGAGCAGCAGTCGAAACCATGATGTAAACCACGAACAATAGTAAAGCAATCACAACTCCAGTGATGTAGCTCCAGAAGCGATTTCGGTTCAGGAGCCGCATTCCTTGCAGGAAATAAAGCTTAGTGTAATAAATAGTGCTACTGGTCATCTTTTAGAACCTACTTCGTTCTTCAGCGATTGTCGCAATCCAATTTTCAGTCTTTGCTGAAAGGGAGATGTTTGATGCTGATCTGATGTTAACTAGATGGCGGCAGTTTTGTCTGATTAGCTAGCAGATCTGCTCTAAGCAAGGCATACTTATTTAATGGGGAAAGGATCACAATCAGAATTAGGATCAGCAATGACCATCGAAGGGCCATACCCAGGGATTCAGCTGACCATTAATCAAGGTAATTGCTCAGAATTAGTAGAGCTGTTGGCTGATGGGAAGCCAACAGCACTGATTATGCGAGGTATTTCTGGTTCAGGTAAATCAACCATAGCTGAGCATTTAAGCCAAAAATTTACTAGGTCCCGCATTCATTCGACCGATTCTTTCCATGTTCAGGACGACACTTACCGTTTTCAGCCTGAGCGGTTAGGTGAGTTCCATCAGGCTAATCAACTGGCTTTCAGTCAATC
>Ga0105054_10011595_pt1 | contig 10951 bp, 9 predicted proteins | sample BON02_FD_78091 | JGI IMG/M metagenome (GOLD analysis project Ga0105054, IMG submission 78091) | Freshwater microbial communities from Lake Bonney liftoff mats and glacier meltwater in Antarctica - BON-02 (megahit assembly) | ecosystem: Environmental > Aquatic > Freshwater > Ice > Glacier... | reverse complement strand
GGCAGCACCAAACCCTATCAAGATTACTTGCTTAATCCGGACAAGGTCTATGATCTTCGTACCGTCATCCTTCCTAAAAATGAGCAGGACGAATATCATTTTCGCTATATTCAAGATAGGTTTGTAATGGCAGGGCTTAGAAAAACCAAGGAACTAAAATCCAATTCCCAAGGAACCATAATTAGCCTAACGGATTTTCAAACAGATACCAGCAGTAATAGGATCGCTGCGCAATTCTATCCTGTTCATATAGGGGAAATAGCAGGAATATGGGGAAGGATCATTGTTTTTATTTCAGGTCTAATTCCTATAACCCTATACATAACAGGTCTAAGGTTGTACTTATTAAAAAGGAGAAAATGATTGATATTTAAACCTTAAACTTAGTATCTAAAACTAGATATCCCAGATTTATTAATTCCATTGTATTACAACACCTTTAGTAACACTTTCTATAATTAAACCACATTTAAAGGAATTCCCCATATAAGCCAAAATACACAGCTCGTTTCTACTATCTAATTTCTTAGGGATATACCCCCTAATTGCATATAGACCCCACTTCTAAAAATTATTTTGATACCATTCGGTTGTTGGAAATTGACGAATTAGGTTCTTGATACCTTCTTTCGATATAGGCTTCACTAAATATCCCGAAAGTGTACTAATTTCTTGCGCCTTAGCTATATCCTGGGGATTGTTGGATGAGGTAAGAAGGTAAATATTAACATCCTTCTTTAGTTCAGTTTGAAATGATTTGTATTCACTCAAAAACTCCCAACCGTCCATAAAAGGCATATTTACGTCCAAGAGGATGATATCCGGAAGGTTCTTGGCAGTGCCAAGATTCTGTTTTAAGTAATCGATTCCTTTTTCACCATCGGAAAAAAACTTAATCTTTATATCCGGGTTCACTTCGGCGATGGTATTCTTCATGATAAACTGAAAAATTTCATCGTCATCGATTAAAAAAAAATGTAATTCATTCATAGCTGTCAAATGTTATTTTAAACTTGGTACCCTTACCCAATTCACTAGTTACTTCTATTTTGGCATTTAACGACTCCAGCTGTGTTTTTACCAAAAACAACCCCATTCCTTTCCCAGAAAGTTCACGGTGAAACCTTTTATACAATTTAAAAATGTCCTTGCCGTGACGATTAAGGTCCATACCCACACCATTATCCTCAAATACCAATACTTTTTTCTTGTTTTCCAATAAACTCCGTATATGAATAACGGACTTATTATTGGGATCTCTATATTTTATGGCATTTGATAATAAGTTCTGAATTACGCTCTGCATATAGATTTTTGAAAATTTTATTTCTTTCCATCCTCTAAAATCCGTCTTTACCTCTATCGTCTCTTTGTCAAAAGATTCTACAAAAGGTCCAAGGAAGCCATTATAAGGGGCTCCAACACTATATTTTCCAATCCAAGCTGATGGTCTTCATTGAGTATCCGTACATAGGTCAACAAATCATCCACCAACGTATTGACAGCATGGGTAACCTTATGCAATTTTGAAAAATACCCCTTGGCCTCCTCGAAATCTTTTGATTCTGTAAGCATGGATACCAAGGCAGATACACTCGTAGTGGGAGCTCTTAAATTATGGGCAACAATATTGTTATACTCCAAAAGTTGGGCATTGCGAACCTCTAGCTTATTTTGAATGATTGCCAAGGCATGGTTTTTATTTTCCAATTCTGAGCTTTTAACGGCCAGCTCTCTGTTCATTAATTCTAAATTTCTGAAATATTCCCTTTTGGAATTCTCACTTTTAGTTTCAAGAAAAGACATGCAAAAAATAGCCAATATTACCAATGCATTGATTAGTAATACTGCAAAGATTTCTCTTTTAATTCCTGCATTTAAAAGCTTGGAATCTATATGTTTTAAAAGTACCCATTTATTGGTGGTTTTAATGTCCGCCAACTTAAGTTTTAATAAGGGTGTTTGGGACATTTCGTTTTTAAAATCCAATTCGGTCTTTACCCACAAATCCCCGTCCTGCAACAAAGATATAGATCCTTCCGTGTTCAGGGAATCCCATACTTGGGGACGGTCCTCTTTAAATGTAAATTTTTGGCTATTTGGGATCACATGGGCAAACTCTTTTATTGTTTCTTTACTCACCAGATAATTACCCGATCGATCCAATAACATAAAAGGGTATTGGTTGTCCTTTTTCAGCAAATCCAAGAGTTTTGACGCACCAAAATTTATGACCACTACACCTAGTTTGTTCCCTAGACTATCTAAAATGGGTGCTACCCCACGAATCATAGGTTTATATGGCAATTCTATTATGCCGTTTTCCTGATTTAGATCCAATGGGGACAAATAAATTTGATTTTTTCTTAAATCCTTGGTCATCTGAATATAATCCCTATTGGATTTATCCTGAAACGCAACACTCTTAACTATTTGCCCGTTTACTTTCCGATCAAGCCTAAATACTTCCGTTCCTGATAAATTAATAAGTCTAAATTGACTATAACTGTCCATCCCAATTAAAAAATCGCCTATTTCTTTATCTAAATGGGTATTCGTATCCGGGTTAAAATCGCCAGCGTTAAAATGGTATTGCTCCCAATAATAGAGGTTGGCTATCATGGGTTTTAAAAGTTCAACGATTAGTTGTTTTTTATAGGAGAGTTCCTTTTGTTGTAAAGAAATTAAATTGCTGTGCTCCTTTTGATAAATCCATAAAACCGCCAAAACACTCAATATAAGTACTGGGAGATAATATTTGACAAATTTTAAAATTAATCGTTTAAGCAAATTAAAGGCTATTAATATTTAAAGAATGCGCCAACATGGAAGCACAAGTCAATAAGCAATATGTCTATTTGGGGGAAGTTTCAATAATCCGGGTTAACAATAAACTGAAAATCAAATATAAGTAAAATTAAATCTCATAAATCATTTTTTTATTTTAATTCTTGAATGGCAATTAGCCCCACTACAGAAGTTAATTACATCTAACTCGACCAAAATTTAACTTAGCCTGGTGCACATCCCGCGCCAAATTCTTCCCCCCATTTATTGCGCAACCAATATTCACTCCCGATTTTAGAGCCAATCCTAGTCAGATAGCTCTTTCTTAATATTTCGAAACATGAATGGATTATATCCACTTGTCTTCATTTTTACCATAAAAAGTTAAAACTATTTCATAATTTTAAACAACTTGGTTCAATACAGAATTTCCAACTGCCATCAAACAGTGTGGTTATTTAAGCCATTTTGAAACAACAATGTATTAGCAAAATAAGTCTCCAGTGATTTCACACCATGCTAAAGAAGGGTATTGGCTTTTTATATTAACACTAGAAAATCTTGTTTTACAGTTTTCTTAAATTAAAAATGAAGAACCTAGCAAGCCCATGGTATGCTTCCATTGCATTAACAAATTAAAAGCATGTTTAACTATAAAACCATTAACATGAAACCATTAAAAAAAGAGGATATTACACAGGAGGTTTTCGACCTTTATGACGACTATGCCCACAATAGGGTAAGCAGAAGATTGTTTATGGACAAATTATCTACCTATGCGGTTGGAGGGCTTACAGTAGCGTCGCTACTTAGCTTTATTTCTCCGGACTACGTGAAAAAAATCCAGATACAGCCAGATGACCCCAAATTAAAATCGGAATTTATCCGTTACAATTCACCCAAGGGCGGAGGTTCTATAAAGGGTTTGCTTTCAAGACGTGCAGATGCCAAAGCAAAACTACCTGGGATAATTGTGGTTCATGAAAACCGTGGATTGAATCCGCATATCGAAGATGTTGGGCGTAGGGCCGGCCTAGCAGGGTTTATCTCATTGGCTCCCGATGCCTTGACACCCTTAGGTGGTTATCCTGGCAATGACGACGAAGGCCGCGAATTACAAGGTAAGAGAGATCGCAATGAGATGTTGGAAGATTTTATCGCTGCCTTTGAATATTTGAAAGCCCACCCGGAATGCTCCGGCAAGGTTGGTGTAGTCGGCTTCTGTTTTGGAGGTTGGATTTCCAATATGATGGCAGTCAAAGTCCCGAATTTGGAGGCTGCCGTTCCTTTTTATGGAGGACAACCAACTGAAGATATTGAAAAAATAAACGCTCCCATACTACTCCATTTTGGCGAATTGGATAAACGCGTCAATGAAGGTTGGCCAGCCTATGAGGAAGCTTTAAAGAAACACGGTAAAGAATATGAGGCCTATATCTACCCAAATGCAAACCACGGCTTTCACAATGATACTACACCGAGGTATGACAGGGAAGCTGCCGAACTGGCCTGGGGACGGACCATTGATTTTTTTAAGGAAAAGCTGGGATAACGCCCTAATGACCAAAAGCCCAAATACAACATTCCAAACATCTGATTAATTAGAATACTTCTAATACCAATGCGCTCCTCCAATGGATCAGTTATTTTGTAATTGACCCCTTGGTTTAAATAGGCAACTACAGGGAGAGCGTACTAAAGGATATCATGATATAAACTACTATGATTACTACCATTACCGAAGCCACTATATCCCAAATATTATAGCTAGCCTTATTTTCATCCTTCTGTTTATCCGTTACCGTACCAAAGGTAAGACCTGACAACTGTGCTGCCGATGGGGCCGGATAAAACATACTAACTATTACAGCAATTGCTACACAAAGTGCAAAGAAATAGGCGGCAAATACCAACCAATTTATATCAGCGATATTGAACAGAAAACTGCCTTCAGAAAAACTAGATTTCATAATTTCCAGTGTCAATTTGGAAAATCCAATGATCAATCCTCCAACCAAGGTAGCAATGGCCCCGTTGGAATTAATCCGCTTATAAAAAATCCCCAATAGAAATACAGCTGTGATCGGCGGAGAAATATAGGCCTGCACATTCTGTAAGTACTCATAAAGTCCGTCCGAGAGCCTCGTGATTACGGGTATCCATAGTAACCCTAGCCCCACTACAAAAAAGGTGGCAATTTTACCTGTTTTCACTAATTCTTCCTCCGGTTTTTCGGGCTTCAGTTTTTTGTAAATATCTAAGGTGAACAAAGTGGAGCATGAATTGAACACTGATGCCAAGGAGCTCATCAAGGCAGCCAATAATCCCGCCGCCACCAATCCCCTTAGGCCGGAAGGCAAGAGATTGCTCATTAATACTGGGAAAGCCTCATCTGGGTTGTCCCAATGCAGTTTTCCTTGCATTTTAAGGCCCAAAGCCACAACTCCGGGAACTAGAAAAAGAAAAACGGGCATTAGTTTCAAAAGTGCGCCAAAGATACTTCCGCGCCTACCTGCTTTAATATTTTTGGCGGTGAGCACTCTTTGTACAATGACCTGATCGGTACACCAATACCAAATACCAACGATAGTACTTGTAATAAACAATGGTAGCCATGGATAATCAGGATCCGAATTGGGCCGCCACATATTAAAATAATCAACCCCAATGGTTTCCTTTAATTCTCCCCAACCGCCAACGGCCTCCAGCCCCATAAAGCTAAGGATTCCGGCTCCAAGCACCAATACGACTGCCTGTATGGTCTCCGTATAGACTACAGCCCGCATTCCTCCCAAAACGGTATACAGACCGGTAAGTGCTACGGTTGCAACAGCACCAATCCAAAAAGGTATTCCCAAAAGGGCAGAGACCACTATACCGCCAGCATATATGGTTACGGATACTTTGGTAAGTATATAGGCAATCAAGGACACTATTGAAAGTACCCATCTAGATCGAGCATCAAACCTCTTTTCCAAAAATTCCGGCATTGTAAAAACCCCACTTCTAGCATAGAATGGTAAAAACACCCAACCCAACATCAAAACGATCCAGGCATGGAGTTCATAAATCAATAATGGCATTTTGTCCCCAGCCCCATTACCCGCCAATCCTACGACATGTTCGGACCCAATATTGGAAGCAAAAATAGAAGCCCCTACCATAAACCAGCCGATGTTTCTTCCGGCCAGAAAATAGTCCTCCGTGTTTTTTTGTTTTTGCTTTATTACCCACCAGGCAACACCAAGAAGTATCACGAAATAAGCGGTGATTACGACCCAATCCAATAAGTCCAATCCTTTCATTTAATTTGGTTTAGTTGGTTTTTATTTAAACTATTTCATTCAGCTACCGAATAAAATTTACCTAAACTCAATTCTTGAACTTATAAGCCGGGACACCTATAAAACCAGATTTCCGGACAACAAATAAGGATCCGGCCAGGGGTTGTTTTTCCAATTCTGCTGAGCTTAGTCCCTTTCTTGCCGAAGTAATGTAAATATCTTCCAAGGATTCGCCCCCAAAAGCACAAGAGGTAACATTGGAAACCGGAAGTTTTATAGCAGCTATTTTTTCTCCAGTCTTTGGATTCCAACGCGTAATTTGCCAACCTCCCCAATGGGCTATCCACAGCATTCCCTCGTTATCTATGGTCATTCCATCAGGAAAACCTTCTTCCTTGGGTACATGGATTATGGTTCTTTTGTTGGTTATATTCCCATTTTCAATATCGAAATCATATCCAACCACCTTTAGGGTGGGCGTATCTATATAATATAACACCTTGTTGTCCAAACTCCAGGCCAAGCCATTGGAAATACTGATGTCACTTTCTTTTTTTTCCACTTTATCACCAGCGCTTAATACGTAAAGACTGCCAGAATCTTCATCCTCTGAAATTGGCATAGTGCCCGCCCAAAAGCGACCAGCGGGATCACATTTCCCATCGTTAAACCTATTTCCCGGCAAGTTGGCTTCTGGATTTGCTACCATTTTGACATCGCCAGTTTTACGATTCACAAACCCAAATCCATTCTTCATGGCAGCAATATAAGTTTCATCATTACAAACGGCCATTGCGCCGATCATTTGCCCAACCGAAAGGGAATGCCTTTTTTTGGATTCTGGGCACCACTCATGGATTTGACCATTAAGAATATCTACCCAACATATTAATTTTCTGGAAGGATCCCACAGCGGACCTTCTCCTAATTCACTTATTTTTTCACAAACAACTTCTGGATTCATAATAAGAATTGTCATTTTATTTTAGACCAATTAAGGTCATATATTTGATTAAAAATTAGGCAAACGGTTATTTCTTATAAGGTGAAGGACTAACAGATGTCCAACCTCCATCAATTACCAAACTCTGCCCTGTAATGTGCTTTGCATTATCGGAAACCATAAATAATACGGCCTGGGCTATATCGTTGACCGACGCCGGACTGCCCATGGGGGTAATTTTTTCCCAGGTCCCAAAATATTCCTTATCCCTCAAGGTCCTCTCCGTCAAGGTGGCTCCGGGAGCCACAGTATTGACGTTTATTTTATAGGGCGATAGCTCTATCACCAAATTCTTGGCCAACATTTCCAATGCTGCCTTAGTCATTCCATAAGCTGCTAAATTTTCGTGTGCTTGATGTCCTGTTACCGATGACATAAAAAGGATAGACCCTCCTAAACCTTGCTTTTTCATTTGATTGGCCGCGGCTTGTGCCAAAAAGAAACTCCCGCCTAAATTTACTTTCATAACTTCAAAGAACGAATCTGGGGTATAGGTCAGAAATTCTCCAAAAAGGGTAATCCCAGCATTGGCAACCACCACATCTAGTTTACCATAGGTTGTAACTGCTGCATCTACCATTTGCTGTATAACCGACATCTCACTTGAATCTCCCGGAAGACCAATACATTTTCCTTTTTCGCCTTCCATCCCTGCCACAGCATTCCTTGTCAAAGTGGCATCCAAATCGTTCAAGATAACATTGGCCCCTTTGGCCACCAATTGTTTACAAATTTCCAAACCTATCCCCTGCCCTGCTCCAGTAACAATGGCTACTTTATCCTTAAAATCCATAGTTGACTTAAATTCAATTAATGGGAATCCCTAGGGACATCACTTCCCGATTTCCCCTGTAAAAAATCCATATCCGCTCCCAAGTGAGCTTGTTGCACATGGTTCACATATAAATTAACATAGCCCCTATCCACAATTGGTGGAGGAACTGCCCAATTTTTCTTGCGCCGTTCCAATTCTTCCTCGCTCACAGCAACAGTAAGACTACGGCTGCGAACATCCAAGGTGATAAGGTCTCCATTTTCTATTACAGAAAAATTACCGCCCATGGCCGCCTCTGGGGAAACATGGAGCACCACGGTACCAAAACCGGTTCCGCTCATGCGCCCATCCGAAATACGGATCATATCCTTCACTCCTTTTTCCAAAAGCTTTTTAGGGAGCCCCATATTGCCTACTTCCGGCATTCCGGGATACCCTTTGGGCCCTACATTTTTCAGGACCAGCACACAACTTTCATCCACTTCCAATTCCTCGGTATCTATCCTAGCCTTATAATCCTCAATATTATCAAAGACCACAGCCTTGCCGGTATGTTTCATTAAATGGGCACTCGCTGCCGATGGTTTTATAACGGCACCATTTTCGGAGAGGTTACCCCTAAGTATAGCCAAACCAGTTGCATCGTTAAAAGGTTTAACCACACTGGCAATTACATCATTATCATAATTCTGTGCGTTCCTATAATTCTCCGCAACGGTCTTACCATTCACCGTAATTACATCATTGTTCAAAATATCCTTAAGTTCTTTTAGCACTGCCGGTAGTCCTCCTGCGTAAAATAAATCTTCCATAAAATGCTTGCCCGACGGCTGCAGATTGGCTATGAGGGGAATATTGGCCGAAAGCCTATTGAAATCTTCCAGCTTTAAGGGCACGCCTATTCTTCCGGCAATGGCCAAAAGATGGATTACAAAATTGGTAGACCCACCAATGGCCGCATTGACCTTAATGGCATTTTCAAAGGCTTTTATGGTTAAAATATCGGATAACTTAAGGTCTTCCTTCACCATTTCCACGATTCTTAAACCACTGAGTTGTGCCAACACTTTTCTTCGGGCATCAGCAGCAGGTATGGCCGCATTTTCCGGCAGGCTTAGCCCAAGTGCCTCTACCATGCAGGCCATGGAAGAAGCTGTCCCCATAACGGCACAATGGCCATCGCTTCGGCACATAGCGGCCTCAATATTCCGTAATTCCGAATTTGCTAATTTACCCTCCCTTACATCATCATGATAACGCCATATATCACTGGTGCCAATATTTTTGCCCCTGTATTTTCCGGTCAACATTGGTCCTCCTGAAACTACTATGGTGGGAATATCCACACTACAGGCTCCCATCACCAAGGACGGGGTGGTCTTGTCGCACCCACATAACAGCACCACGCCGTCCAAAGGATTGGCACGTATACTTTCCTCCACATCCATACTGGCCAAATTTCTATACAGCATGGCCGTTGGCTTCATAATAGTTTCTCCCAGAGACATTACAGGGAATTCAACAGGAAAGCCACCCGCTTCCCAAATGCCCTTTTTTACCGATTCTGCCAGCTCACGGAAGTGACCATTACAAGGCGTAAGTTCAGACCAGGTATTACAGATGCCTATTACAGGTTTATTATTAAATTCATAATCCGGTATCCCCTGATTCTTCATCCAGGCCCTATAAATAAAGCCATCTTTACCTGTGCGACCGAACCAATTGCTACTACGAAGCTCTTTCTTATCCTCTTTTTTCATTGGGTATTAGATATTTTCAAATGAGTGCGGTGCTGTTAAGGCACTGCTGCAGTACTAAGCAACATTTTTAGGTTAGACAGCATGCGTACAACCTAATTCGACTAGAATGAATCCTCAGTAGAAATAGTTTTTTCAAATCAGCAATTTATTGTGAGTATTTTACTCCATCCTTATTTGCAGGCTTCAATATCGTGAACTTTTCCGAAATAAAAACTTCATTTTTTGAAGAATTTACAATTTAGCTTAGGTTCATTTGATCTTTCATTACTGTTGGTCAATAAAAAAAGGGATGGACTAAATAACGTCCAACCCTTTTTTTATTTTTTATTTGTTGTAAGAAATCAATTCTTATTTCCTAATAACGCTATTATTTCAACGCTACCTTCTCTGGATTTCCAGCAGTTTTTATCTCCAATTTCAGGCTTGCTTCCTCTTTGGCAGAAAAAGTACAGTTGACCTTTATTTTATGATCTCCACTACCAATCGCCAATATCTCTGAATCCACCTGGATGCTCTTTATTCTGTTCCAGGATTTGTCATATAGCACCGCCTCGTTGCCGCCATCGTATTTAAGATTCTCGCCCTTATCAATGGATATGTCCAAGTCGATTTTTTTGAAATCATCAATCTCAATGGTTATTCCTGAAACCTTGGTGTTCTTGGTGGTTAAAATGAATTGCATCGGTTGTGTGGAAAAATTGTTTTTATACTGGAATACGGACCAAACCGGTTCTCCAGGCTGCCTAATTTTCAACTCGTGCTCAAAACGTTGTACTGCATATGGGATTAAATTCCAACTATTCTCAGACACTTTTTCCAAGGAAAATTCATCCTTAATATTTTCCATCCTTTTCTTTTGTTCTACAGAAAAGGCTCCCCCTAATCTTGCTTTTTCCCATTCTTTTATTTTCTCCAAAATTTCATCTCCAAAGCCATTTTTATTCACTAAATCCACAGAGGTGACCAAGGCATAACCAGCATCAAATGCGGCACTTCTGGCCAACATCCATTCTATATCCTCCAAACTGGTATTGTCGCGCATACTGAACCATCCCAGCATGCAAGGAATGAAATTTCTTCGAAAATAATCCTGATTCAATAATCTATAGGAGGTCTGGCTCTCCCTGAATCCGGCATACCAAGGTTCACCCCAATTCATACGGGTAAACATATGCCAAAAATAATGGCCTGGCTTACTGGCATCCATAATATAATCGTTCTTTACTTCTGGTAATAAATTACTCAAGTTTCGCAGCTCCTAAACACTTAAAAAGCAAGGAAATATAATAAAAATATGTAGCATTTTTATCCTATTAATACGCTAAAAATCAGTATATTATAG
>Ga0105054_10011590_pt1 | contig 10954 bp, 8 predicted proteins | sample BON02_FD_78091 | JGI IMG/M metagenome (GOLD analysis project Ga0105054, IMG submission 78091) | Freshwater microbial communities from Lake Bonney liftoff mats and glacier meltwater in Antarctica - BON-02 (megahit assembly) | ecosystem: Environmental > Aquatic > Freshwater > Ice > Glacier... | reverse complement strand
GCTCTTGTGGTCGCGTGGCGCTTGCGCACGACTCTTGGAATCGAGGGTGCCGAGGATTGGGTCTGTCACCCATTTTAATTGTTTCACTTTGTGATTTGCGGAACTCCGAGCTTCGGGTTCTGTCTTTTCTTGCTCTCTATCATTACGTATCCGCTTATGAAATACGCCACTTGTCTCTCTCTGATCTCACTACTTTCTTTGACTTCTGCGTTCGCAGAGGAGAATCCGCCACTGCAGGCCAAGCTGGACGCGCAGCCGATCAAGGCGGAGGTGGGGCACCCAGTGGTCTCGTATGCCGATGTGCTGGATCAAGCAACGCCCTCTGTCGTGGCAGTCTATACCTCGCGCATCGTCTCGGTGCGGCAGAGTCAGTCGATGCCGGACATTTTTCGCCAGTTTGGCAGACCTGCCCCCAGAGAGCTGCCTGACGGGGGTGCGACCCGCGAGCGCAAAGAACAACTCGGAGTCGGCTCGGGGGTGATCATCTCTACGGACGGCTACATTGTGACCAACCACCACGTGGTGCAAGGCATGCGTGGGCGTGAGGTGGACGAGATCATCGTCCGCCTTAACGATGACACCGAGTATGTGGCGAGCCTGATCGGCTCGGACTCGAAGACGGATGTCGCGGTGCTAAAAATTGATGCGGATGCGCCACTGCCGGCCGTTACGCTGGCAGATAGCGATCAGCTTCGTGTGGGCGATGTGGTGTTTGCGATTGGGAACCCGCTCGATGTTGGACTGACGGCGACTCAAGGTATTGTTTCTGCCACGGGGCGAAACCGTAAAGGCGAGATCTTGGGGCCAGGCTCCTATGAGAATTTTATTCAAACTGATGCCTCAATTAATTTGGGTAATTCCGGTGGCGCACTGGTTGATGCTTGGGGGCGCCTCATCGGTATCAATACTGCGATCTATTCGGGCAACGGTGGCAGTATCGGCATTGGCTTCGCGATCCCAGTCAATATGGTGCTAAACGTGGCCTCCAATTTAATCAAGAGCGGCGATGTGCCCCGTGGCATGCTCGGTCTCTTTCCAGATGATTTGACCCGCGATATGGCAGAAGCCTTTGGCCTCGAAAACACGCGTGGGGCGCTGGTCAATCAGGTGCAGGAGGACTCCCCCGCCTCCCGAGCTGGCATCCGGCACGGAGATATTATTTTAAAAGTCAACGAAACGGAAATTGATTCAGCCGCTGTCTTGCGCTTGGTCGTCTCGCAGATGCCCCCCGGCACAGAGGTGAATTTGACTTTGATTCGCCAAGGTAAGACTCAGCTACTTCCTGTCACATTAGGTAGTCTAACGGGCAAGATTTCTGAGTTGAGCACTGAACCTAGCGTGCTGGAAGGGGTTGCCCTGCGCCCGCTCGATGCTGTGGCGCGCGACGGGTTTTCAATTCCAGAGGAAGTTGAGGGGGTTCTTGTTCTCGACGTGGCCGACAACTCGCCGTTTTTCGAGAAACTGGAAAAAATGATGGTAATTATTGAAGTCAATGGCGCTGCGGTGAAGAGCAGCGATGCGATCGAGAGCAATCTAGTGGAGGGGGAGAAGAACCGGCTCTACGTCTGGGCAGGCGGCACGCCGCGGTTTGTGATCATCGAGCTGTAGTGTGCAGTAGGACAGGCGCCTCGCCTGTCGGACAGACAAGAGTGTCTGTCTTACTTTGGATTATGGCCTTGAGTATTGCGCGGGCTCCTATTGGTTTCTCGCCTTCGTTTCGCCCTTAATTGGCGGAATACTAAGTCTTTATCTTAAATTTTGAGAAACATGTCTAAAAAGCGCACAATTCGTATCGGTCTGCTCGGCTTTGGAGTCGTCGGCCAAGGAGTTTGGAAGAATATTGACAAGAACCGCCAGGCTCTGGAGTACCGGCTGGGTGCTCAGCTTGATATTACGCAAGTTGTGGTGAAGGACGCCTCGAAAGAGCGTGAGGTCAAGGTGCCTGTTGAGTGCTACTCCACAGATTCGGCACGTGTGGTCGATAACCCAGAGATCGACATCGTTTGCGAATTAATGGGGGGCACCGGGAAAGCGCTGCAGCTGACTCGTCGTGCGCTGGAGCAGGGCAAAATTGTGGTGACCGCGAATAAAGCACTCATCTGCGAACACGGCGAAGAGCTCTTCCAGATCGCTCGTCAGAACGGCGGCCATTACTTTTACGAAGCTTCTGTAGCCGGTGGTATTCCAATTATCAAAACGATCCGAGAAGCACTGGTTGCGAATCGGTTTAAGCTAATTTTCGGCATTCTCAACGGCACATCCAATTATATTTTGACTCGGATGGAGCGTGAGGGACTCAGCTTCGACACGACGCTGGGCGATGCGCGCAAGCTCGGCTACGTGGAAGCGGACGAAGCACTCGATCTGGATGGGATCGATGCGGCGCACAAGGCTGTGATTCTTGCCTATTTGGCCCATGGTAAGTGGGTGAAGCTCGACGAGATCATCTGCGAAGGCATCCGTGAGATCACGGGGGAGGATATCGAGATCGCGGGCCAACTCGGTTATAAGATCAAGTTGCTGGCCGTCATCGCGCGCGATTTTGAGGCCAATAAACTATCGGTGCGCCTGCACCCGGCACTTATCTCTAAAAAGGAGGTCATCGCTGGGGTGGACGAAGTGTATAACGGGGTCAGTGTGACGGGCGACGTTGTCGGCACGACGGTCTTGATTGGTCGTGGAGCCGGACAAGACGCCACATCCAGCTCGGTTATTAGCGACATCGCAGACGCTGTCTTTATGTTGCAAGGCGCTCCGGCACCTGTCATCTCAGAAGAAGACGAAGCCACCTACCAAAAGCTTGCGGACGGTCTCGTACTCGCTACGAAGGATGATTTGGTCGGACGCTACTATCTGCGCATCCATTTGAAGGATGAGGAGGGCGTGCTGGCTAAAATTTCCGATATTTTGGCTAAGGAGCACATCAGCTTCGCCACGGTGAATCAGAAGGAACTCGAAGACGGGACTGCCAAACTAATGGTGACCACACATAAGAGCAATGAAGCCGCGATCGCACGAGCGAAGGCTGTGCTCTTTTCAGAGGCTTCCGTGATCGGAGCGCCTGTGAGCTTCCGTATCTTTGATCCGAACCAGATCAGCTGAGTTCCCGCGTCCGCTAGGTGTAGCAGACACGGGAACCGCTTTCCTCCTACGCTCTCCGAGTTTCGGAGGACAGGTCGAGTTGCGCGATCGCAATCGACTGACGGTCGAAATGGCTTCGCCAGTCCGCTACGAATGAAAGGAATGCTACGTGTGAAAGGATTGAGTCGAATGCGGAACTTGCTAGTTGACCGTATCCTTTGAACTGCGGGCGCTCTTGATCTCGTCGAGGCCGCGGATGATGCGGTATTTTCCGCGGAAGAAATCGACGTAGTCATCGAGCTGGTCTTCCCAGTCTTTACGCATCTCTTCGTCGCCGGCCAAGAAAAGGACGACGTTGAGGGAAGGCTTAATGCCTCCTTTGTCGGTATAGAGTACCTCCACGAGGTCTTTAAAATAACCTTCAACTTCGCGCGATTTGTGGGAATGGTAGGGCATCCAGCCAGGGTGAGGAGTTTCCCATTTTAAATCGAGCTCTCCGGCATTAGAATAAACACCGTAACGCTGTGCGAGCACACGCGGGGGCTGACCTTCCTTTTTACGGTCTTCGTTGATTTTTGCCATGGCATCGTTAATCCGCTTTTGCATGAGTGGCACCTCTTTTTGGTGCTCGGCAAGTTGATCAATGTATTTCCGGCTGGTGACTATGCGCTGCCAGTCGGCCTCTTCGCGCTCGGTTAGGCGTCTGCGTAGCTGTTCAAAGCCGCGATGGTAGCCAGTAATAAAAAAGATCGCATCCACTTCCTGCTCTAGGGCGATTTGTGTCATGTAGGCAGTCTCGTTGCCGCGGTGGCCCGACCAGCTCATATCTTTATTGATGTCCAGATCGGCGAAGGTTTGTAGTCGATCTCGCGAGACGCCGCGCGCACCTTCGAGGCCGGGGTTATTGGCGTTCGCGTTGATGGGGGCCAGCCACTGGATAATTTGCTGGTGCACTTCCTGCCCGGCGGGCACAAGTTGTGGCTTGAAGACTTTGTTATTACGGCGATCTGCGATCATGACGTTGAAGAGGGTGCCGGCGGAGAGGTTGCCCACCATGTCGGTGATTTCATCTTTGATCACTTTGTAGCTATTGAGGCCGCCTTTGGCATCGGTCACCATTTCGCGGTTGGCGTCAATGACGAAGAGAATGCGTTCGGCGCGAGCGTCGATGCCGAAAACGCTCACATCAGACATGCCGATACCAATACTGCCACGGGTGCCCCCAAGCAGGGAACCACCACCGAAGCCGCCGACACCAGCACTCACGGTGAAGGAATCCTGCATGTCGGGCAAATTCACATCAACCGCAGTGACTGCGATATTGCCGACTTGTTTCATGCGTAGGCTCTGCATGGATTGTTCCTGCGGTGCCGCCTGTTGCTTGATCTCGATTTTTACATCGGGTGGCGGCTGCTCTTCGACCACGACGGCAGGCTCTTCAAATGCCGCCTCGTCGGGGATGATGTATTTATAGACGGTGATCGAACCGAGGATGAAGAGTGCGATTGCGTGCACACCGACGCTGATCAACAAGACGTTGAGCAGCATGGGGTTCATCTTACGCTTTTTAAGTTTGGAAATCATACCTAGGCGGGAAGTTATTCGGCGTATGCGGCGAAGGACACTTTGGTGATCTTCGCCTTAGCCGACGCATTGAGCACATCAATCGAGCGCTGGTGGGGAGAGTCGGGGTCGGCCTGGATTTTGACAACAGTGTCGATCCCTGCACGATCTGAGGAAAGCTTGAGGCGAGTCAGCGTGGTGCTGAGACGGTTCATATTACGGTCATTGATGCTATCCATCGGCGCACCATTGAGGAGGATCAGCCCGTTGGGGAAGATCTCGACAATGTGTTCGCTGGGGAGCTCCAAGTTCTCTGCTGGGGGCGCGTTACTCGGCAGTTTGATACCGATATCGGCCTCTTGTTGCAGAGGTAGGAACATGAAGTAGATCAGAAGCAGGAAGACCACGTCGATCATCGGTGTGATGTCGACTTTATCTTCGGATTCAAGTACGGTGCTGACTCTCATAATTAATCTTTAGCTGCGGCGAAAATGAGGTCGAAGATGCCGGCTTTAGCCGTGGCTTCCATTACGGTATTGACGTGACGGTGGGCGACATTCGAGTCGGCGCGAAGAAATACCTGAACCTGCGGAAGCTCAGATTTAAGTGCGATGAGATGCGAGGTGAGGGCTTCGTCTGTGATCGGTTTGGCACCGAGGTAAAGTTGCCCGTTTATATCGACAGAGACATACTGCCGCTCGCCGGGTTCTTCCGGAATGGTGGCTAGTTCGGCTTCTGGCAGTTCCAGTTGCACCAGCTCTGCGCTGATGAAACTGATCAATGTCATGAAAAACGCGATAAGCAGGAAGACCACGTCAATCATCGGAGTTAATTCAAACTCCGGATCGACTTCGTCTGGTGTCCACATTGCCATAGCTTTTTGGGGTTGCGTGTGGTTTGTGGCTTAGGCGCGGTTTTTAATCGCTTTGTTTAGAGTAAATTGGAGGTCGCCGACCACGCGGCCGATGCGAGAGGTGATCTTACCGTAGCGGTTCTTGAAGAAGAAAAAGAAGAACATGGCGGGAATACCAATGATCATCCCGCTGGCCGTGGTGATGAGAGCCTCCGAAATGTTACCCGCCAGCGCTTGAGCACTACCCGCACCTTCAGCTTCGATGACGTTGAAGGCCTTGACCATACCGGAAACGGTTCCGAGTAGTCCGACCATGGGAGAGAGCGAACCGACGACGGAGAGGTAGTTGATCAAGACGAAGGGGCCGGAAAGTTCTTCGGCGCTGGCTTCTTCAATCGCTTCTTTAACTTGCTCCGGATCGTAGTTGTCGACGTCCACGCGGTTCATGCCCGCTTCGATGATGTTGGTCACGGGGGATGGGTTCTCCAGACAGAGGCTTTTCGCCTTTTCGACGTCGAGCTCACCGAGTGCTGCGTCGATCTGTACAGTCGTTTCGGTGTTGAGGATCGGTTCGGGGCGGATGGCCATGAAGTTATAAACGATTAGACCGAAACCGCCGATCGAGAGCAGTGTGAGTGGATACATTGCCCAACCGCCTGCTTTATACATGTCGATGAGTGATTTCTCTTGAGCAGCAGCCTCGAGTTCCGCAGCTACTGCTTCATCAGAGGTCTCTGTCTGGGCAGCGTCTTGTGCGCTGAGCGGCTGTGTGAGCACCCACTGCGTAGCGATGGCAAACAGTGCGATGGCGAAAAAGGTGGGGAGGAGGCGTAACTTTGATGTGTTCATGATTTTAGATTAAGGTGAATTTTGTAGAGTTGAGTTAAATATGAAGTCAATTGGTTTAAAGTTATTCAGCGGTAGATTGTGCCGCTTTGGGCAGTTGTGCAAGCGAGCTTTCAGCGCGCTGTTTCCAGGGCGAATCGGGATAGAGGATGACGATCTCAGTCCAGACATTGCGTGCGGCTAGATTGTCTTCCGAACGGGCGTAGCAATCGCCGATTAAATAGAGCATTTCAGGCACCCAGACGTAGGAGGTCTGGGCGCGGACGAAACCACGGGTGAGCAAATCGAGTGCCAGGCCATAGTTCTCCTTGCTGTGCTCGCGGGAGCCTTGCAGCAGTTGATAGAGCGAAAAGAGGCGGTCTTCGGGCTCCGGTTCTTGCAGGGCGTCGATTATCGGCGTGGCTTCTTCCACGCGGTTGGCCAATACAAGGCTGTAAGCGAGCCACATTTTAACGTTCTTTTTGACGTCTTCCGGTACGACGGCTTCGATTTGGCGATAGAGGGGGATGACGGCTTCGTATTTACCAGCGGCACGTAGGGTATCGGCCGCGTCGATGATGGGGCGGATGTTGACGGCGTATTGCCCATCCACAGGGATGATCTTAGTCATGTTTGCCGCAGCGTCAAAGTCACCTTCGGTTAGATAAGCATTCATGAGCGCAATCGCGCTATTACTGTAATCAAGGCCGGCTTTGTCTAATTGGATACGGTTGATCACGTCGTAGGCTTCGCTCAGTTTGTTGGCTCGAATCAATGTGTCGATCAGGATGCGGATCGGCACGTGCAGTCGGGTGAAGCTCTCGGGCACTTCGTGAAACTTGATTAACGGATAAGCTTTGGGGCGGAGTTTGATGAGTGCCCCCGTGTAATTGCCGCTGGCTATCATTTGATTGATTTCGGGCATGATGGAGTTATCCAACTGAAGGCTCTGCACCATCGACTCGCTGACAGGGAGCGAAATTTCGCCGACGCCGCCTTCAAGTTCGGCCACTAACATGCCGTCAACGTAATTGACAAACTTCAGCGTTTGTTTGGCACCGTTGTTATTTTGCTGAATCAATACCGGCTCGTTGCCGTATTCGATCCAGTGTGGATTGATCTCTTGTGCGAAGGCCGCGGTTTGTGCCATCGCTGCGGCGAGAAAGAGGGGCGTGATGCGCTTCATCATAGTGCGTCTGAGTCTGGAAGGTGCGAAATTCATCCTTGGAGCTCCTTTAGTTTAGCTTGGATCGACTTAAGGATATCTTCGGGGGCAGTGGCCGAAAGCTCTTGGATGGCCTCTTTTAGAGTGTTAATGGCGTCCTGCTTAGCGTTCATGCCGACTAGCGCATCGGCATCTGCGAGGTAAGCGCGTGCGCTCCACTCAGCTAAGTGCGGGTAGCCCAGAAAGGTGCGTTCGAAGAAACCGTGTGCTTCGGCATAGGCGTTCTCCGCCATGTAGGATGCGCCTATTTGTAAGAGGGCACGTGCGTGTAGCACGCCGCGCCACTCGGGGACGCGGAGGATGTATTGATACTTTTCGCGGGCTTCTTTTCCGCGTTTCATTTCGCTGAGTAGTTCTCCTTGGCGCAGCATGACGGCGGGGGCTTTGGGAGAGCCGGGGAACTGGGTGATGATTTGCTCGAGATAGTCGAGTGCCTTGGAGAGGTCGCCCTTTTCGGCGGTCACATCGGCCAAGCGCATGTAGGCGACAATCGCCGCGTCGTCGGTCGGATATTTGGAGAGGACTAAATTCCAGGCTTCTTCGGCGAAGTTCAGGCGTTTGTTACGCTCGTAGTCAGCCACGTAGAGGATCGAGCGGGGCGTTAACTGCTCGATCAGTGCCTGATCATAGCGCTGACTCGGGGCAAGCTCCACTCCCAGTCGATAAAGCCCCATCAACATGCGGGTTTCCGCAATGATGTCTTTTGCCGCGAGTGCTTTGGCTAGTAGTTCTTTGAAGAAATCTTCCGGAGTCTCGCTGGGGTATTTGCTTAATTGAGTGCGGTAAGGTGCAGTCATATCCTTGATTGGCGAGAGGTCGTCAACCAAGGCAGGTGTAAAGTCAGGATCATTGCGGAGTCTGTTGTAGAGGGTCTGATCCAAGGTGGGGTTGACATAGAAATGCTCAAAGAGAAAGCCCCGGTCGGTTACGATGTTTTTGCGAAACTCTAGATTACTCTCGAGACGATCAAAGAATTCTACGGTGCGGGTGAGCACGGTTTTATTAGTCGTGTATTTCTCGGCGTAATCTTCGATCAGCGCATCGACGCCTTTATTGTCGGATTTGCCTGCGTAGATTCCGATGTTTTCTCGGTAAAGTGAGAGCATTTCGAAGGGGCGCATCAGGTGCTCGAAGGCGAGTCCGAGCTGAAGTACGGCGCGGGTTAGATTGCCGTCCTCGCCGAAACGTACGATGTAAGCCTCGAAGTGGGTCACCATTTCCTCATAGCGACCGAGTTCTTCGAGCACGGCTCCGATTCGGAAGGTCGCACCGTTGTGTACGTTCTGCGAGCCGGTGAGCTCATCGGCTTTGTAGAAATGCTTGAGCGCTAGTTCCATGTTACCTGCTAGGTATTCGACCTCACCGAGGAAGAAGTAGGCCTGATCGAGTCCATTGCCGTTCGGGTATTTCTTGACGTAGCCGTAGAGTGCGTCACGAGCTTCCTCAAAGCGCTGCGCGTAGAAGAGGGCAGCCCCTTTACGCAGGAGGCCGTCTTCTGCATAGACACTGTTCGGATATTGTTCGATCAGGCGCGCGAAGCTGCCGATTGCATCTTCAAATTGGCTCATTTGTAGCTCAGCCAAGCCACCCCAGTAGAAGATGGCGTCTTCGTAGATCGCATTGCGGTGAGTGTTATACCATTCGGCAGCTTGTGTAATGAGCTCCGCATAACGCTGTTGCTCAATCAGGAAGCTCGCCCATTGAGCAAACATACTGGGTGAGACGGCATCCATCGGGTGGGTACCTAGGAAATCGACGGCCAAAGCCTCAAACTCCTTTTCTTCGCCAGCTTCTTTCAGCTCGACGGCGAGCCTAGCGCTGACGTCGGAATAGTAATCACCTTTGGGGAATTTACCCCGGTAGATGCGGCCAACTTCGATCGCAGTTTGCTTTTTTTCGATTTGTAGCGCGTTAGAGAAGGTGGCAAAGTGGTAAAACTCGGCTTGATCATCGTCAGGGTTCTCCTCCATCAGGTCGTTGAACATCCAAAAAGCCTCATAGCGGCGGGCAGTCTTCGTGTAGTTGCGGGCTCGGCGTACCAGTAGCTCGTTGCGAAGCGAAGGCAACTTACGTAGGTGCTCCAGGTTCGATTCGAGTGTCTTGATTTCTTGCTTGAGGCGTTCGACTTCTTCTTCACCATTACCAAAAGCGATGCGTTGTTCCATCTTGGCGGTTTTCTCGGCAACTTGAGCTTCGTGCCACTCGATCATTAGATCGGTCGTCTTAATTATATTCAGTGTTAGCGCGGCGTCATTGATGCGACCTGCATCGACCAGTGTATCACTTGCTTTGAGTAGCGCTACATTCAGGCGAGGGCGGTAGCGGACAGAGCTTTCGCGGACCAGCATGGGTAGCAGGCGGATCGCATCGTCGATACGCTTGGCTTGAAAGAGCGCTTCGAAGCTGGCCGCTGCGGCCAGCGCTTTATCTTCGGGATCACGTGAGGTCTCCATCAGTTGTCCGAAATAGGGGAGGCCGGCTTCCAGTTGCCCCGTGCTGTAGTAGATCTGCGTCAACTCCTTCAGCATCTTGACTTCCTCAGCGTAGTTCAGGCGCACGCTACTGTAGCCACCGGAGAGTATTTTTTGCATCGATGCGATGGCTTTGTCATTCTGGCCAAGGACACGCAGGACGTCGATCCGCTTCGTCAGCATGTCCTTCATCTTCGGCGAATTAGGGAACTCTGTCTCCAGTTTTTCATACCAGCGGAGGGCTTCTTGCAGATCGCTTTCTTGAGTCGTGAGCAGATATTGCTGAATATATCCGGTGCCAATCAGGAAAACCGGGAAGTCGAGCTTGATGTCCTTATTATCGGTGGCTTCGACGCGTGTGACCAATTCCTTGAGCAAAGGCATGGCTTTGACCAACTCACCTTTTTCGACCAGTTCGTTGGCTTGGGTCTGCAGCATAGTGAAGCCGAGTTGCGTGGCATCTTCTTGTGCGCTCGAAAACTGAGCAGCGCAGAGGATGAGGGTGGCGGAAAAGAGACTTTTAAAAGTAGATCGAAACGACATCACAAATGGACGGGGGGGAGGAAATGACCGAAAAGCCATAAAGTTTGCTTTTTAGCGCCGCTTGTAAAGAGAAAATAAGGGGGGGGGCATTATGTGTCGACAGAATTCAACTTGCTAAGTTCCTCCGCAGCTAGCTCCCACTCGTAGTTTTTTTCTTCAAGATATTTGGCAATGCGAGCCGCTTTGATGTTGAGATCCTTGGCAGCTTCGGGGGCTGAGTAGGCGGTGGGATCTTCCAGTTGCTTGGAGAGCGCGGCTTGCTCCGCTTCGAGTTTCAGGATGTCGGCTTCCGCTTTAGCCACGCGGCTTTCGGCTTGCTTGCGCGCTTTGCCAGCAGTCTTTCGCTCTTCGGCCGCGATGCGGCGGCGTTCCTTTGCGCTCACAGTCTGGTGG
>Ga0105054_10011588_pt1 | contig 10957 bp, 10 predicted proteins | sample BON02_FD_78091 | JGI IMG/M metagenome (GOLD analysis project Ga0105054, IMG submission 78091) | Freshwater microbial communities from Lake Bonney liftoff mats and glacier meltwater in Antarctica - BON-02 (megahit assembly) | ecosystem: Environmental > Aquatic > Freshwater > Ice > Glacier... | reverse complement strand
ACACTGGCTGAAGCACTCAATACGACACACAGTTTTGTTCATCGTGTCTGGCAGTCGGTTGGCTTAAAGCCGCATTTGGAAAAGACGTTTAAGGTCAGCAATGATCCACATTTTGAAGAGAAGTTGTGTGATGTCGTAGGTTTATATTTAAACCCGCCCGAAAACGCCGTGGTCTTTTGCATTGATGAAAAGACATCGATCCAGGCCTTGGATCGCACCCAGCCAGGCTTGCCATTAAAGAAAGGGCGCTGCGGAACCGTAACGCATGATTATAAAAGAAACGGCACAAGTACACTGTTTGCAGCACTTGATGTTGCCAGCGGCAACGTGACTGGTGAGTGTTATCAAAAGCATACACATAAAGAGTTTCTTAAATTTCTCAAGAAGGTTGAATCTCAAACGGAAAAGAGTAAAGACCTCCATGTTATCGTTGATAATTATTCCACGCATAAGCATGAAAAAGTACGCCAATGGTTGCAGCGAAATAAACGTGTAGTACTACATTTCACACCGACCAGTTCATCGTGGCTGAATCTGGTCGAGCGCTTTTTTGGTGAGTTAACACAGAAGCAACTCAAAAGAGGTATTTTTACTTCCGTGGATGAGTTGGAACAAAAAATTATTGCTTATATCGAGAAAAACAATAAAAACCCGAAACCCTTTGTCTGGACAAAATCTGCTGAAGAGATTTTACAAAAAGTGCACCGTGCACGATCAACCCTCGATAATATACGGTTAAATTAGGACACTACACTAGTACCATCGCTTGCCGGCCAGCAAGCCGTTTACATGGCGGGTCAGTTACTACGGTACCGATCCGGTGAGCGCGTGAGCGGCGAGATGCAATCTATAGCTGCTTCCCTCAGCGATGCGGACATTGTTGATCTCCCCGCGTATTACGCAGCGCAGACACTGCATGCACCGCAATCAGCGCAAACCGATCAGCCGACGATTGCCACGGTGCCGCTCGCGGTCGCTTACACCGTCTTTAGTACGGGCGACATGAAGGCGTCACTCGACCTGTGGGCGAACCACTTCGGCATGGAGATTGTGGCAAGACAAAAGGGCACAGATCCGGAGCTTGCGCGCGCCTGGGGCCTGCCGGCTGACGGCATCGCCGATCAGGCGCTGTTGCTCACGCCTGGCGTGAGTCGCGGCGGCGTACATGTCGTACGCTTCTCGAATCCGGGTCCGTCGGTACGCGACGGAGCAGCACCGACTGCGCTGCTGCCGAAGAACTTCGATGTAGCGACGGACGACATTCACGCACGCTACGCAGAACTCAAAGCGGCCGGCTACGAATTCCGTTCGGAACCTCACCTGATGACGCCCAGTGTCTACGAAATGCAAATGACGGGACCCGACGACATCAATATCAATTTCGTCGGTTCGGGGCCGGAGGGGTCTAACCTCCGCAGGCGAAAACTCAGCACGAAAGGTTATGGACCGGGGGTGTTAATGGTCGTGACTTCGGCTGACTACAAGGCCGATGCGGACACCCTGCAGCGCCTGTTGGGAATGCAGCAGATCCAGGGCCTTCACCTGCGTGGCCCCGATATCGAGAAGATCATCAATCTGCCGCCGGGTGGGGGTCTCGATACGCGAATTCTCGGCGACCCTGCAGAACCTTACGGCACCGTGCAAGTCGTGCAGTATTCGGGTGTCTTGAGCAGCGAAAACCGCTATCCGCGCACCAAAGCACCAGCACGCGGCATGCTGTCGTTCACGTATTTCGTCGACGATCTGTCGCCATGGCTTGCGCAGGCCGGGCGCGGCGAGATCACTGCTCTCGGCAAGGGAGCGGGCATCTACGGACCGGGGCGCATGGCCACGTTCACGACACCGGCGGGTTTGCGGGTGGATGTGGTCGAGAAAGCAGACAGCAAATAACACTCACACAATGTAACGACCACGGGCCCCAGCGAACTTCCAAAATTCTGCGATAGCTGTGTCTGGGCTTTGGCGTTCGTATCCCTATGTACCGGGTGCGGCTTTTATGCAATCAATTCCATCGGTAACCTGGGCGGCTATGTTGACCCTGCAATTATGGGCCAAGTGCACACCGCAACTAACTCCAATGAAGCCGCGCTGATATCATTAAGCGTAGTGGTTTTGCTGGCAGCGGGGGTACTGTGGTTTTTGCGGCAAAGTGCTATCACCAGACTATCTTAAGCTCGGGGGCGGTGACTCTAATCTCAACGCCTTTGACACGTTTCCTAAACTTCCAATGTCTTTAATACAGTTTCGGCGGCTTCCAAAGCCCCTTCGATATAGCCTCCGAACTGAAGAGCGACTTCACTGCCGGCAAAGTAGAGTTTTTTATCCCACAACCCTCTCATTGCACGGGGCATCCCATATGTTGGATGGGTGTTGTGAGGCTTCGTATCGGCGGCGGTGGACGTGTGCGGATCAAATGCCCAGTCTTTGACATAGAGCTTTGCAGGTTTCGCAGCTTCGTCTCCGAAAAGACGGCCAAGCTGTGCTTGTAGCTGATGACGCAAGACTTGTTCGTTGGAGCGTTCTTGGGGTGGAACCCCGATAAATCCGAAGAGCGCATAGGGGCCGCCCTCGGCAGAGGACGCATCGTGGATTTCGACCATAGGGCCAAAATGGCTGATCGCATCGCCTGACAGTCCGGCCTCGCGCCAGAAAGGTTTGTCGTAGACGGCAAGCGCTTTGGCTTGACCGGCCATCCAGGTTGCGAGGCCTCGCATCGATTGGATCGCCTCGGAAGGCAAGGAGGGGGTAAAGCTGATCTCTGCGGCTAAGCGCGGCGGCAGGGCCAAGACAACCTGGTCTGCGGTTAGTGTGTCACCGTTACCGAGCGTCGCTGTGATGCCTTCGTCGGTTTTGCTCAAAGCGGTCACTGGGGCATTCAGACGTTTGCGTGTTTCAGGCAATCGGTTTGCGAGGGTTTGGGACAACGCGCCCAACCCGCCCTTCAGCCTCCAGGATCCTTCCATCGAGGCAAAACCACGCCCGTGTTGAACCTGCCCTTGTTTGTCTTCAACGGTCAGATTGCCTTCAGTAAATTGGTTGAATTTTTCTAAGCCTAAGCGGTCGATCAAGGCCGCTATACGCGGTTGGCCTGGCCAGAACCAGGCAGGACCCATATCGAAGTATCCAGCGCCATGATGTTCGGTCTTGATACGTCCGCCAAAACGTTCACGCGCTTCGACCAGCACATAGTCATGGCCATTCGCCGCTAACGCGTCAGCGAGGGCGAGGCCGGACAGGCCGCCGCCGACGATCAGGGTTTTCATCGCTCAGAAACCTTCAGACCAACAGGGTTTACGCTCAGAAACCTTCCGATGACGGGCGCAGGTCAAGTTCATGCGTCCAGGTTGATTTTGGCTGGTGGGCCAACTGCCAATACACCTCGGCAATGTCTTGGGGTTTCATCATCTTTTCCGGGTCAAGGCTATGCAATTCGCGCGAGCGCGCGTTGTTGACGATACCGTCGAGAATGGCGTGGCAGACATGAATTCCGGAAGGCTGGTATTCCCGAGCGAGTGATTGTGTCAGGCCGCGCAAGGCGAATTTGGCGCTGGCAAAGGCTGAAAACTTCGGTCCGCCGCGCAAAGATGCCGTAGCCCCGGACACGATAAAGGCGCCGCCGCCGGCACCAACCATGGGCTGCAGAGTTGATTGGGCCACCAGAATGGCGGTCTGAACCATTGAGGCCCATGTGCGCTGATAGTCTTCAAGCGTAGTGCCGGCGAATGGCGCAATGACCAGTTCAGCCGTGTTATGGACCACAACCCTAGGGGGGCCGTACTCTGCGATAATGGCGGCAATCGTTGCCGGTACTACCGCAGAATCTGACAGATCGAGGGTGTGAAAATCGCCCACAGGGGCATCAGGACGTGTACGTCCCAAGCCCACGGCTTGAAAGCCACCTGCTTCGAAACGTGAAAGTAGGGACTGACCAAGGCCCGCCCCTGCGCCGGCGACGAGCGCCAGTTGTTTTTGCTTACTCATAAGATCTCCGGTGGCTTTGCATGTGGAAGGTGGCCTGTTTTGATCCAAACCTTCGCGCCGTCATTGCCACCAATAGCGGATAGTGACTTGCCCTCGGGCAAGCGAAGCCAGGTACCTTTGTTAAGCGTTTCACCGCTTTCTTCGACGGAGCCTGAGATGATAAGCATCTCAATTCCGCCAGTGTCTCTATTCCTAAGCGTCGCGCCGGCTTCAATGTGGCTGTAGGTTACGACCTCACGCGCATCGCGATGCAACTGAGCGGTAGCGACGCCATTCACAGGCGCGGCCAATTCATCCGCCATAGTTTTGCGGAACTGGTTGCGATCTTCCATGCCGAATTGCCACAGCTTCACGAAGATCGTGCAGCCGGCGTCGGACCCCGGTGTGTGGGTTGTAGTTGGAGGGTTGCGCACGTAAGTGCCTTTGGGAAAGTCACCGTACTCATCTTGGAACACCCCATCCAAGACGATAAATTCCTCACCACCGGTATGTGTGTGCGCCGAAAATTTGCTGTCTGGAGCATAGCGCACGATGGTAGTTGCGCGCGCAACTTCACCGCCAATACGGTCCAACATGCGTCGGTCCACACCTGGCATAGGCGAGGCGATCCACTCAAGCTGATCAGAGTGGACGACGACACGGGTTTTGAAATCAGCGTTCAGTTCCATCGTTTTTCGTCCTATCGATTTTAGTGGCAGCGTTTGTTCGCCAGCGATGCTGGAACGAGCGGCCACTTGTGCGCGCCAAGTGGGTAGCTTTGACAGGCTTTCAGAGCTTCAACCGTTGCAAAGCCAACAAAGGTTACTTAGTATAAATTAAAGCACTCATTTAAAACACTTTAGTATAAAAAAGCCAAACCAACCAATTAGGCAGATGATTAATATGAAACTACTCTTCACCCCGAACCCCGAATACATTCACAAGGTCCTGGTGGTAGCACAGGAAGCCGGGGTACTTGATCAAATCGAAATTGAACGACAAGTACCATTCGCAGAGGACACCTCCATCCATCATCACAATCCACTAGGCAAGGTCCCGTCGATGATCCTCGACAATGGTGAACCACTCTACGGCGGGCTGGTCATTTGCGAGTACCTGGACTCGCTATCAAAGACCGGCACCCGGGTATTTCCCCAAGACGACACGCGTTGGCTTGCATTGCGACAAATGGTGCTGGGCGATGGCCTGTTCGATGCGACCACCAACATGCGCGTTGAAAGTTGGCGTGGTTCGGATGCTTGGCACGTCGACTATCTGGCTCGAGAACGCGCCAAAATCGTCCGCTGTCTGGAACAAATGAATAATGACGTGGCGGCTTTTTCTGGCGACACCTTCCACATTGGCCATGTCTGCTTCGCTGGTGGCCTGAGTTATTTGAATCTGCGTAATCCGCTAAGGGAGGTCGCACTGGAACCCGGCGATGACGAATTCAGCTGGGAGAAACGCTGGCCTGGATTGGCGACCTGGTATGAATCGATAATCACCCGGCCGTCTATGGCTAACCGGCTGCCAACTTGATTGCCAGCCGGCAAACCCGACGCGGCTTGCGGCGCCTCCTACAACGAGTAAATCTGGATCTTCGTTACCACCTTGGAGTGAACGACCAGGCCCCAACGCTCATGTTTCGTGGGTGCACTTTTTAGTGTGAAAAACGGTAGCTAAAAATATGAATCATCCCAACCCGTCCCCACCCTCACAGGTAAGTGAATGGCCGAACCCAAAGTATGCGTGGTATGTCATCATAATTCTCACCGCGGCTCATACTCTGGCATACATAGATCGGCAGATTATTGCCCTCCTCATCGGACCTTTGAAGACTGATCTCGTGCTTACAGACGTTCAGATCGGCTTGTTGGGTGGCCCGGCGTTTGCTTTGTTCTACACACTCATGGGAATCCCCTTAGGCCGACTCGTCGATCGAAAGAACAGACGCTTCATGATTTCATGCGGTATGTTCTTTTGGAGCATTGCAACGGTGTCTTGCGGCTTTGCCAAAAACTTTTGGTCATTGTTCATAGCCCGTATGTCCGTTGGTGTTGGCGAAGCAACATTATCGCCCGCGGCGTTTTCCATGATCGCTGACTATTTTCCGCCTAACAAACTCACGCGCCCGATGAGTTTTTACCTGACCGGCGTTTGGTTCGGCATTGGTCTGGCTTTCATTTTGGGTGGTGCTGTCATAGATATAGTGGCATCCATGGGCACAGTAACTGTTCCATTCCTGGGAGAGCTTAAATCGTGGCAGATCGTGTTTATTGCCGTGGGAGCACCAGGCTTGATTTTCCCACTTATACTGCTGACGGTGCGCGAGCCTTTGCGACGCAACAAGATCAAACATTCGGAATCATCGGCCTCCGGGCATCCCAGTCTCAAAAATGCAATTGCCTTTGTCTGGGAGAATCGTCGTACCTACGCGCCGATATTTGCAGGTCTTGGGCTTCACGCCGCATTTGGTCTCGGCGCATCCTTTTGGACGATTGAATTTTTCATACGCGAGTTCGGGATCGAGCGAAGCAATATCAGTTATATATACGGCACTTTGTCTTTGGTGTTCGGGACCATCGGTTCACTGTCAGGTGGTTGGATAGCAGAGTTCCTTGAACGCCGTGGCATCAAGGACGCCAAAATACTCACTTCGATGGTCGGGATGGCGGTCATGCTGCCTTTCGCAGTGATGTTTCCTCTCATGCCATCTGTCAAGCTCGCGGCAATTGGTGTTGCAGGAGTCATATTTTGCACACCATTTCCTTACGGGCCTTCGGTAGCGGCCATTCAAGTTGTCACTCCTAATGAAATGCGTGGTTTTGTTTCAGGAATTTACGTGTTTGTGGCCGTTGTAATTGGCCTGGGAGTGGGTCCCCCCTTGATAGCGGTACTGACTGACTACGTTTTTAAATCACCTGATTTGCTGCCGCTTTCAATTTTGACAGCAGCAGGCCTGCTCGTTCCAGCGGCTGTGTTGTGTATGCATATAGCGCGAAAACAGTATAAGAAAAGTCTGATTGTTGCCCAAGAGTGGACAGATCCTCTGCTGACATAACAACCTCATCTTTTTTGTCAATGCCCACTCCGATCCCAGCCCCGCCGCGGGCTTGGTTTTTCGAAAGCTACTCAGATGCACTTTCACAAATGACATCGAACGTCTCCACTGTGACGGGCATATCTTTCGCTGCGACCTTGCCCTTTAGTTCAAGTTCATGTGACCAAAAAGGCCAGTGAATTGCCTGCCAAACCGCCAGCACACGCGCATTGGGGCCTTCATATTGCGTCTCTTCCTCGGTAATTTGATTGTAAGGCAGTGTCCTCAAGCTGGTGGTGAGGAGTAATGCACGGGGCTTGTCATCAAAGTCAGTCACAACTGAATAGCCTCCCACAACTGGTGTTAGATCCTCATCACCTTCGAGCAACCAGGGTAATTGGTATGTGCCTGTTTTTTGCCCGCTGATAATCAAACCAACCAGTACATCGGACAATGCGGCGTTGTTACCGAATTGACGCACATGGTAAGAGCTATTTGCCGGAGTTATGGCCAGTTTTTCTTGGCAAGTCGACCAGAACGCGTCTGACTCGGGTGTGGCCCACGACACCGAATGCGGAAATATGATGAGTGCAAAGACAGTGATAATAAAACTTTTCATGAATTTCCTCGCAATAATGGCTGACCCTTAAAGTAATTTCCTTGGGGGGCAATTGGTTGATCAGTTAACTGACAGTTCAAATAAAACGATGCGCACCCCGTCTGGGTCCAGGTACATGGCCTCGCGGCCAATTGGATTGCTGTCAAAGCCCAATAACACTGAGGGCGTTTGTATGACTTCGACCTCTGCCTCTTGCAAGCGAAGGTCAATCTCATCCATGCGATTTACGGTGATAACCAGGGCCGGTGCATTTAGTCGGTTAGCTTCCCTGTCTACTTCCAATCCGTCAGCAGAAATAAACGCCAACGCCCTTGGCTGGTCAGGTGTGCCGTTCAATAGCACAAATCGCGGCTGCGAGTCAGGCGGAATATTAAACATGTGTCGCAGGGTTGGCGAATCGTAGGCCCTATCGCTGCTGACTGTAAATCCCAACAAATCGCGGTAAAAACGAATAGAAGCATCTGCATCAGAAACCGTCATTGTGGCGCGCTGCAAAACGACTTTCTCTACGGCTTTGTTTTGATCCCGGGCTTGATCAGGGGTCTGGGCCATCACATGGCCCGCTAAGCACAAGGTCAAAGTTGGGGCAATAAGCAGGGTAAGCACCTTGAAAAACATGTCGATTATTACTCCGTAAAATTGAAAATTCATGCCGGTGCACTAGCACAAGGTTATAACTCCCAAAATACATGGGAGTTTAGATATGAGTAATTCGCTCGTTCGTATCTCAGTCGGCCTTTCAACAGGAAGCTGGTCAGTCCGTTTGAGGCTCAACTGTTAAAGACTCAAGCACATATACCATGGCAGATGCGGGCGTATTGTATTGGACCAGAATATTATGTTCTCCAGTCACCCATACGTGCAGTGCGCGTTCAGGATCTGGATCACCCCAAGAATAATGGCGAGTTTGAAACGTTCCCGCGGGAACGGTGATTTCTTCGGTGCCCAAAAACGTCGGGTGTTGCTTAATCATATATCCCAGCGGACCCGTTGTACCATTCCAGGTGGGCGAAGTGCTATAGGTTGAAATTGTCTGGGTACCCAGTTCATCACCTTGGTAAGCCCAAGCAGGCCAACCGTCGAGCATGACCGCGTGCGTCATCACGTGAAATCGCTCTGGAACAGGAATTTCTTGCACCGTGTGGCCGGTGTCGATTCCGTCAGTTACGACGGTCATGGTGTCGCCGGTCACCTGAAAGTAACCGCTGCCAACCAACTGATTATCAACTTGAATCTGATCGTAAATACGAAGGGGCCGTCCATTTGCGTCAATCGTATAAATAACATCTCGTACGAATTTCGAATCGTCTGTCATGGCCAGTGTGCGCATGGTGCGCGACCCGTCTCGATTGTAGGTTAGCCACCAATCTTCTCTTCCTCGCTCGAAACCTTCAGGGACCTTCTTTCGATAAGATAAGCGCCCATGCATATACTGTAATTTATTCGTGGGTGCAGATTTCAAACCATCTTTTTGCTCAGATGTCTCGCCACCGGCGGGGGTTTGGGCAGTGGCTGAAATAGCGAAAATCATAAAGACGATCAATGAAAAACCAATGTAAGTATGCTTTCGCATTTCCTGAGTTCCTTAATTTGCTTACTAGAGATGCGTGCCTCACGAGGCCGCAGTAGGTGCTGAGATTCTGGACGGGCAAGATCGTGATTCGCACAGTCTTGCCCGTCTGGAAGTCGCCTGATTTAACGAGGAGTCTTCGGCTCTTCGATAGGTCCACCACCGTGAGTAAGGCCTTTGGCCCACGTCATTTCAAGCCATATGGCCCCTTTTTCGGAGACCGGACCGGGTCCGTAGCCCCAGATGCTGCGCGGCGGCTGATAGATGAAACCGTCTTCCTCTACCCTTACGGCCTTGCCTTTGTCGTTAGGCCCGTCGAAGTTCCAGACTTTTATGTCGCCCCAGAGCATATAGCGCATGCGGTTAGCGTGCTCAAAGTACTCCTTGTGGCCAGTCGCCGGTGGCGTCCAACCGGGAGCAATTTTCACAAGCTGAGCCCGAAAACCTTCTTTTATTGAGTCATCTAGGTACTTCGTGAAGCGGCCTGGTGCGTTTGGATCTTCCATCCATTCAAGGTCTGATATGGAGTCCACAAACCACGGCTTCGTAAAGTCCTCTATTTCTTCCCAGCTCGAAGCAGGGTCCGATTTTCGACCGGGGAAATCAGGTTGGTATTGACCGGCCACCGGGCCAGCCCAGCTCGGGCCCAAGGTTACTAAACTGCCGTCGCCTTCTTCGAACAACAACAAATAGTAAGGCATCTGCCGTTCCCTACCACCTTCCATACCACCACCGTGCAGCCCGCCTGGCGGACGAGTCAGCCAGCCACCTTCCTTTTTATGGTAGTGCATGGGGTTGATATAATCGGGGGTCACGGGCTCCAACATGGCCGAATCGCCTCTAAGTGTGTAACCCATTTCCCAAAAGGTGTGGTAATGCGGCGCCCCTGGTGGTCCTTCTTTCTTCTTGGATGAAAACGAAGGGGCAAACTCGCTGTAAACGAATGCACCCTCCCTATTCGGACCATTGAAAAAAGTCTTGGACGGGTTGCTGAAGCGCTCATCCTTGTTTACCGCCTCGGCGGAGCCATCCCAAGGGAATTTCTTCACATCTGCGAATTCAATTTTTGCCCAGCTATTAGGTTTCGCTACTAGCGTTCCGACAATAGCTTTAGTCGCTACGGGTGGTGGTGGGGTAGAGTCTGCTGCAACCACAAGACTGGCATTTATACTTATGGCAATGAACAGCGCACTATTCAGAACGTGCCTCGGTCCAATTTTCTTCAAGAGGTTTCTCCTTCGATGAAAGTGTAATGGTGCAATGCTCTCATCGGCATCGGCATAGAGCCAAGCCGATCGCGCGTTCCAGTGATCGTACTTTGATACAAAGCAACCGCCATGAAGTTATATTTGGTTGTTCAGTAAAAGCGCAAGTTACACTGCACCAATTTAAAGTCAACTAAGTGAACTATGTAAGCCTCGTTGCAATGATTACCCAAACTAAAATCGGTTGTCAAGGCGAATCATGGAATTAAGCAGCATTCCTTCTTTCAAGCGCACCCTCAACCAACGAATAAACCGCCGGCACAACGATTAGCGACAGCAATGTCGAGCTCAACATTCCGCCGATTACGGCAACGGCCATTGGCGCATTGGTATCCGAACCTGCGCCAACCCCGAAAGCGGCTGGCAGCATTGCCAGGATAATCGTCAATGACGTCATCAGGATGGGTCGCAGCCGGATTGGGCAGGCTTCTTTCAGGGATTGTTCGATGCCTTTGCCGTCTTCGCGGCGTTGGTTGGTCAGGTCAACCAGCAGGATGGAGTTT
>Ga0105054_10011586_pt1 | contig 10957 bp, 7 predicted proteins | sample BON02_FD_78091 | JGI IMG/M metagenome (GOLD analysis project Ga0105054, IMG submission 78091) | Freshwater microbial communities from Lake Bonney liftoff mats and glacier meltwater in Antarctica - BON-02 (megahit assembly) | ecosystem: Environmental > Aquatic > Freshwater > Ice > Glacier... | reverse complement strand
CAATTTAGGTGGAAACCAAATGACACGTCGTGCAGACTTAAACAGTACCCAAGTTACAGACTTTGTTGTGAGAGACCTTTATACAGTAATGAATGGCCGTGTAAAGGATCCTATTTATGGATTATCTGAAAGAGCAGTTAACTCAGTTTATGGTTCCGCAGAAATATCTTATAAAGGATTTTTATTTATAAATGGTACTGCTAGAAACGACTGGTTCTCTACCTTATCAAAAGCAAATAGAAGCATTCTTTATCCTTCTGTGTCTGCTAGTTTTGTTTTCTCTCAAGCTATGGCTTCTGCTCCTAGCTGGTTGTCATTCGGTAAAATAAGAGCTGCTTATGCCGAGGTAGGTTCTGATACCGACGTTTCTCCTTATTCCAATTCTCTTTTTTATGGTATAAATGCTAACCTTTTTACAGGACAGCCAGTTGGAGGCTCGCAGGGTTCTACAGTACCTAATGCTGGCCTAAGGCCAATGCGTACATCTGAATCTGAAGTTGGTTTTGAACTTAGAATTTTCAAAAACAGAGTAAGTTTAGACATGGCTGCTTATGAGAAAATAACGACAGACCAGATAGTCTCAGCTCAAATTTCAGACGCTTCTGGATTCGTTAGTACCCTTATTAATAGCGGTAAAAGTAGAAACCGAGGAATTGAGTGGTTGTTAGGAATAACGCCAATAAAAACAGCAGATTTCAGATGGGATTTCACATTTAATGGCTCTTTTAATAAAACTAAGGTGCTAAGCCTATTGACAGATACCCCTGGCGAAAGAATCACTACAGGAACACATGTGTTCAATGGTGAACTAAGACAAGTAGTGGGTCAAGAGCTAGGGCAGCTTTATGGTTTTGGTTATAAAAGAGATGAACAAGGCCGTAAGATTTTTGGAGCTAATGGAATCCCTATCCGCACGCCTGATCTGATGTCTTTTGGAAGTGCCCTGCCTAATTGGGTTGGTGGATTCAATAACGCCTTCAATTACAAAGGTGTAAATCTTTCTTTTTTAATTGATTTCAAACTTGGTGGAAATATGATGTCGGGATCTAATTTTAACTTAACCAGACATGGCCTACATCAGCAGACAGTCGCTGGCAGAGATACTGGAATCGTGGGTGAGGGAGTAAATCAGGCTGGAGAACCAAATACTAAAGCAGCACCTGCTCAGGCTTATTGGGAAGTTATTCGTTCTCAGGCATTAATAGAGCCAATCATTTACAATGCTGGATTCTGGAAACTACGTCAAATTACAGCGGGATATGATTTAAGTAAATTGATTCCTGACAACATGCCTATTACTTCTGTTAAATTAAGTTTTGTAGCGAATAACGTATTGATGCTGAAAAAATGGGTACCAAACATTGACCCAGATTCTTTCGGTTTTACTTCGGATAATATTGTGGGTTTGGAGTCCTCAGGAGTTCCTACCACACGTGGTCTAGGTTTCAATCTTAACGTTAAATTCTAAATTATAAACAGATGAAAAAATTAATAAAATATATAACTCTTTCATTTATTGTCGTCTTTTTTAGTGCGTGCGATAAAGGATTCGATGAATTAAACATAAACACTAAGGCGGCCACTTCTATTGACCCCACGTTTATAATGAATAGTGCCATACTCAGTAGTACGTTAACTACAGGAACAGCCATTTATGATATGGGCATTGTTCAGCAGATTGTTTCTCCAAACTCAGGTGTTTTAACAGGAGCAAACTATAATCAGGATAATAGAAATGCCACGGAGACCATGTGGATTCAATATTACAGAAACGTAATAAGAAATACGTCAGACGTAATTCTTCAAGCCAAAGAAAGAGGGAATAGAGGAAATTTAGTTCAAATGGCTCGTATTTGGCAATCGTTCGCATTTATGTTATTGACAGATACTTACGGAAATGTACCCTACAGCCAGGCGGGAAAAGGATTTACAGACCAGGTAGTTTTGCCTGTATATGATTCTCAACAGGCAATTTATACAGATGTTATCAAAGAACTGACGGAGGCTTCCGCTGCTTTAAGTGCATCCAATAAAATAGAAGTAGGTGATATTATGTATGCCGGTGATGTGGTGAAATGGAAAAAGCTTGGGTACTCGCTTCTCTTGCGAGCGGGAATGAGACTTAGTGAAGTGGATGCTACAAAAGCTAAAGCAACAGTGGCGGCAGCACTTTCTGGTGGTGTGATGGCAAGCAATACAGACAATTGTGTGATTAAGCATGATGCCAATTATCTAAACTCTAATGGTCAAATGTTAAACTCTTCGGAAGCAAATAATTTTTATATTCCAGCAGCTTTTGTAAATCAACTTAAGAGCACGTCTGATCCTAGATTGAAATCAATTGCGGTTCGTTATCTTGGAGCGGCCTCTGGCCCAAACCAGAATGCTGGGTTGGCTAATACAGATCCTACAGTTCAAATAGGTATGCCAATGGGCTATGATAATGGAGGAATAACTGCGGTGGCAAAGGCGGCAGGTTTAGCTAGTTTTTATGACTATTCGCAGATAGATAGAACTAGAATGATGAAAACTACGGCTCCTCTATATTTAGTAAGCCATGCACAAACTCAACTTTTATTAGCTGAGGCTGCAACTAGAGGTTGGGTAAGTGGTGCTGCAGCTATATACTATAAGAACGGGATAGAAGCTCACATGTTACAAATGGCTGACTACGACATAAAGAGTGCATTGACCACTGCTGATATTAACACCTATTTAGCTGCTAACGCTTTAGGAACCAATACCTTGAAGGAAATTGGTACGCAGTATTGGATTGCTTCTTTTTTGAATGGGCCAGAAGCATTCGCCAATTTCAGAAGGACGGGTTTTCCCGCTCTTACGCCAAATCCATTTCCAGGAAAAGATATTACTGGATTGTTTATCAATAGATTGACTTATCCTAACTCTGAAATCTCTGTGAATGGCGTTAATGTTAAAGCCGCAATTGCGGCTCAAGGAGCAGATAATTTAGATACAAAAGTTTGGTGGGATAAGTAAATAAAGTTTTTTAGAATAGTCGCCAATTTCCCTTGGCGGCTATTCTATTAATTGGCCTTTTGGTCGATTAATATCAATTAATGGACTTAATCTTTTAGTAGTATGAAATATTCTTTCGAAATTAGAGTCATTAAAACCCTAAATATTAAAATATGAAGCATTTTCGCATTTACTCTGTTCTGTTCATTTCGTGTTTTGCCTTTGCAGCTACTGCCCAGCAGATAGAATGGTCCCCAGAACAAATCAAAACCCTAACAGCGGATTATCAGGGCATTCGCTCAGCAGATGGTAGGCCGCATATTTCTGATGCATTAATTAAAAGATTGGCAAATGTCTCTACTGAAGAGGCATGGGGCTTTTTAAGAAATAAAGGATACAGAAATCAATTTGACGCAGGCTGGGTAATTATTGGCAATAAACCTCTAGTAGGGAGAGTAGTAACTACACAATACATGCCTTCAAGAGCAGATGTAGATGAAAAGATTAAAGCCAAAGGAAAAGGTGAAGGGAGGCTAGGTTCTCCAAACTCATGGCCAATAGATGTACTTCAAAACGGCGATGTTTATGTGGCAGATGGTTTCGGGAAGATTATTGATGGAACTTTAATAGGCGACAATCTAGCAAATGCCATTTATGCCAAATCTGGCACAGGAGTAGTTTTTGATGCCGGAGCAAGAGATGTAGAAGGGATTAGCAAAATTGATGGTTTTGTTGGTTTTGTAAGAGGCTTAGACCCTTCTTATATTCAGGACGTAATGATGACTTGTATCAATTGCCCTATAAGAATAGGAAGAGTCACTGTACTGCCTGGTGATTTGGTTTTAGGAAAACAAGAAGGAGTGGTTTTTATTCCAGCACAATATGCAGAAGACTTAATAATGAATTCTGAGTTTACTGCTTTAAGAGATGAGTTTGGCATTTTAAGACTAAAAGAAGGGAAATTTACACCTGGAGAAATTGACATGAAATGGTCTGATAGAATTAAAGCAGATTTTCTTTCATGGGTAAAGGCTAATCCTCAAAAACTTCAAATGACTCTAAAAGAATTTGATGATTATATGAAGGAGAGGAATTGGTAGCTTCGACCTGGCTCAACTACCGAATTTGACCAAGCTCAATCGCTGGAATTCGACTAACCTCAGCTACGAATGTTGCAGTCAGACTTAAAAACTCGAATTCGGCAAGGCTCGGCTGCCAATCATTCAAAACTCTATGTTTGAGTTTTTGTAAAGTTTTAAGAGGAGCAGATGAAACACCAATTGAAATTAAAAAAATATTCAACCGTATAAAATAGAAACATGAAAAATAATTTATTCGACAGATTTAAATTTAATGGATCCATTCCAGAAGGGCCAGTGGTTCATCCATCAGATGAAACAGCTCATAGCCTAGATTCAGAAAATGGACAACAAAAAATAAACACGGGTGACAATAGAAGAGACTTTATTCGCAAGTCTGCTTTGGGAGGTCTTTCGCTGGGAATGATGTTTAATGGTAATCCTGCCAAAGAAGTTGAATTCTTAACTCAAAAAGTAAACAGATCAAGTAGCCCTTCCGATTTAAGAATTACCGATTTAAGAATTGCGATTATCAATAAGGCACCTATGACCTGCCCTATAATCCGAATTGATACCAATCAAGGCATCTCAGGATATGGCGAAATCAGAGATGGGGCTAGTGCTAAATATGGTTTGTTTCTGAAAAGCAGATTGTTGGGCAAAAACCCATGTACACCAGAAATGCTTTTTAAAGAAATCAAACAATTTGGAGGACATGGTCGTGCAGCTGGTGGAGTTTGTGGTGTTGAAATGGCATTGATGGATTTGGCTGGAAAGGCATATGGCGTTCCGGCGTATCAAATGCTTGGTGGTAAATACAGAGATTATATTCGTATTTATGGTGATACGCCTACCGTTGACGATCCTGTAGAATTTGGCAAGAAAATGTTGGAAAGGAAAAACTTGGGTTTGACCTTCCTAAAGATGGATTTCGGGGTTGGCCTATTAAAAAACCATCCAGGAACGGTTATTGGTGGACTTAATACCGACTATGATAGACAATGGGGAAACCCACCTTCCTTGAAAGGAAACCCAAGAAGTTATGCGAATACTAAACACCCTTTTACAGGAGTTCAAATTACTGATGAAGGTTTAGATATTATGGCCAATTACGTGCATGAAGTTCGTGAGGCTGTAGGTTATGACATTCCATTGGCAGCAGATCATTTTGGCCATTTCGGCGTAAATACTGCAATTAGGTTGGCTAAGAAGGTAGAAAAATATCAATTAGCCTGGATGGAAGACATGATACCATGGTTTTATACAGACCAATGGAAACAAATTTCTGATGCTATTGATACTCCTACATTAACTGGAGAAGATATTTTCTTGAAAGAGGAGTTTATCAAATTAATTGATGCCAGAGCGGTGGACATGATTCAGCCAGACTTGGCAAGTTCTGGAGGACTTATTGAAACGAAGAAAATTGGTGATTATGCTGAAGATGCAGGAATTCCAATGGCCATGCACTTTGCGGGTTCTCCTGTGTGTTTTATGGCAAATATTCACTGTGCAGCAGCTACAGAAAACTTTGTGGCTTTGGAGCATCACAGTTTTGATATACCATGGTGGGAAGATTTAGTAGGGGGCATTGAAAAGCCAATTTATAAAGACGGTTTTGTGAAAGTTCCAGAAAAACCAGGTCTAGGTATTGAGCTTAATGAGCACGTGGTTAAAGAGCATTTGAAAAGTGGCACCATGTATTTTGCTCCTACAAATGAGTGGAATGAACTAGACAGTCACGATAGAACCTGGAGTTAATAAAACAAGTAGTCATGAACGGCTGGTAAAGATTTCGTAATTTTTGCCAGCCGTTTAATGTTATAAAACCATTTGAAAGATTAGTTTCCCTTTTGATTTATATTCTAAAGGTTACATTTGATAAAAAACAGACCCTAAATGAAAAATTACTTATACACCATTATTATTATTCTTCTTGTTATTGTGGCCTATAACTTTCCCGAATATTTGATAGAAATAGGTGGTGTGAAACTAACAGATCTTATTAGTCCCGTATTGATGATTATTATGTTTGGGATGGGCACTACCATTACCATAGAAGATTTTCTTGGAATTTTGAAAACGCCAAAATTAGTATTAATAGGTCTTGGACTTCAATTTTTAATTATGCCTTTATGGGGTTTCGGGCTAACCCAAATTTTTAATTTTCCTGCCGAAATTGCAGCAGGTATGATTCTTATTGGTAGCAGCCCAAGTGGCTTGGCTTCTAATGTGATGTCACTTTTGGCTAAAGCCAATGTAGCCTTATCTATTACCTTAACCATATTTGCTACGCTTATGGCTCCTTTACTAACCCCTACTTTAATGCAGTGGTTAGGTGGAGAGTTCATTGAAGTAGATTTCTGGGGTATGATGTGGAGTATGTGTAAAATTGTACTTATCCCAGTGCTTTTAGGTTTTATCCTAAATAAGTTTTTGCCTAAACAGATTGAAGCAGTTAAAAAATATTTGCCTCTTTTTTCTATGGCAGGTATTGCTTACGTAATCACCACTGTCACAGCGGCTGGTCAGTCTTCTTTAGCTTCTGTGGGTGCTATGCTTTTAGTAGCTGTAATACTGCATAATATAGGCGGCTATATATTTGGCTACTCTGCTGCTAAACTTTTTGGTTTAAGCAAAAGAGACGCTAGAACTATCTCCTTAGAAGTAGGTATGCAAAACGGTGGATTGGCATCTGCATTGGCGGTAGATATGGGTAAAGTGGCTACAGTAGGCTTAGCTTCTGCTATTTTTGGCCCATTAATGAACGTTACAGGCTCTATGCTAGCTACTTGGTGGGGCAGAGATGGTGATGATTTAGAAAAGTAAGAATTTGTTTTTTTGTCAATTTAAAAGTCGCAGAACTCTTATTCTGCGACTTTTTCGTTCTTAAAAGATATCTTTGCGTATCTATCATTAATTTAATGCAATGGACAAACTAGAAAGAATAATCGAAGCCAGAATGAAGCTTAAGGCTCGTTTTGAAAGACAAATGAGCAGTTCTCCATCAATGGCTGATGATAAACCCTTGGGCACGGGTGATACCAATAGACATGGTATGCCGCAGTTGCCTGTAGGTCAAACAGAAACCGTAAAGTGGCCAATCTTAGACTTGGGTTACCACCCGGATATAAGTTTGGAATATTGGCGATTGACCATTAATGGCGAAGTTGAAAACCCTGTGGTTTTAAAATGGAATGATTTTATGGATTTGCCACAAACAGAAGATACTTCAGATTTCCATTGCGTAACCACTTGGAGTAAAATGGATATGTCCTGGAAAGGCGTGAGGTTGCTAGATTTGGCAGCTCTGGTAATGCCAAAGGAATCCGTTACACACATCATGTGTTATGGCTATGATACCTACACAACTAATTTACCCATTGAAGAAGCACTTAAATCTGACGTACTTTTAGCTCATACGGTTTATAACGAACCCTTAGAAAAAGTGCATGGCGGACCCGTAAGGATGATTACACCACAGTTATATGCCTGGAAGGGCTCAAAATGGATAAAGCGAATAGAGTTTCTAAATGCCAATAAGCGAGGTTTTTGGGAAGACAGAGGCTACTCAGATACCGCCTATCCATGGCGAAATGACAGGTATTCTTGATAGAGTTTAACTTCTTCGAATCATATTCAAGGTACTCCAAATGTCATAAATGCATGAATAATTAAACAAAAAGCCCTTCCGAATTATATTTTCAGAAGGGCTTTTTGATGTTTTTTTGATTTACGCAGGGAAAGACTTCGCAATATCTGTAAATCCTCTAGAATCTAGAGAAGCTCCACCTATTAGGCCGCCGTCAATGTCTGGTTGAGAGAAAAGCTCTACAGCATTATTTGGCTTCACACTTCCACCATAAAGGATAGAGATGTTTTCTGCTACGGCATCACCGTATTTAGACGATAAATGAGCTCTTAAAGCTTTATGCATTTCTTGAGCTTGGTCGCTTGAGGCTGTTACACCAGTACCTATGGCCCAGATAGGCTCATAAGCTATTACTACTTTCTGAATTTCTTCTGCAGACAATGGGAATAATCCATTAGTTAATTGGCCTTTCACAAAATCAAAGTGAATACCAGCCTCACGTTGTGCTAATGTTTCTCCGCAGCAGAAAATTGGTGTTAAGCCGCCTGCCAAAATAGCAATTACTTTGGCAGCAATAAATTCATCAGACTCATTGAAATATTCTCTTCTTTCGGAGTGGCCAATAATAATATGATCTACACCTGCCGATGCCAACATAGCCACAGACATTTCGCCTGTAAATGCTCCAGAAGTTTCTGGATGACAGTTTTGGGCAGCAATACTTATTTTTTCGGTATTTATAAGTTTACTAAAAGAGCTCAAATATGGAGCAGGAACTCCCATCACCACTTTTACATTAGGATTTACAAGCTCGTCTTTAACCATATTGGTAACTTCAGAAAAAAGGATTTGTCCTTCTTCAAAAGTTAGATTCATTTTCCAGTTTCCAGCAGCGTATTTTTTTCTCATTTAGATTCCTTTGATTTATTGAAGTCGCAAAGATATTAAACCGACTCAATGCATACAAGTTGACTTTCTTTTTTTAAGGTTAAACCTTTCCTAATTATAAGCGTCTAAGACTATGATTTTAAACTAAAACAATAAATATGAAAAAGTTAACAATTTTAGCAGTCTTGCTATTTACAGTAATGGGATCAGTTTTTTCTCAAAGGGGTAAAGAAGTAAAAATGGATCCTAAGGAAAAGGCAGAAAAAATAAGCCAACGTCTAAAAACAGATTTAAATTTAAATGAGGAGCAATACAGCAACTTACTTGTCCTTAATACAGAGAAGGCAGTAAAAAGAGAAGCTCAACACAAAGAAATGAAATCGGAAATGGATGCAAAACGTGCAGTCGTGAAAACGGAAAGGGAAGCTTACAACACGAATCTGAAATCTATCTTAACAGATAAGCAGTACATCAAATATTTAGAAACTCGTAGAGAAAGACGAGATAGTCATGGTGAAGCAAAAAGGATGAGTTCTCGTAGGAGAAGCAGGAATTAAATTTAATAATTCAGAAGGTTTTCAACTAGAAAAATTGCTGATACTTTAAGCATAAACAGAGTCATCAAAATTAAAGGCTTAACCAATAGTTAAACTTAAGAACGATGGCTCTGTTTTTATTTTGAAAAGTATCTGTGAAATAATTATCTGAATAAACCAAAAAGAAATCAGACATTGGGCTATATCTGTATTGGACTCGGCTATTAATATTAAAATTATTTTGCTGCGTATTAAACTGTAAGAAGGTAGTCCAAAAAAGCTTATTTGTAAATGTAGCTTCTATTTTAGGGCCGATAAGCCAAAGTTTTGTTCTGCCATAATCATCTGGGAAAAGTAAATCATTAAATTGTGCACTTAGAGTGGTACTAATTATCGGCTGTTTTCTTAGTAAAACGCTAAGGTTATACTGGCGTATTTCGGCATTGTAAAATTGGCCCACTTTAAAACCCCCACTTATTATAAGGTTTTTTCTAGAGTCACCCATATAATTAATACCAAGGTTATTATATGTATAGTTTCCTGGTGCCAGCGGCTTGTTTTCAGGTAAGGGGAAATAGTATTTAAGGTTATCTTCTTGCAGATTGAATTCAACCCCTACGCTTGAGGTATTTCTGAAATTTAGTAAACCAGATATAGTATGTGTTTTATCGCTAAGCCCACCTTCTTTGAACCATACCAAATAGTTTTGCAAACCAAAAACAATCGAAATCACCTTGCTATCTTTTGGCCTTATGGTAATGTTATTTTTATTGTATAACTGTTTAAAACTAGATCTATAGGTAGTGTCTGGTTGGTCATAAGTATTTCCTACCTGAGCAAATGTTTCTATTCTATTGATAAAACCCATATCGGCATAATAGTTTTCGCCAAACCTGTCAAAGTCAATAATTCCCTCATAAAACTTACCGGAATATCCATAACCAATTTGATAAAAGTTATTATCAGTGCTTATTCCTTCCTTCATCGAGGTATGATAACCCGCCCATATCCTATTAGCTCCTGCCTTATCTGATAGGTTTAGTTCCAAACCAGCATTCCTTCCATATTTATCTAATGAATTTGCTTTTTTTTCATCAGATATATCTGTTGCATTTCTGTTTAGAAAGTATCCTTTAATTACAGAACGAGCTCCAAATTGTCTGTGCAATGATGTAGCAGTATAGTTTTGGCCGGAATGGTTTCCTTTTTTCATTGTTTGCATATTCATTATGCCAATTCTTATTTTCTCGGTTAAGTTTCCACTTAATCGGGCACCATACAGAATTGGAAGAGGGTTTGCGTTTTCGTCAAGCCCTATTGCTCTAGAGAAAAAAGGTCTAAAAGGTGGAGCACCAAACTGTTGAAAAATATCGCTATTCTCTAAAAAGAATGTTCTTTTTTCAGGGAAAAAAATAGAAAATCGAGTCAAATTAGTCACTTGCTGGTCTACTTCTACTTGTGAAAAATCAGGATTTACAGTTAGATCTAAATTTAATGAGGCACTTACCGATACTTTAGCATTAAAACCGGCATTTGCCTTATAGCTGGTAGGATTATTGTTTTCAGCATCAGAATGTACATTTCCTATTAGATAAGGTATGACAGAAATATTGCTTTTTTGTTTGACCAATTCTCCTTCAAACTGCAGCATACCCATATATCCTAAATCTATTCCTTGAAACTGAACTGGAATATTTGTCCAGCTCGAAAATTCATTTTTCTTTCTATCGCTACGTAAAAAATTGATACCCCATTTGGTATTGTTTGCATTATATCTTAAAGTTTTGAATGGAATTGCGATTTCGATAACATATTTATCTTGTAATCTTTTAGTGGCGGAGTACCACTTATTATCCCAAGCGAAAGAAAGTGCATTCACATTGTTG
>Ga0105054_10011581_pt1 | contig 10961 bp, 20 predicted proteins | sample BON02_FD_78091 | JGI IMG/M metagenome (GOLD analysis project Ga0105054, IMG submission 78091) | Freshwater microbial communities from Lake Bonney liftoff mats and glacier meltwater in Antarctica - BON-02 (megahit assembly) | ecosystem: Environmental > Aquatic > Freshwater > Ice > Glacier... | reverse complement strand
GGAGCGGGTGGCGCCCTGCCGTGGCGGGGCAGGGTGGCGTCGTCGGCATTGAACATCTGTATCTCCGCGTCAGAATCGGGAATGCGCCGGGCACGGGGCCCGGCGCGCAAGGGGTCAGCCGGCAATGCCGATCAGGTTGCACTCGTGGTGCCGCGCAACCTCGACCAGATGGCGGAGCCGGCGTGCGGTGGCGAGATCGGATGCCGTCGGCTCGGGCACCAGTCCGAAGGGGCATCCCTCGATCAGGGTGTCGATACGGGCGGAGAGATCCTCGACACAGATGTCGTCTTCACGATCCAGAGACAGAAGGCCGAGGTGGCGGCGCCAGTCATCGGAACTCAGTACGATATTGGCCTCGTCGATGGCAATGTCATCGGCCTCGTCGATTTCGCGGTCGTCGGAGAAATAGGCGGAGATGATCAGGGTCATTGTGCGTCCTTTCGCTCTGTCTGTCTTTCGGGGTATCGAAGGCCCGGATTTCGGCGGCCTCACCAATGAGGCCGTGAAACTCCGGGTCGTCCTGTCGGGGTGGTGACTGTCAGTCGCCGAGCAGGGATTGGCGATAGAGTTCTTCCCAGGAAGGAGGTTTTGCAGTTACCGCCGCACCCCTGTCGATGAAGTTCTCGAAATCGTTTCCCATAACGCTGGAAAAGAACCTGAAATCGGGAGCCACACCGACGCGATCCAGCGTCGAGCGGTCGGCGTCCCAGCACAGACCGGTCATCGAACAGTCGCTCACGGACCCACGGTCATGTTCGATCATGGCCTCAATGAGGGTCCGGCGCAGATCGTCTTCGAGATGTGCCAGGGCATCGCACTCCTGGAGGGCCGCAGCACCGCGCGTGCCGTGGCTCGAGTCATAGCCGTCGTTCTCGCGGCGGCAATCGTGAAACAGGCCGAACAGAAGTCCGGCGGTCAGGCTGCGCTGATCGAGATCGAGAAGCCGGGCGAGCCAGATGCCCTGGTCGGCAACCGCGCGCCAGTGATCCTCGCCGTGGTATTCGGAATCGGGAAACAGGGATCCGTCTTTCGCATACGCAAGAGCACGTGCGAATTGCCCGGGTGTCAGGGTGTGGGACGTTTCTGATGCTGCGGTCATTGCGGCTTCCTCTTTGGTCTCTTGTGTCATCGTCGTTCCGGGTGATGCTGCCCGTTGCCCGGCAGTCGCGGATACAATCACTCGAAGTCCGCGGTCGGGCCGGACTTCTTGTCCTTGCGACCCTTGGCCGTGCAGCCGCAGATTTTGCATTTGCCGCTCTGCCCGATATGGTTTCTGTCGCACCTGCACCAGAACAGGGTTTTTCGTGGCGCCCGGCTCGCGGTGCGGTTTGGCCTGGATATCTTCATCGTTCAGACAGGATCTGTCTGGACGGTCTCGTCCAGGATGACGATTCCGCGGATGAAATCGCACCCCGTATCGATGTCGATCTTCGGATCGGTCATCGCGTGATTGGCAATCGCCCATTGACGCAGGATGTGCTCGGCCTGCGCGGCGTTGAGCACCAGCTTCCTGCGGACAGTGGTTGTCGTTTCGGTTTCTGTATCGGGCATCAGAATGGTAAAATCCCTCCATGGGTGATCGATGATCGGGGTATCGGTGGCGCGCCCGTCCCCGGTGTGGCCCTTGCGGGTATCCTTCATCAGATGGAGCCTGGGCCCGCACTTGTGTGGATCTGTTCGGGACCGGCAGCGCCTTCATGAATGAAGGTGTTGGCCGGTCCTGATCGGATTGTTTCGCCCGCCAGACCCTTTGGGTGGCGGCAGGCGTTCAGACAGCGATCGGGCTTGCGGTTTTCGAAGAATTCGCGGCCGGATTGAAGGCAGTCTGCGGTCGGCGCACCCAATCCTGCAGCATCGCTATTGCCTGCTCGCGACTTTCGGCATGAAGACGGGCATGCAGACCGCTGTCGAACAAGAGACCGAGTTCGAAGCGGATTTTACCATCCAGTCCGCGGACCGGCGTGTAGGTCAGGGTCATCCCCGGCAGATGGATCGAGTTCGGAATGGTTTTTGCGGGAAAGCTCTTATGGCGCCCGGCAAAATCTTCGAAGAAGACGGGAGTGTCTTCCTGACCCGGCTGCAATACGGCAAGGAGCGTATTGAGCGGGCGGTTGTCGAGAATGGAAAGCAGGACCATCGCATTGACCTGGAGTAGGCCTGCATAATCCTCTGCTGCGCCGTCATGGTCGAAGACCCGGCGGATGAGCTCGAGCCCGGCGCGACGCGCAAAGCTCTTGCGATACACGCCGGTGCCAACGAAATCTGGCAGGCAGGTGCTGTCGCCAAGCAGGCAGTGCAGTGTTCGAAAATGCGCGACGCGCGGTGCGACATGTCCGGCAATGACCCGCGCGAGATCGAAGAGATCATCGGCAGTGGCCTTGTCGGACTGGGTAAGGCCGAAGGCAGCAATGGTTTCTGGAATGGTGTTCATGGGATATTTTCACTCATCTGTCGGTCGGATGAAGTCCGGTCTTGCAACGAAAGACCGGACGCCCTCCGGGCGACGGCCTGGCCGGCGCTCTGTGGATCCGGGTGTTGCCATGCGGCGGGCACCGAGACCCGGCCGTGCTGCAATACTGTCGACCGGGTATCGAAACCCGGCATCGAGACCCAGTCGTCGAGGTCCTCGTCATAGGTGCGTAGGCCCAGCAGTTCGACGGCATGGCGGACACTGAGGGCGCCGGACCGCGATTGTCTCGAAAAGACGGCAATGACATCGCCGACCTCCATACCGTCGATTGTATCGGGAAAGATCACGCCATCATGGAATGTGCCGCCTGCGGCAACCCGGGCCATCACCCGATCGACGATGCAGGCGTGACCAAGGCCGAACCAGTCGTCCCTGCGGCGACTATCCGGAACGATCAGCGGTGCGCGCAGATCGATCCGCAGCTTGCGGATCTCGCCGTCCTGAAACTGGGCTGCGAGATCGTAGCTGTCGGAGGCCCAGAGAACGGTCATCCGCTGCCGCCAGGACACAACATCCCGTCCGCCGACAAGCGGCGCGCCGGGGGCGGTGCCGTGATAGGCGATGCGGGATACGTGGCGTGCCAGGGTCGGTGCCAGGGTCGGTGCTGCAGTTGGCGCCGCCATGCCAGAAATCCGGGTTCGCATTGCAGATACTCCTGTTGTTTGGGGGATGTTTCTGGACGCGGACAGAATGACCGTATCAGGGGTGCATCGGCAGCATTTCGAGATCCGGGGTCTCGTCGATCCCGACGACGACGGGGGCGCGCAGGAAGGACGTTGTCTGGTATCGCTTGCAACGCACCTGCGTTGGCTTGTCGTCAGGCACACCATCAGGCCAGTATGTGGCTTCGATGACCTCGCGCAGATCGTCGTCGACCCAGGACTTCACATGGTACCACTCGAAGTCCTCGAGCGCCCGCATGGCCAGGAAATAGATCTGGTGGCCGTGGGTCCAGTCGTTTCCGGGCTCCTGGACGAGCCTTTCCATTCCCTCCTCCAGTCTGTTGCGTCCCCAGGCGGTGCATTCGATCCGGCCGAGGAGATCCTCCATCGACGGGTTCTGCGCTCCGGGCGCGCCATGGGCCGGGGGAAGATCTGCCACCGTCAGGTAAACGGCTGCCAGAACGGACGCACTGAATGGGAAAAAACGGATCATGTCGAACTCCTCGGACCTGGGCTGCTGGGGAGATGCGATCGATTGCCGATGCAGCGAAGCGCTCCACCTTCGGAGCCGTTCGCAAGGGGCCGGATCGAGCGATGGTGGGTGATAGTACGAAGCCGGACCGGATTTTTTTCCAGGTCCGGCGCGCCAGTCTTCAGGCCGCGCTTGCGGCCCCGGTGCGGGTTTCAAGATGATCGGCAAGCTCGCAGGGCGTAGTGATGCCGATTCTGGCCCAGTAGGCCGGATCCTCTTTGAGAAAGCCCAGGGAGACACCTTTCTCGGGGTGGCGTGCCAGGGTGCGCGCCGGGGTATTGAGGGCGTTGAGGTAGTCTGCCAGGGTGGTGAAGAGACCTGCGCAGGGAACGAGCTGCGCCGCCTGGATTGTGCGTGCCTTGGCGGCGACCTCGATGAAAAGGAGCCTTGCTTCCATCATGTAGGGCGTCTCGATCACATGATCGAGGACCGGCTTCCCGGTTGCATCCCGAACCAGCCTGTTTCGGTCGTCGAGGGCGAAGATGAAGACGCGGTGCATGGGGGTCCTGGACATCTTGAAATCCTCTTTTTCGGGTTGATCGCGGCGTTGCGCGTCGGCGGTCTCACCAATGAGACCGCTGCACCGCAACGCATCCCGCCCTGGATTCTGCCCCCGTCCTGCCCCCTGTCCTGCCCGGCTGGTGCTCTGTGGGGGAATCGAAAATGCCGGCCACCCGTCAGGATGGCCGGCATCGGTTCTGTCGATGGTCGGGCGGCAGGCACTGTCAGGTCAGGCAGGGTTCCGACAGATAATTCTGGAAGTGATTTCTGGCCAGAAATCGGGCATAATGGACTGCGCAGCGCGCCTTGGCGTCTTGGACGGCCTGATGGAATTCGGGACCGTATGGCGTCAGCTCACCTGCAACTTTCAAGATCGACATCGATCCCGAAAGTTTTGTACTGAAGCATGCGTTGATCCAGACCTCGCACAAACCATCGCTTGCGGGCCTGACAACGATTTCGAAAAGGCAGTGTTCACTGAAACCGAGACTGAGAACGCGGCCCAGTTTCGGGGCGGGATGTTCGCGCGATGGCGATTTCCAGCGGATTGTATCCATAATGAGGATGTCTGCCGCGTCCGTTGCGGGGGAAAGTTCCGTCCGGAAATCTGTCTTGATCGACTGTCGCATGATCGTTTCCTGTTCCTTGGCGTGACGTTTTGGGAGGGGCAGGTCTCGCCGCAGCGGCAGGGTCCTGGTTTTCGTGCGGGTCAGTTGCGACAGGCCCGCTCATGTCCGGCCGGAGACGCGACGAAGCAGGGATCGACGTCGTCGATCGCATCGGCGCGATAGGTGCCCAGACTGCGGACCCCCAACCCGAAGGCCGCATCGCGGAACTCCGGATATCCGAGACCTGCGTCGCGGTGCAGAAACGCGTTTGCGGCGGGCCTGTTGGTGTGATGGTCAGGGACGAAGACCTCGGGCGCGTCCAAAGGCTCGTCGCGCAGCCACCGGGTAGTGTCGTCTTTCGGCTCGAAGCGCGCGAGGGCACTGGCATCGAAGGATGGTGTGCATGCACTCATCAGGAAACTCTTTTTGAAAACAGGCCCCAAGGCCACTCTCACCTCTGGGAGAGCGGCCTTGGATAGTCCCGGATCGGGCAGGATATGTGTTTGGGTCGATTGACGCCTTGAGTGTCAGATGTCCCTGCCAAGGGATCGCAGATAGCCATCCAGAACTGCTCGAATGTTCGGGCCGCCCACGCAGTTCATCGAATGCACGGTGAAGGTGAATTTTTCCGGGAAGCGGAACTCAGCGTCGTCGAACCCGCAGGCACGCGCATCTGTCGGATCGCCGCTGCGCCCGTGGCGGGTAATGAGGTCGGCAGAAACCATCGCCCAGGCGATGTCCTGACCGCTCGGAACGCCGTGTCCGAGGTCGTGATCGAAGCTGATGAAATCCGGGGGACCGCGCTTGATCACGGCGTCGCGGACGGCGTCGAGGGATCTTGCGATCACCCATGGCGCACCTCTTGAATCGCAATCCTCGACCGGGAACCTCTCGTCATCTATGAACATCTGATATCCCATGAAATCGGCTCCCTGTGAGTTTGGCCCTGTGATCCGGAGAGGCAGGCGCGCGGCTTTTCCGGGGGATGGCGATCGGGTCAGTCGGCGCTGTCGTTCCCGGGCGCTAATCTTGCGCGGGGGATGCGAAGTGCGGGCCGTCGGTGTCGTGATCGACGATGAGTTCGCCGGAACCGACTTTTTGCCCGTAGCGCCGCGCCAGGGCAATGAGCGCCGGAGCCGGTTCACCGGGACTTTCGATGGCCACTTTCAGGGCGCTGAAAGCGGCCTCGTCGAGCGTGATGGTGGATTTTTCAGCGGACACGATCTCAGGTTTCCTTTTCATCGGCGGGTTGGCTGATGCGCAGGGCGCAGATGCAGACGATGGACGCCAGAACGATCGGCAAGATGGATTGAAGGATGGTGCCGGATGCCGAGGGATCGCCGAAGGCGAGAAGGCCTGCAGAGGGCACAGCCACCACCACGGCAAAGGCTGTGGCCGCGGGAAAGATCATGGAATTCACGACATTGGACAGGAACGGATCGGACACGAATATCTCCTTGTTCGGCGATTGCTGGGCCCTTCCCATCGCGATGGGCCCAGGATTGCTGCGTCTCAGACAGCGGCTGCGGCTGTTTCTTCCCGGGTCAGCGCATCTTCCTGGACGATATAGCCGTAAAGGCCGCGGCCATCCTTGCTCTCGGTATTGGAGGAGTGCCGCTTGTCGTCCGGCAGGAAGGTGATCAGTGTGGTCTCTGGATCCACCGCCCGGACTTCGCCCGGGCGTCCGCGCCAGAGGGCGCGGTCGCCGACACCGAAGGTTGCCACGACCCCATGGTTGGCGACCCAGGCTTTCAGCGCCTTGCGATGGGCTGAATATGTCGAAAATCCCTCGAGGATTTCGACCAGTTCGCTGTCGGGCGACCAGTGCAGATGGCGCTCGAGGGTGCGTGCAATGTCGTAGCCGTCGCTGGAACGGCGGACTGCCTGCAGAAGATCGGCCACGACAGACGCCTGGTCGGCATCGTCCTCGCCATTGTTGCGCAGCCAGGTTGCGACCTGGGGCAGGATTTCCTGGATGGCGTGCTTGACCACAACCTCGTCATTGTCCCGGGGCATCGGTGGTATTTCAATGCTCATTTTGGCCTCGATTGCTTGGTTCGCGAAGAATATGGGTCTGATATCGTTCGCCCGGAGCGCTTATCGGCCGGTGCAGCGGACATTCGGGGTGACCAAAGGCATCGCACCCTGCCGCATGGGGGCACACCCGCTCCCAGATAGCCTGGGGTCGGCGACATCGGGGGTCGATACCGGCCCGGTGCCGGATATCCAGATCCCGCGCCTGCGGTCTGGATTTTTCCACTGCGGCGGCCCTGTGGGGCACGGCGGCCCGTGCCCGGATGACCCCGCACAGAACAAGGATTGCGAAGGAGAGGGCGAGATTTGCGATGTCGACGATGGTCCCGGTCAATGGCATTTTCAGTTTCCCCTTGGGCTACATCTGCGCCTTGGCCCGCGGGACGAACCAGCTGCGGACTGCCTCTGCGATATCGGCCTTGAGGCGTTCGGGAGGCACGCAGAGCGCCGAGATTTCTGCGAAACCTTCCTTTTCGACATCGCCGGTCATCCAGGTGATCATCGCGCCGGTCTGGCGGATGTCGGCGCGCCCCTGACAGACCTCTTCGAGGGCCTGGGTCAGGCGTGCCTGCGTGCAAAAGGTCGCGATGAAATCGGCGGCAGTGGCGGGCAGGGGTTCGTGGACGCTGGCTGCCCGCGCTGTGCCCCTGACACGGTGCTTTTCTGTCTTGGCCTTGAAGGCGGTGCGCGCAAAATACGCGGCACTCACCTGTTCCTCGTAGGAGGAAACGGGAACCAGGACAAAGCCCTCTCCGGGGTGGGAGATGCCGAAGGTGCGCGCGATATAGGGGTCGCACACTGCGACCTGATCGACGGCACGGTTGAGAACGGCCAGCTGCTCCGCGATCCCCGACGGGTCGGTGAAATCGAAGACGACCGGTTCCCCGGTCTCCCAGGGCAGGATGCGGACATCGTCGCCAAGGATATCTTCGGGCAGAAAAGCGCGGATTTTCAGGGGACAGGTGATCATCCAGCGCGGCGTTGCGATGTCAGGGTTCTGGTGGTGCGGCCACTCGCCAAGTCCCAGCGCGAAGATATAGAACCGCTTCTTGCCGGTCTGCTGGACCGCGTCGCCTTTCGCGACGCCCGGCCCGGCCCATTCGCCGTAAAAGGTCAGGGTTGTGTCCTGGCGACCGGCACGGGCCCAGAGTTCGCTGCGGGCCTGCAGCCAGCCATGAAAACCATAAGGGTCATCGGTTTCGCAAAGATCCTGGTTTCGCGACTGTGCGACCGGTGCTTCTGCGGGGCGCAGGCGGACGGCGACGTTGGCGCCGTGAAGCTTGATCTTCATTCCGTAATCGAGCGGGCATGCACTGTCGGGACGATACGTCTGGCTTGCGAAAACATCCTTGAAAGAGGTGATCGAGGGGAATTTAAGGTGCATGGTGCTCTCCGTGCGAAATCAATCTCACCAATGAGAATGATATCGCCCGGGGTGCTGCGGAAACCGTGGCTATCGGAAATCAGGTCGGTGCAGGCGTGCGGCTGTTCAGCCCCGGAGGCGCGCCGAGGTCAGGCAGATCTGCAACGGGCCGGCAATGACATACCGGGTCGAGATGGACATCGCGCGATCCGGACCGATCTCGACCTCTCTGCGCGACACCGTGCTCGACATGCCCCGGAAGCTCCAGCAGAGCTGCGCCATCGCATGATCGAAACCGAACAGGCGGGCGATGCGAAACATCGCCAGGTCGGCGACGCCGAAGGGAAACGAGCAGATTTTGGCGAACACGGGGGATGCGAACATGAGGGGAGATCCTTTCGGGAAAAATGTCAGGACACCCTGCGGTGGCGGCCGCACCAATGAGGCTGACAGTGCCGGGTGCGGCCGCACCTGACGCCTGGCTTTCGGGTTTCTCCCGGGCCAGGCCTGCATCGGGGCCTGCATCGGGGCTATACTGCCCGGATGTCGAGTGCGGCCAGCACGCCGAACTCGAGCAGGCCATCGCTCATCTGCGCCGTCAGCGGCTCCTGCCAGCCACAGGCGCGCACGCGGTCTCCGACACGCAGGTCCGGGGCCTGGTCTTTGCTCAGCGCCACAGGCACCAGCTCGCCCCGTCCGCTCGGGGACGCATCGCAGATGAAGGCCAGGCGTGTACCTTCGTCCGTGCCCCAGGTGGGGTCTGCCGGGCCGATGGACATCACGCGGCCCGCCACCTCCTGGACGCCGGTGCCTTGGGTTTCGCCGAGCAGCGGCAGGCAGTATGTCGCTGCAATTTTAACGGTTTTTGCGGTCAGGTCCATGGTTTCGTCCTTTGCCCGGTGTGTGCGCACAGCAATGCACCGGGCAAAGGGCAATCGGCCCTGGCGCCCTATGCGTGGAGTGCATATCGGGTTTGATTTCGCTTATGCTGCGGTGCGGCAATATACTGATGGAGAACATCGAAGATGACATTCCAGGAGAAAAACCAATGTCCGCCGACCAGAGCCGTCCCGATTACGAGACCGTGATGCGCAATGCCCATCGCATGCGTGCGGAGCACATGCGCGCCAGCCTGCGCTGGCTGCTGCGCAAGATCTGGCCGAAGGCCGATCCGGTCGCGCCGGCCCCAGCGCCAGTCGCGGAAATCTGACCCGGGTCGGTTGAACGCGTCAGGCACATTCAGACATTGCCGATCATCGCGTCGGGTCTTGGAGTATTTTTTTGGGCCTTGCCTTCAATGCCCGGGATGGATTGACCGAGGTCAGGCCATGTGAGCTTCGCCAGATATCCCGGCGAGCCGCTCGGGCCTGTTCGACAAAAGGCGCAAGGCTGTGTCCGCAGCCTTGCTCACGAAAACGTCTCGGGCTTCGTAAATCTGGAAGGCGTTCGGACCGCCGCCAAAGATGCGAGCCGCCTCGCGCTGCAAAAGCTTTTGAATCTTTCTGGCCCTGCGGATCTGATCCGGTGTCATCAGTCAGAATTCGCGGGCCTTCATCATGTTGATCGCCCGGTCGGAAACCTGCATGTCTTTTGCGTCATGAACCCCCCGGTCTGCGGTCAGATCGTCTGCCGGATACCAGCCGGGCAGCGAGATCGCCTCGCGCTGGGAGCGGAAGGCAAGGACCACGTCTCGCAAGCCGCGCACAAGCAACGCGCCGGTCTCTGGGTGAAGGCGCGTTTTATTGCAATTTTCGATGCTAATTCTCCTTGAAGGACGTACAGGTGAAATCGGTGACGACATCCTGAACCAACTTGATCTGGGCACAGATCAGCGGCAACATGACGCAGAAGGTGGTCTGCTTGGGATTGTCTGCAAGTTGGCTTGACATAAGGAGCCAGGAACCCCCTGACTTCAGTCAAGGGAGGTTCAGCAACACAGGTAAGGGGTGGTCCTATGGATCTCGTGAATGGCACCTTGACCGTGCGAGCAGATGGAGTCTTGACCGGCCAAACAGGTGACAACAGGCAGTGCGAGGTGAATATGTCGCGATGATCAAAACCATCGTATCAGGCGAACCGATGGCTATCGCAATTCCATTCGACCAACGTGAATACTCTTCTCGTGTCTTTCAGCAACTTGCTCATCGGATATCCCTTGTCGGTATTCTGTCTGTTTCGCAAAACCACCCAAGATGTCCCGGATGCTCTGCGCCACTTGTCTGCCTGAACGGGGAATATAGGACGAGGATCCCTGCACGCATTGGGGAGGCGGGAATCTATTGCCGATCCTGTTCCTCGATCAGGAGCTGCGGGGCGTCAAGCATCCTTGCGGCCATGTCGAGACAGCCACCAATGAACGCGTCAATGGTTTCGTGGCCGAGCAGGATCGCGGCAAAGAGGCGGTGATTACCGTCCTGCACGATCCACCGTGCCTGATACCCTGCCATCCATGGCACCCCGACATCGATCGAGATCGGATCCTGCCAGCCGGTCCTGACAAGGAATGCGATGCGCGCGGCATGCAGCCGGGCAGTGCCTGTGCCTGGTGGGGCATCGCGGAGCGTTTCCTCGTTCAGTGGCTGCGGTGCAAGTTCGCCGCGCCGGATGCAGTCCCTGACCATTGAAGGAACAAGATCCCCGGAACCCGGCCAGCAGGGATTGTCGAGCGGGCAGGCGTGCAGACGCAGGGTAGATATTGAGATGGGATAGAACGGTTCTGCCGGTTCAGATTTCCGGGGACAGGTTGGAGCCCGATATGCGAGGTCTGAGCCGTGCTTCACGCATGAACCTC
>Ga0105054_10011580_pt1 | contig 10961 bp, 9 predicted proteins | sample BON02_FD_78091 | JGI IMG/M metagenome (GOLD analysis project Ga0105054, IMG submission 78091) | Freshwater microbial communities from Lake Bonney liftoff mats and glacier meltwater in Antarctica - BON-02 (megahit assembly) | ecosystem: Environmental > Aquatic > Freshwater > Ice > Glacier... | reverse complement strand
GCGCAATGCCATGGTCGATTATTCCGGCCGCATCCTGCTGCTCTCGGTCATCATTTCGGTCTTCACCGCCGCGCTCGTTTTCCTGGCGCTGCAGCGAATGATGGTGCGCCCGGTCCAGCGCATGACCGAAAACCTGATCGACTTTCGTGAAAACCCCGAGGACGTCACCCGCGGCATCGAGGTCACCGGGCGCAGCGACGAGATCGGCATCGCCCAGCGCGAGCTGGTCGAGATGGAGCGCGGCCTGCGCGAGGCCCTGCGCCAGCGCACCCGGCTGGCCGCGGTCGGCGCGGCGGTCAGCAAGATCAGCCACGACCTGCGCAACATCCTGTCGACCGCAGCGCTGGTTTCCGACCAGCTCAGTTCCTCCGACGATCCCCAGGTGCGCCGTCAGGCCCCGGTCGTTCTGGCCGCGATCGATCGCGCCGTGAAGCTGTGCCAGGACACCCTGCGGTTTGCCCGTGCCGAGGAACCCGAACTGCGCTTCCTGCGCTTCGAACTGGCGCCGCTGATCGACGAGGTCGGCGAGGCGCTGGCCGACGGCCTGCCCCGCGATGTCGCCTGGCGCAACGGTGTCGATGCCGCCGTGGTGGTGCGCGCCGACCGCGACCAGATGTTCCGCGTGCTGCTCAATCTGGCGCGCAATGCAACAGAGGCCATGGCGGAAAAGGGCGGCGAACTGAGCTTTGCCGCCTTGCGCCAGGATGGCGCGACCGTGGTCGAGATAACCGACACGGGCCCGGGTGTGGCCGCGCGGGTGCAGAAGCACCTGTTCGAGGCCTTCTCGGAAGGCTCACGCGGCACGGGCCTGGGCCTCGCCATCGCGCGCGAACTCATGCGCGCCCATGGCGGCGACCTGGTGCTGGTTCAGACGGGGCCGTCAGGCACCCGTTTTGCCGTCACGCTCCCGGATCGAGACGCAGCGCGAGGAACTTGAGGTAGGCTGATTCGGGAAGCTGGGGGTGGACCGGGTGGTCCGGTCCCGCGCCGGCGCGGCGCAGCACTGCCGCTTCCCGCCCGGTGTCGTGCACGCCACGACCGACCTGGGCCAGGAAGGCATCGGATTCGACGTGATGCGAGCAGCTCGCGATGCCCAGGTAACCGCCCGGCGCGACCAGACGCGCGGCCAGGCGGGCCAGCTTGCGATAGCCCTTCACGCCGACGGCGACGTCCTTCTTCGACTTCACGAAAGCCGGGGGATCGCAGATCACGACGTCATAGACATCGCCCCGGTCGCGCCGCTTGGCCAGATCATCAAAGGCCTCGGCGACATGGACACGCACCTTGCCGTCGACGCCGTTGGCCGCGGCCGCCAGTGTGGCCAGGGCCAGGGCGGGTTCGGAACGGTCGACCAGGGTCACGTCGCTGGCGCCCGCCATGGCGCAGGCCAGGCCGAAGCCGCCGCCATGGCTGTAAACGTCGAGCACGCGCGCGCCCTCGGCCAGGCGGGCCATGAAGGCGCGGTTGTCGCGCTGGTCGAAGTACCAGCCGGTCTTCTGGCCCAGCGCCAGGTCGGCGCGATAGGAGATGCCGTTCTCGTGGACCTCGACCTTGTCGGGCAGGGGGGCGCCGACGACGCGCACGCTCTCCTCCAGGCCTTCCAGCTTGCGGATCGGGCTGTCGCCCCGCAGCACCACGGTCTTGGCGCCCAGGACCGCCATCAGGGCGGCGGCCAGCTCATCGGCCATGCGGTCGATCCCGGCGCTGTTGATCTGGGCGACCACGATGTCGCCGTAGCGGTCGATGGCGACGCCGGGCAGGCCGTCGGCCTCGGCGTGGATCAGGCGGTAACAGGGCGTGTCATAGAGCTTTTCGCGCAGGGCCAGGGCGCTGGCGATGCGCCCTTCCAGGAAGGCGCCGTCGATCACGGCCTCGGGGTCGCGCGACAGGAAACGGGCCGCGATCAGCGAATGGGGGTTGAACATCGCCACGCCCAGCGGCGCGCTGTTGTCGCTGACGATGCGCACGGCGGTGCCCGGCGTCAGGGCCTTGGCGGCCGGGTCCATCCGGATCTCGTTGGAAAAGACCCAGGGGTGGCCGTGTTCGGCACGCTTGGCCGCGCCCTGATTCAGGGTCACGACCGGAAGGTTCTCGGTCACGGGCGGTTCCTCGGGTTGGCGTCGGATCGCACCACATACCAGTGGCGCGCCCGGGGCGACACCTCTTTCAGCGGCCCAGTGCCGTGCCTTCGCGCCTGGGGTCGGCCCCGCCGGTGATCGTGCCGCCGTCGATAAAGAAGCCGGCAAGGCCGGTATCCATGGCGCCCAGCCTGACCTCGTGGCCCATGGCTTCCAGCGCCGGAACCAGGTCGACAAGGTTCGTGCCGTCCTCCAGTTCGGTCGCGCCGTTGCGGTTGAGGAAGTTCGGCAGTTCGATCGCGGCCTGGATGTCGAGACCCCAGTCGAGCCTGGCGATCAGGGTCTTGGCGACGTAACAGATGATGCGCGAGCCACCCACCGTGCCGATCGCCATGACCACGGCGCCGTCCTGGTCGAGCACCAGTGTGGGCGCCATCGACGAGCGCGGCCGCTTGCCCGGCTCGACCCGGTTGACAATCGGCAGGCCATCGACCTGCGCCTCGAAGGCGAAATCGGTGAGTTCGTTGTTGAGCACGAAACCGCCGGCCATCAGGCGGCTGCCGAAACCGCGTTCGATGCTGGTCGTCATGGAGACGGCATTGCCTTCCATGTCGACGATGCTGATGTGGCTTGTGGAAAGGCCCAGGTTGCCGGCGTCGTCGAAGGCTGCCTGGTCTCCGGCTGCAAGCCCCGGCTCTGCCGTGCCCATGGCCGCGGCGGGGTCGATCAGCGCGGAGCGGTCGGCCAGATAGTCGGGATCAAGCAGGGCCTCGATCGGCACGGCGACAAAATCGCTGTCGGCGACAAAGAGGTCGCGGTCGGCATAGGCCAGCCGTTCGGCCTCGGCGATCAGGTGCACCGCCTCGAGACTGCCCGGCTTGACGGCGGCCATGTCGAAACGCTCGAGCAGGCCCAGGATCTGGGCGACGGCGATGCCGCCGCTGCTGGGCGGTCCCATGCCGCAGACGGTCCAGATGCGATAGGCCTTGCAGATCGGGTCGCGCCGCACCGCCTCATAGCCGGCAAGGTCCTCCAGGGTCATGGCGCCGGGGTTGACCGTGGCGCCATCGACCGTTGCCACGATCTCCTCTGCAATGGCGCCGCTGTAGAAGGCATCGGCGCCGCCTTCGGCCAGGGCGCGCAGGGTCGCGGCCAGCGCGGGATTGGTCAGGCGGGTGCCGACGGGCTTGCGTTCCCCGCCCAGGGTGTAGAACTGCTTGTAGAAGGCCGGAAAACGCTCCGGCCCCTCGACCCAGTCCAGAACCTCGTAGAGCCGGGGCGAAAGGATGAAGCCGTTCCGCGCCAAGGCGATCGCCGGCGCGAAGAGATCGGCCCAGGGCAGGCGGCCCTGGTCGGCGTGCGCCAGTTCCAGCATGCGCAGCACGCCCGGCACGCCGACCGGAATGCCGCCCTCGGCCGCTTCGGTCCAGTCCATCACGGTGCCGTCCGGGCGCACGAAGAGATCGGCTGTTGCCGCAGCGGGTGCGGTCTCGCGGCCGTCGTAGCTGGCCACCGCGCCGCTGGCGGACTCATAGGTCAGCAGGAAGGCGCCGCCGCCCAGGCCCGAAGACTGCGGCTCGGTCAGCGTCAGCACGAGCTGGGCCGCGATCGCGGCGTCGACCGCGCTGCCGCCCTTCAGGATGATGTCGCGCGCGGCCATGGTCGCCAGCGGGTTGGCCGTGGAGACCATGAACCGATCGGAGACCGCGGGCGGATTGGCTGCCGTTGCGGGCAGGGCGAAACCCGCAAGGGTCGCAGCCAGAATCAGGAAGGCGCAAAGGTATCGGGTGCTGCGAAGGGCGGTCATCGTGCTCCTGACATGGCATAGTGGGCCGGCCGGACCATTGTTCGGTGCGCGCAAGCGCAAGGCAAGGCGGCAAAACGGCGGAGTTTCCATGCTGATTGGTACGCTGGCCTCGGTCGTTCTGGTCTGTCTGACGATCCTGGTGCATTTCGAGTTCCTGCGTCTGACCCAGCGCATGGCGGAACATACGCGCCTGCGCCCGCGCATGCGCATCGTCGTCATGCTGTTGGGCGCCTTCGCCGCGCACACCCTTGAGGTCTACATCTATGCGGTCGCCTACATCGTCATCGCCTGGCTGGTGCCCAGCGCCGGGTTCGTCGGCATCGTCGAGGGCAGCTTCGAGGACTACCTCTACTTTTCCGCATCGACCTATACCTCGCTGGGCTATGGCGACATCGTGCCGCAGGGGTCGCTGCGCCTGCTTGCGGGGACCGAGGCGCTGAACGGCCTGGTGCTGATCGCATGGACGGCCTCGGTGACCTACCTGATGATGGAACGCTACTGGCGCAGGGATTGACGATGATGCAGGCCGGCCCGCGCAACCTGATCACCGATGTTGACGGCATCCTCGTCGGCAACGCCCACGACCACGGCGCGGCCAGCGGCGTCACGGTGGTGCTGCCGCAGACGCGCTGCAGTGCGGGTGCCGACGTGCGCGGCGGCGCGCCCGGCACCCGCGACATCGAGGCGCTCGATCCGACCTGTCTGGTCGACGCGGTCGATGCCGTGGTGCTTTCGGGCGGTTCGGCATTCGGCCTGGATGCCGCCGGCGGCGTGATGTCCTGGCTGGCCGCTCGGGGTCGCGGCTTTGCCATCCGCGATGTCGTGGTGCCCATCGTGCCGGCGGCGATCCTCTTCGATCTGCTCAACGGCGGCGAGAAGGGCTGGGGCGAACATCCGCCCTACCGGGAACTCGGCCGCCAGGCCGTCGCCGGCGCCGCGGAAGCCTTCGCGCTGGGCAACGTTGGGGCGGGCTACGGCGCCCAGGCCGGTGTGCTGGGTGGTGGCCTCAAGGGCGGGCTGGGCAGTGCTTCCATGGTCTGCCAGGACGGCCTGCAGGTCGGGGCGCTGGTGGCGGTCAACGCCGTGGGATCACCCGTCATCCCGGGCGGCACGACGCTGTGGGCCTGGCCGTTCGAACGGGATGGCGAGATGGGCGGGCAGAAGCCGCCGCAAGCCATCGATCTGGCGGCAGAAGCCGGCGCGGAGGGCGCCATGCCCGGCGAGAACACGACCATCGGCGTGATCGCGACCAATGCCCGCCTCGACAAGGCGCAGGCCCGCCGGGTCGCGATCATGGCGCATGATGGCTATGCCCGTGCGCTGCGCCCGGTGCACACCCCCTTCGACGGCGATACGATCTTCTGCCTGGCGACCGGGCGGCGCGATGGCGCGGTCGAGGCCGGTGAGCTGGCCCGCATCGGTGCGCTGGCCGCCGACTGCATGGCGCGCGCGATCGGCCGCGCCATCTGGGAGGCCGACAGTCTGCTTGCCATGACCTGCTATCGCGATTGGGCCGTCGCGCGTTAAGGTCATCTGACGCAAGCGGGAGCGATCATGCCCACCACACTCATCACCGGCGCCAGCCGGGGCATCGGCCTGGAGTTCGCCCGCCAGTACCAGGCGGCGGGCTGGACCGTGCATGCCGGCGCGCGCGACCCCGGCACGGCGGCAAAGCTGCAGGCGCTGGCCGGTCCGGGCCTCCACATCCATCGACTCGACGTCGCCGACCGCGGCCAGATCGCCGCGCTTGCTCGGGATCTTTCCGGCCAGCAGGTCGACGTGCTGATCAACAATGCCGGCATGTGGATCGGCCAGGACGAAGCCTATGGGCGCTTCTCGGACGCCCAGTGGATGGAGCAGTTCCATGTCCACGTCATGGGCACCATGGCGATGTGCGAAGCCTTCGTCGAAAACGTCGCGGCCAGCCAGCAGAAACGCATCGTGCAGATTTCCAGCGGCAACGGCAGCCTGGGCTGGGACATGAACGGCACCGATTTCCCCTACAACACGAGCAAGGCGGCGCTGAACATGATCACCCGCTCCATGGCGCTCGATCTGGCGGCGCGCGGCATTGTCGCGGTCTGTTTCACGCCGGGGTTCGTCGCCACCGACATGTCGGGTCCCGAAGCCGACCTGACGCCGCAGGAGAGCGTTTCCAACATGCGCGGACTGATCGAGACCCTGGGGCCGCAGCACAGCGGCACCTTCCTGCGCCACAACGGGCAGAGCGTGCCGTGGTGACGCGGCGGGAGATGTGACCATGGCAACCGTTCTGATCACCGGCGCCAACCGCGGCATTGGCCTGGAACTTGCGCGCCAGTACGCGGCCGACGGCTGGCGTGTTCATGCCTGCTGCCGCCGGCCCGACGCCGCGCTCGATCTGGTCGCCGCACTCAAGGGCCGGAACGGCGTGATCCATCCGCTGGATGTCACCGATGCCGCTGCAATCGCGGCGTTGCGCGAAGCGCTTGATGGCGAGCCGCTCGACGTGCTGATCAACAATGCCGGCATCATGGGCGGCGACCGGCAGGACTTCGGCGCCATCGACTATGACGCCTGGGAAACCACGATCCGAACCAATGTCTTTGCCCCCTACCGGGTGAGCGAGGCGCTGGTTGAGCTGGTCGGCGCGAGCGGGCAGAGGGTCATCGCGAACATCTCCAGCCTGATGGGTTCGATCAGCGACAACGGCTCGGGCAGCGATTACATCTACCGTTCCAGCAAGACCGCGCTCAACATGGTCACGGTCAATCTGGCGCGCGACCTGGCCGAACAGGCGGTCACGGTGCTGGCCCTGCATCCCGGCTGGGTGCAGACCGACATGGGCGGCGCCGATGCCCCGCTCAAGCCCCGCGACAGCGCTGCGGGCATCCGCGCGGTGATTGCGGCGGCGACGTTGGCCCAGAGCGGGAGTTTCACAAACTACGACGGCCGCCCGCTTGCATGGTGAGGCCGTGCCTCAGACGTTGAGCTGGGGCAGTGCTTCGATGGTGACGCCCTCGATCTTCCAGGTGCCGTCGTCCTGGCGCGCCATGGCGTAGCGGGCGAGCACCTGCAGGCCGTCCTGGCCGGTGACGACAACCTCCTGCACCAGATGGTCGCCGCTGCCCGTCAGAGGGCCAAATTCGGCCGCTGCGGAGCGATAGACGGCATCATAGGCCCCACGCACCATGGCCATGAAGGTCTCCACGGTCTGGAACCTTGCCTGGATGTTGGCTGCGGCAAACCCCCATGCGGTGTTGCCGTCATCGCGGTTGAACGCGGCGAGCTGCTGGGCGATCACACCCTGGACCGCGAAGGCGTCGGCGCTGTCGGGCGCCTGCTGGGCGCGCGCGGGCACCACCATCAGCAGAAGCAGGGTTGTCAGCGCAAACAGCCGCATCGTGACCTCCCGTGAACACAGGCAATCGCGGTTCGTCTGTGCCTACGCGCGTGGGTGCGTCATGGATCAGCGCGTGCGCGGTCGCGCAATGGGTCAGCGCACGAAGATGCGGACTTCGTTGGCCTGAGCGTCGTAGCTGGTTGTTGCCGAGATCGACACACGGTCGCTTGGCAGGCCCATTTCGGTGAGCGAACGCAGCACGTCCTCGGCGCTGCGCTTGACCTGGTTGCTGGCCAGGGCCACGTCGCCGGCGCTGCCGCCAGCGGGTGTGACCGCGACCAGATCGAAGACCGCCGTGGGCTTGCGCTCCAGCGCAGCGCTGACGGCCTGGTAGAGCGGCTCCTGATAGGCGACATCGGGGCGGTCGAAGCGGATCACGACCAGAGCCTGCCGGCCAGCCAGAGCGCCGTCGCCGCCGTAGATGGCGGGCGCCTGCTGGGTGCCCATGTCGGCCAGGGCGGGGCCGTAGAGGCGGCCGTTGCTGATCGCCAGGGCAAGCTGGGCCAGCCGGGTGCGTTCGGTGTTGACGTAGTTGGTCTGGCGCTCGACCACGGCGTTGAGGTTGCCCATGGTGCGCTCGACGCTGACGATCGCCCGACCGTTGAGGTCGTCGAGATCCTCAAGCTGGCGATGGTCTTCCTCGACCGCGCCCGACAGGCGCAGGGTGCCGTCGATGGCGTCGGTGAGATAGGAGCTGGTCGCCGCGTTCGAGGCCACGGCCGAACCCAGGGTGTTGAAGGCCGCAACGTCGTTGACGAGCTGCTCAAGCTGGGTCTGGGCGACGCTGAACTGGCTCACCAGGACCGGATTGCCCGGCGTCGTGCCGATCTGCAGGCGCGCCATGATTGCCGCGATCGTGGCGTAGTAGCGCTGGGCGTTCTGCTCGGTGGTGGCGATCTGGTTGTCGAAGGCATGGCGGTTCTGGTTGACCGCACGCTGCAGCGTCTCCAGCTCGACGGCGATGTCGCGCACCTTCTGGCTGACCACGGTGCCGGTGTTGCCGAAGTTGCTGGCCACGACCACGGGCTGATCGACGCCCAGCGGGCCGAGCTGTTCGACCACGACGGAGTCGTTGCCGCCCATCTGGCCTTCGACCATCGTCTGGCCCGAAGGGTCCTCGCCGGTCAGGCTGGGAAAAAGGGCTTCGTCAGCCGTCTCGCACCCTGACAGGAGGGCGAGGGCGCTGAAGAGAACGAACATGTGTGAAGCAACGGTCATACGGGAAACCTATCGCCCTGCGGCGGAGATGAAAACGTCGAACGTGATCATGGTTAAGGTGCCCCCAAAGCCGAACTGTAGCCGCCCCCTGGCCGGAACGTCGACGGGGCGGATAGTACGCGACGGATATGGGCGTCACAAGGCTCAAATCCGTTTGGTTTCAAGGCCTTTTCAAGGGCTTGCAGGCGAGCGTGGCTTCGATTAGGTTCCACGCCTTCGCCGGGTCCGGACCAGTTCCGACCACGACGATAGCTGGGCACCCCTAGCTCAATTGGATAGAGCACTTGACTACGAATCAAGAGGTTGGAGGTTCGAGTCCTCCGGGGTGCACCATTCTTCAGGTCCATGGCTGGTTCTCATTTCGATACATTCGATGAGCGCCGGCTCGCCCGATCCGGTGGGGTCGGCTATCTGATCCGGAGAAAACTGCCTGAACTCAGGCGCTGACCGGGTTCCAGGCCGCGGTAATCGTCCCGCCCCCCTGTTTGCCCCTCCCAGATGGCCTCGCTTGTCCCGGGCAAGGGGCGATAGATCGCATCCTCTCCGAAAAAGCGCAGCACCAGCGTATGGCGTACCGGACAAGCGCTATCGAGCGGCGCGCCGCCGTGCAGGCTGTGGGGATGGAAGGCGATGAGATCGCCCGGCCCGGAAGGATAGCCCAGCACGTCCCAGGCCGCAGGATCGGACACGCGTTCGCGTTCGATGTCGGGAAGTGGCAACCATTCGCCGCCATGGAGCGGCTTTGCGGGATCGTCCGGGTCGTCGTAGGAACTGCCATCATACTGGGGTCCAAGGTGCGAGCCGCGCACGACCTCAAGGGCGTTGGCCCTGGCCAGCGGTTCGAAGCTGATCCACAGATTGCACCATTGCCTGCCGCCGTAGGGGCCGTAGGACGTATCCTGATGCCAGGGCGTGCGACCGACCTTGCTGCCGTTTTTGAAGAAAATCTCCTCTGCGGAGTACCAGACACGCGGGCTGGCGAGCAGGTCGGAGACGACATCGGCAAACACGGGGGCGGTGACCAGTTCCCGGCACTGCCCGCGGACCGAGGGATTGATGTTGTCGGCCCAGTGCTCGTGTTGGGTGCCGGCGTAAACCCGTTTGGTCATCGTGCCGGGGTGCGCCAGACTCCAGTCGAAGACTGCGCGGCATCGGGCGAGAAGATCGGGATCGAGAACGCCCTTCAGGCGCGTGATGCCGTCCTGCCTGAAGGCTTCTCCCGGTGAGCGCCCGTCGGCCACCGGGAAGGCGGCAATGCCGGCTGATGCCGTGCCCATGCCGTACTCCTTGCATTGTGGCGCGATGCGCATGGTCCGGCGATGGGCATGCTGGCGGTGCCACGGATGATCACTCGCCTTCAGTCTTGCCAGTTTGCTGCAAGGGAGCAAGCCCGCATGGAATCGCCTTCGTCGGCGATTCCATGCGTGACTCCGTCAGAACCGGCGCTGGCCGGCCTATGGCTCAGACCAGGAAGTGGCCTTCGGTCAGATTCTCGAGATCGACACCGAACAGGGTCAGAACGTCGCCGCCGCCGAAATCGAGTGCGACGTCCGTGCCGCTCTGATGGGCCAGAGCAAGTGCGGCGGCGCTGTCGGCCACCCCCCCCATGCTGGTCAGGTCGATGACATCGGCCTGGCCGCCCGCGCCGAAGTCCAGGATGACGTCGTGGCCCGAACCGGTGGCGAAGACGAAGTGATCGTTGCCGTCACCGCCAAGGAACGTGTCCTCGCCGGCGCCGCCGTCGAGGGTGTCGTCGCCGTCGCCGCCGTCGAGAACGTCGTTGCCGTCATGGCCGCTGATGACATCGGCCCCGGCGCCGCCATGAAGCTCGTCGTTGCCGGCTTCGCCCCAGATGAAGTCGTCACCGTCACCGCCATCGACGATATCGTTGCCGTTGCCGGCCTTGATGTTGTCGCTGTCGGCGCCGCCGGAGATGTGGTCGTTGCCGTTGCCGCCGATGATGCCGTCGGCGCCGTCACCGCCGTCGAGCGTGTCGTCACCGTCGTCGCCGGTCAGGAAATCGTTGCCGGCGCCGCCGAACATGACGTCATTGCCGGATTCGCCCGACATCTGGTCGTCGCCTTCGTCGCCGTGCATCAGGTCGTTGCCGGCGCCGCCGTTCATGAAGTCGCCGTCGTCGCCGCCGTTCAGCGTGTCGTCGCCGTTCTCGCCGATGAGCCAGTCGCTCCCGGTTCCGCCCGACATGACGTCGTCGCCCTCGCCGCCGTTCATGATGTCGTTGCCGTCGCCGCCCGAGAGAACGTCGTCGCCGCCTGCGCCGAACACCATATCTTCGCCGGCGCCGCCATCGAGCGTGTCGTCGCCGTCCTCGCCCAGCATGCCGTCATTGCCGTCGCCGCCGAAGGCGATGTCATTGCCGGCACCCGCGATGATCAGGTCATTGCCCGCGCCGCCCGAGAGGACGTCGTTGCCTTCGTGGCCGTTGATACCGTCGTCGCCGTCGCCGCCGTCGATG
>Ga0105054_10011579_pt1 | contig 10962 bp, 10 predicted proteins | sample BON02_FD_78091 | JGI IMG/M metagenome (GOLD analysis project Ga0105054, IMG submission 78091) | Freshwater microbial communities from Lake Bonney liftoff mats and glacier meltwater in Antarctica - BON-02 (megahit assembly) | ecosystem: Environmental > Aquatic > Freshwater > Ice > Glacier... | reverse complement strand
CATATATGTATATATATATATATATATGTATATATTTAAACATATGTATGTATATGTCTATACATGTATGATTATTATGTGTAATATATATATATGTATATACGTATACCTGTATATGTTTATGTACAAATATATATGTATATATATATATATATATGTATATATTTAAACATATGTATGTATATGGCTATACATGTATGATTATTATGTGTAATATATATATATGTATATACGTATACCTATATATATGTATGTACAAATATATATGTATACATATATGTATGTATGTATACCTATTGTGTATATGTGAATATATATAAATATATGTACCTTTCTCCCAACCCTATTTTTTTTGGCTTTGTTTGAATTCAAATACACAAACTCGTCACCCCAGCCAGATGTTAGAGGCATGATGATGATCCTTGTTAAGAGTGTGTATGTATACATAGCTACAAAGGCACTTGTATGTAGATGCACGCGCACCTGTGTGTAGATATGCATACACACATTCCTCACTCCTTGAGGGTAAGAAATTTGTTTGTGGAAGGATATATACACACTGCACACATATGAAGAGGAAATACGGTGTCTATCATCATACTAGCGATTTAGGTATTGGGAGAGATGCCTGCGCGTGTATGCATGAGTGTATATTTTACCATGTTCAATTCTACCTGAGGCTTACTCGTGCAAGCTTTTTCGCAGTTGCCTTTGATATGCATATATACACATATACCAAAGCTCCCTGTATGCTCATATGATATGTGCTGCATGTATATGTTGGTGTGTACTGCATGTATATATGAGTATGTGCTGCACATACAACTGCAAGGCGCTTTCTTGAACAATAGGTCGTAATAGCTCGTTATTGCCTTTTACGCGTACAGGCGCGCATCCATACGCGTGACAGGACGTATTCACACGTGTTGCATGACTCATTCATGTGTGGGACATGACTCATTCATGTGCATTCATGTATGACATGGTACCTGCAAGGTGCGCTCGCGCACAATGGCTCGTTCGTGTCTCTTGCGTGCCACATTTGCCTGTTTCTGTTTCTCTTTATCTTGATCCTCCTTCCTGCTACTCGGTACAGCGACTCGATCTTTCTCTAATTTTTCCCCAGATGTAGGAGGTGGTGATCTGGTTGTGCAAGGAGGCGAAGGTGGGGATGTGTTTGAAGGTGTTGGTTGGGATGGCTCGTTGCCGGGGCTGCTGAAACCCTTCAACAGTTGAGCTGGTGTGAGGCGCTTGAAAATGCTTCCTCCTCCTGCGGGAGTAGACACGTGAATGTGTACTCACGCATGTAGACACCAACACAGACACAGGCGGTCTGGCACAGACATAGACACAGGCACAGACAAAGACACAGGCACAGACAAAGACACAGGCACAGACAAAGACACCGACACCGACACAGACACAGGCACATACATAAACACAGACACAGACACGGACACGGACAAGGACACAGACACGGACACAGACTAAGACAGTGACGTAAAACACAAACACACGCAAACACACGCTCACACATACAAAAACACGCACACAAATACACACAAATATATTCACGTACACCCATACCACGGATTGGCCAAAAAGAGAGAGTACATATGTATGTGAAAAAGAAAGCACGTGGGAGAATGAGAAACCTATTGCAGCAGCATCATGCGGTGCCTGCATTCTGGCTATCTCGACACTGGCTGATGTTTGCTGAGCTGTGTCACAAGCTGAAGTTGGCGCTGATTCTTTGTTGACTCTCGGAGTCCTTGGGCTTAGAGTTGCCCTCAGACTGGCTGCTGGTCCATGCAAGTGACTGAAAGATTCTATCAAAGAAGGGGGGGTTTCAGAGTCTGAGTATGCTCCCCAGCCGGGCGTTTGCTGTGTCATGCTGTCAACATGCGACTGCGCACTGAATTCGTGCTGTGGCTGCTTGAGTTGCTTCTTTTGAATTACTGCGTCGTGATTGAACACATTTGAAGGGGCAGGTAGCGGTACCCCGGCAGACACAGGCTGGGCAATTTTCGATGGTCTTCGAGTGGCCTGCATAAAGGCTTCGATTGGGTCTACATCATCCGCAAAAAGTGGGGCAGCACCTGGTGGGAGATGCGCGGGAAAAGCTTGTTTCAGAGCATTGCATGCTGTGGTGCTACGATCCTCTTCATCCTCAGAGTCGTGAGAGGAGCAACCCGACCCCGACGACGGGGTATACTCACGTTCCCTGCCGCTGTTTCGCGGGCTGAGAGGTGTGCTGCTTGCCGCAGCTGTTCGTGCTTCAAAACTATCTCTTCCGAATCCTACCTCAGTCTCTTGGTCAACTTGTTTGCGGCGCTCAGCCAGAATATGCAGCAGCCGTGCATCCATTGTGTCACGAGTCGACAACCTCAGCTCAATGACACTCAGAAAGTGGCCCGTGACTATTAGAGCCGCGTGCAAACCCGACCAGATGCAAAGCAGGCCAGAGTTAATAGGTATAACTTGACATGTAGAAGCATTGGAGCATGGTCCGACAGTCTCATCATTATTGCTGTCCGCCAATCATTCTGTCAGACGACGTCACGCACTCAAGCGACACGTACCAAGGTACACGGTACCTGGGCACCCCCCTGCCCAAGTTCTGCAAAAAGAATTACGAAGATGGATACAAGAATTTACCCCCCTCTATGGTGAGTACGCGTATGCTCTCCGCACACACGTCACATCCCTCCAACCAGCTGTTGTTGGCATGTCCTCTGATGACGAAGACGCAGCGTCATCCGACAACCACGATGATTTTTCACTCATTCTTCACCCCCCTGGCTTCCGACCTGTATCCATACCACCAACCACCACCATGCTCGCATTCCTCAAACCCGCAGGTCAACAGCTCATAGGACATCACATCCTCTTCAAGTGGCCAACGTATGGATGGTGTCTTGGCCGCATATCTGAATGGAATAGTGACCCGAGGCGCCAGGTGTGTAAGCAGGTAGTCAACTTCATTGTCTTTTACCCTGATGACGGTAGCTCTGGGCCCCACTGTCTTTCCTTGGACAACTATACTATAGATGGAGACAATGACTCCCCAATTCACACATGGCTGCTCCTTGAGCCTTCCAACCTTCAGCACAGTAGTAGCGGACAAGTGTAGCGCAGCGCGCGAGGTAAAAGCGTCATTGCTGTTAGCTGCAGACAGACACACATTTCCTGCAGGCCCGTGACCTGCCCCCGAATGCCGCACCTAATCAGATACCACACTCCCAGAGGAGTCTAAACTCGTAGTGCCCATGTCCAAACCGAGCCTCACACTCCCAGACGAGTCTAAACTCGTCACAAACTGGCCAGCGGCACCCAGTCCAGTAGTGTTTCCATAATGGGAATGGGAAAAATTTGGTTTCTCTGGTGCAGGTGCGCCTTCTCCTTCGGATTTGTTTCCTTTTTTCTTTTTAACACACAAGTGTTGCTTTGGGTAGTGGGCGGTTGAGGGTTTCACGACAATTGGGACCTTGGATCTCAAGAAATCTTATGATCACTCAGGACCTTCACCAATGAGGCAGAACGAACTGTGGACCTGCCCACACGACGGAGCCGACAGGGCACAAGCCCCTGGTTGTCAACGTAATAGTTGTGGGTCCGTTCGAAGAGGAAGAGGAGGGGACAGGTGTAGCCAGCGACGTAGTTAAGGTGGAGGGCGAGGATCCGGACACCCCAGGTTATCTAAGGGGGGACAGGGTGATGATGGGACGTTGGCGATCTCGGATCGTGGGTGCGTCTCCCTTGGCTCGCTGACGATGAAGCCCCGGGACCGTACATAATGATTCCCCAATATCGGTTCAATAAAACAAAGCAACGCACACTCATGTCTGAAACCTCTCACACTGGTAGCAGGATCAACATTAATTTTGTTTTCGTGGAGTGGATTCATTTATCCCCACCTACCCGAATTAGAATATTCGATCGAAAAACGTTTGAACGATCTCTTTGTTGACAAAGAAACCTCCGGGGGAATTCCTGGGGTCTTCAAGCTGATCTTCTTTCATACTTTCAAACTTTCCCAACGAGATTGTTCGGATTACTTCAAAAGATAAGGAAAATCTAGAGATATGCCCGTTCTCAAAAAGTCGTTAGTCTACAAAGCTTATGAATTGGGGTCCAAAATTTATCCTACAATCAGGGTCAGTGATCTCGGATTTTTCAAGAGTTTTTATGAAAATAACTTTACTGAGCCTGCTGATGGAAAAAAAATCAGGAACTTGACAGAAAATCCGACGGCCCAGATGGGAGGGGGGCTTGTCTAACATTAGGACGAAGAGGCCCGGGGGGAAGGGGGGTGTTCAATATAGAGACTGTACAGCACCTCCATTCGCGTCGTTTTTTGGCACACACACTCACACGATCACTCTCCCTCACTCACAAATGCACACACGCATACACAAACACATGCGCAAATGAAACAAATTCACACAGGGTCATTTAGACGGAGGCACATGATCTTGCAAACTGATACACACACACTCTCTGTCTCTCTCCCACTTACAGGTACACCGTGACACACACACATGCACAAATACCCACACGTACATAGTCAGTCAAACTGAGACAAGTGCCAAGGGGCAGATAAGGATGCTTGAGACGTGTTGATTGCGAATGCAACTAAAGCCTTCATTCTGGTGAATACACGCACGCACACAAGCAAGCGCACGAGCACACACACACACACACAAGCGCGCACACACACATACACACACGCACGCGCGCAGTGGGGCAAACAATCTTACTCTTGGCCAGCTCAAGCTTAATTCATTAATAGCATATTATCAATTACATATTACATCAAAGGACAGTCTACCCATCAGGATATATTCCCAAAAAAATCTTGCTTACAGTCCGGGTGCAGGATTCAGTCGGAAAAAATCTTGCCTGCGGCCCGGATGCAGGATTATGTCCAAAAACATCTTGCCTGCGGCACATAAACTCTTGCCTGCAGTGCACCAAAATCTTGCCTGCAGCATAAACACACACATTGGAGATCATTATTGATCTTCCCCTTGGTTTTCCAATAAACAACATTATCTCTCTAAACACACACACCAACATCTCACAAGAAGCATCGTCGCGGCATTTGCTCGATATTAATCAAAACTGCTCAAGAGAAGTGCTTCTCTCTTTCACCGTCAAGTGCTTCTATTGACAAAACCCCAGTGGACCGTCGGCGTGATCGTGATGGTATAGAGCAAAAAAAAAACACATGAAGTATCCCCCAGACGTACGTATGTGTGAAGTGTCAATCTGACTGAGACCGGGCACAGAGATAGAGACTACTTTGTTTTCACAAAACCATCAGAGTGCGCGGTGCGACGTAATCATGACACCAATTGACAAGGACCAAGTTAAATGATGTGTCTAAAATACCTTTTTTTGAAGGGAGTGAAGCAACAGAAAGCCCACCAAATTTTGTTTTCTTACTGACACAATTTATCAAAGTGCCTCCCCCCATTGTCCTACTCCTCGCATGTATACACATATATTCAATTGTCATACTTGTGTAATCAGTGAATGAGTGATGATATAAATTGCCAGTGAGGTTCAAAGTGTAGGACACACTGGGGCAGCCACACACTGGAAAAAACAGCTGATACCTGATGCATTATGCCCCAGAGTATCATAAAACAATGCTGTCTCCTGTTTTGGAGATCGCCTAATTACATGGATGGGGGCCCGCTCGGCGAATCGCTTACGCTGAAGCTGCTGCGTGCCATGTAGGGAGGCCCAAGCCTCCTTGGATACTGTAAAACTCAGGTGGAAACTAAGACCCGATTAAACAAACAATAAGACTTTACCAGCAGATTTTTGGAAAATCGCAGATTGAATAATTTGTACCACGAAGTTGTCTATTCTTAGTATCGATAGAATCAAATCAATTTCTGTCCTGACATTCTTTTTTGATTTAAATTGCTTTTATTACTGGAAATAGTAGTTTACAACCCTTGTTTGAGGGTCTATATGCTCAAATCCATGTGAATCTGAGTTGACGTGTTTTCGGCCGGAATCGAACCTGGGACCTTACGGATTACTCAATTTCTCAAGTTCCGCGCTCTCCACCACTGAGCTATGGTGACGGATGAATCACCGAAAATCCTTCAGGACCCTCCTAAAACCATTTAGGATTTCTAGCAGGATGTCTCCTTCCAATGTGATCAAAGGAATCATGATTCTTCTTTGGCAAATATAACTTGGACACGCAAAAAGATCTGGGAAAAACTGGGGAAACACCTGAACCAACACTCACTTGTATCCCTCGACACAGAGTTTGTGTCAAGGATATGCACTATTTTTCTTTCAATGATAAGGGAGGGAGGCTTGTTTGGCAAATCGACACTGAAATATTTTATAACTAAAATCGGGGAATTTCATCATGTAATGATGAAGTAAAGCAAGTCATCTCGTTAAAATCCTGAAGGAACTTTTCCACCCTTTTTTTGAATTTTTTTTCAGAATTCTATTTGGCATTCAAAAACAACGTCAGTGTTCTGGTCAAGAGAAACTGCCCTCTTCTTTTCTAGCTAGAAACAGCCCTATTTATTTCTAGCTGGCTTAGTTCCTGAAAACATATCTAGCTGCAAGGGATTTGAGTTGATTAAACCTAGACGTGTACTGTAATTCTAATAGTTCCTAATACCTGGTTCCTATTGAACGTGACACCACTGTATACAGACATGTGTGACAAGGTGTGTGTGTACATCTGTATATGTGTGTGTGTTTGTGCGTGTGCGTCACAGAGTTTGTGTATGCGTGTGTATATGCAAGGGGCTTAAAGAGCCCCCAATATCTTTTTGTTTGGAGCCGCCCCGGTCCACATCTTTAAAGTGACAAAACCATACCTCTGATTGAGCTAATTTCAGAACTAAATTTAGGAGATTACAGTTTTACTAAATACCGTTTATTTGGATTTAGGAACAACCAACATATTCACATTTGATTCAAGGAGTTGTCTAATTCAATTCATAGTAAATTTGAATTAGTCTGCCTTCCGTTGACATAGATTGTCTTTAAAACCAATTGCACGACAAAACAATCAGCGTAGGGACATGTGTCAAAAAAAATCTTTTCAATCGGTGGGCTACTTCTCCATAAAGAGGCATGGAGAACTTCTCAAAAAATATCAAGAATAATAATATTCCCTGTCTTACTGACATGGAGGAAAAAGTCTCCAAAACAGAATTGGCAGGAAAACGTCACACTTACACAAGAACGGTCACAGACAAATCGAAAGGAAAAAGCGACTCGGACACAACTAGTTCCAAAATAAAGAAAAATGTCTTCTACCCGACCCGACCTTATTTGCTGAACTCCCTGGCGGAACTCATACCAGCGAACAAACAAATAGAATCGGGGTCCGCCGGCGCTGACGCGCAGTGGTGAAGACAAACGTACTATAGGCCGGCCAAAGGTTAAGTGATTAATTCATAAATTAATGAATTAATTCATTAATCAATTCATTAACTGATTCATTAATCAAAAGAAGCAGATTCTGAGCTGTAATTTGTGTAATACAAATGACATACTGTATCAATAGTACAGAGCACCCATATGGACTTAATCAAAAATCTGGCCTGTGGCGTGTTTTATTTGATAAGTCTTGCCTGCGGCGTATTTTTTTCATGAAAATCTGGCCTGCAGCGCATTTTTTCATACATAATTTTCTTTAACCAGAATGCATTTGATTTGAAGATTGTTATTGATATAAAAAAGACACAGTTTGTACCAAACATTAATTAAGAAAGTTTCAAATAACGAATCCCTTGTCAAATCAAACCTCTTGAGATACAAATCACACAACACCATTTCAATTCCAAAACAGTTTATAAGAAACAACGTACAGCAGGGGGAATGCCTCACTTAAAGCCTACAGATTTTGACCTGACCAAGCACTCAGATTACTTTGTTTGAAAGGACGTGTCAGAGTGCGTGGCTCGACGCTGTGACGACACCGTTGACAAGAAGCAAGTGAATTCTTGTGTACTAAAACACTTCTTTTTGGAGGGAGTTGAGCAACCAAAAATGTCGCCCAAAAACCCCGGAAATACTTTCTCCGACGCGCTACTGATGTCACGTTGTCAAAATTTCGCGGCTGACGCCGCCAAAACAAAAACTGCACTCCGCACCATTTTTTGAAACCGCGATTCGCGACGTTTTGATTCATTCATTAATTCGGCGCCAAAGATTCTGAGAAGTTGTTGTCTTTACTGCTGACGCGTTGACGTATTCGACACGTGTATGTGTATACAAATGTAAGAAACAAAGAACTTGCTCACAACGGACGTGCAGGCACGAACACAGGACAGTACACCAGTGTTTACTATTCCAACAATTTCGACACAATTCAAATTACTCTGTGACTTCCAACAAAGTTAGCAATTTGTATGTCTCAAACAACAATTTCTTTTGTTCTTTCTTAGATGGCGAATACCCAATGGACTAAGTGGATGGTGAGGTTCCAATTAATTACGTAGGACCCGAGACCCTCTGAATCTGATGTTCGAAAATGAAAGATACTCTGTCTTTTTAATCCCGATCCGTATGCATGTGCACATCAGCATACATGAGGGGAGTTTTGCTCCACACAGGGCCATTCCAAACTACGCGAGTTCAATACTCTTCATATGTCCTCCTCTACCTTTCTTTGGAGCAAATATTCTCTCTCCTGCCTTCCCTAATTTCTTTGCACCGTTTGTTGCAGCCGTATTTGCAGCAGCCACAGCAGCTGCAGCTACCCGCTTGAAAAACACTCACGCTCACTCACATACACAAACGTACTAAAAAAATATACACACAACTACATGCACAAACACACACACACTTACAAATACACACACATGCATTCGCACACACACTCTCTCTCTCTCACACACACACATATATGTACAAACTGGCACACGCACACACGTAGATCAGTCGGGCAAACAAAAGTACTGTAGGCCGGCCAATGGTCAAATAATTAGATGAATACGATTCTGAGCTGTGAATTGTGAAAATAATAAAAATGAATAATAAAAATGTTACTTATATATGTTTGAAGGACACACAGTAGCCCTTTCGAATTGTCCATTCCTGTTTTCTCACTTGCAATTTCCTGGTGTGTTTGTATTCTTGCGTTTGTATGCAGTTGCATACGCATATTTGTGTGCGTGTGTTTGTGTGCCTGCGTTTGAGTGATAGGCTATCTTGTTTATTACCAAAGATTCTTGTGAGCGGGGCAAAAAGAAATTTTTGATGTATCCAGTGAATATCCAAAAAAAAAACATGTTCCTTGGCGAAACATGTTTTCTAGACAAGATGACTGAGAAATGCTTGTCGTGGCACCGGGCACCTAAGCTCTCGGCGATTACTTCAAAGATGTTGAAATCAGTTTGAAATCAATGGAAATCCCTACAATCTGATTGGATTTATGTTGTGACCCTTGCGTGCTCCGCTCTTTGCACAGGGCTTGTTGGCTGATGAAGTTCTGTCTACGGGTTGCAATTGTGAGTAGTTGTCAATAACTGATTGAGACTCTCCAAGTTGACCTCTAACCCATTTACAAATGACTTCTCCTGTGCAAGTTGGTTTTTGTGTTCTTCTGTTTCCTTGTCGAGCTCCATTTCGTATTTTTCTTTTTCCTCGCCTAAGATTTTCTTTCGCAGGAGATTCGGAAAAAGTAAGTTTGATGACACGTGGAATAATTCGTTGAAAGTGTATAGTTGATACCTTGAACAATAGCAAAATGACTCTTTCCAGATAAATACTATATGATAGCACATGAGGTTTTCTCGACACTGACCATGGACTCAGAAAGTTCAGAAGTCTCGACGGTCGCCAGCTTGTTAGTCTGTAGGTTTGCATACATACAGTCAGCAGGATAGCAACGAGACTATTGAATCTTGTCAACTTTGGTTATACTACCGAACCATATGATTGCCAGTGTATATCAGGTGGCGTAAAACGTATATTTCGACGTACATACCTTTGTGCTCGTCTCTTCATATGCTGCGGGGTCGTAGCCATGAACGCATGATTTTGTCCCGTCAAACTCCTGCCTCTGCCCAGAGGCTTGCAAGAGGCCTTTGCGTTGACATCAGTGATTTACTTCTTACATTCCTCTTTGTGTTTGGCAGCTTGTTCAGCTAGCTGCAACTTCAATTCTACCACTTCTTGTTTGCAGGTTGAATTGCACTCAGTGTTTCTGTAATTGTTCCATCTACTTATTCAGCTGCTCTATGTTTTTAGAGCTTTTCTTACTTCGTAAGAAATGGTCTAGTAGCTTGGCTGGAAGCTCTATATGCTGGAATCTTTCTTAGATTCGAGAAATCGGGTTTTCTGACATTTTCTTTTGTGTGCAAGGCCTTCGTCTCTAAGAAAACCCCTCCTTTCGCCCCTCCAAATCAAGCTCATTTGCCTGGTTGTCGCCATTCCTCTTGTGTGCTGATTATACATGTGTGCTTGTGTGTGTGTGCCTCTGTATGTGCGCATGGAAATGTGTAGGTAAAGTGATATATATTGGAGATCATCATTGATCTTCCCTTTGGTTTTCCAATAAACAAATTATCTCTCTATATGTTGACAAAAATAAGCAAACCCATGACGACGTGACGTTCAGTATTAATATACAAACAGAAATAGATGTTCATAGTAAAGTAAAACAAACAGTGAAGTGGCAAGTTTTTAGACACGTGAAAGAATGCAATACGAATAAGTAAAATACAACAAATGTGAAGATTGGTTTTATTATTGCTCGTAAAGAAATAAAGTAGTAGTTTTGTTTGGAACTCTCAAGGTGCAGTCTTTTATGCTCACCGAAGTGAGAGACTATGATTTGCTGATTGTTGTCACATCTTCTACTTTTCTAAAAAGAAAAGACATGTTAAAAGAAAAAAGCAGGTAGCCCAGATCATCAAAACCCGCAGCACAGCATATATATAGACAAATGTACTGTGTACACCT
>Ga0105054_10011577_pt1 | contig 10964 bp, 11 predicted proteins | sample BON02_FD_78091 | JGI IMG/M metagenome (GOLD analysis project Ga0105054, IMG submission 78091) | Freshwater microbial communities from Lake Bonney liftoff mats and glacier meltwater in Antarctica - BON-02 (megahit assembly) | ecosystem: Environmental > Aquatic > Freshwater > Ice > Glacier... | reverse complement strand
CAGGGGTATATCGAGGATCTGCGGCTGGTGGATTTCAAGGTGCGCATCACCGATGGCGGCACCGAGGCGGTGACGCGGGTGATCATCGACAGCGAGGATTCGCATGGCCGCCGCTGGTCGACCGTGGGTGTTTCGGCCAACATCGTCGATGCCTCTTTCCAGGCGCTGCTGGATGCGATCAACTGGAAACTGGTGCGTGACGGGGCACCGGTGTGAAGGCGTTCTTCCAGTTGCACAGCGGGTTGCCACGCGAAGGCCCGGGCAGCGCCGAGGATGTGCGCTGGGCGTTGCAGGCGGCGGGCACGCCGTTGCGCGCGCGGATGTGCGATGCGGGCTGTGGCCCCGGCGCCGATGCGGTGACGCTGGCCGCCGCGCGCCCTGCGGGCACGGTGCATGCCGTCGACAGGATGCCGCACTTCGTGTCGGCGGCCCGGTCGCGCCTGTCGCAGTTCGGGGCCCGCGTGACGGTGCAGCAGGGGGATATGGCGGCGCCCGGGGGGCCATACGATCTGATCTGGAGCGCGGGGGCGCTGTATTTTCTGGGCGTGACCGAGGGGTTGAACGCCTGGGGCAAGGCGCTGGCCCCCGGCGGTCGGGTGGCGTTTTCCGAGCCGTGCCTGCTGGGAGCGCCATCGCCCGAGGTGACGGCGTTCTGGGAGGAATATCCCGAGATCACGGATTACGACGGTATCGTGGTGCGGGTGCGCAAGGCGGGTTGTCGGGTGCTGGCCCAGCGGATGATCGTCGGCGCGCCCTGGGCCAATTATTACGACCCGATGCAGGCGCGCATCGACCTGTTGCGCCCCACCGCCAACTCCGAGCTGATCGCGGTGCTGGACGAGGCCCAGCGCGAGATCGATCTGTGGCGCCGTGTTCCGGGCCAGATCGCCTATGCCCTGCTGGTGGTCGAGCGCGCATGAGCGTTGCGGCCTGCGCCGAGATCGTGCGCCGGGGCGATCCCGACCGGTTTCTGGCGGTGATGGCGGCGCCGGTGGCGGCGCGACAGGTGCTGTTCCCGATCTATGCCTTCAACGTCGAGGTGGCGCGCGCGCCCTGGGTGACCGCGGAACCGCTGATCGCGCAGATGCGGTTGCAGTGGTGGCGCGATGCCTTGGGCGAGATTGCCGGGGGTGGCGTGGTGCGGCGCCACGAGGTGGTGGTGCCGCTGGCCCATGTGCTGGACGGCGAGGCGGTGCGCCTGCTGGACGGTGTGGTGCAGGCGCGCCATGGCGATATCATGTCGGACCCGCCCGACAGCTTTCAGGCGCTGGAAACCTATCTCTGCGAGACGGGTGGCAATCTGATGGCGGCGGCCAGCCATGCGCTGGGCGGCGATGATCCGCACCTGGCCGCGAGGATCGGCACGGCGGGTGCGGCGGCGAACTATCTGCTGGCGGTGCCGGCGCTGATGGCGGCGGGGCGGCAGCCCCTGATGGACAGGCCCCTGGGGACCATTCAAGACCTTGCCGGGGGGCAGTTGGACAGTCTGGAGCACCTCGAACGCTATCGCACCCACAACCCGCCTGCCGCGTTGCGCGTCGCATTTCTTGCGGCATGGCGGGCGCGCGGCATACTGGAACAGGCCCGGCGCGATCCGGCGGCGGTGCAGGACGGGCGGCTGGGCGGTTCGGAATTCGCCCGCCGCGCCGGGCTGTTGCGGGCAAGCTGGTTCGGGATTTAGAGCGTGTTGCGGCCAATCTGCTTCGTTCTGATGTGACACGCTCTGGGCGGGTTCGGGAGTCAGGCGGGTTCGGGCCGTCCGCGCAGCACCAGCCAGACCAGCGCGCCGCTCGCCAGCACAAGGAACGGGATCATCGCATAGTTCACCGCGTTCCAGCCCGCCTCGGCGGTGCCGCCCGAACAGTTGAGCAATCCGCCCGACCCGAGGCTGGCCACGGTCACGCAGCCGAACACGATCATGTCGTTCAAGCCCTGCACCCGGCCCCGCTCGGATTGGGTGTGGGCGCTGGCCAGCATCGTCGTGGCGCCGATGAAGCCGAAGTTCCAGCCGATGCCCAGCAGCACGAGGGCGAGAAAGAAGTTCTCAAGCTCGACGCCCGACAGCCCGACGATGCCCGCGACACCGAGGATGGCAAGGCCGATACCGACGATCCGCTCGACCCCGAATCGCGCGATCAGATGGCCGGTGAAGAACGAGGGCGCGAACATCGCCAGCACATGGGCCGACACGACATCGGCCGCGTTGTTGGTGGTGAAGCCGCAGCCCACCATGGCCAGCGGCGTCGAGGTCATCACCAGGTTCATCAGCGCATAGGACACCATGGCACAGATGATCGCCACGGCGATGCGCGGGTTGGCCAGCAGTTGCAGGCGGGTGCGGCCCGTCGATTCGCCGACCTTCGGGGCCACCGGCTTGTCGATCCTGAGCCCGAGGAACAGCAGCGAGCCGACGAGGTTCAGCGCGATCACGGCAAGATAGCTGCCGAGGAACGGCACGACCATGGAATCGGCCGTCACCTTCACAAGTTGCGGACCGACAAAGGCCGAAAACAGGCCGCCGGCCATGACATAGGAAATCGCCTTGGGGCGGAACTCGGCGCTGGCCGAATCGGAGGCTGCAAAGCGATAGAAGCCCTGGGCCGACATGTAGACCCCGGTCAGCAGCGAACCCAGAAGGAACAGAGGAAAGCTGGCGATGGCCAGCGCCCAGGCGCCCACAGCGGCCCCGAGGGCACCGCCCAGCGTGCCCAGCCAGAACCCCGCGCGCCGCCCGTGTTTCTGCATGAAGTTCGACATCGAGGTGGCGCACAGCATGTTCCCGAGCACGATCATCGAGATCGGCAGCGTGGCGAAACAGATGTTGCTGGCCAGCGTCTGGCCCGCCAGCCCGCCGATGGTGAAGATCATCGGCATCTGCGCGCCGAGAATCGCCTGTGCAGCAACGAGGATCCAGACGTTGCGCGTGGCGGTTGCCTGATCGGGGGCCTGATCGGGACCGGGTGCGGAGATGGCGTCGGTGGTGGTCATGGAATTTCCATACGCCCGCGGGCCGGCTTAGGGAAGGGGGCGATCGATCAGATGTGCGAAACTGCCCGAGACGCGGTCGAGGTGCAGGCCCATGGCGGGCAGCGGGGCGCCCGTTGCGTCGGTGGCGTCGAACAGCGTCGGGCCTTCGGCGCGCAGGGTCGTGGCATAGTGGAATTCATGCCCCGCCCAGGTGCCCGGGAACGGACCTTGGCGCGCGGTCAGGGTGCGATAGCCGAGGTGCAGGCGGCGGTTGGCGAAACTGGTCTCCAACGGCAGCAGGCCCGCCATGGGGTGGCGGTGGCCGGTGGCATCGGTGATGGCGTCGCCCAGCACCATGTATCCGCCACACTCACCATAAATATCAGTGCTATACGATATTTTCTTCAGGCTTTGCATGAACTTTGAATTGGCGGCAAGTCGTGAGGCGTGGAGTTCGGGATAGCCGCCCGGCAGAATTACCAGATCGCAAGGCGGCACGGTGTCGTCGGCCAGCGGCGAGAAAGGGGTGATCTGCGCGCCCCCGGCCTGCCAGTCGCTCAGCAGGTGGGGATAGGCGAAGGCGAAGGCGGTGTCGGACGCGATCGAGATGCGTTGCGCGGGGGGCGGCAGGCGGGGTGCGGTGGCGGCGGGCAGGGGCGCGGCCAGCGCGATCAGCGCGGCGAGGTCGATCTGCGCTGCCATGGCATCGGCGGCGCGATCCAGAAAGGCGGCGAGATCGGGGTGTTCGCCCGCCTGCACGAGGCCGAGGTGGCGGGCGGGCCGGGCCAGGCCGGGGTCGCGGGGGACGCAGCCAAGGACGGGGATGGTCAGGGGGGCGAGGGCAGCGCGCAGCATCCCGGCGTGGCGCTCGGAGCCGACGTTGTTGAGGATGACGCCCGCGATGGTTATGGCGGGGTCGTAACGCGCGAAGCCCGCGACGAGGGGGGCGATGGACTGGGCCATCTTTCCCGCATCCACCACCAGCACGACGGGCAGGTTCAGCAGGCGTGCGAGGTCTGCCGTGGCGCCACGGCCCATGGGCGGTGCGCCGTCGAACAGGCCCATGGCGCCCTCGATCAGCAAGAGGCCGTCACCGCTGGCCAGGGCGCACAGGCGGTTCGGGGCCATCGCCCAGGCGTCGAGGTTGCGGCAGGGGGCACCACACGCGGCCTCGTGAAAGCGCGGGTCGATGTAATCGGGGCCCGATTTGGCGCCACGCACGGTGTGCCCCGCCCGCGACAGGGCGCGCAGCAGGCCCAGGGTGATCGTCGTCTTGCCGCTGCCCGACTGGGGGGCGGCGAGGATCAGGCCGGTATCCGGCGGTGCGCTCATCGGGGAACGGCGGCGCTTGTCGCGCGTTCGGGAGCCTCCGGCGGGGATATTTCAGGCAAGAAAGAACCGGGGCACGGCACCCGGGGTCAGGCCGATTCGGCAGGGCGGCCCCGGCCCAGCGGGTCGAGGTGACGGGGTGGGTGGCCTGCCGCCATGGACTGCCAGTCGAGGGTCTGGCGCATCAGCACGGACCGGCCGATGCAGATGATGGCGGGGGGTTCCATCTGCGCGGCGTCGATGTCGGCGACGCAGGTGGCGAGGGTCGTTTCCAGCACTTTCTGCGTGGCGGTGGTGGCGGTGGTGACGATGGCCATGGGTTCGGACGGGGGGCGGCCTGCGGCGAGGAGGGCGGCGGCGATCTGGGCGATGTGCTTCATGCCCATGTAGATCACGATGACCTGCGATCCGCGCGAGATCGACGCCCAGTCCAGCGACTGGGGGGTATTGCCCGACTGGTCATGGCCGGTGACGAAGGTGACGGACTGGTTCACGTCGCGGTGGGTGACGGGGATGCCGGCATAGGCCAGCCCGCCGATGCCGGCGCTGATGCCAGGGATGATGCGGATCGGTACGCCGTGCTGCACCAGCGTCTGCGCCTCTTCGCCGCCGCGCCCGAAGACGAAGGGATCGCCGCCTTTCAGACGCAGCACGCGCTGGCCCTTGCGGGCCATGTCGACCAGTTGCAGCGAGATGTCGCGCTGTCTGGCCGAGGGCTTGCCACCGCGCTTGCCGGCATAGACATGGCTTGCCCCGGGTGCCCATTGCAAAATCGCGGGTTCGACCAGCGCGTCGTAGACCACCACATCGGCCTGGCGCAGGGCGTTCAGCGCGTGCAGGGTCAGCAGCCCCGGATCTCCGGGACCGGCGCCGCACAGCCACACCCAGCCGGGGTGCAGGGTGGGCCAATGATGGGCGGGCAGGGGAAGGGAGTCGGTCATCCCCGGGTTATGGCGCGGATTTCGCCCGGGTGCAAAGCCCCGTTGCAACGCAGCGCCCCCATTGGCTCCGCCTGCTCAGCGCCCTAAGGTGCGCCCATGAGAGGTGCCGCCACCCGAGAGTTGCGCCGTGGCTGGACCACGGGCGCCTGTGCCACCGCCGCGACGCGTGCGGCGCTGGTGCGGCTGTGGACGGGGGCGTTTCCCGAAACGGTGTCGTTGATCCTGCCGCGTGGCGAACTGCCGGTGTGGGGTCTGGCGCACCGCGACGCCGGGGAGGGCTGGGCCGAGGCGGGAATCGTCAAGGATGCGGGCGACGATCCGGATGTCACCCACGGGTGCATGGTGATTGCGCGGGTGCGGGCCTCGGATGGCGGTGTCGTGTTTCGCGGCGGCGCAGGGATCGGAACCGTCACGCGCCCCGGCCTGCCCCTCGCGGTGGGCGAACCGGCGATCAACCCGGTGCCGCGCCGGATGATGGTGGCCGAGGTCGAGGCGCTGGCTGCCGAACATGGGCAACGCCCTGATGTCGAGATCACCCTGTCGATTCCCGGAGGCGCCGAGATCGCCCTGAAGACGTGGAACCCGCGCCTTGGCATCGCCGGGGGTCTGTCGGTGCTGGGCACCACCGGCGTGGTGCGGCCGTTTTCCTGTGCGGCCTGGATCGCCAGCATTCACCGGGGCATCGACGTGGCGCGCGCCGAGGGGCTTCACCATGTCGCAGGCACCACCGGCGCACAGAGCGAACAGGCGGTGCAGGCGCTGTACGGGCTGCCCGATTACGGGATGCTGGACATGGGCGATTTCGTCGGTGGGCTGGTGAAATACCTGTGCCGCCACCCGGTGCCGCGCCTGACCATCGGCGGCGGCATCGCCAAGATGGCAAAGCTGGCCCAGGGCGCGCGCGATCTGCACTCGGCGCGCAGTCAGGTCGATTTCGACCGGCTTGCACAGGTTTGTGGCGTTCGCGGTGTTGCGCAGGCGGAAACCGTGTTACATGCGTATACCATCGTAGGCAGACCCCTCGCCAGGGTCATCGCCGATGCAGCGAAACGGGAACTTGAGGCAATGGTGGAGAAAACCGACATAGCCGTGGATGTTGTCGTCTGTGACCGCGCGGGCACCGTGCTGGCGCGGGCCGGCTGATGCGTCTGCTGTTGCTGGCGGGCACAACCGAGGCCCGTCACCTTGCCGGTGCCCTGGCCAACGAGTCGCGGGTCAACGTCATCGCCTCGCTGGCGGGGGCGACGCGCACGCCGCGCCCCCTGGGTGTGGCGACGCGAATCGGGGGATTCGGCGGCGAGGAGGGGTTTGTCGACTACCTCACCCGCGAACGCATCGACGCGGTGCTGGACGCCACCCACCCCTTTGCCGCCGCCATGTCGCACCGCTCGGCCCGGGTGTGCCATGACCTTGGCGTGCCCTACATGCAGTTCCTGCGTCCGACCTGGATGCCCGCGCCCGGCGACCGCTGGACGTTCCTGAACGCCGAAGAGGATGCCGCGCGCCATATTCCCGAAGGGGTGCGGGTGTTCGTGGCCACCGGGCGCCAGACGCTGGAGCGCTATGCCAACATGACCGGGCGCTACATGATCTGCCGTCAGATCGACCCACCCGAGGGGCAGTTTCCGTTGGATCAGGGCTATTTCCTGGGGGGGCAACCGCCGTTTTCGCTGCAGAGTGAGACGGATCTGTTCCGCCGTCTGGCCATCGACTGGCTGATCGTGAAGAACGCCGGAGGTGCTTCGAGCCGGTCCAAGCTGGACGCGGCACGGCGGTTGAACCTGCCCGTGGCGATGATCCGCCGCCCGCTGCAACCCGAGGGGCCGAAGCTGGAAACCGTGGCCGCCGCGTTGGGCTGGGTGCGGCGCCAGTCGTGAGGGTCGGGCGCATCCTGCACACCCCCGGGGATATTGCCGAAGGGGCAGAGTGGCTGGCGGGGGTCGAGCCACGCTTTGCCGGGGTCTGGGACAGGACCGGGCCCTGGCCGCTGCGTCGCCGCGACGCCGGGTTCGCGGCCTTGCTGCATGCCATCGTCGGGCAGCAGGTGAGCGTCGCCTCGGCGCAGGCGGTGTGGGACAGGGTCTGTGCAGCGGGGCTGGACGATCCGGTTGCGTTGGCGCAGGCGGGTGAGGACGATCTGCGCGCCTGCGGGTTCTCGCGGCCCAAGATGCGCTATGCCTTTGCACTGGCGCGGGGTGGGTTCGACTTTGCCGCGTTGGAGACTTTGCCCGACGCCGTGGTGGTGGAACGGCTGAGCGGGCTGTTGGGCATCGGGCGGTGGAGCGCGGAAATCTATGCCTCCTTCGCGCTGGGGCGGGCCGATGTGATCGCGGCGGGCGACCTGGCGATGCAGGAGGCGGCGCGGATGCTGTTCGATCTGCCCGCAAGGCCCGCCGATGCGGAATTGCGCGCCCTGGCCGCCCCCTGGTCGCCCTGGCGCGGCGTTGCGGCGCGGGGCCTTTGGGCCTATTACACCCACATCAAAACGCGGGAGGGCATCGGGTGACACAACCAACGGTTCGGGCATTGAACAGCAAGCGGGCGGGGGCGCCCCGGGGTCAGGCCAGCGCGATCGTGGTTCTGCTGCACGGCTATGGGGCGGATGGCGGCGATCTGCTGGGTCTGGCCGATCCGCTGGGCCAGCACATGCCCGGCGTGGCCTTCGTGGCGCCCGATGCGCCCGAGCGGTGCCCGGGCAACCCCATGGGGTTTCAGTGGTTTGTGATCCCCTGGCTGGATGGCTCGTCCGAAGAGGAGGCCGAAACCGGCCTGCGCGCGGCGGTCAACGATCTGAACGGCTGGCTCGATCGGGTGTTGGCCGATGAGGGGCTGGGGGCGGACCGGATGATCCTGCTGGGGTTTTCCCAGGGCACGATGATGGCGCTGCATGTGGCGCCGCGCCGGGCCGATGAGGTGGCGGGGGTCGTGGGGTTCTCGGGCCGTCTGCTGCAGCCCGAAAGCCTGGAGGGCGAGGTGGTCAGCCGCCCGCCCGTCCTGCTGATCCACGGCGATGCGGATGAGATGGTGCCCCCCGCCAGCCTGCCCGCCGCCGCGACGGCGTTGCAGGCGGCGGGGATCGATGTCTATGCCCATGTCATGAAGGGCACGGGGCACGGCATCGCGCCCGACGGGCTGTCGGTGGCGCTGGCGTTCATGCGCGAACGGCTGGGGATGGAGCAGACCGGCTGAGCGCCGCCGCCGGTCGGATTCGGGGGCGGGGACGGCGAGATGGCCAATCGGTTGCGTTGCTTTTTTCGGGCGCAGGGGTCATCCATGACGCAACCGATCTCGACATGTGGGGGCGGAGCACCTTGGACGTCACGCTGCACCCGGACTTGCGCCGACCCGAGCTGGTGATCTCGGATGATCGGCTGTCGATCCTGCGAGCCATGCCGGTCACGCGCGAGCCGGGGCCGCCGGTCGTGGTTTTCAACAGCATCGGCAAACCGGGCACCCCGCCCGAGTTCGCCGCGTCGGTGGCCCGGCTGCGGCGGCCGGTGTTGTTCGTGATGGATCACAAGGCCACCTGGTATAGCGCGCCGGAAACGGCCGACAGGGTCAGCGATGCGATCGTGAATGCCTTGGCGGATTGGGGCGGGACGGCGGTGGACACTCTGGGGTTCTCCATGGGCGGTTATGCGGCCATCGCCTATGCCGAGCGGGTGCCGGTGCGCAACGCGGTCGCGCTGGCACCCAGGTTTTCGCCCGATCCCGCCATCGTGGCCGATCCGCGCGGCCATGAAAGCCTGCGCCGCCTGTCGGGCAAGCTGGCTTTTGCGACGCTGGCCGCCGGTCTGCAACGCCTTGACGGCGGGTTGATCCTGCATGGCATGCGGGGCCCCGACCTGTGCCAGTTCCGCCACATCCACGCGCCGCAGCGGGTGGATCACTGGCTGTTGCCGCAGTGCGATCATCACGTCGCGATCTGGCTGCGTCGCCGGGGGCACCTGCCATCCCTGTTGCACAGCGCCCTTCAGGGCGAGCGGGCGGAAACGGCGCGCAGGCTTGCGGCGTTGGGCGCCCTGCGCCACCGCTCGCTGCGCGCCCGCCTGATGCTGCACCCGGTGCGGCTGTACGCGCGCCTGCGCGACATGCGGGGCAGTGGGTGACGGGTTCCCTGGCGGGCGAAGAGGGTCTGGCGTGGCGGCGCACCGGTACGCGCGGCGCCGTGCGATGACAGCGCCCTGCCCGCCGCACGCTTTGCGGGAGGGATCGGGGCGGGGATCGTCATATTCCGGTCACATGGACAAGTCACAAGAGGTCAAGGACATCACCCAATGCGTGGGGCTTGCCAGCGGGGTATCGCCATATATAGTCCAGACGAATCCGGGGCGGGCCGTAACCCATTGAACTGGTCTGCACCGCCCCCGGGCGAGGAGACGGTAAATCGATGGACGGCGATTTCAGAACCACATTCGTGCGCGAACCCAGCAGCCTGCGGCACTGTCCGGCGCTGGTGCTGAATGCCGATTACCGGCCGTTGTCGTATTATCCGCTGTCGCTGTGGCCCTGGCAGGAGGCGGTGAAGGCGGCGTTCCTGGACCGCGTCGAGATCATCGCCGAATACGACGAGATCGTCCGCTCGCCCAGCATGCAGATCCGCATTCCCTCGGTTGTGGTGCTGCGCGACTATGTCAAACCGCAAAAGCGCGTGGCCTTCACCCGGTTCAACCTGTTCTTGCGCGATGAATTCTGCTGCCAGTATTGCAGCGCCAAGGGCGATCTGACCTTCGATCATGTGGTGCCGCGCGCCCGGGGCGGGATCACCAGCTGGCAGAACGTCGTGGCGGCCTGTTCGCGCTGCAACCTCAGGAAGGGCAGTCAGAGCCTGCGCCAGTCGGGTATGTGCCTCGGTCGGCCGCCGCGCGAGCCGGGGGCGGAAGAGTTGAAGAACATGGGCCGCCGGTTCCCGCCCAACCACCTGCACGACAGCTGGATGGATTTCCTGTACTGGGACGCCGAGCTTGACGCGTGAGAAGCGCGCCGGGTTCATCGCGTGCGAATTGGGATTGCAGGCGTCAGGAACGGTAGTCCAGATGTCGAATGTGATGCATCGGATGGAACGGGGCGTGATCCGTCAGGGTGTTGGCAGGTCGCGCGCAACCGCTGATTTGATGCGAGGATGGGTCGGGAAGCGGGCTTTCGCTGCGATCTGCGCGAGTTTCCGAAGTGCGGACGAGGACGAAGCCGCTCGCGCGGCACTGGCGCTTGTTGCTGATGGTATGCGCCAACTTACGCCGAGCGCGTTTTGAGATCTGACGAACCTGACTGACGATTGGGACTTCTTGATCGACGGACAGGAGGTTCCCAGGACAGATGAGAAGATGAGCCCGCTACGTGGGCGGATGATCGAAGACATGCGCATCTACGGTATGGGTGACAAAGCCCAAAAGGCGCATATCATACCCGTGGTCGGAATTTCTGACTCGATTGTGGTTTCGGATCTTTTTGTGGGCGTGATTCAAGGTTGGAACCACAGGAGGATTGAACTTCCATGCCCAGACACGGACTGCCACTTCGTGACGACTATGATGCCGCAGACCTGCCGCAGACTGGCAGCAGGGCCAGGGATGTGCGCCAGGCCCGGAGATTTTTATCGCTGGCGGCAGCTTATGATGGCATGAGCCGGGCTGCGGCCGCCAGGATCGGCGGCATGGATCGGCAGACACTGCGCGACTGGGGTGAAGGGCGCCCGGAATTCTGTCTGGTGGACAGAATTCAGCCCTG
>Ga0105054_10011575_pt1 | contig 10966 bp, 10 predicted proteins | sample BON02_FD_78091 | JGI IMG/M metagenome (GOLD analysis project Ga0105054, IMG submission 78091) | Freshwater microbial communities from Lake Bonney liftoff mats and glacier meltwater in Antarctica - BON-02 (megahit assembly) | ecosystem: Environmental > Aquatic > Freshwater > Ice > Glacier... | reverse complement strand
GTCCGCACACATACACACAAACACATATATACACACACGCATACAAAATGTACATATGAACGCACGCAAAGCACGTCTGAAACGACGGCGCGGCAGCGACTGCGCGGGAAGCCCAACTTGACACCGAGAAGCTCTGCCCTTTTCCCTGTCTGCATCACGACAGCGCGCCGTCCAGACCACATCCGCTTATCTGCACTGGTGCGGAGCCGATCCGCCCAGTTCATTGTCCACGCCAGCTCCCAGCTTGGCCGTGGCCCCCCGAACCGAGGTCATTTTTGTGCCATTTTGGCGGGGTTTGTATAGATTATAGTTTATAAAAAATCATATCAAATCATTCAGTATGAATTCGATTTTAATGTCGTTCAAAATCAAGGTGATTATGGTTTATCACGTATGTGCCGTAGAGTTTATATGAGGACTTGTGGCGGCGGCGTGAGGCCCTCACACCAACTCTACATCACTTACATATTAATCGCTGTGTATCAAACCACACAACCAACACTCAGAACCCTAGTGTTCTATGTGTTTTCGTATGGTAGACCAATTGAGGAAAGGTCCATGGTTTTGAGGTTTAAAAACAAATCATTGATGTTTGGTTTTTGATTTATTAAAATGTCTCAAAATATGGTTTGTCCGAACCCCCCCCCCTTCAAGATCCCGTCCCTCTAGACATCGACGTTCAAGTCCAGAACTTGCACGTGTGGTTAATATTTGAATTTGTCGCCATCAACTTTCACCATTTGAATGAACAGGAGTTTACTTGGTGGTATTTTGGCTGTCCACATTCCCGAGCACGCTTGTTGCCGTGCAACATTTTGGATTGTGATACATTTAGAGTCTATGTGTTGCGGTACGCTGAGAATCCAGATTGTCTTGAAACCTGTGGAATAAATTTCGTCTGCTCCTCGGGGCGAACGTGTCATTTTACATTTCATTGCAGTGTCAGCCCAATCAATTGGGTCATGTGCAAACACCTTGCTTTCTCTATTCAATTTCATGATTTCATCAATCATGAAATCTGCTTTCCTCGGATTGCGTCCCTTCATCCTGTCTGTATGTTTCTTAAAGTGTGCATCAGGCCCACAGTTCAAACCCGGAGACATTGTTTGTAGTTGTGAGTGCACTCCACTTTTGCGCATGTTGACTAGACGCGCCATTACCACTTCTCCCTGCGGTGATGTGTTGTCAAGTGTACTAGGCGAGTACACCATAGCGTGTACTCAAAGTTCCTTTTTGTTTAAATCCGTATAGATTGATGTTGCGTTTATTACGTCATAACAAATAGTCTAGTAGCTTTGCTGAAAGCTCTGTTTTCTCGTATAATACTGCAGTGATGTCCAATGACCTCAGGTGAGCCAAGTTCCTGTGTACAACTGCCACCATATCAGGTTTGCTTTTTAAACACGACACTTGCATTGTGAGTTCATAGTTCGTGACTGTTCCTACGTGCGATAGTCGCACAGTACCTGAGTACCTGTTGAGTTGCTCCTACGTGAAATAGTCACGCAGTAGCCCTATGCCTGCTAGATTTAGTTTTGCTTATCCATGACTTCAATATACGCACCCTCCCGCGAACAAGGAGACCTATTGATGTAAAACAAAAATATGTTCAACAACGAGTGTTATGATTATCACTTATTTGTGGGAGTGTTTGTTGCTTTGTTTCATTAAACAGGTATAGGGGAATCATTTCGGTCCCGGGGTTTCATCACGAGTGAGCCAACGGGGACGCACCCATTATTGAAAATCGCTGACATCCCTCCTCACCATGATTCCCTTTAGATAACTTGGAGTGTCCGGACACCCCTCACCCTCCACCGTAACTACGTCGTTGGCTATACCTGTCCCCTCCTCTTCCTCTTTGAATAGACCTACAACTGCTATTTTGAGAACCAGAGGCTGTGCCCTGGCGACTGTGTTGTGCCTTTTTGAGTTTTGAGCTTTATTTGTATCTGTTGCAATCCCACTGCACTATTGGGCTACAATACCCAAAGCAACGCGACAGGGGATTGACAGGGTTAAGGCTGCTGCCAGGTTTTGACAACCAACATTGATGACGTCCCTAATATTTTAGATCGATAAACAACTTGTGTCCAGTAGACGTACTGTGTAATCCAATGCCGACTCGGACGGTACCGAACCTGAGTGCGTGGTATCTTCCTGAATGGACAATCTACTGTCATTCAAACTTCGAACCAGTCGGGGTACAGACCACCTTGACTTCATGTCAAAAAATGGGCTGACACTGAAATTGCTGAGTGATGTCGTTCAGTGCTCGTAATGCGTGTCCGCTATAGGTCAGCTGGATCTACTCTGCACCAGCGCGGTTGGACGGATGCTGGCTGGACAGCATCATAGCTGGGATTGTGTAATGGGCCGATGTAAATGCAACTATTTCTGCACGACTCTTCTCAAACAGGCATATCATCAGTGTTCTTCTACATCACTGGATTCATCCTGCCTCAGCGACGCACAGGGCCAATCTTGGCTACATGGAGCTCGGGCCATGCTATCTGTGAGGATAGTGGGTCCTCTATCTGGAAGAAGAGCGGGATCATGATGTGGGACCGCAGAAAAGAACCATGAGCTGTTCCTGGGTTGGGCAGAAGGGAGGGAGGTTGTAGGGTGGTGGATTGGGGGGAGCTTGACGTGCCCGCTCCCTGCCAAACTGAGGGGCGATGTGTAGGACCATCTACGTTAGCATCATTTTCTTGACACCTCTGAAGTTGTTTTTGGCATCACAGTCATCATTTTGATTTATCTTGTGGAGGCCATCTTCTTTTCGCATATGTATGCTGAACAGGTGTTTTTACGGTACTATGGAATCTACAGTCAGCAGCAGCAAGCAACTGGAAGTCAACAGCAGTGACCTGCGAGGCATCGGCAGCAAATTTGAAATTTCAACATTGGTGCCCACCGCTGACGCAACATGTATCTTGGCTGCTCTTTTCAGTGATCTGGTTGCCAGCAAACAAGCTGACACGCCCATCTCTATTCTCTTTTTCTCCATACAAATAGAGCTGTCGCACGCACATGTCAAATAGAAGCAAACAGCACTCGACACACCGCATAGATCTGCAGTTGACAATCCCGGTATTGTAAACCCAAAGCATACAAATAGGAGCATGATGCGTTAATCAAAATGGCCGAGACAATTCATACACAGCCGCATTACAATATTTCAGCAAGCACGTGAGCTGCGCGCAGATTGGGCAGATGCTACTAGCTTGGCTTGAGATGGCTCGCGCTACTATCTGATGATCATAAAGAAAAAGACAGAATATTATGATGCATCAACTTCGGATCAGCAACAAGTGAGGTAGCAATGCTTAAGGATTGGATTACTAAAACAGGACGCGTGCCACAATCGCATCAACAAGCCAATGTGTCATCAGAAGCAGATTCACCACCTACCAGCAAAAAGCGCGCAACAACAGCCACCACAGAACAGGTAGCCAAGAGACCCAGTGATCTGTGCGCCAGGTTATGTACACAAAAGGTAAAGACGTGCACCTCGATCATCTTCTTGCCATGCTGCCTGAGCCTCTGAGCTGGTCATGTGCCAAGCGCTGGTATAAACCTCAAATGCAAGCGTGGCTCAGTTGGTCAGAGCGAGGGACTGTCAATCCCTAGGTCGTAGGCTCGATTCCGTCTAAAACTCGAGAACTCAAATTCCTGTGGATTTGAATAACACAGACCCTCAATCAAGGGTACTGAACTACTGCTGAAAATAATAAAAGCAATCGTCATCATCCATCCGTGACAAAATTGCATTCCCGGCACCTAGCTCTTTATTTCTAGGGGTGCCTTTAACACTAAATGGGGGTGTGTGTCTTTGTCTCTCACACGCACGTCAAATTGGAAAGGGTAGAGCCATGCTGTTTTGTAACTTAGATCCGAGCACATAGAGCTTCCAGCAAAGCTACTAGAATTTTTCTTGCGAAGTAATAAGAGCAACATCAATCAATAACGGCATCTCTTGCAATAGCAGCATCGTTGAAAGTTTCAATCGCAGATGCAGCTTACAACAGTTTTCAATCCAAGGTGTAAGGCCCCATTGCCTCGGGTGAGCAATAATCTATCATGGATGCATTGTATGCATGGAAACAGGGACAGTCGACTTTGCAGTAGCTTGGGGTGAAAGCTATTTCAGCATCTACCCCGGTGCCCAGAAATGCCACAAATTTGTTGGCACTGCAAGCTACACTTTGCGCTCAATTTGGCACAAAATTCTTTGCTGCTACAACAACAACCACAATGCTAGATCCAAACACATCAAATCACTCCCTGCAGTGCTACATGTTTGAGCCAGACCCCAAACATAGAGGAGCAATGTTACATACAGAGCTTGCACCAGAGCAGATTAAGAGCAAGCATGTTGAAATAGATGGTGTGTGGAGGTGAGGCGCACTGAAGAAAGTGCTACGTAGCTCTCTTGATGGTACGCATCTTTGGCTCACGTTTTCACTACAAGATCAAACGCCAGCTCGACATGTCTCTAGACAAGGTACCAGTTGAAAAGTATGACTACTATTGCAAGAGCAACACTTGAAGAATGAGCGCTCATGTTTGCCTGTGCTACACGCGAGCTCTTGCCACTGCCAAAGACTTGCTCATTGATCATGTTGACATCAGTCAAGCCTTTCTTCAAGACAACCTGCTCTGAGAAAAAGGTTTTGCAGACTACATCTACATCTCACTCTTCCAGGCTATGGTGAGGATGCAAAATATGTCTATCACCTTTGTGCACCGCCATACGGTGCCTGCACCAGCAGTTAGGCATGGCACAAAACCATGTCAGCTTTTATGGAGTGGCAAGGCTTCAAGACAGTCAGCTTCGAAAAATCCATGCGGTGCCATCAAAATACAAACGGATACAAGATCATGATGGGCAGTCACAGTGATGATTTCTGCATGTGCAGCATAAACCACGCTTGCCTCGACAAATTTATATTCGCGATGCTTGACTCTGCTAAAGGCAGATTCGAGGGCACATACCAAAAACCTCTGCACCTCTAGTTAGGATGCGCCATCACACGTGCCCTTGACGCTGGCACCACTTGCCTCTCGCAAGCTCACTAAATTGAACGTGTGTGTCAAAAGTCTCACTAGTATGGACAATGGAATGTCACGCTGCCCAAGACACCCATGATGGCTGGTACTCGTCTCATGGTTGATGAATGTTCTGAAGGCTATGTAGATCCGCACCGCCACGCGCAGTATTGAGGTATTGTTGGCTCTCTTGGCTGACCTCACGTGCAAGCGTGGCCTAGTTGGTCAGAGCGATGGACTGTTAATCCCAAGGTCGTCGGTTCGATTCCGTCTAAAAATCCGAGAACTCAATTTTCCATGGATTTGAATTACATAGACCCTCAATCAAGGATGCTAAACTACTGTTGAAAGTAATAAAAGCTATTATCATCATCATGGAATGTGGGTATGACATGCCCAGATTGCTTCTTTGCGCATGCTTCTCTCTCGAGGTTTGTGCAGTACCCAGGTCCAGTGCACATGCAAGCTGCCTTGCGAGTTCTTGCTTATTTATTTATGTGGCATCATTGACCAATGCGGCTTAGTATTCAATTGCCCTGGCATTGCATCACACAATCACAATCTCCTGTGAGGGTGGGTTGACGTGTGGACTATGTAGGAAGCCAAGAGACGCGCAGATCTCATACAGGCTATGTGCTCATGCTAAATGGCGTGGCCATCTCATGGAGGAGCAAACGGCAGGCAACAGTGTCGCTGTCATCAGCAGAGAGTGAGTTCATTGTGGCCAGCCAATGCGGGCAGGAGGTGGTGTACCTACGTGAACTTTTACAAGGATTTGGAGCAGAAACGAGAGTATTGAGAAACCCAAGCATGCATTGCCATGTCAGAGAACTCTGTGCACAGAGAGCGTTCAAGGCATCTTGATGTGAGCAGATACTACGTGGAGGAAAATCTCATCAAGCTAATGCTGTGCTGCACAAAGGAGATGACAGCAGACGCGTTGACAAACTCGGAGCCTGCTGTATCCCTCATTCAGAATGCACAGAAATACAATGCTCAATGCACATCACAACAAAAGATGCTAAAGACTACATCATTGTGTGTCAGTGCCTGCTGGACATGGACATGAAAGAGGCGTTTTGCGACAGGGGAGCCACTGGATGTGTCAGAAGATGGGGGAGCCTTGTACATACATGTATGTATCTGTAGAGACGGGGGCCACACGGAGTACGCCCCAGACACTGTTGCTAGATTGGGCAGTGTCGAAACGTCAAAGTGCGCTAGAACACCATAAGGACAGGGGTGCACGAATTGTGCATCATAGGCTCTACCAAAGATGGCCCAGACAGTGTCGACACGTCAAGTGCCTGAAGGCACAATGCAACTGCTAGACTTCAGCTGGGACAGCTGGGTGATGTCAATATGTATACACCACTGCTAGACCGGGTGGTGTTGATAAGTCAAATGTGTGTATGAATACAGGATACAGACATCATTCCTGTTGTACTACTAATCTGTTGTGCTGTCACGCCTCTGTTGTGCTGTCACGCCGCTGTGTTTAGTATGTCACGCACACAGGAACAAAGGGGGAGAGCGAATCAGTCTCCTTTTTAAGTCCAGTCAAGACACGGTCTATCAATGGCCCGACCATTGTTGCTATTGATCAAGGGTCATTCATGTGCAGATTTAAAGAGACCACCACATCACATTCATCTCCATTCACGTACATATCCATTATACTTCACAATTAATAATTTCCAAGTGCGCTGAGGGCTGGGAAGCAAACCAAAGATTCTAGTGTCCCACCTGATCGCTCTTTTTTTCATTCCGCCTGGAAAAGCATTTTTCAGATCAACGTGGACTTCTATTTGGGCGCGCGGCAAGCGGAAGGGCTTCAGCCTCGGAGCCGCCGCGCGCCACAGGAGTTGGACCGCTTTCCCACGGATTTTATTCCCTTTCCTGGGCGGTTATGTATGAGATCGGTGTTTTTCCCCCTATTTTTTTCACTTTTTTTGAGATCGGACTTCATAGTCCAATCGTAAATGTGTGTGTGTGTGTGTGTGTGTGTGTGTGTGTGGGTGTGTGTGTGTGAGATCGGACTTCATTGTCCGATCTCAGATCGGGGGGAAATTAGCACGCGGGACAGCAATATTCGGGTTCGCAACGCTCTGGAAGCGCATAAAACCTTGTTCGATCTCAAAAAAATTGGGGAAAAAAAATTTCGGAAGTCCGATCTCAAAAACAAATCAGGAAAAATATTGTTGAGATGTCCGATTTCAAAAAACCTGAAAATTGGGTTTCTTGAATATCTCCAAATATTTTGCGAGGTACGGTATCCAAATGGACCCATCGGTTATTGAAAGAAGTATACAATCTGGAAAGAAGCCTGTATTGTGCATGTTGGGATAGTTATTCAATTAATCACCGATAATGTCAACTTCTGCACTTGGAGTCGCCTGTACCAGCGCGAGTCGTCTCGGTCAACCGGCCCGGGCTGGTTTTTTTTGAAAGAAAACGTTTGCTTCCCACCCCTCAGTCCGCTGCCAACATGCACAACCTCCTTAAAACAACATTCATGAGTTCAAGGTCCATTGCAACAGTGCTTTTGCGCCAGGACCTCTATCCAAACCCCTATTACTGCGCACCACTCGTAAGCGTTCCTGACCATACTTGTCAATAAGTGCTGACTTCTTTGGATTTCGTACTAAAAGTTGAAAAAAATGTATACCACTCTCTGCAACAACAAAGGCAAGATTCTTTTTTCATGTTCAAGTTGTACTATTCATCTCGAGATTAAACAAGAAAGTTGCGGATTTGTAAGAAATCCTATCAAGCTATGGCATTTTGTGGTGCTGACTCTCCCAAGAAGAGTACCGGAAAGAAAGTGGTCAACAGATGTAAGAATGTCGAAGTTCGGTGAATTAAGCTCCTGCCTTAGGCCGGATCTGGCCTGTCATTTCGTGTTTTGAACAAAACTAGAGTTTGATATTTTGGTCCGATTCTTGGTGGACCCTCTTGCTGAGCTTCAATTCGCATAAACCGTGGGAGTCAAAAGTACAACTCAAAAAGTTCAATTGGAAATGTCCACAGAGAGGGTGTGCTGATCAAAAAAATAATCAAAAAAGACAATTTACCCGTCACATGTCGAACAAACGTTTAATTTTCTGTAACTAGGCTCTAGTATTCGGAGCTTTGAATTCATGAAGAACCGATAAGAGAAACCAAAGAAAGGAAAAAAAATCAGTTGTTGTAGCTTTGTATTTCGAAAAACTCTCTACTAACCTGGAAAGTCTCTGGGAATGTAAAATCTGCAAACTCTCGCCACAAGATGCGAGGATTGCATCTTTGATGAATAGCAAGGGCGAGACATTTGTTAGCTTGATGAAGCGCGCACCAACCCTGATGATTGGATGATGCCTCCACAACAATGCAGCTGCGACTGCGTCATGGGCTTGCGTTGATGATGTTGATGGTTTCTTGAGCCGGACGACGGGATGCGGTGACGAACACAGAAGGTCGAATATAGATGACGTGCAGGGGCTGCGCAGTCAGTCACAGGCTGGGTGTTAAGCAGCATGCTCTGCGTTGGATGTTTGGTTTGGCTAAAGCGTCATCATGGTTCAACTGAATTTGTTTGTTTGCAATCAGAACGAAGTTCTGAGATTCTCGAAAAGTTCGCAATGGTTTTCATGGCACAAAAGTTGTTCAAAGTACACTGTCGCACAGGCATGCTTGCGCAGGTGTATGTGCATTTTTCCACATTCACCGCAAACAACCAAAAACATCTATAAAGCATACATACCTGCACATGCTCTGGTGCTGAAGATTCCTGTCAAGTGCACCCACGTACATACATGCATATGCATTGTAGACGAAGACACATGATTAGTGCACCCATGCTTTACCAATGTTTTTGACATCAGTTTTGCATATTTGCAAACACACTTTCCGTAGGGATTGCCACGTGCGATCGCGTGTGCGCAGTAATTGCCAGTTTGTTCATTAGCGTTGGGGGACGAGGGTGGGGGGGTTCGGCTAGTCTATGCAGGGCACTTGTTGCTGAGGTGTTGTTTGTATTTTCTTGATTTTTTTACGCAGGTGGAAGTGTATATGGGTGTATGTGTGTGTATGCGCACACACACACACACATTGCACGTGGGTTACTAAGATGTGTTGTTTGTATTTTCTTGATTTTTTTACGCAGGTGGAAGTGTAAATGGGTGTATGTGTGTGTATGCGCACACACACACACATATTGCACGTGGGTTACTAAGATGTAATCCCAGGGATCGGGACCAGACCCTTGGAGAGCCCGAAGAATCCAGATGGACTAAATCTCGGCATATATGTATTTGTATATGTGTACAAATTGCACATGTGCATATATATGCTGGGAGGTAGGATGAGATCTTGGACTAACTGCTTTTTTTTCCCCGCATATCTTTCTTCTGGAAGAGAAAAGCAAAAGATGTTGACGTGAAACTGAAAACTTGAATCCAAATGGATTTGAGTTACATAGATCTTCATTCAAGGGTACTAAATTACTGTTTAAAGTAATAAAAAGAATCATCAGCAGGTAGGCATGTTGCAACTTTGCAACAAGTGGAACTTGACCAACCACTTTTCAAGTCCTGTCCAATCAGCACATTTTTTGATTTATGTTGCCTTTCATTATTTGAGCATACATTGCCTGGAAGTTTTGCTCAGAGTCGAAGCTCTAACTATTCGAATCACTTGCCACGGTCAGGCATGTGAAATCAACAAGACTTGATTCTCAGGTGACTTGTCAAGTCCTTGAAATTTCTGCGCTTCGCGAACTAGGTGTGATCAAGAAGCCTCTCGGAGAATAATATTTTTTTTTTGGTTTCATGTTTTCTTTTCAGAGTAGTACAAGCTCGTGTTTTATTTTTCTTGTGTTTTGATACTTTGTGTGAATGTGTGTGTCATGTGCCAGTGTTGCTTTGTTTAATTGACTAGAGGGCGAGGAACAGTATTGATTGATGTCGAAACAAGAACTCCAGTCGCCTGGAAACTAACTTCAAGACTCTCCGCTTTCACTATGTTGCTAGTTTCGCCGTCCCCCCCCTCCCATCTTCAGATGGACCCCATCACTAGACAGACATAGAGCAGTCTGATTGCATGTGTCTTTCGTGTGGGGCGTTCGTGTTCTCAAATCATGCTCCTTCACTTGAATTCGCTCTCTCCCACACTTCCATTCTCTATCTCTCTTTCTTGCTTACTCAGAGGTGAACACGTGCGTGCGGGTTCGATCACCCCCTCCCTCTTGCGCGTGCTCTCTCTCTCTTTCTCACGCGCGAGGTAATAATTGATCTGCTGGTAATAGAAGCCGGGACTCGGCAACCATGTTTATCAAGTGGACAGCAACACACACACAACCTGACAGCCGAGAGGAAACCCCAGTGAAAAAATGGTTAAAATAGAATGTTGTGATGGGTGAGCCCAGTGGCCAAGCTTCGAGTGCGTCCTCAAAAAGGAAGGGGTATTGAATTCTTCCAAAAACTTGCAATTGTGGCAGATTGCACAATCATCATGGAGCGGTTGCGTTTTGCCAGTGATGGGATATGATGTGCTGCGACATTTATAGGCGAAATTATTGCATTTGAATTTGTCTGATTTTGTTGAGATTCTCCTGAAGAAGGAGGGGGTATTGAATTCCCCCGAAAACCTGCAATTCTGGCAGATTGCACAACCATCATAGACAAACTGGGTGGAGCCCGCGCGGGTTCGATCACCCCCTCCCTCTTGCGCGCGCTCTCTCTCTCTTTCTCACGCGCGAGGTAACAATTGATCTGCTGGTAATAGAAGCCGGGACTCGGCAACCATGTTTATCAAGTGTACAGCAACACACACACAACCTGACAGCCGCCAGGTGTGTCAAGTGACTGCAATTTTTGAGATTTACGACAATTTTCAACTTATTCCTTTCAAGGTGTAAACCCCAGTGAAAAAATGG
>Ga0105054_10011569_pt1 | contig 10968 bp, 3 predicted proteins | sample BON02_FD_78091 | JGI IMG/M metagenome (GOLD analysis project Ga0105054, IMG submission 78091) | Freshwater microbial communities from Lake Bonney liftoff mats and glacier meltwater in Antarctica - BON-02 (megahit assembly) | ecosystem: Environmental > Aquatic > Freshwater > Ice > Glacier... | reverse complement strand
GCATCCCATTGATGCGCGGTACGTCCACACACAAACCCTCCCCCCCCCCCTCCCTCCCTCCTTTTTTCCATTTCCCCCCCCCCCCCCCCTTCCCCCCCCCCACAACCCCCCCCCCCTCCGGGGCCCCCCCCCCCCCCCCCCTGCTGCGCCAGAACACACACTAGAAAAATCACGCCTCGATTCGTGCTTGTCTCGACTCTGCGCCCAATCCGCTCGTCCTTGTCATGCGCGCGACGATGGCCCGCCTCGCATGATGAGAGGGACGCAGGCGCCGGGCAGGCGGCGAGAGCGAGGAGCCAGGAGGCGCCCTCGGCGCGCGAGGAGGCTGTCTTCCCCGCTGCTCCTCGCACCCCTGCTGCTGGTGGGGGTGCTTCTGGTGCCCGCCGCGCTCCTCGTGGGCGCGCGCGCGCGGCCCGATGTCGCGAGAGGTGCGGTCGTTGTCCCGCGCTCAAAGTGCCGGGGCTACCCGGTGGCGATGAACTCGCCCGGGGCGCGCGCGCGACACGCGACTCATCTCTTATCTCTTTCTCCTCCCTTTTTGTCCTCGACTCCCTCCCTCTCCCCTCACCCGTCCTCCTCCTCCTCCTTTCAACCCCGACGCCCCCGACTGTGTGTCTGCTCCACCACCACTATCACAAATACAACAGCTCTCGCAGCGCCGCTGACTCGCGCGACAAGCGATGGCGGCGGCGCCGTCGCCGACGGCGGCGGCGCGCGGCGGCGCGGCCGCGTCCTGCTCGCCGAGGACGCGCCCTCTCCGCCGCCGCCCCGAGGGCCGCTGTCGTGGGCCGCGCTGCAGGAGGCCCTGACGGAGCTGTTTGACGGCTACCAGGACAAGCCTGTCCCGGAGGAGGCCAAGATGGCGGACGAGGGCGACGCCGAAATGCTCAAGGAGGACGGAGAGGGGGGCAAGGAGGAGGAGGAGGCGGGGGGCGCCGCCAACAAGGCGTCGGCGGCGTCGGGCGACGAGCCCTCCCGCCCTTCCCTGTCTCCTCCGTCGGCGGCCTCTGGCGCCGACAACGGCGCCCGAGAGCAAGAGGAGGAGGAGGACGACACGCCGCCGTTCGAGCCGTTCGAGCCCTCGCCCGCGCTCGAGCGCCAGTCCCTGCACGGCGGCGGCGAGCACGCCGGCGCCGACGTCGCCGCCGCGCTCCGGCCCACCCTCCGGCCGGCGCCCGGGTCGGCGGCCGGCTCGCTCGCCGTCGACGTGCGGTTCGTGCCGCTGCGCACGTCGGCGGCCGCCGAGCGCCGCCGGCAGTCGATGGTGCTGGTCAGGCGGCGAAAGCGGCGGGAGGCGGAAGAGGAGGCGGCGCGGCGCGGCGGAAAGGGCGGCGGCAGCGACGGCGGCGGCGGCGGCAAAGGCGGCAGCGACAAGGAGGACGAGGACGAGGACGAGGCCGACGGCCTCGACCTCCCGCCGGCGCCCCGCGGCATGACCGTCACCGTCTGGTCCTCGGAGCCCGGCCCGCCCCCAGCCCTGGACCTGCCCCCGGGCGTCCCGCCGGCCACCGCCGCCATGGCCGCCGCCATGGCCGCCCGGAAAGAGGTGTGCCGGGTGGAGGGTGCCGCCTATTCCCCCAGCAACAAGGCCCGCGCCGAGTGCGGCGCGGGCACGCTTCTGCCGGGCGTGCACTACTCGGTGCGCGTGACCGACGCCGAGGACCCGGCCCTGGTGCTCTTCTGCAAGGGGCCCGCGGCCAGCGGGGCGGGGGACCCCGTGCCCTGCCCGGACGCGGCGCCGTTGGTCGTGCGGGCGCCTCCTGCGCCGGCGGCCGACGGCGGCGGCGGCGGCGGCGGCGGCGGCGGCGGGCACGCGCTCACTGCGCCCTCTGCCCTCGGGCTGGTCGCCCTCCAGGTGGTGTTCGACCGCCTCGCCTGGGCCGGCGGGTTCTACCTCGACCCGGACCGCCCCGCGAGCGTGCGCCTGCCCGTGCGCGGCGCCGTCGTGTCGGTCGCGACGGCCGCGCGGCCGGGCAGCCCTTGGGCGTCGGCCGTGTCCGGCCCCGACGGCCTTGCGTGGGTGTGGCTTCCGACAGGGGCGTTCGCGCGCGCGGCGGGCGCGCCCGAGCCCGACGTGCCGCCGGGCGGGGTCACCCCGCCGGCCCACCCGGCCACCTACGCGGCCAGCGCGACGCTCGGGGGGGTGGCGCTGCGCTCGACGGCCGGCGCGCCGGGCGGCGGCGACGGCGGCGACGGCAATGGCAGCGGCGGCGGCGACGGCGGCGGCGGCAGTTTCGGCGACGTCCTGTGGTTCTCCCCCGCGGGGCCCGGCGAGCGGCAGCCCGTGGTGGTCGAGGTGCCCGCCTTGCAGCCGCTGCTGTGCACGGGGGAGATCGAGGTGGTGCGCGGGGACAGCGGCGCGATCCCCGCGCCCCTGGCGCAGGCTGCCGAGCCGGGCGTCCCCGCGCCCTCTGCCCGGCCGCCGCCGCCGTCTTTGCCGCCGCCGCCGCCGCCGGGCGGCCGCCGGCTGCTCTCGCCTCCCTCTTCTCCGCCCGACGACGACAAGGGCAGGGGCCTGGTCGCCCTACCCCCCCCGCCGCCGCCCCCCCCCGCCTCTCAGATCGTCTACTACCCGCCCAACATGTACTGCCGCTGGCTCGTGCTCCCGCGCAAGCCCGTCGTGACGCTCGACGTCGACTACAACGGCCTGCTCCCCGGCGAGAGCGTCGCGCTGGCGCTGGCGCCGGGCGTCGCCGTCGTCCTTCAGCCGGGCGACGCCAGCGGCGGCCGCTACACCGTGTCCGTGCAGCTGGCGGCCCCCGGCGACGGCGTGCCCGTGCAGTTCCGCGCGGGCAACGGCACGAGCGCGGGCGGGGGCAACGCCACGGGCCCGGGCGGCGGGCGGGTGGGAAGCTTTGCCGTGCGGTGGAACAGCAGCGACGGCGCCGGCGGGCTGGCCGTCGTCAAGGCGGCGTCGCTCGGCAGCGGCTCTATGGCGGGCGGCTTCAACTCGGCCGCCTTCGCGGGCGTGTCCCGCGCGGCGCAGGGCTTTGGGCTCGAGGGCGCCGGGGGTGAGGGGCGCGGGCCAGGTGGCGGGCCGGGCGGCGGCGCGGGCGGCGAGGGCGGCGGCGGCGGCGGCGCGGGCGGCGGCGGCAGGCGACGCTCGGGCGCGCAGGCGACGGCCGTCCTGGTGGCGATGGCGTGCCTCTCCGCCGTAGTGCTCGCCATGGCCGCCGGCTGCCTGTACGCCCTGTGCTGCTCCCGGCGCGCCCGCGCGGCACCCGGGGGATGGCGGGGCGTGCCCGTGGCCGTGCGGCACGCGTGGACGCGCGAGGGGCCGCCGGGCGGCCTGGCCCTCTCCGGCGGCGGCGCGGGCGGCGGCGGCGGCGGCGCGGGAGGCGTGCCGCGGCCCGTGCCCGACGCCGTGCGCAAGCTGCTGCCGCAAAAGCCCTACGTCCCGCCCGGGGACGCGGGCGAGGGCGGCGGCGGCGGGCCAAAGTGGGGCAAGAGGGGCAAGGGGGCGGCGGCGGCGGGGAGCGACGACGGCAGCAGCGGCGGCGGCGGCGGCAGCAGCGGCGGCAGCAGCGGCGGCGCGGGGTGCGTGTCCGTGCTGATCCGCTCGGGCAGCGGACGCGCGCTCGCCGCCTCGGCCGCCCCCGCGTCGGCGCCGCCGCCACCGCTGTCGCCGTCCTCCTTCTCTGGCGACAGCGACGACAACGCCCGCGCCGCCGCCGCCGCCGCCGCCCCGGACGAGACCCTCCCTCCCTCCTCTTGTCCCTCCCCCTCCCCCTGCTCGTCCCCCGCGCGCCCGGACCAGCGCGACGAGGGCGCCCGGGCCAACGTCGTTCGCCCCGGCTCGCCCCCGCCCCCTTCGGTCGGCGGCAGCAGCAGCAACCACGACGGCGCCGGCGCCTCCTCCTCCCCGCCCTCCTCGCGCTCCTCCTCCGGGGGCGGCGCCTGTCCGGCGTCGGCGGCGGCCTCGTCCGCGTCCGCGTCCGCCTCGTCCGCGTCGTCGTCGTCGGCGCCCACCACCCTGAGCGACGCCTGCGCCGTGTGCCTCGACGAGTTCGCCGCCGGCGAGCTCGTCACGGTGCTGCCCTGCCGCCACTTTTTCCACCCGGCCTGCGCCGACGCCTGGCTGTGCCGCGAGCGCACGTGCCCGCTGTGCAAGGCCGACGTGGTGCGGGCGCTGACGCCCGCGGCAACAGGGGCGCTGGTGCTGAGGGGGCAGGCGCGCGCGCGCCGGGCGCCAAGGGCGGCGGCGGCGGCGGCGGCGGCGAGCGCGCGGGGGGCGGTGACGGTGGGCGAGGGCGCGGCCATGGCGGGGGCGGGCGTGCCCGCGCTGGCGCGAGACGCGGTCGGCACGGCGGACGCAGAGCCGGACGACTTTATGCGCGCGGCCGTCGCGGCGACGGCCCTGGGCGCCGACGCGGACGGCGGCGGCGCGGCGGGCGCAGGCGCGCCGACAGCGGCGGCGGCAGCCACGGGCGGCGCCCCCGGCACGCCCGGCACGTCCGCGCCCGGCGCCCCCGGCACGCCCGCGCCCGACAATGCCGCCGCCGCTGCTCTCGCCGCCGCCGCCCCTCACCGCGCGCCGCCGGCGCGCCCCCCCGTGTGGCGCCGCCTTCAGCAGCTGCCCGCGGCGGCGCTGCAGCTCGTGCCGGTGCGCCGGCGGCCGTCGTGAGCGGAGGGATGTCGCTTCTGTCGCTTCGCTTCTCGCTCGGCTGTGCAGTCGCACACGGCACGACAAGCATGCTTTGCAGTCGGACGGCGACGACAAAAGAAGAAACAGGGCCGACGATGCCGACGCGCCGACGCGCGCCCCAGCTCTCCTCCCGCCCCCGGCTCGCCGAGCACATCCCCCCTTTCTCACAGACACACGCACGCGCGCAGACACACGCGCACACAAACATATTGAACATGCGCAACGGGGGATGCGGCCTGTGGCCGCCCCCCATTACACGCTCGCGCGCGCAAAGCTTCTTGACAAGACCCCCCCCTCCCCGTGTCGAGGCGGCGGCGGCGGCGGGGAGAGAAGAGGGGGCCGCGCCCGCCCGCCCGCGCGCGGCGCGCCGGTTCCCCTCGTTCCCCCCGCCCCTTTTCCCCGCAGCCCTTCTTATGTACCGCCCCTCTTCCGCCCCCCACACGCACACATATTTGATGGCATGCCCCCGCCATGAGCGGGCGCCCTCCCCCCCTCCTTGTTGTACCCCCCTCACCGTGATTACCAATCACTGATTACTAATCACTGATTAGTCTGTCGCCCCCTTCGCCCCCCCCCCCCTGTTGCTTTTTTGGTCTCTCGACTTGCGTCCCGCTCTTTGTTTCTCCCTTTTTTTTTCTAGCGCGCGCGGTTGGTGCGCGCGCCCCTGCGCGCTGTTGCAAACGCGAGGAACGCGGCTCCCCCTCCCGGCACCGGCGCGCCGCCGGCCCCTCGTTCTCCCTATGCAGACGCCCCCCGACCACTCGCCTCCTCCTCCCGCCCGCCGCCACACCCCAATAACTAAACGCCTCGTCTCTCTCCACGCCCTAAAACAGAGAGAGAGACGATTTCTCAGCAGCAAGCCGCCATTCATCGGGCTCCCCTCTCATTTCTCAGAAATATTGGTTTCTTTTTTTTGTCGCCGCGCGCGCGTTCGGGCGCGCTCGCTGGTTTGGTCTCCTGGGCTTATTTTTGATTCACACCCGCTCCCTTTGCGCTCACTTCGTTCAAGAACAACAGCGACATAAAACATAACATCTCACATCTGGCTCAGCCAAGCGTCGTACCCGCGCAGCACCGCGCGCGTCTCCAGCAGCAGGCGCTTGTGCTCGAGCCGCGCGCGCACGGCCGTCGCCTCGCGCGGCGACAGCGCCCGCCGGGCGCCGCCGCGCGCCCGGCCGCCCAGCGACCCGTCGCCCTCGACGTCCGCGGCGCCCGCGCGCAGGAGGTCCTCGTCGGCCTGGGCGCCGGTCGGCAGGGACGCGAGCCGCGCGTCCACGGCCGCGAGCAGGCGCGCGGCGGCGGCGCGCTCGGCGGGCGCGTCGCGCCGGTGCAGGCTCAGCGGCGGCGGCGGCGCCGCGTTTGACGTCGCCCACGCAAACAGCGCCGACGCGGCGCTCCCGCCCCCGCCGCCGGCGCCCAGCGGCCCCTGCGGCGGGCTCACGTTGCGCGTGGGCAGCGACAGCAGCGCGCAGCGCCGCCGGACGAGGCGCTGCCGCCTGGCCAGGGCGTCGTCGCCGCCGCCGTCGCCGCCGAGGCCGCCGCCGCTGGCCGCCGCCGCCGCCGCCGCCGGCAGCGGCACGACCGTATCTGGATCGTTTGGGTCGCCGCAGAATCCGGCATACTCGAGCAGCGACGCCGCGTTGAGCGTGGTGGCGGCGATCGCGGGCGGCGGCGCCCCTCCTGCTGCCGCCCGCGCGCCGCCCCATGCGCCGACGCCCCACGCCCGTCCCCCGCCGCCGGGCAAAACGACGCCCGCCGCGCCGCCCGCCACGCCTCCCGCGCCGCCCGCCCCGCCCGCCGAGCCTCCTCCTCCACCCGCCGCCGCCAGCAGCGCCCCAAAGTCCAGCCGGTCGTACGGGTTGGCCGCCACCACGAACCCGTAGTCGCGCAGCAGGTGGTCGTTGGGCGTGCGCTCGCCGTACGCGATCGTCAGCTCGGTGCGCGGCGCCACGCCGCGCAGGGCGCGCAGGTGAAAGGCGCGGCCGTCGCGAGACAGGTGGAAAGTCCCTCCGCCCGCGGAGGGGTGGTGGTTTGCCAGGTCAGCAAACGGCACCATCAGCGTCAGGCCCTCTCCCCCGGCGTCGTCGCTGAAGGAGCGGCTGCGCACCAAGGCCTGGGCCCAGGCCGAGGCCGCGCGCGAGGGGGAGATGCCGCGGCCGTTGCGCAGGGCGCGCAGCTGGCGCGCGGCGGCGCCGCCGGCGCGCGAGGCAGAGGCGGCGCGGCCGACCATGCCGCCGCCGCCGCCGCCGCCGCCGCCGATGGGCCCCGTGTCGCCGATGGGCGCAAAGTAGGCGTCGTGCATGTACTCGGACCAGGCGCGCTGGGAGTCGGCCTCGGCGATCAGCGAGGGGAGCTGCAGCCAGGCGGTGGGCGTGTAGGAGAGGGAGAAGGAGGAGGAGGAGGAGGAGGAGGAGGAGGAGAGGCCGCCTCCGCCGCCGCCGCCGCCGCTGCCGCCGCCCCTGCCCTCGCCGTCGCGCCGCCCGTACATGAGCAGCGCGCACAGCTCGTCCGGCGGGGGCATCAGGCGCAGGTAGTGGGACCACAGGGGCGGGCAGGAGGGCGACGGGAGAGAAGCAGACGCCGCCGCCGCCGCCCCTGCCGCCGCGTCGCCGCGCGCCGCCCCGGCCGCCAACGCCGCCGCCGCCGCCGCCGCCGCCGCGCGGCCGTCGCGCGCCGCCTCTCCGGCCAGCCACAGCACCCAGGCGGCCATGCGCACGTCCCACCGCGCCTCGCCCTGCTGCAAAAAGTCGGCGAGCGCGGGCGGCAGCACCCCGTGCTCGACCTGCCAGAGGGCCTGCTGGCGGTCGCCCACGGAGGAGGGGCCGTCGAGCGGGTCGTCCGTCACGACCAGGGCGCTCGTCAGGGGCACGGCCACGACCACCTCGCCGCGGCGCAGGCCGCTGAAAGAGGGGGGCAGAAGCAACGAGGACGAGGCGCCGCCGCCGCCGCCGCCGCCGCCAGCGGGGCTGCCGCCGCCGTTGTTGTTGCTGCCGCTGCCGCCGAGAGACTGAGAGGCGGGGGAGCCGTCGCCCGCGCTGCTACCGATGCTGCCCCCCGCGCCCGGCGAGTAGTCCTCCAGCCCCAGGTCCTCGTCGAGGGTGGTGGTGGAGGCGGCGGCGGCAAAGGAGGAGGAGGAGGAGGACGAGGCGCCCGCGCCCCCGCCGCCGCCGCCGCCGCCGCCCGCCGTCGCCGCGCCCCCTTGCTGACCAAACAGGCGCTCGTACTCGTCGTCCTCGTCCTCGGTGAGCGTGACCGCGGCCGGAGGCGCGAGGGTCGGGGACGACGTGCGCGAGCGGAAGGCGCCCGCGCGCGCGGCGGCGTCGCTGTCGCCGCCGCCGTTTCCGCCGTTTCCGCCGCGGAGCAGGGACGGCAGCGTCGGCGGGACCGGCGGCAGCGGGACGCGCGGGACGACGAGCCCGCGGCCGAGGGCCGTCTCGCCGCACTTGACGCGCGCGGCGCCGCCCGCGAGCGCGAGGAGGGCGCTGTAGGCGGCGGCGGACGTGCGCAGGGGCGAGTCGGCGGGCAGGAGCACGCCCTCGAGGCCGAGCGGGCTGGCGTCGGTTGTTTCGGCGGCGGCAGAAGAGGCGGGCGGCGGCGGCGGGGCGGCGGCGGCGGCGGCGGCGCCGGCGGCGGGCGAAAGCACGAGCGACCGAGGGCGCCTCCTACCCACCGCCGCGTCGGCGAGACCTGCCCCGCCCGCGCTCGCGCGCCTGCATCTCAGTTGCATCCGGCGAGCTGGCGGGTCTGGCTGGCTGGTTGGTTAGGACGCGACGAGGAGGGGGCGGGGGACAGGAGGCCGGCGCCTTTCGACGTTTGGGGAGGAGCGGGAGGAGAGGGCCCGAAAAACGTTCGAAGGGCGGGGGCCAGCACGATGGGGGAAGCTGATGCAGGGGCGGGCTCGAGTCAAGGTGCACGGAACGGATAGATGCGGAGAGTCGAGTTAGTTGGCGCCCTTGGGGCGGCAAGAGCGCCAAGAGGGGGCGGGGGAAGCTTGGAGCGGAGCCTCGACAGCGACGAGGACGAGGACGAGGCGGCGGCGGCCGGGCGCTTTGCACGGCGATTCAATCGGCGAGAGGCGGAAGAGGGCGCTCCGTTCCTTCTTGTCTCAAGAGCGCGGCATCCGTCATGCTTACATGTAACGAGAAAGACGCCGACGGTCAGCGGTCACAAGATCTCCAGAGGGGTTGGGTCAAAAATGGAACAAAAACGGCGCCACGCGAGCGCGTCAAATTGTTCCGAGTCGGAAGGGGGCGGAAAAGGGGGGGCGCGCGCCGACCGGAAAAAAAACAACACAACACAAATAATCACGCCGCCGCCGCCGCCGCCGCGCCCTTGGCCACCGCCTTGATCATCAGGTTGGCGCACACGATCGACAGAAAGTGCGCGAGCAGCGTGTTGGTCGACGCCTGCAAGGAGAAGACGTCGAGCGACACGAGCGTGGCGCCCGGCTGCGGCTGCGCGTAGGGCGCGTTGGCCGCCGACAGCATCGTCTTGGATACCAGGGTGCCCACGCTCGCCTGCAGGCCCAGCAAGGTGGCTCCCAGGCCGCAGAGGTTGAGGTTGGTGTTGCCCACGAGCTTCGAGAGCAGGCGCGCGGGCTCGAGCGGCGCGCCCTCGCCCGCGCTGGCCCGCTTGGCGGCGTCGAGCAGGCTGCGCGCGGCCCACGTGCTCGCGAACGCAAAGACGATGCCGGCAAAGGTGAAGGCGCGCGAGACGTCCTGCGCCTGGGGGTTGGAGAAGGCCACGGCAAAAATGAGGATCGACGCGGACACGACCGTCAGCGGCAGCTGCAGCCAAAAGTTGGCAAAGGCGATCGAGCGGACGCGCCCGGCGGCGGCGGCGGTGAGCGCGGTGCCGCTGCTGCCGCCGCTTCCGCCGCCGCCGCCGCCGCCGCCGGCCGAGGGGGAGTAGGAGGCGCGGATGACCTGGGCGGGGGTGCGGCCGGGGGCGGCGGGCTGTGGCATTGTGTTGTTTTTTGGTTTGGTCGTTTGTTTTGGTTTTGGGTTCTTTGGCGGAGGACGGCAAAGAGCAGGGGGCGTTTTACGTGAGCGGTCGGGGGCGGCGGGCGTCGCGGCGTCGTGCCCTCGTTCTTTCTACGCGTAACCGCGACGTGAACCCAGGGTCTGGCGGTCGCGGAGGGTCCCAACCAACGCGCCCGTCACCCAGTTGCGCGTGCCCATTGCCAACGGGGAACCGTTGCTTCACGGTGGAGGAGGAGGCCTTTGTTGGGGCGGAAATCTTTTTCCGTAAAAACAAAAAACGGAAACGCACCGCCCGGCGTGCAGCAGCCGCCAAAGAGGCCACGGCGCGAGGGGTGAGGGCGCGACGCGCGGACAGGGCCGACAGGCGCGCGCGCCGCGCGGACGCGGCGCCGCAGGCCGAACAGGCGCGGATGGCCATCGTCGACGAGTTGTCCGACCGGGATCGCGGGGGACTTTTTGTGCTTCCTTGTCGCGAGTGGGGGCGTCGAAACGAGGGGGAATGGTGGGAGCGTCCGAGAGAGTGATGCGGCGTGCGTAACAATGCGCGGCTCATGGGCAGCTTGGCGCGCGCGCACTTCAACACACGAAAAAGGCGGCGGCGACGACAGATCGAGCGGCTCTCGGCCCCCCAAGGGCTTCACCACGCCGCGCTCGCGCCGCGCTCACGCCGCCCCGGCCAAAAAAACCGCCCCCCCCAGCCGCGCCGCAGCAGCCGCGGCAGCTCCCACCCGAAAAACCACCGCGCCAAGGCCCGCAGCACCGGAGCCGGCGCCGGCAGCGCGCCGAGCAGGCGCCTCCCGAGCCGCCCCCGCAAGCCCCCCCCCTCGCTCCGCGCGGGCTCCCCCCGCACCTCAGCGAAAAGCGTCCTTGGCGGCCCGCAGGCGCCGGAACACCTCCGCCGCCCCGGCCTCGCCCCCGCCCGCAGCCCCGCCCGCCGCCGCCCGCCGCACCCCCGCCATGTCCGCCCGCAGGAACGGGTTGGCCTCGAGCTCCTCGCCCCACCAAAAGGGCACGGTTCCGCCCCCCGCCGCGCGCGCCGCGTCGATGCGCGCCTTGCGCGCGCGCAGGGCCGCGTTCTCTGGATCGGCCGCCGTCGCCGCGAAGCGCGCGTTGGACGCGCTGTACTCGTGGCCGCAGAAGACGGCCGTGTCGGCCGGCACGCCGCCGGGCGGGGCGCCGGCGCCGGCGCCTTTGCCGTCGCGCAGCTTTAGCATGGACGCCCACATGGTGGCGGCGTCGCCCTCGAACAGGCGGCCGCAGCTGCGGCGGTTTTGTTGTTGTTTTTGTGTAGTGTTTGGGGGCGGGCGGCGTTTTTGGGAGGGGGGGGGGGGGGGGGGGGGG
>Ga0105054_10011568_pt1 | contig 10970 bp, 6 predicted proteins | sample BON02_FD_78091 | JGI IMG/M metagenome (GOLD analysis project Ga0105054, IMG submission 78091) | Freshwater microbial communities from Lake Bonney liftoff mats and glacier meltwater in Antarctica - BON-02 (megahit assembly) | ecosystem: Environmental > Aquatic > Freshwater > Ice > Glacier... | reverse complement strand
ATACTATCATAGATGATCGTGCTGCCCCTGAAATACCTTGCAACCATCGAAAACGAAGATCTCTTAAAATTGTTTTTTGAGAAATGAGTCAACATTAAACGTGGTTGGCAAATGATATTTGGATATGGGATCAATGGAGGAAGATCGCTTGGAAAGCCGCAAGACGCACCATCAACGTCTTCATCGGGTATCAGTGATATTTAGTAGTCACGGACGATTTCAGCCGACTCACGTTCTTAATACCGATCAAAACTCAGACAGCTATAGAGATTGATTCGTTTTTGTGTTATGCCCCCCGGCTGCAAATATTGTCAGACAACCACAAGTCGTTTATTGATCAAGTATTAATTAAATCTTTTCATGCAAAACCAGGAACGCAAGTGGCATTATAAAATGTAGCTTAGAGTGTCGATTGGGTTAGGAGTGAAGAATGGTTTATCATTCTTAGCTCGTCGCCCCCAAAATTTAACTTTAATGAGTATGTGAATCCTATTTGAGCGTTCGAATGAAGATATGTTGAGGCAATATCTCCCAAATCCTAATTCCACGCTAAGATGCTGCAGCTATTTGGTACGAGACCGAACGACTGAACCTCCGTTTCAGTGTCAATGTATACTTGACTGAATATTAGGTTAGCCTCGTTGTTATTTTACATCTCGGTAGGATATTCGAATCGTGAATTCAATTTTTTTTACTTTCGTCCTAGAAATACCGGAGATTTAAAACACATTGAATTATTCTTCCTTAGGATGAAATCTGCAATTAATTAACAGAATTGCGAAGAAAAATCGGTGCCGAAGCAGTGTTTACTTATTACAGTCGTTCACCAACAGGAAACGGAGTCAATGGGCAAAGCCACCGATCTACGATGCAGAAGATTCGTATATGTTGTGAAGGTAAGACCACCGAGTGGGTGAATTACTTACCATCGATCCAATATGTGGTGAATACCAGTTCTGTTTCAGGAATGAAGAGCATCTCTCCATTTGATTTAATATTCGCTCGATGCCCAACTGCCACTTGCGTTCCTGGATTGCGAGGGAAATATTTAATGATGCGAAAATTGTGTCGACCTTCTTGAGGAGCTAGTAGCTGCAGTTAAATACGGGTGATCCAGAAAAACCGCAAAAAGTGCTTCCGGAATATAGTAACTAGACAACACTGACATAGCGAATATTCCAGGTACCACAGAATGTCACGCGAAGCACTGAGTAGGACGAAGTCAAATGTGGCACATGAACTTAATACACCCATTGTCCCAGTTCACAAGGACATCGAGGGCTTGAACAGCTTTCTTAACGATGACAAGTAAATCGCGATCAACATGTTGTCACATCATCTTCTAGAAGAAACCTGAGAGGGCACAGGAAGAAGATGTAACACCGAATAACAACCTCAGTGGTACCTAAAAGAAGTCAGCAGGAATAATTGCCATTTAATCAGCTGAATGTTAACTGTAAAATGCAGCTTCCAGAAGCCAGCTCATTTAGACTCCATTTCACTTACACAATTCGCTTGAAAAGGACACATTTGCAGTCAAATGCCATTAATATTTTTAACTTTTAGGGGACTCGAGATCATCTGAAGTGGACTGAGAGACGTTCACTTCTGAATCACGCGAGGCCCAACCCTGAGTTAATTTTTATTTAATGAAGCCATCCAACCGGTTAACGTAGTATTCAATTTCAAAAAATTATTAGTACCAGTTGGCTGTAATTTTACGTGCAAGTGATGTTCATTTTCAGAATAAAAAGAAAAGCGCTCGCACGCGCTTTGCTTTCCTCTGTTCTTCTTTCGTACGTACTAGGAGTCATTATGGTAACATGTAGATAAATTTCTTCGGGTGTGTACCGCCCTTTCCAACAAGTTTTGAAAGATTGGATGCAAACCTGAAACTATGACGGATTTTATAGATGCAAGACAATCTCTAGTGAATGCCAAAGACAGGCATTTGGTCTCCAAGGAGCTAGTGGGTGCAAATGTCTACCACAAAGAAGGCCAAGATGCCATTTGCGAATCAGGGGACAAAGTAAACTTGACCTCAACTGGCAAGTGGTACAGTCCGTGGGAGAAAGCCTTCCAAGTTCCTGACGTACTTAAGGTTTCAGACGGTACTGAGAAGGAATGGAAGGCTGTTGTTGATGGTGCCCTTGATCAAGTTCAACAACTTTGCAATGAAGAAAATGGATGGGTGAAGAGCTCTGCTAACATCGACACCAATCCTGATCTTGCAGTAAAGGGAACTCAAATGTTTCGTCTGAAAATGGATGTGAAAGTGGATCCTCAAATTCTTCTTTGTTCGTTTCTACACATGGGTTCATTGGGTGCGTGTGATTCCTCAGTACTTTATGCCAGGGAACATTATAGCTATCGTGGAGATCAAACTTCTTTGATCCACATTGTCAAGTCGTACGGGCCTTCTATTGTAGCCAACAGAGACCTTGTATACATTCAATCATGGATGGAAGAACCAGACGGAACCATCGTTCTTGCCTGCAAATCTGTGGACAACATCATCCCTTCGAAGGCAGTTCCTGGATGTGTACGAGCGCACACAGAGCTATTTGGCCTCCAGATTCGTCCAAAGACTATTGAAGTAACTTCATTCTTAGGCAAAAAGTCAACTATTCAAGGTTGCAGTGTGGTTATGGTGGATCAAACTCACTTTCATGGGATGGTTCCAAACATGGTAGTGAACAAATTCACCCCAAAAACGTTGAGTGGATTCCTGACTAAAGTAGAATCTGCATCAGTTGGATGGGTAAGCAATGGCGTAATTACACCTTTAATTGATAAATACGTGTTGCACAAGGAGTCGCAAGCAGAAGAAGAGAATTGAACACAAAAATGAATTAATTAGAACGTGAATAATAATGATATTACCAAGGGCATTCAGAATCCTTAACACTCCGAGACTTTGAATATTTATCATCGAGAGAAATTTCATGCATGCGAGAATTATGAAGATCCGAAATATGAATCCTTTTTGTATGAGAATGAAATTCAATCCTACAAAGACCATCGAAAATTTCTTCGCCGTCTGGACCATCCCTAATGGTAGTCAAGGTGTCCCCATGAATATCAAAAATGACAATTGAATTTGTCCCACGATCAGCGACGTAAAACTTATTATTCCCAAACGCAACATCCCATGGGTTTTTTAACACGCCTCCACTAATAATCTTTTCAGTCTTTCCATTGTCAATGTTCACAACTTGAACTCTAGCATTTCCTGAATCCGCGATTGCAACTCGAGTACTGCCACACATACATATACCTCTCGGGTATTCGTACATTCCCAGTCCACTTCCTTTTGAACCGAAAATTCTTACCAGTCGTCGGTCCACGCCGAACACTTTTATTCGGTGCATCTGTGTTTCCGTCATCACTGTGTCGCCACTCAACTCACTGACTGCGGTACCGAAAGGATACTGCAATACATACATGTGAGCAATACATAGTTGAAAATAAAAATTATTGAAAACGTACTTGGAATTCCGGAAGTCTCATAATCATCGCATCCATTGCTTGCACCAAAAAAAGTTCCGTTACACATTCAAAAAACGATTGAATGCAAATTGCATGAAAGGTTTCACACCAACATGGTCAAGTAAAGTAGAGACCGAATTTCAAGAAAGAGTTGAAGAAAGAAAAGAAGAAGAAAATGGAAACGTTAGATGGAGAGTCAAAGACTTTCAAGGTGCGTACCACGTAACACGAATTGAAAGCAAACTCCCAATTGCAGGATCTGCTATTCAATTAGAACGACTCAGAGTAAGCGCAGCTGCTACCAAACATGCTAGACAAAATACCACTATGGAACAGCTACAGAATACATTTGAGGCAAGTTCGAAAGGACAAGTAGCTCTGGAGGCGAGCATGATCAAATTTAAGTTCAACCCAACTAATTACGTGTACGATAACATAGAAAAAATTATCAGCGACAGAGAAAATGAGCTTGAAACAATCAACAAACGTTTTAATAGAGAAAAACAAGCGTTTTCTGCCGGGTGTCCCATTTCCACACTACGACTATTTGAAGTAGTAGATATCAATGATATTAAATCAGCTCAAGATATGCTATCCAGAGGCCTTGTCGACCCTAATGCAGTAGGAGCATTTAACAATGGAAGAACCTGTTTAATGGAAGCATGTTCTCGCAGTAGGATCACAATGATTGAATGCTTATTGAAGTTTGGAGCAGATCCTAATCAGAAAGATGCCAGCGGTACTGGAACCCTACAATGTATGTGGGAACTTTACATGGCAGAACCAAAATGCAATCAACTACGGAAAAAGGTGCACTTGCAAAATATTCATAGTATATTAACCTGTCTACTTGACTTTGGAGTTGGTTTGGGAATGAAAGGGTCGGATGGCAACACAGCCCTTCATACAGCAGTAGCTCAAAAATCGCCAGAATTATGCTGGTTGATACTCCAGAGAGGAGATGTTTCTCTATTAGATGAGAAAAATAATGCTGGACACATTCCATTAGATTGCGCTCCTGACAAAAACGATGATTCATTCAAATTAGTTTTGAATTGGAGAAAGTTCGTATCCGCGAATAAACTAACTGAGTTTTCTAAGGAATGGTTTAAATTCATCAATAATCCCCAACCAGGTCCAGGACTGGCCATAAACTTTCATGCCCAAAAAGTGCTAGATGGGTTTCAAATGGCAGAATGGTCGAGTGAATCAACTCATATTTTCAAAAAACAATTAGCGCTAAGACAAGAAGAAGATACCCGACAAAACAACATCAAATACAAAACTAAAAGTGAATCAAAAGAGGTTGGAAATAAAGTCGTCATTGCAGATGCTGTTAAGCGTGCACAAGTTCAATACACACCCCTTTACCGGTCACGAATCGATTCCCAACGCAAAAAGATGAAACCTTCAGAGAGAAAATTAACATTGGTAGAATATTTGGTCGGGACCGAAACGCGAGAAAAAGCTGTGATTGTGGATCAAGCGCGAAAAGTAAGAGGCCAACATCAAAAACTAGCTGTTAGAAGACTTGGAACTGCCCAGTCCATTTTAAACGACAATTTCAAAGGCAGACCGCGAGTCATCCATCCCAGCTCAGAGACCACACTGATAAGACCATGGACTTCATCTGTTGTTGCACGACCTGGGGCATCTGTACGTCCCAACATCCTCGCTAAAGTTGCTAACGATAGTTTAAACGATTCCGCATCAAGTAACACACTTCACACAACTGCACAATATTACGCCAAACGAGTCAGTAACACCAAGACCGATGAGAAACAATCTAAAGGTGTAGCTCCAAAAACAGGAGTAGATGCATTCAAACCATTGCGTCGAGGAACTTTTTCTACTGCTGACTTGAACTTGGGGGCAACGAAGACGATGGGTACAACACCCGAGAAAGTCTTGTTTGTCAATGAAAGGCGTAATGCGGTAAAACAAACGAAATCAGATATCCAAACTTGCACAAAGAATATCTCGGAGTTAAACTTCGAAAACGACATCAAAGTAAAATCGCAAGCTCGAAAGTCTACATCATCCACTGGGACGGTCATGAATCCGACGTTGCTACCTCCAAGTTACAATGAGCACGAGTTGTACAGTTCTCTCCGATATCAAAATACAGGTTTACGAGGAAAATTCGGTAGACTAGAAATTGCCGAAGCCCTGACGATCGCCGTCAGGAGAACTCAAGCTGGAGTGATTCCGAAATGTATAGTAGATGCAATTTTAAACAGTATTGACGACAACGAAAGCTCCCCTGGAGGCTTGGTTTCCATAAATGATCTGAAAGAAAAATTCGCAAACTTTGTAGTTAATAAAGTGCCGATTGATGTTGGTCCAGTTTTGGGAATTTTAGACGAGGGTTTAAAAGCTGGCCATAAATTGGAAATGCTGCATCCTAGTCTCGATGAGTTTATTCACTTGAACGGAAACTATCCTCAGCGACCTGGACCTTTTGATTCGCGACCTTCAGTTTCAGAACCATGGTGTGAACCTTCCAACATCACATTCAAGTTGGCCAAATACAAAAGCAGTGATGAGAATCCTAATATTACCAAATACATCAAAACGAGCAACCACTTTTAGCAAAATATTAATTAAAAGTTGATTCATTAAAAACGAGATTACGGAAGCATGTAATGTTTGCCTGCTTCAAGAGCGTATTTGTCACCATCGATGATTAAAGTCAAAGACTCGACAGCGTTCAACTCCAACCAACCCAAATTCATAGAAGCTACGGTCGTCTTAACCGATGTAACAGCAGCTGAAGTTGCCTTCAATGCAGTCATCAACACATCATCAGACGCGAAACCAACGCAAGGCCAGTACAGGGAAACAGAAACAACAAAGTCTCCAAATTCTTCATTAGAAGTTCCAATCTCACAAGCATGAGTTGCACGCTTTTGAATCGAATGAACCTGCCTACGAAGAGTGCCAATGATCAGATCATGATTGTTCAAAATGGCTGCATCCATTTCGGCAACATCTCCTGACTTAACGTCGTAGAATATGTCAACAACATCCTCTGGTTGGATACCTGAAGAACGACGGAGTCGCTGCACGCGGTTCATAATTTCTCGTGCTGTTTGTTCCTGAATCAGGGTCTGGTCCACAAAGGTGTCAAGCACGACGGTGATGTTCAACGCGCCTACTTTCGCCTGGAATTTCAATTCATCCACTAGTACTTGACGATTCATATGAACCTCGTCAAGGGTCAAAGTTTCGCCTTCAATCTCAAGGGACCCTGCTTTTTGAAATGCTGATAATTCCTTGTGGTTCATTGCTTGGAGTTTTTTGTTGATGACTCCAAATTTCTTTCCCAATTTGCTTCCGAGTACTTGGCCATCTCCTTTGGCTTTTAAAGTGCAATACTTCTCTTCCTCCGTAGTGTATGTCACGTTCTTCACATTCAACTCCAGCTTAATATAAGATTCCAGTTTTCTAATGCCGTCCAGAGTTTTTTCAGTCTCGTGAACGATGATCAATTCCCGCAATGGTCTCTTCAATGGAATATCGTTGCCGCGACAAAGTCGTCCTAACGTTACGACCTCTTGCATGTGCTTCATCCTCGTCTCGATCTCTTCATCAATCAATGACAGATCAGGTTCTGGGATCATCAAGAAATGAACGCTCTTTTCCTCCTCTTTTGTGGGAATAACCAGCTTTTGGTACATGCACTCAGCGAAGAATGGTGTGAAGGGAGACATTAATGTACTAAGGTTTACCAATACCACGTACATGGTACTAAGACCGCATTTAGTATCTTGTAATCCTAGGGAACCTTTCAATCTGGATCGATTCAATCGCACATACCAATTAGTAAGTTGCGTGATGAAATTCACCAAACGAGGAATAACAGTATACAGGCGGTACGCTGCCATTTCCTCTCGAACAAACTTGATTAAACCGTGTAGCGCGGCCATGATCCATTTATCCATGATGTTGGTTGTCAAAATGGAAGTTGACCTCGCTGTGTCTCTTTCAAATACCCAGCCTTCATCCCGTTCAGCCCTTTGAACACTTTGCACAAAGAACCTGTAGGTGTTCAACCACGGCAAAAAGATCTCCTTGAGGTTCTGCAATACGCCTAATTCCTTAAATGCCAATGGCTCTGCTCGAACAACAGGTGAGTTAATGAGATACAACCTCACTGCATCAGCTCCATAGCGAGACACAACCAACATCGGATCCGGGAAATTCTGTAAACTCTTGCTCATCTTTTTCCCGTCCTCTGCCAAAACCAATCCATTCACAATCAAGTTCTTGAAAGCTGGTTTGTTAAATAGAGCAGTTGAAAGAACCATGAGAGTGTAGAACCAACCCCTTGTTTGGTCCAGACCCTCAGCGATGAAATCAGCAGGAAACCCATTTTCAAACTTTTCCTTATTTTCAAATGGATAATGAAGCTGCGCATAAGGCATCGACCCAGATTCAAACCAACAATCAAATACTTCCGAGACTCGCTTCAAATTCCCCTTGCCTTGCTTGCTAGGAATGGTAATATGATCCACATTCTCACGATGCAAATCGGTCACTTGAACTCCTGATAATTCTTCGAGTTCTTTAATAGAGCCAATTACCACAACTTCCTCGCCGTCTTCACTTTGCCATATTGGCAGGGGAGTCCCCCAGTATCGGTTGCGTGAAAGGTTCCAATCTCGTGCATTTTCAAGCCAATTGTGAAATCGTTTTTCTTTCACGAATCTTGGGACCCAATGAGTCACATTGTTGTTCTTCAACAAGTCTTCCTTTATAGGATCCAGTTTCATAAACCAACTTGAAATGGCCTTGTAAATCAATGGGGTCTTGGACCTCTCGCAAAACGGATAACTATGCACATAGTTGGACTTGGACACCAATCTTCCCATGGCTTTAAGCTTGACGCAAATATCCTTATCGGCATCTTTTACATTGATACCCTTGAAATCCGGCACTTCATCGGTGAAGCGACCATTGTCATCCACTGGACATGGCAGGTCCCCGCCTTTCACGATAACTTGATGTTCCATGCAAACCCTGTAATCATCCTCTCCAAAAGCCGGTGCTTGATGTACAACTCCAGTTCCACTATCAGCTGTCACATAATTATCGTTCAAGACTTGAAATCCATTCGGGTGATCTTTAAAGTAGTCGAACAGTGGAACATATCTCATACCTTTCAAATCAGCTCCAAGAAAATTCTTTTCAATTTCAAATTCACCTCCTTTGTACTTTGCACCTTGTTTTTTTAACTTTGGAAACAGTTCTCCAATCCTATTTTCACCTAGAATGAACCTCTTTCCTGTTGATAAATCTTTCACTTGGACATACGGCAATTCAGGATGCACGCACAATCCCAAGTTACTAGGCAACGTCCAAGGAGTCGTAGTCCATGCAACGAAGCTAATCTCAGGATCATCCACTAAAGGAAACGCTACGACAACAGCAGGGTCAGAGACATCGCGGTAGTCATTTCCTGCTTCAAAGTTAGACAGCGGAGTATTGAGCCCCATAGAATAAGGCATAACTCTAAACCCTTTGTAGATGAGTCCCTTTTCGTAGATCGTCTTGAAAACCCACCAAATGGATTCCATGAACCACGGTTCCATCGTTTTGTATCCATTCTCAAAATCAATCCAACGACCCATTCTGGTAACAACAGTCTCCCATTCTTTCGTGTACCTTGAAACAATACCTCTGCACTCTTCATTGTACTTGCGGATTCCCATCTCCATAACGTCATCACTCGACTTGATATTCAGTTTCTTGTTGATCTCATTCTCAACCGGGAGCCCGTGGCAATCCCATCCGAATCTACGACTAACGTGATGTCCCGTTTGATGAGCGTATCTCGTAACAGTATCTTTGATAGTTCCAGCTAGAATGTGGCCGTAATGAGGCAGTCCAGTGGCGAATGGAGGTCCATCATAAAAGGTGTATTCTTTCTTCCCCTTCGATTGTTCTAAACTCTTCTCAAACGCATTGATGGATTTCCAATACTCCAAAATTTCATCTTCCTGTTTAGAAAAGTCAAAGTTCGAATCAATGTTTTCAAACGACATGTTGTTGTCTCTTCGCAGTATTCTCAAAATGATCTGCTCTCAAAACCACAAAAATAAACTGAAGAAGAAATCAGGAACGGTCCCCGCAGAAGTGCGATGCTTCTACGCGAAGGATTAGCCACTACTGCGGATTCGGTTTTATTAAGATGGGAGCTCTGGGGTACGAACGAACACTGCAAAAATAGACTTCTCTTTATAAACGGTACAATGTGTGACATGCGTCGATTCACCGCTACATACCAAGCCTTTGTCCACCAAGATTGTCTCGTTCTATCTTTTGACCACCGAGGGATGGGTCGCAGTACCATGGACATGGATGAATCACATTACACCATGGAGACCTACGCCAAGGACTGCGTCGTCGTTCTTGATGCGCTCGAATGGGACACTTGCAGTGTCGTTGGGTATTCATTTGGAGGAATGGTGGCCCAGCATCTTTGTTTACAAGCTCCAACTCGAGTGTCTAGCGCAGTTTTTTGTTGCACTTCCTCAGGTGGTCGAGGCGGTAGTAGTCTCGATCTACTTGAACTCGCGCAGAAGGGGGACTATAAATTTTTCAAAGGGGTTGTTTCCAACTCTCACAATGGTCTGAAGGTACGTTGAAATTAAGTTTTATTGACTTTCGGAAGGTGATAGGATGTATTAGCGATGGTACTTATGTTGGTTACCGCCTATTATTGCCATTGTGATGATGTTGTTACCATCTTTTCGCCATATAGATAAAGGTTGTCGTGACGAATTCTGGAATCTCTGCCGGATATATCAGCTTCGCGCAAGGTCTCATCACGACGTGTTTGATAAGCTGCAAGAAATGAAGATGCCAGTTCTTTGCTGTGCGGGTGAAAATGATTGCGTTGCAACACCTGCTTCAATGTTAAAAATGGCGAATAAAATTCAAAATGGCGAGTTCAAACTTTACAAAGGAGGCCATGGGTTTATTAAAGAGAAAAATGACTCAGTAGCAGACATAGCATCATTTATATCTGCGTAGCTATTTATCGTGTAAGCTACTGCTTTCCCGGTATTATAAATTCAGGTGCAGGACAATGTCAAATCAGTGATATAATGTTGCTGGTTCTGATTAACTTATGGATAGCCATCAGACTCTTTTCTTTCAACAAGAGTCTCTTGTTTTAAAGAAAGTATCGATTGATGGCTTTCTATCCACTACTTGCACTATTTTAATTGAAAGAATGATTTTGGCAAATGTTTGAAATACTCATTTTTAAAACACAACAAAAATCGATTTTTTTAAAGCACTACTAGTAGTGGATAAAAGCCATCAAATGCTAATTTCTTAATAAACAAGAGACTCTTGTTGAAAGAAAAGAGCCTGATGGCAATCCGTGAGGTAATCAGAAGCAAGAACATTATGTGGAATCACTGAATTCGCATTATATTTCTCCTGATGTAATTTAATTGCATCCCTCGACT
>Ga0105054_10011567_pt1 | contig 10970 bp, 13 predicted proteins | sample BON02_FD_78091 | JGI IMG/M metagenome (GOLD analysis project Ga0105054, IMG submission 78091) | Freshwater microbial communities from Lake Bonney liftoff mats and glacier meltwater in Antarctica - BON-02 (megahit assembly) | ecosystem: Environmental > Aquatic > Freshwater > Ice > Glacier... | reverse complement strand
TTCCTCATGGCGGCGATTGCTCAAGGATGCGCAGATTGCCGCTTTTCGCTGGCACGACATGCGCCACCATTTTGCATCAAGGCTGGCGATGGGCGGTGTCGATCTCAACACGATCCGCGAACTGCTCGGACACAGCGATTATGCAATGACGCTGCGCTACGCGCATCTTGCGCCGGAATTTAAGCTCAAGGCGGTCGAAGTGCTGGATTTAGCGCGGGAGGCAGCAATGGGTGGGAACAAGATTGTGGCCTTGGTTCGATAGGTGGCTGTCACGACGGTCGGAAAGCGTCGTCGGTTGGAGGTCGGTTCTTGGGCCTTTCGCGACATTGATGGTCGACCGATCCAATGTCTGAAATTGGGTGGATTGCCGTCAGGCAGATTTCGAGAACGTTTATAGGCAAAGCCGCTATTCAGCGGCGCAATGGCTACCGGCCTCTTCGCGCCCGCTTTTGAACGTTCGGCCCTAGCGGCTAGCTGGGGCGCCTAACCGTGAAATTTTTTCCCCATTGCAAGCCAGCAATCTCAGCAGCTCTCCGCAAATAGCCGCGAGCCTCCACGTCTTTGTTATTGGTAGCAACATAGAAGCCAGACTTTAGTCTTTGAGAGTGTGAGGGGAGGTGCGGCATATCATATAGCTCTTCCCGCGTTTTCGCCACAGCACGCTTTGACCGACCTTTGTGTTGAGCGAACTTTTCAAGAGTACCCGGTGCGGTGTCCTCAATCAGATTCAGCCCCTCAACAAGAAGTTGCGTAGCACTTCCAAAGATATGAATCTCGGTTCCGGTCTCCAACTCATAGATCTTTCCCACTCGTCCAGCTTGACCGAGATGTGAAATACGGTTCTTGTCGAAAATCGCGCCTTCAGCTTTCAAGGCGACCAGCTTTTCTTCTCCAAAATCGAACTTCGCATCGGGGGACGGATAATTTCCCGTCACGAGACCAAGCTCCTTGTCCAACCATACGTGCTGTCCGACGAGGGGTGCACCGCTTGCGAAACTGGCAGAGAATAAATTCGAGTGAGCGACGACAGCCATATTGACCTCCTTTTTTCCTTATAAGGCTTATAAGTATCAAGGAGGCTTATTACAAGTCGAATGTTTTGATCAAAAATGTCGGCTTCTGGGTAGGGGCTTTTTTCTCCCGGAAACATTTGGAACTTGGCAAAAAAACTGACATTTCTACGTCTAGTGACAAATGTCCGACTCGTGCCCTATTCTGCCATTGATCGCGGGACATGCGCGGTCATGCGTCCCTATTTGGAAGCGATGGCTGATGCTTGATCCGGTTCGGTGACGTGCGCACCCTCCCTGTATGATATGCTATATAAGTCTGTCAAAAACGGACTGATATCTACATTGTCAAAGGGACTGTTGCAGTTCCTTTGAGATTGTACCATAAAGTAAGTCATGAACGGACGAAATGACGGAAAGCTAAAGAAGCTGCTCGACAATGTGCCTCCCGGCTACCTTGTCGATTCCGCATGGATGTCCAGGCAGGCCATCGCCAAGCAATCCGTCCATGATTATGTCGGGCGGGGCTGGCTGGAGCGGGTGGCACACGGCGTCTATCGCCGTCCTTTCACCGTGAACGAGGCGCAAGGTGCCGCCAGCGGGTGGAAAATCCCGCTGCTCTCCGCGCAATGGATCATGGGCTATGATTTCCATGTCGGCGGAACCAGCGCGCTCGCGCTTCACGGCCTGATCCACTATCTCAAATTCGGCGGCAACGAGAAGGTCATGCTCTATGGCGCAGATATACCGAACTGGCTGTTCAAGCTGCCGGTTGATGCCCATTTCGTAAAGCGCAGCCGCGCGCTGTTCGGGCCGGACGCGGATAGCGAAGTTGGCCTAGTCGGTGATGTCGCTGCCAGCCCCGAACGCTGGGCGCTCAAGGCGTCCAGGCCCGAACGCGCCATATTGGAAGCGCTCTATGAATTGCCGGACAATGAGGGTTTTGACGGTATCGACAAGATATTCGAATCCCTGCGAACGCTCCGCCCTGACACGCTGACCATGCTGCTCGCATCATGCAACAATGTGCGGGTGAAGCGGCTGTTCTTCGTGTTCGCCGCGCGCCATAATCATCCGTGGTTCAAATATCTCGATGCCGCAGCCGTCAATCTCGGCACGGGTGACCGGGCGCTTGTGAAAGGCGGTAAACTGCATCCGCTCTATCGGATCATGGTGCCACCTGATTTTCTGCCTGTGTCAGCGGGAGCCGCCGATGGCCTATGATCGCTATGCGGCACAGGTGCAGCTTCTGGTGCGGATATTGCCGTTTGTCGCCGATGAAGCCGCCTTTGCGCTCAAGGGCGGCACGGCCATCAACCTGTTTTATCGCGACATGCCGCGCCTGTCGGTTGATATTGATCTCGTCTATCTGCCGATTGAGGATCGTTCGACCAGCTTGGGCAACATTGATGCCGTTCTGGAACGTATCGTCGAACAGATAAGCGCGGAACTGGTCGGCGCGAAAGCTGAACGGATCGCGGGCGGCGGTCAGAATGAAACGCGCCTGCTCGTCAGGCAGGGGCCGGTCGAAGTGAAGGTCGAAACCTCGCCCGTCCTGCGCGGCACGGCTCACCCGGTAGCGCATAAGCGCGTCACCCAGAGCGTTCAGGCGGCTTTCGGATTTGCCGAAATGCAGGTGGTGGCATTCGAGGATTTATTCGCGGGCAAACTCACCGCCGCGCTCGACCGGCAACATCCGCGCGATCTATACGATGTCAAATTGCTCTACGAGAATGAGGGGCTGACCGATGATCTGTTCCGCACCTTCCTGATCTATCTGGCAAGCTCGGGCCGTCCTCCGCACGAATTGCTGGATCCCAACCTGCTCGATCTCGACAAGCCATTTTCCAATGAATTTGAGGGCATGACCAATGAGCCGGTGACAATCGGCGCGCTGGTCGCAACGCGAAAGCGCCTGATCGCCGATGTGCAATCGCGCCTCGATAAAAGCGCCGCGACATTCCTGCGGTCATTGATCGACGGCGTGCCAGATTTTGATGTGATTGGCCTACCGCAAGCTGCTCAGCTTCCCGCTGTCCGGTGGAAAGTTCAAAACCTGCTCAAACTCAAGGCCGATAATCCGGCAAAACATGCCGAACAGCGGCTTGCGCTTGAAAAACTGTTTTGATCGGAACAGCCCTTGCCAGAGTAGGCACCTATCATGCCTATCTTGATGTCCTGTCCGAAAGCACTGACCCTCGCGCCGGGCGAGGAATAGCAACCTGATTTGTTCCCGAACGGGAATAAGTGACGAAACTTTAGCCAGAAGCTGACAAATATTCCTGATCGGGAAAACTGAAGTCACACCTTTTGGGATGTGTATCCATATTTTTATCTAAAAATATCCATAAACTTGCTATCGACAACCGCCTAGTAGTGGGCGGACGGCGCAAACTTCCGATCAAAACATCTCAAGCTGGTTACGCATCGGATTCCAGAATCCGATGTCGAGCGGGCGCTGTGCGCGGCTGGGCTGCATCGGCTGATCGGCAAGCCAGCTAAGCCGTTCCCCCATGCTGACGGGAGCAACACCCGGCATCATGATCTGGGCGGGGGCAGGCGGCGTGATCTGCGGTAAGGTCTTGCGCTTGGCCATTGTCTGCCTCCGCTCAATATTCATCGGACAGCATGATGGTCAGCACTCGCCGCGTAACGGCGGGCTCGGCGGCGTCCTCGCTGGCAAACCGCATTTCACGGTCGTAATAATCCAGTTTCCAGAATACCCGTTCGCGCTCATCCTCGCGCAGTCGCGGGCGCTTGGTCGTCCAGTGACCATCGGCAAGCTGATAGATCGTCCCGAAATCCCGCTCACCATGCGGGTCGTTGTCCTCGGTGAAGGCGTCAAAGGTTTCGATCAGTTCGCGGACGGATGACTGGTCGCCCTCGGTCAGCGACCGAAAGCCTACGGTGGAAACGGCGGTGCAGGCAACGCCCATTGCGCGCCGCGCCAAGTCGTTCAAACGGGCAATGTGCTCGCGCTGGCTGGTGAGGGTCGCGCTCATTGCACCCGCCCCCCGCGTGTTTCGCAAATCAGGACTAACGCCCCGAAGTCTTCGCGCTCGCCAAGCCGGTCGGCAATCTTGCGGACACAGGCAATCGGCAAGCCGTTCTCGTTGGCAATGCCGCGCAAATAGTCATCGCGGGTCTCGGCCCCGCACTCACGATACATCAACTGCAAATCAGACATTTCCTGCCTCCTCTTGGGCTGAAAGCCGCACTGGCTGCGACATGCGGCTCTGCCTTCCGGCGAGGATGGGAGGGGGAGGGTAAGCAGAATCGTTGCCCTGGCGCGGGCCAGTGGGCGCGCAGCGACCGCCACACGGGGGTAACTATTCTGCTTTGGGAAACGAGAGGGCAAAGCCCATGGCGTTCCCGTCAATCAAGAATCGGAGCTGGTCAGGCTCCATCAGACGCAACGCGGCAAAAGAACGGCACCCTTGCTCGGACGAAAATTGAACAACCACGAGCGATACGGGATGCTCATCAACCTCAAGCGTGACTGGAAATATGTGCATGGCCCGCGCCGCTAACTACGGTTGAAGCCACAGGAGCTGCCAATGCGTCCCCACTACAGGAGGGTGGGGACCTGGCACATCTTGCAGTCGAATATTCGGGTCTGTCCCGGCAAACGAAGCCGATAGCCAAAACTCACCTGTCCGCAATGACACGAACCCACTCATTCGCCGCGCGGCTTCCAGTGCCTTTTGAATGCCTAGTCCCGCTGACGGATCGCCACTCTTCGATGACAGTCTTGTATATAAGAGTGCATCGAGCAATTCCCTACGGGAGAGCTTGATATTGGATGCGGCTGGCGAATTGGAAAACCCATCTACGATGCCCAGGCCGAAATCCGAGATAGAGGCTTCAATGAGTGCGGGGCCACTAACGTCTGGTACGGCAGCATCAAGATAGCTTCGCAATTCGTCGAAGCTTCCGCTGCGCTCGACAAGCTGTTGTTTGCTGTTGGCGACATGCTTCTTGACCTGCAAAAAGCGAGTGCCGGGAAGTGTCTTGCTGTCTTCTCCGCGTGAACCGTGCTCGGCGCTGTTTTCGTGCAATTCCGCCAAAAACTTCGCAAGGTCGCCGGCCGCGCCGCGCCCACTTGGTTTGATGCCGCGGCGTGACGCACCAATTTCGAGCTGTCGCCGAAATCCCAACACAAGTTGTTCGAACATTCGTGTTCGCAGGGTCGGCGCTACAACATTTGGACCTGCACGGCTGCGGAGTATTGAGGCATTTCGGTAGTCGGGATCGAATTCGACGAGCATTTGTGACGCCCCGCTGCCGGGATCAATCAATCCGTCATACCGAGTGGCAAAGTATCTCCGCGCGCGATCCCTATCGATCTCCTGCCCCACTTCTGGTGAGATAGATGACGCAATGCTCGCCCCTGTGAGAAAGGCTGGCGTCATGGCGAACGTCGAACTTGGGGTGATTTGTTCCTTCAAGCCCCACGCAATCAAGTCGCAACGATGCCGACGCGATGCGGTGCCGATCAGAATTGCCGCCCAAATGTCGGCAAGGATCCCACCATTGAATGTGCTGGCTGTCCGCAGCCGCAGTAAGGATTCAGCAGGTGCCTCACCCAGCGTCGCAAGCACCGACTCCAAGTCGGCAAGCGTTGCGCTTTTCGGCAAATCTATTGTTTGAGCTTTCTCCTTCATACCGCCACCACCGTGTCATATCCCCCAATGTGGGTCAGCCCCTCATGGCTGTCTATGCCCGTGTAGCGTAACGACGCATCCTCATACCGCCGAAACGCAAACACAGCCTCGTTCATCCGCTCGGTATTGAACACGCGCAGCCGCACCAGCAGGTTGAAATCCTCGACTGTCAGGCCGGTGACGGTCAGGAACAGCTCCGGCTCGATCTTGGTAATGACGTCGATCAGCGTGTTTTCGCGATAATCGGTGAGATACATGAAGGCCGGGATGCGCGTGGCGAACTTTATCAGCTTTTCCTGAATCTGCTTTCGCTTCGATTTATATTCGCGCTCCTCGTCGCTCAGCTCCTTCTTCTCGGGCTTGCTCAGTTCGCCGTCCTTGGCCTTGTTCTTGAGTTCCTTGACCTTCTCGCTCTTGTTGATGATCGTTTCGATCACATTGTCGCCAAGCGCCCGCCAGCCCTCGATCCGCTCAACCGCTGCCATCGCCTCGGGACTGTCGAGAACACGGCGCAGCGTGTCGTTATCGACGTTGACCAGCATCGCCGATTCCCACTTGCGCGCCAGCAAGGTCGCGGACGTGCCTGCCATCGCGATGTCGAGAATGCCGCCCGCATCGATCTGCATCATGTTCGCGCCATCATAGGCCAGCACCGGCAGAAACGAGACCAGATCACGCACGGCGTTTTCGGGGTTCGGTTCGCCGGGGGACAGGCCAATGCCATATTCGGACAATTGGCGCAGCGCACGTGTTGGCGCGAAATCGAACACGAAGCAGACGGGCTTGAGAATTTCCTCGCGGGCAGGATCGTCGCCGTCCGGGTTCTTGATCGACCAAGGCGATTGCACCCGGAACGCCGCCTGAAAATAGGTTTCAGGCGATTTCAAATTGCGCAGCATCAGGATCGACGACCATTGCGGCACCGTCACACCTGTCGTCAGCTTGCCGCAGGATAGCGTGATGGACTTGCTATCGAACCCGCTGCCAATAGCCTTGCGGACAGGCGGCAACGCCTCAAGGCCAATGCCGGCCCCAGCACCAGCCGCGACGATCACGTCATAATCGTGCCAGAAGACATTCTGCTTTTCCTCAAGCAGGTTCGCCATCGCCTGACAGGCGGCGACGTTGGGCAGGAACCAGAAGGCGTGGTTGAGATAGGGGAGTAGCCGCGTGTCCGAATAAGGCCAGGGCGGACGGACGCCGGTTTTCAGGCTTTCGAGCGAGCGGGGTGCATCAGGCGAATTGCGGATGACGTTCAGCCATTTCTGCACCTCATCCTTGTGCTTGAAAGTCGCCAGCACGCCGATTCCGCTCGCCGAAAAGAATTCGTTCAGGTCGAACTCGTCGAATTCGCCGCCGCTTGCGATGGTCGTGATCTCGTCGGGAACTTTGTAGGTCAGCAAACGCATTTGCGGCAGCGCGGCATAGGGATTGCGCTCGCCCGGATAAGCGGCACCCCACTCCGCCCGCGCGCGCTGTTCGTCGGTGTAGGTCCAGTTGAAAATCTGTTCCTCAATGAACTCACCGGTGGCGAGCGCCTTGAACGGCGTGCCGGAGAGATAGAGATAAGCGCGCGTCGTGATCGGCAGAAATTCGGCTTCCGCCTCGGATAATTCGCCAAGGTCTTCGTTCACGACCTCAAGCTCTCCGGCATATTCGAGTTTCGCTTCTGCCTTGGCGACCGCAGCCTCCTCGCCCTCAAACAGCTCCTTCGCGGTGTCGCGCCACGCGCCGAAATGATACTCGTCGAACACGACCACATCCCAGTTGATCGTATGAATCCATTCGTTGCGCGGCTTGATATTGCCTGCCGTATCTTTGCCGAGCAAATCCTGAAACGAACCAAAATAGACGAGCGGCGTGTCCTTGGCGACGGCGCGCGGGTCGCCGCCGTGCCCGCGCGAGAGATAGTGCCAGCCGTCGAAATCTCGGTGATTTTCAAGGTCCGCAGCCCAAGCATCCTCAACCGCTGGCTTGAACGTCACGACCAGTATGCGCTTCGCCCCCAGCCTCTTCGCAAGCTGATAGCTGGTGAAAGTTTTGCCGAACCGCATCTTGGCGTTCCACAGGAAGCGCGGGACGGCCTTGGCGTCCTGCGTCCAGCGCGAATGGTAATAGGCGAAGGTTTGTTCAACCGCCTCCGCCTGTTCGGCGCGCATCGGGAAATCTTCGTGGTGCGTTCCAGTGAAGCGCAGCCCGCTTTTCAGTTCGGCAATCGCGGTCTTCACATCTGCGGGCGCGCATGTGGTGAACAAGGCGCGGTCAAGCATCCGCTCCACGTCCACGATCCGGGTGCTGATCGATGCAACTTCGGCGATGATGTCGTCCATGTTGGCATTGGCTTTTGGGCCTTCGGACAGCGCCGCTAGCCCAGCGCCAATCGCCCGCACCATCATCTTGTAACTGGTCTCGCCGCGCTGCTCGGCGAGGGCCACGAGGAGCCGATGTTGTGTGGGGCTGATCCGCACACAATGCTGAACGGTCTTCATAATGCACCGCCAACACGAATGCGATTCGCTTGCTCGAAAAGTTGCGAAATTCCCGCAATCTGAACCAGCCTGCCCAACGCGAATGCGAATCGCTTGCTCCGAAAATGGCGGAAAAGCTGGATGCACCCGTGCGTGAGGTGTGTATCTAAAATCTGGGTCCGATACGTAGTATCGCGGCCCTTCTTCTGCTTCCCTTGTGTGAAATTAGCGGACATAGGATTCGACCTCTATCCAGCGGTTACCGCCAACCCAGTCGATCATGCGGACAAGGGCTTTTCGATCAGCAACGTCGCGGTCGATATGGGGTTCAACTGCTGGGCGATCCTGCAATCCATGCTCGTCAATCCAGCGCAATATCTCCTTCTCGATGGCCGCCCGAACCCGTTCCTCAAGCTGGAGGGTTTCAACCGGATCAAGATGGGCAGTGACGCCGGGGCTTTCGATAAGTGCGCCCATAGCGAAGGCTTCTCGGCCCACAATCTGGCGGGGACCATCAATCCGAAAAAGCGACGTCGTGCCGCGCAGTACATCGACAACAGGACGCTCAGCCCGGTGCCACTCGGTGAGTGATGCGCGGCGCGTGTCGCCGTCTGCATTGTCTTCGAGTAGCTGGAGGATCAACGGGTGAGTGTGGATCATCACCCGCCAATGCGCACGATATTTGGTGGTGATGTTTGGCCAACCGGTCAGCCGGGCAAGCAGGGTGCGTTTGGGCATGACGGTTCCTTCCGTGAAATATGCGAAATTTAGGAAAAGCGGATTGGATTCAGTAGCGGCGGGTCTGGAGGCTGTTCAGCCAGTCCTCGATGTCGCCCGACCGCCACCGGATTTTTCCAGCGCCGATGCTGCAAGGGCAGGGAAAGTCGCCGCTACGTGCGCGGCGATATAGCGTCGTGCGCGATTTGAAGCCGGTGACGTTGAGCACGTCAGTGACGGTCAGGAGTTGATCTCGATTAGGTGACATGGTGTCGTCCTTTCATTCGGTTGAATGCAGGACGTGTCGCAGCGAGGCGTTAGAAGCTATTCAGTTCCACATTCACGGAAATTCATGCATCGGTAGCAAGGCCAGAAACCTGTCGAACGGGTGATAAGTCCCCGCGTGCAGCTTTTCCAAGCGGCTGGCGCTAAACTCATTGTCGTCGGTGAGGCGCTGCTTCTTCTGTTCGAAAGTCAGGCCTGCAAATTCTGGTCGCCGCAAAGCGATGATGGCCTGCACCGCCTCACGAAATGCGCGCGCGCGCGAACCTGATCTATCGGCATGAGATAGCAGCCATGCGATGCGTTGGTCGAATAGCTCGCCGTCTGCTGTGTCCAACAGCAGCCGCGAGTTGATAAAAACAGGCGCGACCCGCCCGTCCAGCTTGACCCATAGCGCGCTGCTGGGAATTGGGCGTTTTGGGATGCATTCCCAAAGGTTTTGATCGCGGCTTAAAATTAACAGCGCCCCATGATCGGCAAGGAATGCTTGACGCATGGTCGATGGCAGCGGTTTGATCGTGCCATCAGGCAAACGCTCCTCGCAAGGAATGTCGCCATATGCGATACGGCCTTTGAAGGCGTCGAGTGCGCTGAGATTGCGTCGAAGCATCTCGTTCGGCTCGTCGGAAAGTTCGTCGATCTCTGGCTCGTCGCGAACCTTGCTCCGCTTTAGCGCCCAAACGAAAGCCATTCCACCTGTGAGCATTATCGCGGTGCCAACAATCAGCGGTTCGATGGCAAGGCCAAGGATAGCACCTGCGACCGCCACAAATGCGGACACGCTTTTGATGGCATCGAGCAACCGCCGTCGGTTGCGACCGCGTTTCGCTGCTGATGCCATCGCATCAATAATGTGTTGCGGAACGACATGCTCAATGGGCGTTCCAGCCGGTTGCTTCAGGAACGCGATGAAGCCGTCGCGAATTTTGACAAACTCGGCTGGGCGAAGAGGCAACTGCTCTTGCATCTGGGGTCAATGCTTAGAGGGAATCGGCTCCGATTTCAATTTAGATCGACTGCCGCTGCATTCCATATTGGTGCGTAAAAGCATCCCAGACGCAAATAAAATGCGCCGCAGTTGAAATTTAATTTCCGAAACCTGCACCACCAGCGCACCACCAGCGGCATTCTAGCCCTAAGGCGGGTTTAAGAGTTGCTGCTAAGTCATTGATTCCACTGGTCGGGACGAGAGGATTCGAACCTCCGACCCCCACACCCCCAGTGTGATGCGCTACCAGGCTGCGCTACGTCCCGAACCGGTGGAAGGCGCGCCTATATGGACGTTGTGATGGCATGGCAAGCACATCTGGCACGTGCAGGTTCAAATGAGTCCACCAGTTTGCTGCGCGGCGCGTTGCTCTGGTGAAACTAAGGTGCTAGGCGCGCGTTTCTATCGCCGGGAGGGGCGGAATGGCATCCAAGTCTTGCGTTTTTTTGTGCTCTCCCCACTTTGCAGCTTCATCATTTACGGGTTCATTCCATGATTGATTTTCTCGCCGCCGCAGCCAGTGCCGATGCACCGCCTGCATGGATCCAGTTCCTACCGCTTGTCGGCATGGGCCTTATTTTCTGGTTCCTGATCATCCGCCCGCAGATGCGTAAGCAGAAGGCTCACGCAGCCAAGATTGGCGGCCTGAAGAAGGGTGACCAAGTCATCACCGCTGGCGGCCTGCTAGGCAAAGTCATGAAGGTTGACGATACTTACGCCGAAGTCGAACTGGCTCAGGGCGTCCGTGTCAAAGCCTTGAAAAGCACTATTGGTGATATCGTTCCGCCCGCTGGTTCAGCGGCGAACGACTGAGCGAAGGCACTAAAATGCTTGAATTTCC
>Ga0105054_10011566_pt1 | contig 10971 bp, 10 predicted proteins | sample BON02_FD_78091 | JGI IMG/M metagenome (GOLD analysis project Ga0105054, IMG submission 78091) | Freshwater microbial communities from Lake Bonney liftoff mats and glacier meltwater in Antarctica - BON-02 (megahit assembly) | ecosystem: Environmental > Aquatic > Freshwater > Ice > Glacier... | reverse complement strand
CACAAAAGACAACGTCAGGACCACACACTATAAACACCCTGTCAAAAGAGTGACTTCGCTGTCCCCCACTTTCAAAACTAAAGTATAGGCTATCGGAATCGATGCGCCCTTTTTTACGCAAGAACTATAGAGGTTATTGATGCTGAGATTCGTCCTCCTGCCTCTGACAACCTGAACGGGAAGAGCGCTGTGTGGGTTCATATGAAATTGCACTCCACCGCCAAGAAGGGGCATCTGCATCTGCAGAGACGGTGGTGCAACATTCCCTGCCACTTGTGGCGCACTTGCAGAATGTGCTGATGTCACCGCCCCAGCTGCCTGTGCCGCCGGCGCCTGCCACGTTGCGTAATATTAGGTATCTTATCTTTTTGGCACTCTTTTTCCTTTGTTGTGTCCTCTCTTTCTTGTGGAATCTTTTCTGTTGGATGCTGATGTCTCTATTATGTCAATATACATCTCTTGTAAATGTACTCAGTCCTCTTTTGTTTGAATATAATTCTCATTTGTGCGTAAGTGGGTCTCTTCTGCGCATACATAGGCCTCTTATGTTAGTAAACAGCTCGTTGGGCACCTTTGCTACAGCAGCAGCGGCGCTCCCACTGTGCGTTGTCGTTGTGGCTATCGTCGCCCCCCCCGCCGCTCCTGCCGAAGCGGAAGTTGTAGATGACAACTCACGTCGATCCTTCTTTGCCGCGTGCGGAAAGGGCGCCATGCACGCAGCAAGAAGGCCTGCAGCAATGTGTCTGTCTGGCGTGCTGATTTTTGCTCCAGCACTCCCTCGCACGGCGCCGTCTGCGCCTGCCCCCGCTGCAAGCACAGTTGTCAACAGAGAAAGCCCTTCATCTGCCTTGAGCTGCTCAGATTGATGTAGCTTGTTTATTTGCGCCGCCGACGGGTTGCGCATCACAGGCCGCCCCCTGTCGGGATCTTTGGTGTACAGCGTCTGTAAGGGAGGGGGGGGGTAAGAGAGGAGGTAATGAGGTCAGTGACGGCGCAGAATGAGCATAGAAGACTGCCATGCTGAGAGAGTGGGTAGGGTGAGTCGCTCACAGTCACACTTGTCTGCCGGCCGGGCGCGCGGCGGCAAAGGATAACGACGTATATAGGGGTGGTCTATTAACAACCTAAGCGATGGTAACTGGATGGAGCACGGCTGTGTCGGGACCTCTCGCTGCCGCGCATTCGGGCAACAAGGCTGTCTGCCAGACTGGCAGAGAACCTTGTTCCCCTGATTCTGTGTTGTCGCAGGTGGTGAAAAAAGCCGAATTTCTCCCTGGTTCGGTTGTGAGCTGGTGGCGCGCGGCAGCTCGGAGCTCCTTCGCCGCCGCGCGCCTGCCAGGTTGTCTGGCATTCTCGCTGGGTTGGCGGGCGGTCTAGCCTGGTTGTCTAGCAGTCTCCCCTCCCTCTGCGAAGGTACCCGGATGGCGCGCGACGGCTCGGAGCTGAAGCCCATCGCCCCCGCGCGCCCCTGTTACAGTGCGTCGGCGCATCCACCTCAAAGAGCGCAACCAAAAACCAGAGAGCAAAATATTCTGCAGTTTGACTGACGGTTGCCAGTGGTTTTCTTCGAAAAAGGTGTTGCGCGGGTTTACTTTCTGACTTTCTACAGAGGCCTCACTATCACATTTTTTGTACACCTGAGAGGGGTCGTTGAGAATGCACTCGTGGCAAAATGTTGAAAGCGGAAGGCATGCCATGCCGCAGGGCTCCTGATTGGGCCCCCACGTGCTAGTGCACCCACCAGGCTCGCCTTTATCCGAGGGCCCCAAACCGGGGCCCTCGGAAACGATCCACCCAGGGTACGCATTACCCCACAGGCGCGCGTGTGGCAGACCTTGTGTATGCACTTGCGTTCGAAGCTCCGACTTCTTGACTGCCAGTGTTTTCTCTAATGTTGCTAGCTCCGTTCTGTCGACGCCGGGTTGGTGGGGTACTGAGGGTAAGAAGAGAGGATTGCAAAGGAACAACACAGCAGGGAAAAGGCACGCACTGTGGAGGGGGGGCTCACTGGTAGGTGTGGAGGACGTCAGTGACACGGGTGAGGCGCTGCCTATAAAATTCCTCTTCGGACAGCACCTCGCTCTTGCGAAGGCAGTCGTGGTCGGGCGTGGCCTCTGCCAGCGCCCGTGCCATGAGACACACATCGTCCCAAATAGCAGTATGGGCAGCCATGTCTGTGGGCACTGGTGGAAGGCACGATTTGGCCGCCCCAACTACCGCCACGCGGCTCTTCTTTGGTGCAATCTGGTCTGTTGCCTCTGCCTCTGCCGTCCGCTTCGCGGGGCCTGGTAGCAGTTCGCATAGGGGCACAAAGGGGCGTCAGCATAACAGCTGCAGCTGGCAGCAGAACAAAGGCAGAGGGCAACTCACCAGCAGCATTTTGCGTGTTTGCTGCATCTGTGGGGCTGCTACCGTGCCCACCTGCCCACCTCACTTTTGCGTCAGTCACCATGTTTGAACCACCTCCGGCTGTTTCCGCAAACCACTTTTGCATAAGCTTAACCTGGAGCCGGCATCGAGATCGCAGCTGCCAGGGTGTCTTGCGCCATTATTTGCCCCGGGGCTCTGACGGCCGCGGCGTCCTGCATCGAGACGGCCACAAGAAAGTGCAAAGCGTACGCTTCCAGACTTAAATACCCATAAGATTTTACTCATCACTGATCTTGTGGTAGTATCATATTCGAACCCATTTATTTTGGAAGTAAAGTCATTACAGCAGTAAAGACTGGTTTGTAAGCACTTCTGTAACAGAGATTCGGAGAGTTTGTTTGTGTTTGATGTCAACAGGTGCAAGGTGTGCCGTATCGAGAGCCACGCTGTGTTTTCGGGGCAATTGAGGGCCTACCATTCCACAGGAGAGACCGACAACCCAGCCGTTAGAGAACGATCCAGTACGGGGTTTCATCCAGGGTGGGGATACTTCCAGGGCGGGGATACATCCAGTGCGGGGATACGTCCAGGTCGGGGATACATGCAGGAAAAAACGTGCTGAGGGATGGGACAGTCTGGAGACTTGGCTGGGTTGTCGGTCTCTCCTGCTCTCTCGCACGAAGAAATCCAGAGCCTCTGGCAACATCCAGCCCCGCTGGTGATGCCGGGCATCACGTTCGAAAGTGAGCGCTCCTGCCCCTGTCTTCCCTTCCAGGTGCCTGGGGCCTCTCCAGTGGTGGTCAGCAAGCGAACATTTGGGGATCGCGACGACGAAAGTGCAGCAGACGCGTGCGGGGCGAGCAAGAGGCGGAATGCGGGCCAAGCGAGGGTGTGTGGCAAAGAAGAAGAAGAAAGCCTGTTTGTGGATGCCCTGTGCGGGCAGCTCGATGAGCTCAGGCGTGGACTCGAGTTTGCCCACCTGAAAGTCCAAGCCGACCGAGCGACGATTGCCGCGTTGCAGCGCGAGCGAGACCTTCTTTGTGTGCAAGTGGGCGAACTGCAAGCCGCGGGTGGCGAGAACGCATCGGCTGAATCAGTGAGGCAGCCAGGTACATCGGTAGCTTCAATACCACAAGAGGCCAGCAGTGAGCCGTCAGGGGAGCGTGACGCGGGCAAACAGCCCCGCGAGGCGGCGGCAAAAGGCAAGCAGCTGGCGCAAAAAAACGACAGCGTCATTGTCTTGGATTCGGATGACGAGATGGCAGAACAAGAGCCTGGGTGTGATGGCAGACCGCCACCAGAAGCAGCAGCGGGTGCTTCTGAGGAGGCCGAGAGGCACGCACAAGGCCACGACGCTGGGGGGAGTTCATCGAGCACAACGAGGCCCACAGAAGACGACGAGCTCGTATTTGTGAGCTCGACCGGTGAACTTGGAGGAGATCTCCCCCATCCGCGCAATCTGTGTCCTCTTCATAAATTTTGGGCGGCAGGTGACAACCTCGAAAACATCCCAGCGGAGAAAGAAGCACAGAACCGCAGCTATTGCGACAATTGCTATTGCTACCTGTGCGACGTTCTCAGCTGTAAGTGCGCAACGTGGTCGACTGGAAGCAACTGGTTGTCACACTGCAACGCCCACGCTGGTATCAAAGTGTGCAAGGTCCGTGACTCTCATGTATAATTCGTGACGCGCGTGTATAGCTCGTGACTCATGCAGATAATTCGTGACTCAAATAACAATATATCGGGGGCGCGCAGCGACAGAGTGCTTTAGCGCGATGTTTTCGCGCGCCTTCTGGATCGGACCACTGTCATGAGGATATAGTTTGGGGAGTGTGATAGGGGAGTGTAATAGGGGAGTGTGGGGAGTGTATTGGTGAGAGGGGACCTTTTTGTAAGGGAGTGCCCAATTACGTCCCCCCCCGTACACATATTCGCAGGTCAATGGTCCACTCAGTGGGCGCGCGGTAACTTCGCGCTAAAGCGCTACGTCGCCGCGCACCCCTGGGTCGCGGCTGATTTTGAGTGTCGCGCGGCGGTGCGGTGCTAAAGCCCCTCCAATTGCCGCGCGCCCATTTGGTGCTCACATACACAGTTCGTGACTCTCTTATATAGGTATTGACTCACATATATAGTTCGTGACTCTCACATAGGAATTGCGTGCTGTTTACCGTCATGGACTTGCAATCAGCCCAAAACTCGAAGCGCTGCTTGGCCCTAAATTTTCTGTGGACGAGATGCTGAAAATCCACAGAGCGTTCGAACAATATACAAAGGGGCAAGACAAAACGGCCTGGGATGTAAAGCGCCTGAAAACATGTATTGTAAAGGAGCACACGTTGTGCCTCGGCTCGCCGCTTTTTGCTGTGGCCACAGCGCTCGGGGTTCAGCTGGATCCACGCCTGCTGGGTAGAAATGGGCAGGTGCAACAGCAGCCAAGCGATTGTCGCATGAGCCTGTCTGAAGCTGCTGGGCACATTTACGCACTCGATCTGCTTCTCGGAACAGTGATCAGTGCCACTTTTGCGCGTGATGGCCTCTTGGAATCTGATCCATCTGTGCAGGCCGCTTGGGATCAGTACTTTCGGTGTGTGAAAACTCTTGCGTTTTTGCTCACCGTGCCACTGCTCGTTGTGTCGATGCACGGTGGTGTTCCTTCCAACGACGGGAGAACAGCGCACTGGAGTGCTGTCAGAGAGGCAGTGCACGAGAGGTTGAAACAGTTTACTCGGCACATCCGAGAGTCGCATGACAAGTTCTGCGGCGAGTCCTACTGCCGTGCCCTTGAGGAGGCGTTTGCTGTGCCGCTTGCTGCCTGCTTACATGGCTGGTCCATGGAGGGTCTGCGTGCTGGGGAAGCTGGCAGGACTGGGTTGCGGCAAGCAAGTCTCACGGCATTATTATTGTTAGGAAGTCCTGCCAATCTCGCAGAATTTATGAGCAATTCCAGAAATCGAGACTTGTTGAGTGTGCGCCTGATCAAGATGCTGGCGACAAGAGGTCTGTTGGATGCGGCGTGTGATGCCATCTTAGCGCTAGCGCCCGAAAGTGCCAATGCCCGAAGCCGCAACTCGCTGACTATGGCACAGTTTTACGAGCTCTGGAGTAGATTCTGGAGCGCCAATGCCGCCGCTGGAATTCGGCTTGCTTTACGCGCTGCCCTTGGTGTTTCGTTGCCGCATCGCGCTGAGGTTGATCGGTTTGATCCCGATTTTTCTGCAAGGTGCGCCATCCTTAAAAAGGCCATAGCTGAGCTTTGTATGCGGCGTCAAGGCGCAGCTGAGGTCGAGGCATGGCGGTCGGCAATGACAGGACAGGAGTCCACCTCACTCGAGAGCATCGCCTCTATTCGTGCTAGTGCGCGGGAGCTCTTGGATCAAGCAGGCTGCCGTGGTCATGAGGGGCAAAACGATCAGCAGCTGAGGAACGTGCTTGTGTCACGGTGTGCAGATGGTGCGCTGGGCTCGTCGCAAGGTCGACTTCTCTTCATCGAGGTGCGGCTCGAATTGTGATTTTTGCATGCCTGCGAGAAAGTGCAGGAGAAAGATCGTCCGCTCGAGCGCTCGCAAGCGCGAGTGTGGGAGGGAACGCAAGCAAGATTCTATAGGAGAGAATGCGCTCGCTCGTGCTCTCTTGCTTTCGTTCCCAGGTGCTTGCTGGGCATGCACATGGCAATGCCCCCATGTCTCAAATATAATTCAACAGTTAGGGCATCTGAATTTGTGCATCGCTATTTGCACGGTCCTTCTTTTCAGCCTTTGGCTGCTTCTGTGCGAACCCTGCACTAAGACATACTTTCGCAAAAGTCAGCTCCCTGCTAAATGTACTACATCTCTCTCTCTCTCTCTCTTTGTCTCTTTCTCTGTTTCTCTTTCTCTGTCTCTGTTTCTCCTTCTCTCTGTGTGTCTCCCACGAGCCATTCTACGTGCTCTTCAGAGTAAAGGAGCGGAAACGCCTGGCAAAATTGAGCCAACCTCTGAATTTGAGTTAAGCCAACTCGATTTTTAACTCAGGCTATTTTTGTGTTGTTTACCGAGGGTCTCGACTCGCTGAAATCTCATTAAAAACACGGGTTTTTCGCGGGGAAAAATGGAGTGCCTCAAATCGAATTTTTGTGTAGACTGATCTAGGGCTCAACTCGATTTCAAGGGCTCAACACGATTTTTTTTTGTGGGAAGTGATTGTTTGGGTGTTTTGGGGGTTGTTTCGACGCAACTAAAACACTCCGTCAGCAGGGGGGGAAATCAAGCAAGCACCCTGTGAATATTCACTTTGCCCTATTCACACACACGAGAAGCCTGTGCCCTGGCGCGCGGCTGAGAGCCACTTGCGCCGACGCTGCCGCGCGCCACTCGCGTCAACTCCGCCACATTACATGAGTAGTGAGGCGAAATGTAGTGTTACACATGTAGCGTAACGAAAATTAGAATGACATTATCGTAGAGGTTATCGACTGGAAGATTCACCGGCGGAGGTAACGCAAGTGGCGCGTGGCAGCGTCGGGCTGAATCCCTCCACGGCTGCGCGCCTGTATTTGCGAATATATTCTGATATCGATTAGCACGAATGCTGATATGAACACGCTGCCATATTGCACATGTTGAAATTGCCAGGTATGCATTGAGGCCTTTGGTCGCCTGCATGCTCGACTGTGCACTGATGCTCGACTGTGCACGGAACTGGAGCGCATGTCGGCCTTTCTCGTCAAGACACTCAATCACGTTGGCGGGCTCGTCAGTCTGGTCAACACTCTTCACCCCAAGGTGTTGCACACCGGTGGTGAAATCCGGCGGCGGCGGCGAGACGTCCTTCGGGAGTTACTCCAGCATTCTGGGGCATGCGAGCGCAGTGTGGTGGAGGGGGCAGACAGTCTCGGGTTAGGTGGGTGGGTGGCTGAAAGGGTGGTGCAGAAAGACGAAGTTAGAGTGGTCTTGACCGCAGCACTCGACTGTGATAGCCTGGCAGACCTGCGGTCGGATGACCTCTCAAGCACGACGGCGGTCAATGTGGCTGTCGCTCGGTTTTGTCTGAGGCAGGCGCAGGAGGGCAGATTGGACGAGGCTTTTGTGCAAGCGCGCATGCTGCTCGACCGCGCTGAAGACAAGCACAATGCCGCCCAAGGCAAGCAAAATGCCAGCAAAAAGGCCAGCCCTGCGCCTGCCCTATGCGACTCCTTTTACGCCCATTTATTTCAGCTCATTCCTTTCGCGGAGGTTGCCGGGGACAAAACGAATATCGTGCCAGATCTTGTGATGGCGTGCTTCCGCAGTGTGCCGTGCACTGCCACAGCGGCTGCCCTAGTGCGTTACCCTGGAAAGCAAACTGTACAAGAGATGCGCAAATTGGTGGCGGCTGGGGCAGGGCTTAGTGCTCACCAGTTTCCTCTTGCCTTTGGCTGCTACGCTGTGTTGGGGTTCAAGGAGACTGCAATGCAGGCCTTTGCCACTGCATGCCGCATCCTGGATAAGGCCACGCTATTCAGCGAGGCTGAGGCTGTCGTGCGGGCACTTGGACCTCTGTCTCTTGAGGCTTCTCCGCTTGCGTCGGGTCAAGGAGCGGGGGGTTGCCCAGCCGCTGCCACATCATCGTGGATTGTGAGTCTTGTGGAAAGCATCTCATCCAGGCTTCCTACCTGCCCAGGATTCCTCGAACTGGAGGTAGGAGTGCTGGGCATGCTGCAGGTAGGAGCGCTAGTTGAGCCAGGCGCTATCCTGCCAACATTACACCAGCAAGTCGAGCTTGTCACTGTCAAAATTCTGAAGGAGTGCGCCAAAAAGCTGCCAGCAGAGCGCATGTCTGAGATTCGTGCGCAGTTTGTCGAATGGATCACGTGTCTCAAGCAGATTTACCACACGCGACCGGCCGTTGTCTCTGAAGACATGCGCAAGCTATGGGACCGCGTGGCAGTCGTGCATGCTCGGCGCATCTGGCCTGCTGCCAGCTGCGCTGCGCCTGCTCCAGAAACAGCGAGCGTGATTACAGTCTATCGAGTGCGCGGGCCTTCTCTCAGTTCGGAATGGGAGTCGGTTGCGGCTGTCCTCAAGAATAGGGTGGGAAGAAAAGCAAACATTTGGAGAGACGTCAAGGCTGCAGGAATCGCCACCTGACACGTCTGATTCTTCTCAGACGAGTCGTCGACATTGCACATATTGGTCCTTGATAATTAAACAGCAGTGTCTCGACATCGTTCAAGTTGCGAACCCAAAAAAATCTTTAAAGCAACTGGGATCCCAAAGTTGCTGAGACTGTTGACGTAAGAGTATTGTCAACAAGAATCTCCCAATCAGTTCATTTCTCTATCCTCTGTATGTATCGTTTATTGGAATGAGGTGAACGCTGACGGAAGGGGGAACCGTCGCCGCCAGCGCCACATCCTGGGGGGGGCAACGAGAAATTGCGTATGAAGGCGAAGGTACCCGAATGCGCGCGTGCCGCGCGTCAAACAAGACTTAACACTTGTCAATCGCACCCAGCCTAGGACCAATGGTCAATTCGCCGGTTACCCTCAAGCCCAAATTGAAATCACTTCCAATTTTTTCCAGCGTCCAGCGCCTTAGTGTACTCTAGCCTTGCAATCCTACTCGAAGTAAAGACAACCCGCGCCAGCGCTGTTCTAAATTTGCACTTGTCCCAGTGTTTTACCCCTCTGCCAGGATTTGGTTTTTCTCATGATCTGTCATCGTTCGGAATTTGGCAGTTTCCAGGATGTGGCAGCAGCCGGGAATGGTTCGGTTTCCAGGATTTTGCCTTGTCCAGGATACGACAGTTTCCAGGATTTGGCACTATCCAGCATCTGGCACTTTCCAGGATGAAATCTTTACCAGGATTTGTCATCCATCAGGATTTGTCAGCCTCCAAGATTTGTCTGTTTCCAGGAGCTGACCGTCTCCAGCATGTGGGGCGCGCTGCGACGGAAGAGAACCGTGGGATATGTCATGTTCCAGGATGTGTCATTTTCCAGGATGTGGCATTTTCCAGGCTGTGGCAATTTCCAGGATGTGGCATGTCCCAGGATGTGGCCGGATCCAGGATGTGGCATTTTCCAGGATTTGTCATATTCCAGGATATGTCAGTCTCGAGGATTTCATCTTTCTCAGGATTTGGCATTTTACCAGGATTGGCTGTTCCCAGGATTTGACATTTCCCAGGATTCTGCTTTCTCCAGGATGGGGTAGCCGGCGGTATTTGGCATTTTCCAGGATGTGGCAACAGCCAGGATTTGGCAGTATTCAGGATTTGGCAGTCTCCAGGATATGACAGTTTCCAGGATTGGGCATTTTCCTGGATGTGGCACTTGTCAGGATGTGGCAGGTTCCAGGATGCGGCATTTTCCAGGATGTGGCAGTCTCCAGGATTTGTTCTTTCCCAGGATTTGTCATCTTCCATGATCTGGCACTTTCCAGGATCTGGCCGCCGCCGGTCTTTGGGCTGTGCGCCGACGGAAGAGATCCTGCGTCCTTCTTTCCTCACGCCCCCTGTGTTTCGATGTATGTTTTCCCCACCCCGGGAACCGAATAATGTCCGGTTCTTTTTTGAAGGGCCTGTTTGGGGCTCCGAATCTTTCATCCTGCACAGTCACGGTAGGCTAAATCATGTTAAATATATAGACAAATCTTGGAAGAGATCCGTCGCCGCTGACGCCAAATTCTGTCTGCCTCTGGGTAACAATTCCGTATGGGGGTGACGGTAACCGAATGCGCGCGTACCGCGCGCCCTGTACCGTAGCGGGTTTGATGATCAACACACATTTCAATAAAGTGCAGCTCAGTCTGGCACGATTTGAGAGAAGCAATTTTAATTCCCGATTGAGCACGAATCATCCCAGTCGGCGATACCATGATGTAATGATTCAAGCCTGAGGCTATTCGAGTACTTGCAACTTTATTACGGTGCCCATGGGGGGGCTTGATTAACCATTTACAATTAAACAGGGGTAGGGTCTCCAGGAATGTACAACAAACTTGAATACATGAATCATGTCTCATATACGTATAGATATTTGATTCACGACTGACACGATACGTAGTATGTTTGATGCTGACTAGGGGTCATCTTACAATGGGAGTCACGGTCAGGGTATGTAGTCGAGGTGCATGAATGTGCATATGCGTACATGAGTCATGTCTCATATGTATTTATATGTATGCGTCATGTCCGAGTATAACTACGTCACAGTAGCGCGTTTGATGTTGACTTGGGCCCATCTCAGAATGAGAGACTCTCTGCACCGTCAAAATGAGGCTAGCCCCATCATGAATAATCATTGAGCCATAGTGGCTTAAAAATAGAATAATTGTCTGAGTCGTAGTAGATAGTTGTAATGATCATTCATCATTTACGGAGAGACATGCGTAGTGATCCTAGCATCCTATGTAGCACACTGGCAGACTCCCACGCCAAGACTCAGATGAGAGAGAGTGCAATTCCCCCTGAAATCGGACATGAAATTGGACATGGAATCGGACATGGAATCGGACATGGAATCAGACAAGGAAACTCCGGACATCTTCATCTTCGTCCTGTATTTATTTATGTCCGGTTGTTTTGGTGGGGGGGGCGGGGGGAGGGGGGCGGGAGGGCGAGGACGTTCGCATATTTTTT
>Ga0105054_10011564_pt1 | contig 10973 bp, 7 predicted proteins | sample BON02_FD_78091 | JGI IMG/M metagenome (GOLD analysis project Ga0105054, IMG submission 78091) | Freshwater microbial communities from Lake Bonney liftoff mats and glacier meltwater in Antarctica - BON-02 (megahit assembly) | ecosystem: Environmental > Aquatic > Freshwater > Ice > Glacier... | reverse complement strand
GGCGCCCGGCCGCCCGCCGCGCGCGCCCCCGGCCCCGCCCCCCCCCCCCCCCCCCCCCCTGGCGGGTCATATGCGTCTCCATTCGATCCATTTCCATTTCCATTTCCATTTCCTCACCGTGCCGATGTCCGGGGCGGGCACGTCCTGGAAGGGGCCGAAGAACTCCTTCATGGCGCCGACCAGCTTGCGCGTCAGCTTCTCAAGCTCGCGAGCCGACAGCTGCGACGGGTCGACCGCCACGCCCCCCTTTGCGCCGCCAAAGGGAACGCCCATCAGCGCCGTCTTCCACGTGTTGAGCGACGCCAGGCCCTCGACGTCGGCCAGGTTCGCCTCGGGGTGATACTTGAGACCTCCTTTGTACGGTCCAAGGGCATTATTGTGCTCGACTCTTTTTTTCGCGGGTTGATGTTTTTTGTGCGTTTGGGCGGTTTTGCGGCATTGTGCGTTTTGGTTTCGTGCGATTTCGGGCGGTTTCGGGCGGTTGGCTTGACAAAGGGCGGTGAGCGGGGGGGCGGGGGCGGGGTTAGGACGCGGGAGACAGAGCGCGCGCGCGGCAGGCCAGGACGAAGAGAGCGGCGGCGGCGGACGAAGCGGCCGGTTGTCGACAGCAGGAGCCTAAAAACAAAAACAAAAACAAAAACAAAAACAAAAACAAGTCCTCCCTCTCACCTCGACGCGTGGAACAGCCCCACCTCGCCGTTGTCCAGCGGCACCGCCAGCGCCACGGTGATCTTGCGGTCCGAGCTGAGCACCGCCTTGGCGACGCCGTCGGGCACGTCGATCGAGGCGAGGGCCTCCTTGACGTAGGCGTTGACGGTCTTGACGGCCTCGGCCTCGGACGTGCTTTGCCAGCGGCGCTGCTGCTGCTGCTGCTGCTGCTGCTGCTGAGGGGCTTGGCCGAGGGCGGCGACCGGCGCGAGGCGGGCGCCGGCGTCGACGCCGGCGCCGCCGCCGCCGCCGACGCTTGGGCGTTGCGCGCGCAGCGGCAGGCAGCGGGCGCCCGCGACAGACAGCGGCGCGGCCGCGCGCCCGGCCAGCCCAGCCGCGAGCGCCGCGGCGCGCAGCATTTCTTTGTGGATCTCGGCGTTTGCTGACTCTGCAACCTTTCGTGAAAAAACGGGAGCGACCCGCGCTAGCGATGGTCCGGGCGCGTCGGCGTCAAAGATGAGGGAAAGGCAGCGGGTCGAGCATGTGGTCGGAGTGGTGGTGGTGATGGTGAGGAGATTGAAAGCAATCGGGTGTGTGTTTGATTGGTGGCGTCCGTCGAGCATGTCCGTTTGTCCGCCGCCAACAGGGGTTTAAAGCATGGCGCTGCCGTCAGGTGCCGGTGGCGGTGGCGCTGGCGGTCGTGGAGGGGGGGAAAATTGTGTTTCGGCAATCGTTGTCCGACGTGCGTCGCTACTCGCGAACGAGGCCGAGGAGGGCGGGCCCGACCCGGCCGACGGCGACGGGGTTTCTGGTTCTTCCCCCCTCTTCTCCCCCCCCCTTCTCCTCGTCTCCCTCACCCCACAAACTTTGCATGCTCTCTTTTGCGCGGACCCCCGAATTCACTGACACGTTCTGGCTCAACGACCTTTGCTCGTGCGGTCCAACTACCGGACCAGGCGCGCACAACCGCACACCACGCGCGCTCGTCGATACTCGAACGCGTGGGCGTCGGCGGACGAACGCAGCGCGCACGCCGGCGGCGGCGGCGGCGGCGGTGGCGTTGGTTCGGGCGCCAACCTCAGGAGGGAAGGAAGTGATGGCGCCCGCCGACCAGTCCGGCACTGCGAACGACGCCGACGTGCTCGACCTTGGGGAGCATTGCGCCGAGTGCAACCAGCTCGATTTCCTGCCGTTCAAGTGCCCGGACTGCAAGAGGTCTTTTTGCGGCGAGCACCGCCTCGCGCACGCGCGCTGCGCCGGCGCGGGCGCGACGTCCGCCGCCGCCGCCGCCGCCTCGCCGCGCCCCGCCTCGCTGATCGTCTGCCCGCTCTGCGCCAAGGGCGTCAACGTCGCGGCCTCCGAGACGCCCGACCAGGCCCACGCGCGGCACGCGCGCGCGAGGGACCCTTTGGCCGCGGGCGGCCGCCCCGAGTGCGACCCCGACAACTGGAGCCGCGTGCACGCGCGGCCGCAGTGCTCGGCGGCCGGCTGCCGCTCGAGGCCCGTGACTAGCGAACGCATCCGCTGCGGCCGGTGCGGCGCGCTGCTGTGCCTGAAGCACCGCCTCCCCGAGGACCACGCGTGCCCGGGCCTGGAGCGGGAGAAGCAGCAGCTGGAGCGGCAGCGGCAGAAGAGGGAAAGTCAAGGCGCGGGCGCGGGCGCGGGCGCGAGCGCGCGGCTGCTCGCCGGGGCGACGACGGCGGCGCGCAAGGCCGTCGCGGCCGCGCGCCCGACGCCGCCCAGGCCCGCCGCTGCCCTCGCCACGAGCGGCCCCGGCAGCAATTCGGTCGCCGGCACCGCCGCCGCGCGCGCCCGCGCCCTCGCCCTGCCGGAGCTGTGCCCGCTGTGCCCGCGCGCGGCCGACGCTCGCTTTGCCACCGTGCCGGCGCTGATAGACCACTGCGAGCGGGCGCACGGGACAAACGCGGGCCGCGACGTGCTGATGGAGCGCGCGAGGCGCAGGGGGGGCCAGCAAGGGGGGGGGGGCGAGGGCGGCGGGAGCGGGAGCGGCAACGGCTGCAGCAAGTGCGTCGTGTCGTGAGCTGACCGCCCGTGCGTGTGTAAAAATCAAGGGGCGAAACGCCTGTCGCGCGCCGCGCCGGCGTGCGTCCGCGATCGTCACGACGTCGAGCTGTCAGTCCCGGAATCATCGAACGCAAACACACGGGAGGTCACCTGGGGCGACGACGGGCCGAGCGGGGTTGCTGCTGTCGTTTGTGCGGGCCGTCGCTCGAGACGCGCACATCTATCGCTCGTTGCGCTGACGTCTCCACACCACAACTCTTTCAGAACGCGGCGCTCATTCGAAATTGAGTCATCTCCCATGCTCTTAACCTGCATCCCGACCCCGTCCCACGCTTGAACAGACGCACGAGAGAGCGAGGGCGGTCGCGTGGAGGAAACAATCTCTCAAACACAAATCACTCTTCGCATGGAGGCGCCGCGCGTCCGCCCGCGCGCCCAGTCGGCGCAGGCGGTCGGATCTTTGCCTAGTACTGCGCGACCGGTGGCGCGCAGTCTCCTGCTGGGCGTGACGCGCCGCGGCGTCCGCAGGTCACCCCCGTTCCGCTCTCCTCCCCCTTCTCCCTCTGCCCTCCCGCCGGACGCCATCGGACACGCGGCCGACCTGCTCTCCTCGACGCTCGCGCATGCCGCCACGCTCGCGTACGAGCCCGTCGCGGCACCGTGCTCGCTCATGAACTGCGGGGATGTCGTGCACCGCAGGTGAGAGAGAGGGTGCGCGCGCGCGCGCGCCGTCGTGTGTGCCCGTGCCGTGGGCTAGATTTTTCCGCCGTCGCGACGCCCATCCGCTCGCCGTGCTCCTTCAATTAGGGCTCCGCCCTGTCTCTTTCCCCCCCCTCCTAGTCTCTCTTTCCTCCCCCTTTGCGTCCCTTACCAACCACCACAAACTTCACATCATCAACACAAACAACTGATCGCAAAACAAAACAAAACAGCACCCTCGACCGCGTCCTCCGGCGCGAGGTCAACGGCCCCGACTGGGGCTCGCTCGCCGCCATCGCGGCCGCGGCCGCCGCCTACCTGTTCGCGCCCCCGGGCGTCCTGCCTGGGGCCTACGACTACTACGTGCGCACCCCGCTCTACCGGCGCTACGGAGGCGCCGGGTCCCCGCGCGCGCTCGACCGCGAGGACCTGGTGCTCGGCCGGCGGCTGGGCGCCGGCGGATTCGGCGACGTGTACCGCGCGACGCTCGCCGAGGGGGTGCCCGGGCTGTCGTCGTCGGGCCGCGGGCGGCGGCGGGCCGCGGGCGACGGCGACGGCGGCGGCGGCGGCGACGGCGACGACGCAGACGAGTTAGCGGAGCAGCAGGGGGGGGACGACCGCGCCGTCGTCGTCAAGCGCGCCAAGGAGTTTGGCGAGGCCGAGGCGTGGATGAACGAGCGGCTGGCGCGCGCGGCGCCCGGCAGCGTCGCCGAGTTCGTGGCCGCGTTCGAGGAGCGGCCCGCGCCGGACGAGGCGGAACGGCGGCGGGAGAAGCGGCGGCAGCGGCGGCGGGCCGAGGGCGGCGAGGCCGCGGGCGCGGGCGGCCTCTTTGGCCTGCTCGGCGGCGGCGGCGCCGACGCCAAAAAGGACGCCAAGAAGAAGAAGAGGCGCGCCGTCGGCGGCGGCGGCGGCGCGCAGGCGGCCGCCGCCGCCAACGCCGCCCCGGGCGCCGTCTGGCTCGTGTGGCGCGACGAGGGCGACAGCACGCTCGCGGACCTCATGGGCGCGCGCGAGTGGCCCTACTCGGCCGAGCAGGCCTTCCTCGGCCGCGAGCTGCGCCTGCCGCGCGGCGCCCGCCGGCGCGCCGTGACGGTGCGGCTGGCCATGCGGCAGCTGCTTGGGTGCATCGCCGCGTGCCACCGCGCGGGCATCGTGCACCGCGACATCAAGCCGCAGAACGCCATCCTGGCGACGCGCGGGGGCGGGCGGGCGGCGGCGGCAGGGGCGGGCAACGGCAGCGACGGGGGCGAGGGCGAGGGCGCCGGCGAGGGCGCCGCCGTCGGCCGCCTCAAGCTTATCGATCTGGGCGCCGCGGCCGACCTGCGCATCGGCATCAACTACGCGCCCTCGGAGTACCTGATGGACCCCCGGTACGCCCCGCCCCAGCAGTACATCATGCAGCGCCAGACGCCCTCGCCGCCCCCGCTCAAGCCCGTCGCCGCGCTGCTGTCGCCTGTGCTGTGGCTGGTCGGGCGGCCTGACCGCTTCGACGCCTACAGCGCGGGCGTGACGCTGATGCAGATGGCGTTCCCGCCGCTGAGGACGGACGCTGGCCTGTTCCAGTTCCGCAAAAATCTGGAGGAGGCCGGGTGGGACCTGCACGAGTGGCGGCGGCGCGTGGAGGCGGGCGAGGGAGGGGGCGACGGGGCCGGCAGCGGCGGCCGCAACGGCGGGGGCGGGGGCGGGGGCGCCCGCGCCCTCTTTGGCGCCCTCTTTGGCGCGTCCTCTCCCGCCGCCGGCGCCGCGGCCACGGGCTACGCCGCCGGCTTCGAGATGCTCGACCTGGACGGCGGCGCGGGGTGGGAGCTCGCGCGCGGCCTGCTCGCGCTCCAGCCGGGGGACCGGCTGTCGGCGGCGGCGGCGCTGCGGCACTCGTGGTTTGCGCGCGCGCCCGACGAGCTGTCGGCCGACGGCGCGTCCTCTGCGTCGTCGTCGTCCCCTTCGTCGCTCGGCGGCAGGGCCTCCGTGGCCGTCGCGGCCGCCCAGCGCCTGCTCGAGCGCGCCGATGCCGGCACGGGTGCCACGGCGGCGGCGGCGGCCGCGGCGCGCAGCGTCGGCGACCAGCTCGGGCGCGCGGCGGAGGCGGCGGGCGGCGCGGCCCTGCTCGAGAGCGCGATCACGCACGGCGCGGGCCGCGACGGCGCGCTGACCGAGGCGCAGCTGGCCGACGAGTTTGGCTACGCGGACGTGATGTCGCTCGCGGCGCTCGAGGCGGCCGAGGCCAAGAAGGGGCGCGAGCGCGCGCAGCGGCAGAAGCAGAGGGACAGGCGGCGCGACGCCCGGGACAAGGTCGCGCAGCGGCGGGGGACGGGGCAGGAGCAGGGGCAGGGGCAAGAGAAGCAGGGCGGCCTCTTTGGCGGGCTGTTTGGCGGGCGGCCGGCGGCCGCCGCCGACCGCTACGCAGAGGAGGACGAGGAGGAGGAGGACGAGGAGGAGGAGCGGCGGCAGCAGCAGCGTCGGCCGCGGGCGCTGCCGCCCGTCTTTGGCGCGTCCGCCGGCCCGCCGCGCAATGCGCGCCGGACCATCGCGTGGTGGCAGGAGCGCCAGTCGGACCTGCAGCGCGAGCTCTCTGCGCGCCGCCGCGGCGTGTCCGCCACGATTCGGGGCGCGTTCGACGCGAGCGGCGCGGCCAAGGAGCGCGAGGCGGTCCGGCGGCAGCAGAAGAAAAAGCCGGCGGCGGCGCAGGCGCAAGCGCCCTCTGCCGTCGTCGCGGTGCCCCCGCGGCCCGCGGCGTTTGGCGGGGGGTCGCCCGTCGAAGAGGGGCAAGAGCGGGGTGCGCAGGTTGCTGCCTCTCGCCGGGCCGTCGCGCCCGAGCGGCCCGGCTCTCCCGCCGCCATCGCCTGGCTCACCTCGCTGCTGAATGAAATCGGGGCAGAGCTGGGCGGGGAGGAGGAGGAGGAGGAGGAGCGGGGCGGCGTCGCGGCCGCGGCCGCCGCTGCTGCTGCTACTGCGCAGGAGGCCGCCGCCGCACCCGCCGCCGAGCGCAAGCGCTAAGAAGGGGGTCTGTCATCATGTTTTCGTAGCATCAGGTCTCTGCAAAACAAACCCCGCGTCTGAAAAAAAAGAGCAGTTGTTCTCGATCTTTGTTCGGCAAGAGGCGTGCCTCGTCGCCGTCGCCCTGCCAACTATAAGCAGCGCACCGTCGGCAAACGCTCTTCTCTTCCTTCCGCCCTTGCCCGACTCGCCACTCGGACACCGATCTCGCTGTCTCACCAACCGAAGCGACCAACGCGTAGGCCTGCGTCTCATCTGTCCCCGCGCGCAAGTCACACACACAATCTGTTTGCGTTCGCCCCCTCTGGTGACTCTTCCTCTGTCCTCCGCTTCCCCGCCACTCCATTGCACTCGAGCAACATCCAGCCTGCCAGCAACGAACCATGGGCGAGGTGGCGATCGTGATCGACGGCGTCGAGCTTCGCGAGGTGGGCGGCGAGGGCTCGACGGTGCTCGAGACGGCCGAGCGCCTGACCGTCTACGGCGGGGCGTCGTCGCCGCGCTTGGTCGTCGGCAAGACGACCGTGCCGCTCGGGCGCGGGGAAAAGAGCTTCACGCGCCTGGGCGACCGCGAGTACCGCTTCCCGACCGACGACGTGATGGCCTTCCTGTTTCTCGAGCTGCCAAAGGGGCTGCCGGAGGTGCAGTACGCTGCCGTGGCCTCGGTGCTTCAGGCGCTGAGCGAGGGGCGGCCGGTGCCCACGGCCGCCGTCGCAGCCGAGGGCGGCGGGGCGATCGTCGTCGCGCCCCCCGCGCCTGCTGCTGCTCCTGTTTCTAGTGCTGCTGCTTCTAGCGTCGGCACTGCTGCTGCCGTTGCGCCTGCTGGTGCCGCTCCTTCCGCCCCTGTCGCCGGCGCCGGCATCGGCGCGATGTTTGGTGCCCTGGCGGCCAAGGCGATGCACGATACAAAGGCCGTCGGGGAGGCGATCCGCGCCAAGGCAGAGCACGATGTGAAGCTCTACCAGGACGAGCAGGCGGCCAACAAGAAGGGCGGCGCGCCTGCGTAGAATGTTGGGCAAGGGGGTCTCGCGGGCGACCGTCGGGCGCTCTCTGACGATCGTCGCCGACAGGTGCTGACCCAACGCGGCTTCGCCGTCGGCGACGGCCCGGCGCCCTCTCTTGTTCTATTGGATGGACCTATCTTCTCCTCCAACGAACTCGCTCTCCTGTAATCCATTTCCAAAACCCCTCTGCCCTCTCGCCCTTGTCTGTCAGTCTCCCTCTCTTCGACCACATCGCTCTCTTGTCTTCGAAACGAAATCTGATTTCGGAAATCAAATCAGTTGTTTCCCGGACACGCCACTCTCTCACAGGAGTTCTGGGCCAGAAACATGCTGGCGCGCGTAGCGGCATGGCCGCAGGCATCACCGTGGCTCGGCGCGGCGGCGCGCTGCCTCTCTGCCTCGGCAGCAGCTGACCCGGCGGCGTTGGCGTCGGCGGCGCCGGCGGCGTCCTCCTCCTCCCCCGGCCCCGGCCTCGCCCCTCCTTACTACGCGCTCGATGACGACCAGCGCGCCTTTCAGCAGCTCGCCGCCGACTTTGCGCGCGCCAAGCTCGTCGAGCACAGCCCGGACTGGGACGCCCGCGGTCATTTCCCCGTCGACGTCCTGCGCGAGGCGGCCGCACTGGGCCTCGCCGGCATGTTTGTGCCCGAGGCGTTTGGCGGCAGCGCGCTCAGCCGGCTCTCCGCGAGCGTCGTCTTTGAGGAGCTCGCGGCGGGCGACGTGCCCTTCAGCGCCTACCTCTCGATCCACAACATGGTGGCCGGCGTCGTCGCCAAGCACGCGCGCTCGGACGCCGCGCGGTTCGCCAGCCGGGAGGAGCGCGAGCGGCACCAGCGGCGTCGCGAGGCGCTCCTGGGGCGCCTGTGCACGATGGCGTCGTTCGCCGCCTACTGCCTGACCGAGCCCGCGTCGGGCTCGGACGCCGCGTCGCTGTCGACGTCGGCGCGGCGCGGCCGCTGTCCGGCCACGGGCGAGGAGGGGTGGCTCCTGCGCGGCAGCAAGGCGTTCATCAGCGGCGCGGGCGCGGCCGACGTCTACCTGGTCATGGCGCGGGTGGCGGATGGGGCCGGGGGGGACGGGCGGGTGGGGGATTCGGCGGGCGGGGCGGGCGGGGGGTCGGCGGGCGGGGGATCGGCGGGCGGGCAGCGGGCTCGGGCGCCGGCGCAGGGGGGCGCCGACGGCATGCCGGCGTTGCTGGTCGACTGCCACCGCGCCGAGGGCTTTGCGCCGGCGGCGTCGCTCACCTTTGGCGCGCCCGAGAAAAAGATGGGCTGGAGGATGCAACCGACGCGCGCCGTGCACCTCGACGACGTGTTCGTGCCCGACTTTGACGTGGTCGGCCCGCTGGGTGGCGGCTTCCGCGCGGTCGCCCTGCGCGCCCTGGACGGCGGGCGCGTCAACATCGGCGCCGCCTCGGTCGGCGGCGCCGCCCGCGCGCTCGGCCTGGCCGCGCGCTACGCGCGGTCGCGGCGCCAGTTCGGCGCGCGCGTCTGGGACTTTCAGGCGACGCGCCTGCGGCTGGCCGACGCCGCCACCGACGTCGAGGCCGCTCGGCTGCTCGTGCGGCGGGCGGCGGCCGCGCTCGACGCGGCAGCGGCGGCGGCGGCAGGCGGCGAGGGCGGCGAGGGCGGAGGTGCGGGCGGAGGCGACAGCTGCAGCGCGCCCTGCGCCGCCGCCCCCCTGGAGGACGAGGCCAGCGCCCTCGCAGCAATGGCCAAGCGCTTTGCCTCGGACAGGTGCTTCGACGCGGCCAACGCTGCGCTGCAGACCTTTGGGGGCTACGGCTACCTGTCCGACTACGGCGTGGAGCAGATCGTGCGCGACCTGCGCGTGCACTCGCTGCTCGAGGGCACGAACGAGGTGATGCGCCTGGTGGTGGCCAAGACGCTGCCGCTGTTTGTTGACGCCGCCGCGGGGGCAGAGTGAGGCCGGGGACAAGAAGGGGGGCGAGGGGGGAGGGGGCGGCCAGGCGCACGTTCGTGGGCCTCCGAGGAGAAATTCTGCTGGTGCCGCGCCGCGCCGGCAACACCAATCACCTGCTTATCGATCCAAGCGAGCGAGGCAGACGCCGGCCCTTCCCTCTCTCGCTCGCCGCCGCCCGTGTCGGCGAGGCGCGCGTGTACAAATGGCAGAGCGACCGTGTCCCCCCGTGCTCGTCGTCCTTACGACACTCATCGAAACATCAATCCCCAGCAATAACAACATCCTGGTCCATGTCGCTGCTCACGGCCCGATCGCTGAGGATGGCCGGAGGCGGAAGAGGAGGAGGAGGAGGAGAAGCAAGACAAGCGGCCACGCGAATCGCGCGCGCGCCGCAGACGCCAATCGCCACGAGGGCTTACGACTGGACCAAGGGCGGGTTTGGCGGGCGTGCCGTCGCGCAGCAGCAGCGGCAGCAGGACCAGCAGCAGCAGGACAAGCAGCAAGGCGACGACGCGGCCGGCGGCGGAAGCGGCGGGGGCGGCGGCGCTGAGAGCGACGGCCGAAGCGCGACCGCCCGACCCCCACCCCGTCCCCCGCCGTTCGCGGGCCGCCGCTTCGCCGCGTCGGAGGACGCCGCCGCCACCGAAAGGCTCGTCGGCATCGTGTCGGCGGCCCTGGCCGACGACCCCGTCACCCTCGCCTACGCCGTCCCCGGCAGGGAGCGCCGGTACTGCGAGGCGGCGCTGCAGGCCGGGCTGCTGACCGACAGCGTCGGGCGCGACCGTCGGCTCTGGCTGAGCCAGTGCGGTCGGGCGGCGGCGGTGGCCTACCTGTGCAGCGGCGCGGGTGGGGTGCGTGCAGGCGCAGGAGCAGCGGCAGCGGCAGCAGGAGGAGGAAGAACGGCGGCGGCAGAGGAGGCGCCACCCGCGCCCCCGCCGCTCCCACTCTGGGCGGGCGCGCAGCGCGCCGCCCTCACGGCCGCGGCGCTGACGTCGCTTCGGCCCGGCGCGCCCGCGCGAGCGTGCGCGAGAGCGGCGACGGCCCTCGCGCGCGTGCGGGGCGCCTACTGCGCCGCCGTCGAGCGGAGCGTCGGCGACACGGGGGGCCGGGCGCGCGTGGCGCACGTGTCGGTCTTGGCCGTCCTCCCCTCGGCGCAGGGCCGCGGGCTGGGCACGGAGCTGCTGCGTGGCTTGCTGCGCGAGCTGCTCGCCGAGCCGGTGGCGGAATCGGCAGGAAATGGGCCCGCTGCTTTTGCCGCCTCCCACGCGTACGTCGAGGCGTCGAGCGCGCGGAGCGCCGCGCTGTACCGACGGCTCGGGTTCCGCGACGTCGCGCGCGTCGGGGCGGGCGGGGACGTGCTGACGACGAGTGCGGCGGCGGGTGGGGGCGGGGGTGGGAGGGAGGGCGGCGGCGAGGGCGAGGGCGGGGATGACGCTCCCACGTTTATCATGTCGGCCGAGGTCAAGGGTGCGTTTCGGGATTGGCTGACTGGCGCTGACGAGGGGTGAGCAATGCAGGGGGGGGGGCACGCGTGTCTTTATTTACACCCGTTCGCATTCGTGGTGGTGCGCTATCTTTAGGGGCGTTCAGTTCTGTACGGGGCAATGCCGGGATGCGGAACGCTCAACGGCCCGAGCACAGCATCACGATCTCTACCGGCGTGAGCCAGGAAGGGCGTGG